>Ga0208851_1000541_pt1 | contig 16124 bp, 18 predicted proteins | sample NGESurshal092012_FD_184481 | JGI IMG/M metagenome (GOLD analysis project Ga0208851, IMG submission 184481) | Arctic peat soil microbial communities from Barrow, Alaska - NGEE Surface sample 415-2 shallow-092012 (SPAdes) | ecosystem: Environmental > Terrestrial > Soil > Wetlands > Peat ... | reverse complement strand
GTCGTCGCTGCGGCAGTCGGCCAGCTTGGCCGGCAGCGACGAGGTCTCCAGGGCGTTCTTGCGGCGCTGGTGCTCCTTGTGCTGCCGGGCCGCGATCCGGGTGCGGGCGGCCGCCGCCACCTTGTCCAGCAGCGAGCGGGCGGCCTGCTTGTCGGCCCGCTTGGTCGAGGTGAGGAACGCCTTGAGCTCGCTGGCCACGACGGTGGACACGATGCGCGTGGCCGCCGGCGTCCCCAGCACCTCCTTCGTCTGGCCCTCGAACTGCGGCTCGGCCAGCCGCACCGTGACCACGGCCGTCAGACCCTCGAGGACGTCGTCCTTGTTGACGTCATCCTCGTTGGCCCGCAGCACCCGGCTGGCTCGCAGCTGCTCGTTGAAGGTCTTGGCCAGTGAGCGCTCGAACCCGGCCAGGTGGGTGCCGCCCTTGGGGGTGGCGATGATGTTGACGAACGACCGCACGGTCGTGTCGTAGCCGGTGCCCCAGCGCAGCGCCACGTCGACACCGAGCTCGCGCTCGACCTCCTGCGGGGTGAGCTGCCCCTTCTCGTCGAGCACCGGCACGGTCTCGCGGAATCTCCCGGTGCCCTGCAGCCGCAGCACGTCGACCAGCACCGGGTCGGGGGCCAGGAACTCGCAGTACTCCGAGATCCCGCCGGAGTGGTGGAACACCTGCTCGTCGACGGCGGCCGGGTCGCGTTCATCGCGCACCGCGATCATCAAGCCGGGCACCAGGAACGAGGTCTGCCGGGCCCGGTCGTGCAGGTCCGGCAGCGAATAGGTGGCCTCCTTGAGGAACACCTGGCGGTCGGCCCACCAGCGCACCCGGGTGCCGGTAACCTTGCGCGGCACCTTGCCGGCTGCCCGCAGCCCGCCCGACTCGGTGAACGCCGCCGACGGTCCGTCCGCGGCGAACACCCCGGGGACCCCGCGGCGGAAGGACATCGTGTGCACGGTGCCGCCACGGTCGACCTCGACGTCCAGCCGGGACGAGAGCGCGTTGACGACCGACGCGCCGACGCCGTGCAGGCCGCCGGACGCGGCGTACGAGCCACCGCCGAACTTGCCGCCGGCGTGCAGGCGGGTCATGACCAGCTCGACGCCGGTGAGCCCGGTCTTGGGCTCGACGTCCACGGGGATGCCACGACCGTTGTCGCGGACCTCGGCGGAGCCGTCCGCGGCCAGCACGACGTCGATCCTGGTGCAGTGGCCGGCCAGTGCCTCGTCGACGGCGTTGTCGATGATCTCCCACAGGCAGTGCATCAGCCCGCGCTCGTCGGTCGACCCGATGTACATCCCGGGGCGCTTGCGCACCGCGTCGAGGCCCTCGAGCACGGACAGGTGCCGGGCGGTGTAGTCCGAGGTCGGTGTGGTCTCCACGGGTGCTGCGGTCACGGTGGCGAGGTTACCTTCGGTGGCCGACCGTGCCGGTCAGGCGCACGGCGCACGGCCCGTTCGTGCACATGTGACGGCTACGCGGAGAGCGAACCCGACACGCAGATGTCACCGGGAAGGGTTCGGGGGTGCCACGATGTTGTGCCAGGGTGAACACTCTGCAGATCCCCGGAGGCGACGTGACGACAGCTCTGGCTCCCAACACCGCGCTGACTGCTGCCGACCGCTGCGACCGTTGCGGCGCCCAGGCCTATGTCCGCGTGACGCTGGTGACCGGCGGAGAGCTGCTCTTCTGCGCCCACCACGCCAAGGAGTACCGGCCGGCCCTGGAGGCCGCGGGAGCGCACGTCCACGACGAGACCGACCGGCTCGAAGAGGTCAGCCCCATCGCGCCGCTCGAGGAGCGCTGATCCCCCTCCCTTCCGCAGGAGTGCCGCCCGTCTTCGGCGGTTGAACGCGTCCGACCCGCCGCTCTAGCCGCGGCCGACGCATGATGATGCGGTGAACCCCCGACCGCTCCCCCGCCGGGCCGGGCTGGTCGGGTTGGGCTTCGTCGTCGTGAGCGCCGTCCTGGTCCGGCTGCCGCTGTTCGCCGTGCCGCTCGACCCGGACGAGGGCGGCTACGCCTACATCGCCCGCAAGTGGGCGGAGGGCGCCCGGCTGTACTCCCCGGCGGCGTGGGTCGACCGGCCGCAGGGCCTGCTGCTGGCGTTCCGTGCGGCGGCCGCGGTCTCCTACAGCCCGGCCGGAGTCCGGGCGTTGGCTGTGGTGGCCGCGGTGTCGGCGGCACTGGCTGCCACGTCCGCCGCCTGGGCCATCGCCGGCCGCCGGGCTGGGATCGCCGCCGGGCTAGTCGCCGCGGTGCTCCTCGCCGGAGCGTTCGTCGAGGGCTACGAGTTCAACGGCGAGATCATCGCGGCGGCCGTGGGCAGCTGGGGTGCTGTGCTCGCGCTGTGGTGGCGCGCCGGGCGGATCGCTTCCCGCTGGCTGCTCGCCGCGGGGCTGCTCGCCGCGTCGGCCATGCTGGTCAAGCAGTCCGCGGTCGACTCCGTCGCCGTCGTGCTCGCGGTGGCCGCGGTGTCGGCCAACCGTCGCCGCGCGCTGCCGCTGGCCGTCGGTGGGACGGCGATCCCGCTGGGTGGCGCCCTCCTGTGGGCAGCAGCGGTCGGTTGGGGCGCCTGGTGGTTCGCCGTCGTGTCCTTCCAGGCAGGCGTCGCCGGCACGCTGACGCTGGACGGACGGCTGACGGCCACCCTGCGCACCGCTCGCTACATCGCTCCGGACCTGCTGGGTGTCGCGCTGGGCGCGGCGCTCGGCCTGGCCGTCGTCCTGCGGCTGCGCCACGCCTGGTGGCCGGCCATGCTGTGGGCGACCGTCGCTGTGAGCGCGGTGTTGGCCAGCCCGTTCGGCAACCCGCACTACTGGATGCAGCCGGTACTGCCGCTGGCTGTCCTGCTCGGCCTGGCCGCGGCCACCGTGAGCCGGCGTACGGCGGTGGGGCTGGTGGCCCTGGCCGTGGCGGTGCCGCTGGCCGTGCAGATCCACCTGGCGACGAGTCCCCCGGCCAGTCGGGCCGCCTTCGTCGTCCACAACCGGACCCAGCTGGCCGCACCGTCCGTCGCTGGCTGGCTGCGGGTCCACTCCAGGCCCCAGGACACCGTGTACGCGTTCGTCGCGGGGGCCGAGATCTACCTGGAGGCCGGCCGCAGCACGCACTACCCCTACCTGTGGGGCGAGAGCGTCGTGCGCATCCCCGGTGCGGTGACCCGGCTGGCCAGCTGGCTGGCCTCACCCAGCGGGCCGCGCTACGTGGTGCTGTACCAGCGACCGGCCGCGGTGGACCCGACCGGCCGGCTTAGCCGGATCCTGCTGCAGCACTACCCCAACGACGCCACTGTCAGCGGCTACACGATCCTGCAGCGTCGCCGCTGAGCCGGTCCCGTGCCTGATCGGACCGGGTCGGACGACGCGAGCTGCGAACGGCATGAGCGACGAGGGCGGGCTGCCCGCGTCTCCCGCTACCTCGCGCAGGCGGACCGCGAGGCCATCGGCGTCGGCGGGTTCGTCGATGGCCCCGGCGGCAGCATCAAGGCGTCGTACGTGGTGATCGACGTGGCCGCCCTGCCGTCCCTGAGCCGGCCCGACCGGTTCGAGCTGTACCTGCACGAGCTCGGCCACGCTGCGGGGCTGGCCCACGTGTCCGACCCGGCCGAGGTCATGTACCCGCGGCTGCAGAGCCCGCCGCTGAGCGGCTACGGGCCGGGGGACCTGGGCGGGCTGGCGATCCTGGGCAAGCGGTCCGGCTGCTCCCCTGCCGCATGAAGGGTCCCTTCTGTGCGCAGCCCTCCGGCTCGTCGTCCAAGCTGGCTGTCGGCGGTCGGGACCGGCCGGGAAACGGCGCAGCACGACCGCTGGCGGTGATCATCGAACGGACCGGGGTCCAAAGCCGCCCCGTCCGACGCCTCGTTCGCTCGAAGTGGAGGGTTGGTCGGTGCGGCCTTGCGCACAGAAGGGACCCTTCATGCGGAGGGGGTGGGGTTAGGAGCCGCTGGACTGGCCGGACGGCGGGTTGGGCGGCGGCGGGGCCTGGACCACCGGCGCCGGTGGGGCCGCCAGGGGCGTCGGCTTGGCGACCGGTTTCGCGCTCGGCTTGGTGACCGCATGTGACGGCGCTGCGGGCCGAGCCGACGCCGCTGCCTTCACCGGGGCGATCGCGCGAGGAGTGGCTGCCACGCTCGCAGCAGGCTGCCGCGCAGTCGTCGCGGCCGGCTGAGAGGCCGGCGCCACCTTCGCGGCGCTCGCCTCCCGCGCGGCGGCCCTCGCCTCGTCGTCGTGGAACGCGGCGAGCCCCACGGCGCCCGTGCCGACGAGGGCCACCATGGCGACGCCACCAGTGAGGGTGTTGATCCGGCGAAGGCCTGCGTCGCGACGGCGCGGGTGGCTCATTGCTCTCCTCGAGTCGGGAAACGTGCGACTCGAACCTCGGCAACTTGGATGAGAGAACGATGAGGAGCGAGTGAGGGCCGGCTAGGACCCGGCCGCCCGCTGCAGCGCGCTGGTGTACGTCCCGCCGGCCCGCTGGTTGCGGTCGGCGAGCAGCCCGGCCACCGTGGATACGGCGATCTCGGCCGGCGTCTGGGACCCGATGTCCAGCCCGATCGGGCGATGGACCCGAGCGATGGCCTCCTCGGGGACCCCCCGGTCGCGCAGCGCGGCGACGTGTGGGGCCGTGTGCCGCAGGCTGCCCATGACCCCGATCCACCGCGGGGAATACCGCAGCACGTCGGCCAGCAGGTCACCGAGCTCGGCCCGGTCGTGGTCGGTCACCACGACGTCTGTCCGGGCGTCGAGCCCGGCCGAACCGGCGTCCGGCACCCGCGCCAGCGGGTCACACGAGCGCGACAGGTCCGGGTCGAGCACGACCACCTGGTAGCCGACGTGCTGCGCGACGTGCGCCAGCTCCATCGCGACCGGCGAGGCGAACACCGCGACCAGCCGCCGGTCCTCGACCGGGGCCGGCGCATCGCCGTGCGCGATCGCGCAGGCCAAGTCGCGGTGCGGGTGCTCGTGGGGGTGGTCACCGTGGGCGGTCATACCGGCAGTGTGGCACCGACCCCTGGACGACGGACCGGCCGCGCTAGCGGCGCAGCCCGTGCAGGATCCGGTCCGCCTCGGTCTGCTCGGCGCCCTCGTCCGGGATGAGCAGCCAGCCCAGCACGTAGACGAGCAGCCCGCTGCCGCCGAACACGGCCAGCAGCACGACGACGATCCGCACGAGCGCGACGTCCAGGCCGGACCAGCGGGCGACGCCGCCGCACACGCCGGCGATCAGGCGGTCGTCACGGCTGCGGACGAGCCGGGAACGGGTGGGGGCTTCGACGGGAGTCTGATCGGTCATGACTCCAGCGTCGCTGGCCGCGGGCGTGGTCGGATCCGGGAACGCCCCCGACCAAGCCCTGAGTCGACCCTGATCCAAGATTCACACGTCGTTCACCGATACGACGCCTGCGTTCACACGGCCGGGGCTAACTTCTGCCTCGGAGCCTCGCTGCCTCTCCCGAGGGGGCAGCGAGGGCTCCACCAGACCGGGCATCCAACACAGGACGAACGGCTCAGACGTCCCGGCGGGCGAGGCCGACCGCCCCGGCCGCACCGACCACGACGACATACGCGACGAGGACCAGCGCCCCGGCGCCCGCCCTGAGCTGGGCCGAGGTCGGGTGCACCGTCATCATCGACTCCCCCGCCGCGCTGGGCAGCCAGCGCGCGACGTGCACCTGCCAGTCCGACGGCAGGAAGTTGACCAGGATGGGCACCACCAGGACGGCCGCCACCAGGGTCGAGATCGCCGCTGCCGAGTTGCGCAGCAGTGCGCCCAGCCCGAGCCCGAGCAGCCCGATCAGGGTGAGGTAGGCGGCCGCGCCAAGCACCGCCCGGGTCACCCCGGGGGCACCCAGGGTCGTCTGGATGTGCTGGCCGGCCAGGATCCGCTGCCCGACGGTGAACGCGGCCAGCGCCGCGACCACCATGAGGACCAGCGTGACCATGCCGAACACCACGGCCTTGGCCCACAGCACCGGCAGTCGTCGGGGCACCGCCGCGACCGACGAGCGGATCATGCCGGTGGAGAACTCCCCGCCGATGATCAGCACGCCCAGGACGCCGATGGCGAGCTGGGCCAGGAACACACCGTTCAGGCTGATCCTGGTCGGGTCGAACTCGGCCCGGCGGGCCAGCGGCATGCTGGCCCAGCGGGAGGCCACGGCGAACGAGAACAGCATGGCGAACCCGACCAGCATCCCCACCGCGGCGACCAGGGACCAGACCGTCGAGCGCAACGAGCGCAGCTTCACCCACTCCGACGCGAGGACTCCCCCGAACGTCACGTTGCCGCGCGGCGCCTGGTAGAGGACCGGTTCGACCGCCGCGGTCACTGGGTGCTCCCCGCGTACTCGACGTCGTCCGCGGTCAGCTCCATGAAGGCTTCCTCCAACGAGGCCCGCTGCGGCGTCAGCTCATGCAGCGTCACGCGCTGGGCCGCTGCGATCTCACCGATCTGGACGGCGTCCATGCCGATCACGTCCAGCATCGCGCCGTCCTGGCTGGTCACCACCGCCCCCTCGGCCAGCAGCAGGTCGCGCAGCCGATCAGCGTCCGGCGTCCGCACCACGACGTTGCGGCGCGACGCGCGCGAGATGAACGCGTCCACCGGCTCGTCGGCGACCAGCCGGCCACGGCCCACCACGATCAGGTGGTCGGCGGTCTGCGCCATCTCGCTCATCAGGTGACTGGACACGAAGACCGTCCGACCCTGCCCGGCCAGGGAACGCAGCAGCTCGCGGATCCAGCGGATGCCCTCCGGGTCCAGCCCGTTGACCGGCTCGTCCAGGATGAGCACCGCCGGGTCGCCCAGCAGCGCGGCGGCGATGCCCAGCCGCTGGCCCATGCCGAGGCTGAAGCCACCCACGCGCTTTCGCGCGACGTCGCCGATCCCGACCAGGTCGATCACGGCGTCGATCCGGGACCGGCCGATCCCGTGGGTGCGCGCAAGGGCAAGCAGGTGGTTGTAGGCGGTGCGCCCGGTGTGGACGGCGCGGGCCTCCAGCAGCGCACCGACCTCGTGCAGCGGCGCCCGCAGCCCGCGGTAGTCGCGACCACCGACCGTCACCCGCCCCCCCGTAGGCTCGGCCAGCCCGACGGCCATCCGCATGGTCGTCGACTTGCCGGCCCCGTTGGGGCCGAGGAAGCCGGTGACGATCCCGGGCTGCACCGTGAACGTGAGGTCGGAGACGGCGGCCTTCTGCCCGTAGACCTTCGTCAACCCGACGGCCTCGATCACAGCACGGCCCCTGCCGCTCTCGCCCGAATCTGTCCCATGAGCGCGACGGTACCTGCGGCTGCGGGGAGGGGGGTGCGCATCTCAGCACCCTCACAGGAAACGGTTGGACAGCGGCAAGCAACTGCGGGCCCTCGGCGGTCTATGGCGCCGACCGCGCGGGACAGCCAGCGAGCACCCGCTGCATGGCGGCCTTCTCAGCCGTCGTGACGGAGAGCCGGTAGGCCGCCTTCACGCTCACCTGACGGGCCACGTCGGCACAGCGGAACGCCTTGTCCGGCGGCAGCCAGCTCGCGGCGGTCGCATCGCCCTTCTGCTGGTTCAGTGCGCCTTCGACGTCGAGCAGGTCGAGCGGGTCGTTGGCTAAGGCTAGCCGCTTCGCGGCCGACCACGGGGCCGCGCCGGACTGCCAGGCGTCACCCAGCGCGACCACGTGGTCGATCTGGACCAGCTCGCTGGTGCCCTGACCTTGCTGGAACAGGATCGAACGACCGCTGTAGGGGTCGCGCAGGGTTCCGCCGAGCACCACGCAGCCGTGGGTGCCAGGCTGCAGCCGGAGGGCCACCAGGTCACGGCGCAGGATGTCGTTGCGGGTGTCGCAGCCGTTGCGGTCGGTGTCCTCCCACGCTGGGCCGAACTGGGCCCGGCTGTAGCCGGTCATCGGCCCGCGGCCAGCAACCCGCAGCCGGCTCAGCTCGCCGAGAACGGCGGCCAGGACGACGGGTCGGGAGGCGCCGTGGCTGGCGACCGCGCTCGCCGAGCCGCCGGAGGGCGGGCTGGCCGCTGAGCTGGCAGCGCCCGGCTCAACCGGGGTCGACGAACCGCAGGCGGCCAGAGGGGAGATGGCGAGCACTGCTGCCGCCGCCACGCCCACGGCTCGGCGCCTGGTCACCCGGTGCCCCCTCCTGTCACCCCGCACTGTGCCAGGGGGGCCCGACAGCGCCGCCCCGCGGACTCGGCACGCATCAGCTCGGGTGACCGCGCCCCAGCCGGTCCAGCACCGCGAACCCGTACGCCTCCTCGGCCGTCGACCCGTCGAAGGTCGAGCCGTCGGCCAGCCCGACCCGCCATCCGTCGGCCTCGCGCAGGAGCGCGACCAGGTGGTCGCCAAGCTCGTTGCGCAGCTGTGTCTCCGACGGCAGCCACAGGGCGTGGCGCTGCTCGACGCTGTCGAGGGCCCACTCCACGGTGCCGTTGAAGCCGAGGACGACCCCTTGGGGCAGCTCGTGGACGTCGATGGTCAGGTCGCTGAGCACGAACACCTCGTCGTCCATGTCGCGGTCCGGGATGACGAAGGCGTCACCGCGCTGCGGCTGCCATTGCAGCCCGGCGTCACGCAGCCGGCGAGCCAGCTCGACCGTCACCATGGGTTCATTGTCCGACTACGGCCCGCCGGGCGGCTCCGGTCGCTAGTCTCCTCGGCTGAAGCCCCGCCCCTGCCCGAGGTCGGCGGGGTTTCGCCACGTCCGGAGCCCGGCGTGGCCACATCGAGGCCCTAGGACCCGTCCGGCTGGCCCCTCCCGCATGATGGAATGAGGGAGGGGATGTCGTGATGGCACACACTCACCACCTACCTGCGCCGCCGGATCCTGCGACGCTGGGTGACGAGCAGGGCAGACTGACGCCCACGCCCGTGTCCCCGGCAGCGGTCGGGTACCGTGCCGTCGCCGTGCGGCCGTGGCGGGTCGTGGTGATTGGGGTCGCGACGCTCGTCTCCGCGCTCGCCCTGGCCCTCGAGCTCCTCGCCAGTGTCGGTGCCGCGCTGTCCGCAACCACGGACCGGTGGCTGCCGGCGACGTCGTGGCTGTACCAGCCGGCACATCTGGGCACCCCGAACGGAGCCGAGCTCAGATGGGAGTGGGCCTACGGATACCCCCCACTGGGGCTGTGGGTCGCGCTGGTCGTCACCACCTGCTGTCTGGCCGCGGTGCGGGTGGACCGGGTCCGCGCGCTGCGGAGGGCGGGAACGCACATCCCACACCTGTACTGGTCAGGCTGCGAGGAGGAGGCCCGGCTCGCAGCGAGCTTGCACCGACTGGGCGCCTCCCAACGAATGCTCTTCCGCGTCACTCATGCTCGACTCCTTGCCGTCGCCGGGTTCGCGTCGGCGGTCACGGTCCTCCTCAGCGCCTATGCGATCACCGGCCGGACGGCGACCACGCGGCCCGACGGCCAGGCCGCCATCGCCGTGCCAGACCTCGCCGTAGGCCTCGGGCCCTGGCTGTGCCTCGCCGCGGGCGTCGTCACGCTGGCCACTGCGGTGGCGATCTGGCCATGGCAGCCGCAGCGGCAGGTCCGCATCCACACCGGCGGGCGCGTTGAGTCGCTCTCGACGTTCGGGAAGTGATCCGCACCACGGGCGGGCGAGTGCTTCGATGAGCGCAACGACTGGCACAGTCCCACGGGCAGCTCAATGCCGAGCATGCTGTGGGCCCTTCCTGGAGTGCGTCTCCTGCGGCTGCGTGTTCACGACTGGGTCTTCCTGTTCGCTGCCGGGCTGATCGGCTTCCCTCTGAGCGGCCTGACCCAGGTCTGTTCACTGGGATCCACCCGACGCCCAGGCAGCTGGCCGAGACCGTGCTCCCGAAGCGCAGTCACCCGACCTGTCGGTCCCCCTGGATGTCTGACCCGGCCCAGCCACGTCTCGGATGGCCCCCGCTACATTGGCCTGACGTGAGAGGGGACCTGCGCCGTGGCTACTCGCTGGCTCACTGAGCCTCACCGAGCAGGTCTTCTCGCCGCGGTGGGTGTGTATCCGTTGACCCGGCTGGCCGGCACGGTGCCACGACCGACTGTCGATCGGGGCGTCGTCTCCGGAGTCGCCATGGCGGCGGCCTACGTCGCCGCCTCAACAGTGACCTCAGCGGTTCGATGGGGCGCTACCGGAACCTCGGCCGAATCACCGCGCGGTGCGACACGAAGCTGCGCGAGCTGTCTGGCGCTGGCTGCTGGCGCCGGCGCAGTCGCGGCGCGCACGCGACGTGAGGCGAAAGTGGCCGCGCCGGACAGGCGTCGTGTCTCCCTGCCAAGGGCGACCGTCGGAGCACTGGCCGAGGTCCTGACCCTGTCCGCCGGCGCCGGCCTGGTGGTCGCCGGGGCGGACGCTGCACGCGGCCGGCTCCCATCCGTGCTTCGCCCCGGAAACCCAGTGGTCACCGGACTGGGAGTGGCTGCCGCGGGCATCGCGACGACACTCGCAGCGCGGCGTCCGCGCGTGCAGGCCTACCTGAGCCTGCCCTCCCCCGATGTCCCGCACGGCGAGGAGACGCACTTCATCCCGCACCGGAATCTGCCGATGGCGGTTGCCGGCTCGGCTGCCGTCGCCGCCGTCGCGGTTGGCGTAGCACGGCTGGAGACCTGGACCGCGGACGAGGTCGCCCGGATGCTGAGCTCCAAGCCGGACCCGGGTCCGCTCGCCGACCTGCTCGGCCAGGCCGCCGTGTCCGCGGGGGTCGCCCTCGCCGGCCTGGCCGGGTTCACCCTCTACTCCTCGCGCGTGAGCGTTCAGCAGTCCGTGTTCGAGTCGGCGTACGCCGCGATCCCGACCCGTGGCGGGGTCACGGGCGGCCCGGGCTCGGGTCTGGAGTTCGGCCAGCTGGGCCGGGAAGGACGCCGGTTCGTCTCGCAGGCATACACCGCGGACGAGCTCGGCGCCGTGCTCGGCTGCCCGGCGTCCGACCCGGTGCGCGCGATGATCCCCGTCAGCGCCTTGACCGGCGACGACGCCCGGGACGCCGCCGCGGTGGTCGCGGAGATCGAACGACTCGGAGGGTTCGCGAAGGGCACGATCGTTCTCGCGGCACCGACCGGGAACGGGTACGTGTCCTACGTCCAGACCGAGACCGTCGAGCTGCTCACCAAGGGCGACTGCACCACCGTCGCCGTCGGCTACTCCATTCTGCCGTCCGTCCTGGCGATCACCCGCCGGGCTAGGGCGGCAGCCGCGTACGCCAACTACGCCCGAGCCGTCGCCGAGCGAGCCCGCGAGCTCAACCCAGACGCGCGGCTGTACGTGTTCGGCGAGTCGCTCGGGTCGATCATCGCCCTCGACGCGTTCGGCCCGGACTTCGCCCAGAAGCTCACCGGCCTGGGGTTCAGCGGTGGTTTGTTCGCTGGCGTACCGATCTTCAGCCGGACCGACCAGGCCCTGCGGCCACGAGATCCGGCCATCCGAGAGCACGACGGCCTGCAGTACGCCGCCGAACGCGACCAGGCCAACGACACGCACCCTGGGTACCTCAACCTCACTCACCCGACCGACCCGCTCGCCCTGGCGGACTTCAGCTCCTTTCTGCGCCACGGGCTTGACTACTGGGGGCGGCCGAGGGGCGCCTTCATCCCGTTGGTCTCCTTCCTGGTGAACCTCGCCGACGCCAAGAACGCCATGAGCCTGCGACCCGGCGAGTTTCGTCCCTCGCCGGGCCACGACTACCGCTACGACACGGCCGTTGCGGTCGCCCGCGCGTATGGCTTGCCGTTCGACCAGGAGGACCTAGTCGAGGCCGCGCTGAGGGAGCGCGAGCTCGCCTGGTCGGTCCGTCGGCTACTCGCCCGACGCTTCGCGGACGCGCGCGCCGCCGTGGTCCGACAGCTGCGCGACTGGGGTGTCGACCCGGCCACCCTCACCGCGCGATCCGGCGAGCAGCGCAGGACTGCCGTCACGTCGGTCGACCCGCTCACCACGACCGACACCGCCCGCGGCCGGCCCGGTCAGTCCGTAGGCGACTCGGACCAGGCAGTCGCGCACGAGTGAATCCTGTGCGCTGAGCGGCTCTCGCTCCCGCACATCAGCAGGACACCGGCCGAGGACCCTGCATGGATCACCCAACAGATCCATTGCTGCAGGCGAGAGATCTGCCAGGGTGATCTTCCGGCCTCACCGTAGGTGGCGGGCCCAGGGTGCCGCGAGGCGGAAGGTGGGTCATGGCGGTCATCGAGGTCGACCAGCTGACCCGGAGGTACCGGGCCAAGACCGGCATCCGGCACAGGTCCACCAAAGGGGTGGAGGCGGTCAAGGGGATCAGCTTCCAGTTCGAACGGGGGGAGCTGCTCGGGCTGCTGGGTCCGAACGGTGCTGGCAAGACGACCACGATCAAGATGCTGATCACCTTCCTGCTGCCCCTCGGGAGGTCACGCGCGGGTCCTGGGGCACGACGTGGTGACGGAGCCGCGTGAGGTGAGGCGCCGTGTGGGCTATGTCTTCGGCCGCGACCGGGGTCTCTACGAGCGGCTGTCGGCCCTCGACAACCTCAAGTACTTCGCCGAGCTGTACGGCCTCCCGCCGAGGGAGCAGGCTGCCCGGATCGGCGAGCTGCTCGAGCTGGTAGGGCTGTCCGGGCGCGAGCGGGAGCGGGTGGAGGGGTCTCCCGCGGGATGCGCCAGCGGCTGCACATCGCCCGCGGGCTGCGGCACCGCCCCGAGGTGCTCTTCCTCGACGAGCCGAGCATCGGGATCGACCCGGTGGGGGCCCGTGAGCTGCGGCTTACAGTGGCCGGCCTGGTCGACAACGGGACGACGGTGCTGCTGACGACGCACTACATGTTCGAGGCCGACGAGCTGTGCACCCGAATCGCGGCGATCGCCGGGGGACGGATCGTGGCCAGCGGGAGCCCGGCGGAGCTCAAGCGCGGCGTGGCGGAAGGCAACGTGGTCGAGGTGGAGGTGTCCGGTCCGCCGAGGCCTCGCTGCCGGCGGTCCGTGCGCTGCCTGGCGTGACGTCGGTGCTCGTGGACGAGCGCGGACCGGCCCAGATCCTGGTGGTGCGGGCCGAGGCAGGTACCGAGGTCACCTCGGCGGTCCTCGGCTGCCTCAACGGCATCCGGCTGGGCCAGGTGGCCACCAGGGATCCGATATTGGAGGACGCCTGCGTCGAGCTCGTCAGCTCGGGGGCCCCCGAGTGACCACGACGCTGCGGCTCCTGGCGGTCTGGTGGTGGCTGCAGCTGAAGATGCGCAGCCGATCGGCCTTCGACGGGCTGCTCTCCATCGTCTATCCGCTGTTCTTCGCCACCACGGTGTTTCTGATGTACCGCGAGGGCGGCGACGAGGCGGCCCTGATCGGAGCCGCGGTCGGGGCCAGCGTGATGGGCGTGTGGTCGGCGGTTGCGACGACAGCGTCGACGTCCCTGCAGCAAGAGCGCCGCACCGGCACCCTGGAGCTGCTGGTCGCGGCACCGACACCGTTCCCCCTCGTCATCGTCCCGATGACCCTGTCGATGGCCACGATCGGCCTCTACAGCCTGGTGGCCACCTTGCTGTGGGGGCGGCTGGCCTTCGGGATCCCGCTCTCGCTGGCCCACCCCGCGGCCTTCGTGGTCGCGTCCGTCGTCACCGCGATCGGGATCAGCCTCAGGGGCTTCCTCCTGGCGGTCACGGCGGTGCGCTACCGGGGCGCGTGTGCACTGGGAACGGCGCTGGAGCTGCCGGTGTGGCTCATCTGCCGGCTTCCTGGTGCCATTGTCGATCCTGCCCAGCTGGATGCGGCCGATCTCCTGGGTGCTGCCCCCGACGTGGGGAGTGGCGGCCGTCAAGGGCGCCGCGCTAAGCGGGTCGCCCTGGGGCGACATCGCGATGTGCCTACTGCTGTCAGCGGTCTACGGTTTGGTCGCCGCCTGGCTGGCCGAACGGCTAGTCACCTCGGCGCGCGCCAACGCCGCGCTGGCCCTGACCTGAGAGGGCGGCCATGACTTCGCTGCGGATCTTCCTCTTTGGCGGCTGGGCCAGCTACCGGGCGCTGTTCGGCTGACTGAGCCCGTGGATCCCCATCCCGACCTTCGTCGTCACGCCGGTCTTCCAGATCCTGTTCTTCGCCTACGTCGGGCGGACGGCGGGCGTCGGCAGCGACACGTGCTTCCTCATCGGAAACGCGATCCGGTACGCGTCGATCCCCTGCCTGTTCGCCATGGGCAACACGATCGGTGGCGAGCGCTACACGCACACCCTGGGCCTGCTCCTGGTCAGCCCGGCCAGGCGCGTCCCCCTGTTCCTCGGCCGGGCGCTCCCCGTCATCGTCAACGGGCTGGTCTGCTCGCCGCCGGCGCTCGTCGTGGGAGCGCTCGCCCTGCACGTGTCGTTACCGCTGGCGTCGATGCCGTTGTTGGTCGTCGTCGTGTCCGTCTCGGCGTTGTCGTGTACGGGCCTGGGACTGGTCACCGCCGCGCTGGCGCTTCGCGGGCGGGAGACCTCGGTGCTGTCCAACATCGCCATGGGCGTGCTGCTCATCTTCTGCGGGGTCAACGTGGCTCTGTCGTCGATGCCGGCGTTGATGGCGACCGTCAGGCGGTACCTGCCGCTCACCCACGGCATCGAGGCGGCGAGAGCACTGGTGGCGGGGGCCAGCTGGGGACAGGTAGCCGGACTCGTGGCCACCGAGGCTGCGGTCGGGCTGGCCAACCTGGTGATCGGGCTCCTCGCCCTGACCCACTTTGAGCGGGAGAGCCGGCGCAGCGCGACACTCGAGGTCGCCTGACACCCCGACGTCGAGGTCGCCCGCCGGCTCGGGAAGGTCGACGTTTCAAGTCTGTGAGGGCCCGAGCCCGCTGGTCGCGTCAGCCGCCCTGACCGAACACTCGGCGGCGCAAGGTACCGATTCGCGACAAGAACTCCGAGCCAGGATGCGCATCAGCCAAGGACGTCTCGGCCGCGGTAACCAGGGGGACTTCAACCAGTTCGCGAATCAGCCAGCGGTAGTAGCCCTCCGCGTAGTGATAACTGGACAGCCCCCACCGGTGGTTCGGGTCCGCAACCGAGAGCTCCTCCGGCGGCGTAAGGACGACCAGCCGCGGGCCAAGTGACTCGCGCAGCAGGTCGAACAGCGGCTGCTGTCCCAGTTCTAGCTCCCTGGCCCAGCCGGCTGCTGGTTCCGGAAGCTGTCCTCCGCCGTCGACCCTGGTGGTGTAGGGGGCTGCATGCAGGATGAACGTCGCCTTAGGCAGGGCTCGGAGCAGCTGCGGGCCCAGAGCACGTGCGCTGGCTTCGAACATCTTCCGGCGTCGCGGATCGCTCAGCCCGCTGCGCTCGACAGCCTGCGACTTCAACGGTTCGGCCATTGGTGTTTGCATGATGTAGTCGGAGAGCGTGACCCACGTCGAGCCCTGCCTCAACAGCGGAAGCCTCTCGTCGATGAGGTCGAAGACGACGAGGTCCGGCGCGGACTCGACGAGCATCTTCGGGATGGTCTTGTCGAGGTCTTCCGCCACCATGCGGCGGCCGAAGCCGGACAGGTCGCCCATGTCGACGCCGCCGGACCAGGGGACTGACCCCTGGCTGACCCAGGAGGACCGCGCACCGTAGTACACCAGGTCGAGCCTCGGACCCGAGGCCTCCGGCTCATCGACGAGGGCGAACGCGTCCCGCGTGACACAGCTGCCCCAGATCGCGACGCGCCTAACGTCGGTCACACCAATCACCGCCTGCCCGTCCATCGAGATCGGCGCCATCGTCCCAGGTCATGGCTAGCCACCCAACCCAGGGCTCCCTGTTCAACCTGGTGCCAACGTCCGTAACCCCGAGCCGCGCATCGCCGTGCGCCAAGAGCGGGACTGCTCGGGCCGCCTTCTCCGGATCAGCGGCGAGGCCTCCGCTCGACGGTGACCCGCGCGCCATATGCCCCTCGACACGGCCGTGGAGGCACTTCTCGCGGCCATGAGGCTTCGCCAGGGAGGTCTTCCTTGCCCGGCGGTGGACGAGTCTCAGCGGCCTCCTGCGAGGCGTGGGCCTCGGAACGGGAGAACATGCCCTCTCGAGCCGTGCTAGGTGGGTGGTGTCTTTCGTCGCGTGGCGGTCCCCTGTTCTGAGCGTGGGGTTGGGGAGAATGTCTTTGCTGGTATGGGTTTCTTCCCTGGGGATGGTCCATGTCGTTGGGTCAGGCGGAACGTCAGGGTGATCTGCTCGATGAG
>Ga0208851_1000539_pt1 | contig 16170 bp, 14 predicted proteins | sample NGESurshal092012_FD_184481 | JGI IMG/M metagenome (GOLD analysis project Ga0208851, IMG submission 184481) | Arctic peat soil microbial communities from Barrow, Alaska - NGEE Surface sample 415-2 shallow-092012 (SPAdes) | ecosystem: Environmental > Terrestrial > Soil > Wetlands > Peat ... | reverse complement strand
GAAGAGGTGCGGCATGCTCAGGCCACCCGGTCCGGGGCGGGCCTGCCAGAGAGCACGGCGTCCACGTTGTCCAGCGCCCGGAACCCCATCGCCTCGCGGGTCTCGATGGTGGCGCTCCCCATGTGAGGCAGCAGGAAGGTGTTGGGCAAGCTGCGGTAGCCGGGGTGGAGCGCCGGCTCACCCTGGAAGACGTCGAGCCCGGCGGCGCCCACCTGGCCCGTGCGAAGCGCGGCGATGAGCGCCTCGTCATCCACCAGGTCTCCGCGGGCGGTGTTCACCACGATGGCTCCACGGGGCAGGAGCGCGATCCGGCGGGCATCGAGCAGGTGCCGCGTCTCGGGCGTGGACGGCGCGTGCAGCGAGAGCAGCTCGCTCAGGGGAAGCAGCGCGTCCAGGCTCGGGTGGAAGACGGCTCCCTCCTCCTTCTCGGGAGGGAGTGGGCGCCGGTCGGTGTAGTGGATCTCCACGCCGAAGCCCCGGGCGCGCCGGGCCATCGCCTGGCCGATCCGGCCCATGCCCACGATGCCCAGGCGCTTGCCGCTGAGCTGGCGTCCCATCAGCTGCGTCGGTCCCCACCCGGTCCAGCCACCGGAGCGGAGCAGCTCCTGACCCTCGTACGCGCGGCGCGCAGCCCCGAGGAGGAGCAGGAGCGCGATCTCGGCGGTGGCGTCGGTCAGCACCTCGGGGGTGTTCGACATCACCAGACCGCGCGCGCGGGCGGCAGAGAGGTCGAGGTGGTCCGTGCCCACCCCGAAGCTGGCGACGATGCGAACCCGCGGTGACAAGCGGGACACGACCGCTGCATCCATCTTGTCGGCGACGGTGCAGACGATGGCGTCCACGTCCTGGCTGCGTCCCACCAGATCGTCCCGGGTCAGCGCGTCATCGCCGGGGTTCGCCACCAGCCGGTAATCGCGTGCCGCGCGGCGTTCGACCGCCTCGGGCAACCGACGGGTGAAGAGGACCGCGTGCTCAGGCATTCACGTTCACGACCACCCGGCCGCGCACCTGGCCGTCCACGATGCGGGGAGCGAACTCGACCAGCCGGGACATCGGGACCTCCTGCGTCACGGCGTCGAGGTGCAGCTTGCCCACGTGGTCCATCAGCAGCGCCCAGGCCCGCGCCCGCTCGTCGTTCGGAGTCAGGTCCGAGTCGCAGCCGAGCAGCGCGACATTGCGGAGGATGAACGGGAAGACCGTCCCTGGAAAGTCCGAGCCCCCGGCGAGGCCACAGGCGGCGACCGCGCCCCTGTACGCGGTCTGGCTGCAGAGCGTGACCAGCGTCTGTCCGCCCACCGTGTCCACGCCGCCCCCCCAGCGCTCGGACGCGAGCGCCGGGCCCTTCTGGGCGAGCACGTCGCGGCCGATGACGTCCGCGGCGCCCAGGGAACGGAGATAGTCCGCCTCGGAGGTCCGTCCGGTCGAGGCGACGACCTTCCGCCCTAGCGCGGCGAGGAGCGCCACGGCGATGGAGCCCACGCCGCCCGCTGCGCCGGTCACCACGAACTCGCGGTCCGACTTCAAGGTGCCGTGGTCCTGGAGCGCCATCACACACAGCGCGGCGGTGAAGCCGGCCGTTCCGATGGCCATGGAGGTGCGCGCGTCGAGCCCGCGCGGGACGGGGAGGACCGCGGACTCCTTCACCCGCGCTCGCTGGGCGAACCCGCCCCAGGTGCTCACCCCGAGGCCATTGCCGGTGACGAGCACGGCGTCTCCGACCTTGAACCGTGCGGTGGTGCTTGCGCGCACGGTGCCGGCGAGGTCGATGCCGGGCACCATCGGCCACTGACGAATGACCTTCCCCCGACCCGTGAGCGCCAAGCCGTCCTTGTAGTTGAGGGAGCTGTACGCAACGTCGATGGTGACGTCCCCGGGAGGGAGCGCGGTCTCCTCGAGGGACGTGCGCTTGACGGACGTGCGCCCGTCCGCCTGCTCGGCGACCAGCGCCGTGAACGTGTCTGTCATGGCGGCGGCAACATCGCGCCGAGCAGGGTGAAACTCCAGTCGAACTCCGGAAAATGTTGCGCTCGGACACGCCCCGCCCGTCGCTCTCCCTCGTGGCGCAGGGACCTTCCGGCTGGCCCGCGCTTCGCAAGGAGAGTTGGGTCAGGGCGGCGTCGTGGGGATGGTGGCGTGGCGAGGCGTGGGTGGTTGCCTGCGAAGCAAGCAGGCACCGCTCACGTCTTGCCCACGCGTTGTCAGGCGGGCAGCGCGGAGCGATCCGGCGTCGACGCGACACTGCGCTCAGGCTCGACCCAGTCGAGATCCGTGTCGATCTCCGGGAAGACCATGGGCGAGCCGTCGTACATCTCGCGACGACCCGGAGACACGAAGGTTCGCCACGCGTACCTGATCAGCGACGGCTGCTCGAGCGCCGGATGCACCCCGGGGCGGAGGAGCCGGGCGTGCGCCTCGGGCAGCTGGCTCCAGTGCAGCAACGGTTGCTCGTGGTGCATCCCGTGGTAGCCGTTGTTCAGGGCCAGGAAGTTCAGCAGCGGGCTGGTGAAGTTGCGCGAGTGGTTGAACGGGTGGTCTGCGTCGCACCCGTCGTGCCACAGGAAGTTGATGCCCACGATGCTCAGGTTCGCCATGAGCTGGGGAAGCACGACGAAGGCAAGCGCCTTCCGCCAGTCCAGGGCGAGGAGCGCGACCTTGACGCCCCAGACGATGACCACCTCGAGCGACCGCTGGCGCCGCCACGCCTCGCTGCCCTTCATGGTGGCGTAGCGCGCGTTTGTCCGGAGGATTGCGGGAGTGACCGCGAACGGGAAGGCCAGGGCGTTGAGCAGGTTCCAGCGGAAGCGCACCTTGGTGGTCCGCATCACGTCCTCGCGCGCCTGCAGGAACCGGTGGTGCGAGAGGTTGTGGCCCGGGATGTAGTCGCTGATCGGGAAGCCGTACGAGAGGCTGACCCAGACCTGGAAGACGGAGTTCATCCACCGCGCGCGGAAAACCGGCGTGTGGACCGTGTTGTGCGCCACCACCGCGCAGAGCCAGCTCGCGTAGGCGAGGACTGCAATCGCCGCGACCCGGCCAAGCCCGTTTGGTCCCACCGTCCAGGCGGCGACCACCAAGGCCGCGTAGGTCAGCAGGATTCCGAGGGTTCGACGGTCGGCCTGGTGACGCAGCACGGCACGAGCGGGGACGGAGGACGGCGACTTCACGCGGCGTAACAGAGCAGGGAAGCTCCGGCTCTGTCCAGAACTTTACGGAGGGTCGCCTGGCTGCTCAGGGGCGCGGGTACTTCAGCAGGGAGACGACCCGGTCCGGGCCCAGCCGCTCGGCACCGCCCAGGAACTCGAGCTCCGCCAGGAAGACGAAGCTCACCACCACGCCGCCGCAGCGACGGATCAGCTTCTCCGTCGCCAGTGCCGTCCCCCCGGTGGCCAGGAGGTCGTCCACGACCAGGACCTGCGCGTTGCGCACCAGCGCGTCGGTGTGGAGCTCGAGGGCGTCCTGCCCGTACTCGAGCCCGTAAGCTTCCCGGTGCGCCTTCCGGGGCAGCTTCCCGGGTTTGCGCACCGGCACGAAGCCACGACGCAGTGTGGCGGCCAGGGCCCCGCCGAGGATGAACCCTCGGGCCTCGATGCCGACGACCTCCGTGATCTCCAGGGTGGCCACGCGGGCGGCGAGCGCCGAGACGACTCCATGGAACAGGAGCGGGTCGGCCAGGACGGGCGTCAGGTCCTTGAAGAGGATGCCGGGCTTCGGCCAGTCGGGGACGTCCCGGACGCGGGCTGCAACGGCCTCGAGCAGGGGAGGGGTCATGGCCTCCAGGCAGCATATGCTGCCCCCTGGGATGGTATAGGCCCTCGCGCCATGACCGAACCGGCCTCCAGACGCGGGCGCCCCACGCTCGTCAAGGAACCCCTCCCGCTGGACCGGCAGCTCCTCGTCCGCATGCACGATCTGATGGTCGAGTCGCGCGTGCTCGAGGAGCGGCTGATCCAGATGTACCGCCAGGGCCACGGCTACTTCTGGATCGGCGGCCCCGGCGAGGAGGCGTTCAACGTCGCGCTCGGGCTCCTGATGAAGAAGGGCCAGGGGCCGGGGTTCGACTACCTCCACGCCCACTACCGGCAGAGCGCGACGCTGATGGCCCTCGGCGAGGACCCGATCGGCGCGCTGCGCCAGATGAAGAACACGGCGAGCGACCCGTACTCGGGCGGCCGGAACTTCGCCGGGCACTTCAGCAAGCGCGAATGGAACATCGTGCCCGTCTCGAGCCCGATCGAGGTGCAGTACGCGATGGCGCCGGGCACGGCGATGGCCCAGAAGCGCCACGGCGGCGACGGCATCACCATCGTCACCGGCGGCGACGCGGGCACGGCCGAGGGCGACTTCGCCAGCTGCCTGATCTGGAGCACCCGGCCCGGCAACGAGCTCCCCGTCCTCATCGTGGTCACCCACAACCAGTGGGGCATCTCCACCGCCGCGGCGACCCAGCAGGCATGCAGGGCGATCGCCGATCGCGGCAAGGCGTTCGGAATGCAGACCAAGACCATCGACGGCAACGATCCGGTCGGCAGCTACCTCGAGCTGCAGCAGGCCATGGGGTACGTGCGCAAGGAGCGGAAGCCCTTCCTCCTCGAGGCCAACGTCTCGCGGCTCTACGGACACTCCAGCGCCTCCGGGGCGAACTTCGTGACGGTGGAGCAGGACTGCATCGTGGAGTTCGAGAAGCGGCTCGAGGCCCACGGCGTGCTCACCCGCGCCGAGATGGACCAGGTCCGCGGGCGATGGACAGAGGAGATCTCCGCCAAGGCCCGTCAGGTCCGTGACGAGCCGATGCCCGAGGCGTCCAGCATCTGGAAGCACGTCTACGCGGAGGATCGCTGATGGCCAGCATGGCGCAGGCGATCCGTCTGGCGCTGCACTACGCCGAGGAGCACCTCGGGGTGACCGACGTGTTCGGCGAGGACGTGGGCCCGCCACTCGGCGGCGTCTTCACCGCCACGCAGGGCCTGAAGACGGCGTGGAACAGCCCGCTCGACGAGCGCGGGATCATCGGCTGCGCCATCGGCCTGGCGCTCGCCGGTCAGCGGCCGGTCGCCGAGATCCAGTTCTGCGACTACATCTACAACACCATCGATCTGCTGAAGATCGCCGGCAACACCTGCTGGTCGAGCAACGGCGACTGGAGCGTGCCGATGGTGGTGCGGACGCCGGTCGGCTCCGGCATCCGCGGCAGCATCTACCACTCGCACAGCTTCGACGCGGTGATGACCCACATCCCCGGGTGGAAGATCGTGATGCCCTCCACGCCGCTGGATGCCTACGGGCTCCTGCTCTCGGCCTGCCAGGACCGGAATCCGGTGATGGTGCTCGAGCCCAAGGCGCTCCTCCGGATGAAGGGCGACGAGCCCATCCCCGGTGAGCCCGGCGACGACCGCGTGCTGTCGAAGATGATCGACGCGCCGCTCGGGGACCGCACGCAGTGGAAGCCGCAGTGGCCCGAGCTGCAGGCTTACACGGTGCCCATCGGCAAGGGGAAGCGCGTCCGCGAGGGGACGGACCTCACGGTCGTGAGCTACGGCCGCACGCTCCCGCTGGCGGTGAAGGCCGCCCAGGCCCTGGAAGCCGAGGGCATGTCGGCCGAGGTCATCGACCTGCGGTCCCTCTGGCCCTATGACTGGGAGATGATCGCCACTTCGGTGAAGAAGACCGGGCGGGTGCTCTACGTGAACGAGGACACCGAGGTGACGAACTTCGGCGAGCACCTGGTGCGACGCACGGTGGAGGAGCTCTTCTACGAGCTGCTCGCCCCGCCGCGCCTCCTGGCCGGAAAGTTCCTCCCCGGCATCGGCCTGGCAGACCCGCTGGAGCTGGCGAGCGTGCCGCAGCTGGGGGACGTGACCGAGGCGATGCGGGCCGCGGCCCGGGAGCAGCCCTAGAACCCGTCAGCTCCGGGGGAGGAACGTCCGGAACGTCGTCCGTCCCGCCGCGGAGGACGCCTCGAGGCGGCCGCCGTGGGCGCGCGCGATCTCCTCGGCGATGAACAGCCCGAGCCCGACGCTTCCGTCCACCCGGCCGGCGTTGGTCCCGCGCTGGAAGGCCTCGAAGATGCTCGCCAGCTGTTCGGGCGCGATGCTGGCCCCACCGTTGTGCACCGCGAGCAGCACGCCATCGCCCGTCTCCCCGACCTCGACCAGCACTGGCCCGTGCGCCTCCCCGTGCTGGAGCGCGTTGAGGACGAGGTTCGAGAGCAGCTGCTCCAGTCGCTCGGGATCCCACTCGCCCCCGAGGTCGCCCGCGGTCCGCAGCTCGATCCGACCGGGGTGGGTGGTGGTGAGCTCCTCCACCACGCTCTCCGTCACCCGGCCGAGGTCCACGTGGCGTCGCTCGAGCGCCAGGCCCCTGCCGGAGCGCACCCGGGTGACGTCGAGGAGCCCGGTGATGATGCCCTGCATGCGCCGGGTGGACCGCTCGATGCGGCCGAGGGTGCGGCGCTCGGCTTCGTCCTCCGTCTTCCTCTGGAGCATCGCCACGCCGAGCAGGACCGACGCAAGGGGATTCCGGAGGTCGTGCCCGACGATCCCGAGGAGCTGCTCCTCGAAGCGACGTCGCTGTGCGAGCTCGCGCTCGTTTCGCTTGCGCTCCGAGATGTCGAGGGCGAAGGCGATGCCCGCGTCCGGGCTGTCGGTGAACATCGCAGCGCCGATGATGACGTCCACGGGGTGCCCGTCCCGGTGGAGGTACTGCTTCTCGAACGGGGTGCACTGCCCGCTGGTCTGGAGCTCCTGCACCGCGCTCGCGTCGGCTTCCTCCCACCCGTGCGGGGTGAGCTTGCGCCAGTCGAGGCGGCCCGCCTCCAGGTCGGCGCGCTCGTAGCCGAGCATGGCCAGCAACGCGGCGTTCGCCTCGGTGATCGGGCCCTCTGTCCGCCAGGTGAAGCAGCCAAGGAGGCCGGAGTCCCAGAAGCGGCGGAACCGCGCCTCGCTCTCGCGCAGCTCCTCGCGGATCCGACGCCGCTCGGTGATGTCCTCGGTCGTCCCGGCCCACTCGGTGATGCGGCCCGATGCGTCCCGGATCGGCGCGCCGCGGGCAAGCGTCCAGACGTACACCCCATCCGCGCGGCGCACGCGGTACTCCAGCTCGTACATCCCTTCGGTCTGGACGGCTTCCCCCCAGGCGCTGGACACCCGCGGCCGGTCCTCCGGGTGGACGGCATCGAGCCAGCCCTCGCCCCGGGCCTGGGCCATGGTCTGCCCCGTGAATGCGCACCACCCGAAGTTCTGCTCGAGGTTCCCCCCATCCGGGTCGGTGATCCAGAAGGTCTGCCGAGTCGTCTCCAGCATCGTGCGGAGCCGCGCCTCGCTGACCGCGATGCGTCGCTGTACACTCCGGATCTCGGTCTCGTCGCGTACCACGACGCTCAGGCCGACCACCGCACCACGCGGCCCGGCAACCGGGTACCAGCTCTCGACCCAGGTGTGCTCGTGCTCGGGATCCGCCGCGGTGGTGCCGCGGACCTCGAAGTCGAGCACCGGCTCTCCCGTGTCCAGGACCTTGTGCGCGATGGGCTCGATCACGTCCGCGATGCCGGGGACCATCTCTCGCACCGTCCGGCCGATGTGGGCCTCGGCCGGGCGCCCGTTGAGCCGGGCGAGCCAGGCGTTGATCCGGACGAAGCGCAGGGAGCTGTCCAGGACGCAGAGACCGATCGGAGCCGTGGAGTAGATGAGGTCCAGCGCCTGCAGCGCATCGTGCGCGGCGTCACCCGCATGGGAGAGCGCGTGGACGTTGTCGGGCCGGTTCACCGCGGTGCAGCATCGACCAGTCCGTACGCCCAGTCGCGCCCCGAGCCGCAGGCTCGTTGCTACTCAACACTGGCCGGAAGGTGGAGGGTCCAGGGCCGTCCGGATCTCGTCCGGAACCCGCACCTTCTCCTGGGTCTCGTAGTTCACCAGGACCACAACCGCGCGCCCCCGAGCGACGACCCGCTGCGGAGCTCCCGCGTGCCAGATCTGGTGGGCGAGGGTGAGGCTGGTGTTCCCCACCCGCTCCACCCGGACGCCCACCGTGACGCGCGCCGGGTATTCGACCGGCTCGAGGTAGTCGTTCTCCACCCTCGCCAGGATTGGGCCCACGGGGTCGCCCGCCCTGGTCGACATCCCGAGCTTCTCGAAGAAGGCGATCCGCGCCGTCTCGGCCCAGGCGATGTACCGCACATTGTTCACGTGTCCGAGCGCGTCCATCTCGCCCCAGGTCACATCCAGGCTGACCTCGACGTTCCAGTCATCCATCCGCATCTCCTCGGGTTTTCGCACGCCCGTCACCCGGGCGGCCATCCGGGCTTGTGGCTGAGCCGCGGCGGTCACGAGAAACGTTGCGCCGGAACTGCCGGCACGACAGGATCGACGTCGCCCTGCGGGGCGAAAGGAGGTGATGCCTTGACCGAGCATAATCAAGGCGTCGCCTCTCTGGGCGCGGCGTAGACCAAGCAGGGCCGCGCGCACGAGAGCGGCGCACACGTTTCAAGCCCGCCCCCTGGTGGCTGGAGGCGCAGTGTCTGGCCACCGGGGAGGCGGGTTCTTGATTCAGACCTGGACCGTCTTCCACGCGCCGTGACGGAACACCACGGCGCTGGCGACCGCCAGGAGTGAGAACGCTGCAAGGCAGGAGAGGAAGGCGCCCGTGGTCTCGAGGCCCACCTGGACAGCCAGCACCCACGCCAGGGGCAACTCGAAGGCCCAGAAGCACAGCCCGTTCAGCCAGGTGGGGGCCCACGTCGCGCCGGCGCCGTTGAGCGCCTGGGTGAAGGTCATGCCGTACGCGTAGAAGGCGAACCCTGCGGAGATGATGCGCAGCCCGCGGACACCCTGGGCGAGCACCACCGGATCGACGGTGAAGATGCCCACGATGTGGGGGGCGAGCGCGATGAAGACCAGCCCCACCGTGCCGAGGAACAGCGCGCCCACGTGCCCAGCCTTCCAGGCCGCTTGCTCGGCCCGCTCGGGCCTGTGCGCGCCGAGGTTCTGGCCCACCAGGGTGGCCGCCGCGTTCGCCAGCCCGAAGGAGGGGAGCAGGGCGAAGATGACCAGCCGGATGGCGATGGTGTAGCCGGCGACTGCCTGGCTCCCGAAGTGGGAGATGATCCGCACCAGGAAGATCCAGCTGGTCATCCCCACCACGGTCTGGAGCGTCCCCGCCCCGGAGAGCCGGAGGACGCCGAGCATGGTCGTCGCCTCGAGCCTCACGTGCCGCCACCGGACGGTGAGGCGGCCGTCGCCCCGGGTGAGTCGATACAGCTGGTACACGACCCCCGTGCTGCGCCCGATGGAGGTGGCCAGCGCCGCGCCGAGGACGCCCAGCCTCGGGAAGGGACCCACGCCGAAGACGAGGCACGGCCCGAGCACGATGTTGATGCCGTTGGCCAGCCAGAGCACGCGCATGGCCGTGGCGGCGTCTCCGGCCCCCCGGAAGATGGCGTTGATCAGAAAGAGCAGGCACACCGAGACGTTCGCCCCGAGCATCACCCGGGTGAAGTGCACGCCGTGCTCGAGCACCCAGGGCGAGGCCCCCATCGCCGCGAGGAGCGTGGGGGCGAGCACCGCGCCCGTGACCGAGAGTGGAATCCCGAAGAGCACCCCCAGGGCGATGGCCTGCACAGCGGTCCGGGCGGCGGCCTCCTCGTCCTTCTCCCCCATGCGGCGGGACACCAGGGAGGTCGCCCCGATGGAGAGCCCGAAGGCCAGCGCGTACACCGTGGTCTCCATCGTCTCGGTCAGGCCCACGGTGGCCTGGGCCTCGGCGCCGAGCCGTCCAACGAAGAAGATGTCGGTCACCGCGAACACCGACTCCATGACCATCTCCAGCACCATGGGGACGGCCAGGACGAAGATTGCCCGCCCGAGCGGCGCCTCGGTCAGGTCGCGGTGCGTGCCCCGGAGCGCGTCCCGGAGCTCTGCCCAGAGCGAGGTCGGGGGCTGGATGATGCTGACTGCGTCCAATCGAGCGTCCGGGAGGGCCGGCGACCCGCGTTACAGCGGAGTCAGCCGGGCGTAGGCGCGGTTCTGGTACACGAGCGTCCGGTCGCTGTCACCCTGGTGGACGGCCGTGACCTCGGCGAGCACCAGGAAGTGGTCCCCTCGCTCCTGCCGCTCGAGGATGCGGGCGCTGAACGCGCCGGTGGTGCCGATCAGGAGTGGCGAGCCGTGCGCGTCCGCCGTCCAGCCGAAGCGCTCCCAGGCGTCCCCGCGGTCGCGGTGGTGGCGGGCGAAGGCATGGCTCACCTCCGACTGGCCCTCGGACAGGAGATTCACCGCCAGATGATCCGCATCCTCGAGGAGGTCGTCTGCGCCCGAGTCGCGCCCGACGCCGATTGCCACGAGCGGGGGTTCGAGCGAAAGCATCATGAACGCGGTCGCGGTGAAGCCGTCCACCTCCGGCGCCTCGGGGGTGATGGCGTCCGGTCGACGGCGGGCAGTGACCACGGTCACGGTTGCCGCCCAGGTGCGCGCCAGGGCCAGGAAGGCGTCCTTGTCCACAGCGCAGGCTTCTAACCGCCCACGCGAAGCTTGACGAGCGCTCCGGGACGGGCTCTGGAACGCTTCCATGCGGCTCGCGAGCTGGATCCATCGGGGACTGGAAGGGTTCGGGCAGGTGGTGGACGGCGGCGTGGTGGACGCGGTGCCCCGTCTGGATGGACGGTACCCGACGCTGCGTGCCGCGCTGGCCGCCGGCGCGCTGGGCGAGGTTCGCCGGGCCACCGACGGGGCTTCGGCCGACCATGGACTGGCCGAGGTCACCTGGCTTCCTCCCATTCCCCACCCCGAGAAGATCCTCTGCGTGGGCGTGAACTACGTCGCCCACCGGGAGGAGACCGGACGGGCCGAGAGCCAGTTCCCCACCCTGTTCATCCGCTTCGCCAACACCCAGGTGGGCCACGACCAGCCGCTGGTGCGGCCCACGGCGTCCACCGAGCTCGACTACGAGGCGGAGCTGGCGGTCATCATCGGCAAGCCCGCTCGGCACGTGCGCCGGGAGGATGCCCTCAGCGTCGTTGCCGGCTACTCCTGCTATCAGGACGCCACGCTCCGCGACTGGCAGCGCCACACCAGCCAGTTCACCCCGGGGAAGAACTTCATCGGCACGGGCGGCTTTGGCCCCTGGATGGTCACCGCGGACGAGGTTCCGGATCCGTCCCGCCTCACGCTCGTCGGCCGGCTGAACACGGTGGAGATGCAGCGGGCCACCACCGACCTCCTCATCTTCGATGTCCCCGCGCTCATCGCGTACATCACCACCTTCACCGAGCTCGTCCCCGGAGACGTCATCTCCACCGGGACCCCCGGCGGGGTCGGGAGCAAGCGCCAGCCGCCGGTCTGGCTCAAGGCAGGCGACGTGTTCGAGGTCGAGCTCTCCGGGATCGGCGTGCTGCGGAACCGGGTGGTCGACGAGGTCCGCTGATGCGGGTCCCCCCGGGTTGCGACCGACCTGTCGCTCCGCATTCCGGGCCGGGCTGACCCTCCCTGTGGGGTCGTAACCCCCGGTCCTGCCAGGAGTTCCCCCCGGATCGAGGGTTGCAAAGCCTCGGGGGTGTGAACAGCCGCATCGTCCTCCTCGGGACCGAACAGGACTTCTTCCTCCAGCTCCTGGAGATGCTCGCGCCGGGCGGTGCCCGCGACGTGGCGCTCGAGGCAGAGGAGCTCGCGGTCCCGCCGCCGCCCCCGGAGGCAGCGCCCTTCGAGGTCTGGTTCGCGTACCGCGGGACGGATGGGCTGGACGAGATCCGGCGGCTCCGTCGCGTGGGGGCCTCTCCCGCGGTGGCGATGATCGACCTCTCTGACGACCCCGACGACGCCCTGGAGATCGCCGGACGCCTGCTGATGGACGACCCGCGTCTCCAGGTCGTCCTGGTCGCGCCGAGCACCGAGGAGGTCTGGGACGCCGCCGCGGATGCGCTCGGGCACCGAGATCAGGTGGTCGTCCTGAAGCGGCCCTTCGACGGCGTCGAGGTCCGCGAGCTGGCCCACGTCCTGGTCCAGCGCTGGGACGAGATGGACCGGGTGCTCTCGCGCGCCGCCCGCCTCGTCCCTGGGGAGACCTCGGTCGTGAGAACCGGCCCCACGCCGGCGCTGACGCCCTCTGCGGGGGTCGAGGTCCTCCGGGATGCGTTCCGGGCCATCCACGGGCTGGTCGCCGCGCTGAGCGAGCGCTGCGAGCGGCTGGCGCCGGAGGCCCGGGCAGAGGCGCTGGCGCAGGTCAGCGCGGTGACCGAGGCAGTGGATCACCTCCGCCGCGTCGAGCACCTCGTCGCCCCATCGGCCCCGGCCAAGCCGGCCGACGACGCCTGATCCGGCACTCGCCGCCTCAGCGAGGCCAGATCTCCACCAGCGGGCGTACGTGCTCTGCGAGCGCGCTGTCCGCCACGTGACCCCAGTCCTTCGCGGTGCTCGCCCGGAGCCGGTCGGCCAGCCCGCGGGGCAGTGAGTCGCGCAGCACCCCCAGCAGATGCGGCGGGGCCACCAGGACGAGGTGCCGGAACCGGTTCTCGGCGGCGCCGCGCTCGAGCGCCTGGACCAGCGCCTGCGCCAGGCGCTTCTCTTCGTGCGCGGGATGGGGGTCCGGCCCGTTCGTCCAGCCGCGCTCGGGGGGGTGGGACTGCCCCTCCGGCGCGGGCAGTGCGACCGGGCTGAGAAGCCGCGGCTGCAGCCCTGCATCCTCCACCTCGAGTACCCGCGCGTGACGCGCGTCCGCGACCAGCACCCAGGTGGTTCCCTGGCCCGTCGACATGGGTGTCACCTCCGATGGGACACCCATGTCATCCTGCCCCGTCAGCCCGGGGTCAAGCCCCGTTCACCAGCGGTAGCCGACGTACGCCTGGACGGTGATGCCGTTGAACGAGAAGTTGTTCACGGTCACGCCAGTCCCCGAGGTGAAGCTGTAGCTCGGGTTCAGCCAGAGGTACCTGAAGTCCGCGCCGACGAGCAGCTGGCCCAGGTAGAAGTCCACGCCCGCCCCGGCGATGCCCTGGAAGGCGGTGTTGGTCTGGCTCGCTCCGCCGACGCCGCTGAGGCTGTTGATGTTGATGCCGGCGCCGCCTTCGCCGTAGGGCGCGATGAAGCCGAGGGGCAGCCGGACCTTGGCCACCGCGAGGATGGGCCAGCCCTTGAAGTCGGTGTCCGCGCCGCCGGTGGTCATGTAGCCCGCGTCGAGCTCGATTCCGAAATAGCCGAACCAGTGGCCCACCATCACGTCTCCTGCGAACTTGATCGTCCAGTTCGAGGGGGACGAACCGCCGACCGCGGTGAACGGGTTGGTGGCGGTGGGGAAGTACGGGCCGAACTTCCCGGCGATGTAGTTGTCGTGGTCGTCCGTGGTGGTCTGCGCGGAAGCGACCGAGGGTGCGAGGAGTGAAAGCGTCAGCACCAGACCGGCGGCGACCGCAACGAGTGTCTTCTTCATGTGTGAGACTCCTTGGCGAACCTGTCCGGCCCGGCCGGGTTTTGCCCAGCTCCGTCCTGGGAGCAAGGGAAAGCATCGTTGACCCCCCGGTCAACCCGGTTTCGTCAAGGACGTCGCCCGGTGCGCGCAGCGGTGCGCGAAGTTTGCGGCGCGGTTATGCGACCTGGTTCGATCCATCCCCATGGCCGACGCGCTCGCCCAGTTTCAGCCAGCGGTCCGCGACTGGTTCCGGGCCTCCTTCGCCACACCCACCCCGCCGCAGACGCTCGGCTGGCCGGTGATCGCGCGGGGTGAGTCCGCCCTGCTGCTCGCCCCCACAGGGAGTGGGAAGACGCTCGCGGCGTTCCTCGCCTGCATCGATCGGGTGATGTTCGCGCCGGCGCCGCCGCGGGACCGCCGGTGCCGCATCCTCTATGTCTCGCCGCTCAAGGCGCTGGCCGTGGACGTGGAGCGCAACCTCCGGGCGCCCATCATCGGCGTGGCGAACGTGGCGGCCGGGCGGGGCGACGCGCACATCCTTCCCACGGTGGCGGTGCGCACCGGGGATACGGCGGCGCGGGACAGGGCGCGGTTCCAGCGTGAGCCGGCGGACATCCTCATCACCACGCCCGAGTCGCTCTACCTGTTGCTGACCTCGAATGCCCGGGAAGCGCTCCGGAGCGTGGAGACGGTCATCGTGGACGAGATCCACGCGCTCGTCCCGACCAAGCGTGGCGCGCACCTCGCGCTGTCGCTCGAGCGGCTGGAGCACCTGTCCGGACGGAGGCTGCAGCGCATCGGCCTCTCGGCGACCCAGCGCCCGCTGGACGAAGTGGCTCGGTTCCTGGGTGGGGCGGTCGTTGGTGCGGAGGTGCCACGCGGCGCGCAAGAGGTCGCACGCAGCGATCGAGGCGCGGGTCTTCCCCCGGCCGGCGCGGAGGCGGAGCCCGTCCCGCCGCATTCGGCGACCCGTCCACTCGATGGCGACACCGCCGAGGAGGACCTCCGCACCGAGTTCGCGGCCCCGGCCCTCGCGCCGGTCTGGCGCCCGGTCACCATCATCGATGCGGGAACGCGGCGCACACTCGACCTGCGGATCGAGGTCCCCGTCGAGGACATGGCGCGCATCGGCGAGCCCATCGAGATTCCCTCGGGACCCGCGGCACAGGGACCGGTCCGGAGCTCGATCTGGACCGCCATTCATCCCCGGCTGGTGGACCTGGTCCGGGAGCACCGGTCGACCCTCATCTTCGTCAACAGCCGCCGGATCGCCGAGCGTCTCGCCGCGGCACTCAACGAGCTGTCCGGAGAGCCGCTGGCCCGGGCCCACCACGGCTCGCTCGCCCGTGCGCAGCGGACGGAGATCGAGGACGCGCTCAAGGCCGGTCGGGTGCGCGCGCTGGTCGCCACCTCCTCGCTCGAGCTGGGGATCGACATGGGCGCGGTGGATCTGGTGATCCAGATCGAGGCCCCACCGTCGGTGGCCAGCGGGATCCAGCGGATCGGTCGCGCCGGGCACCGCATCGACTCGCCGAGCACCGGCATCATCTTCCCGAAGTACCGCGGGGACCTCGTGGCCTGCGCGGCGCTCACCCGGGCAATGACCGACGGGCGGGTGGAGTCCACGCGGCATCCCCGGAACCCGCTCGACGTGCTCGCGCAGCAGGTGGTGGCGATGACCTCGGTCGAACCATGGGGCGTGGACGCGCTCCATGCAGCGGTCCGGGGCGCTGCGCCCTTCGCCGACCTCAGCCGGACGGTGTTCGAGAACGTGCTGGACCTCCTCTCCGGCCGCTTCGCCTCGGACGACTTCGCCGAGCTCCGCCCACGCCTCACCTGGGACCGGGTGGCGAACACGGTCATCGCCCGCGAGGGGAGCAAGCGGATCGCCATCGTGAACGGCGGTACCATCCCCGACCGGGGGCTCTACGGCGTGTTCCTGGCCGGCGGAGAGAAGGCGCACGCCCGGGTCGGCGAGCTCGACGAGGAGATGGTCTTCGAGAGCAAGGTGGGGGAGGTCTTTCTCCTCGGCGCCTCCTCCTGGCGCATCGAGGAGATCACCCACGACCGGGTGCTGGTCTCGCCGGCGCCGGGACAGCCCGGGAAGATGCCGTTCTGGCACGGCGACGCCGCGACGCGCCCGCTCGAGACCGGCCAGCTCATCGGGGAGCTGGTCCGCGAGCTCCGCGCCCTGCCCCGCCCTGCGGCGGTGTCCCGCCTGGTCCGGGGTCACCAGCTGGAGGACCAGGCTGCGGAGAACCTCCTCCAGTACCTGGACGACCAGGCCCGGGCGACGGGCGACGTCCCGGACGATCGAACCCTCGTGGTGGAGCGGACCCGCGACGAGCTGGGCGACTGGCGGATCTGCATCCTCTCGCCGCTCGGGGGCCGGGTGCACGCGCCGTGGGCCATGGCGCTGACCGCCCGCGTGCGCGACCAGCTCGGGCTGGACGTGGAGACGATGTGGACCAACGACGGCATCGTGGTCCGCTTCCCGGATGCCGAGAAGGCGCCCGAGGTGGAGCACCTCCTCCCCTCGCCGGAGGAGGTCGAGTCGCTGGTGCTGCGGCAGCTCGGGTCGACGGCCCTCTTCGCCGCGAAGTTCCGCGAGAACGCCTCCCGGGCGCTGCTGCTGCCGCGGCGCCGGCCCGGAGCCCGCACGCCCCTGTGGCAGCAGCGCAAGCGCTCCGCGGATCTCCTCGCGGTGGCGGCGCGGTTCCCCACCTTCCCCCTCCTGCTGGAGACCTACCGGGAGTGCCTGCGCGACGTGTTCGACATGCC
>Ga0208851_1000538_pt1 | contig 16175 bp, 12 predicted proteins | sample NGESurshal092012_FD_184481 | JGI IMG/M metagenome (GOLD analysis project Ga0208851, IMG submission 184481) | Arctic peat soil microbial communities from Barrow, Alaska - NGEE Surface sample 415-2 shallow-092012 (SPAdes) | ecosystem: Environmental > Terrestrial > Soil > Wetlands > Peat ... | reverse complement strand
GGCTTTGCAGATCGCGTATGAGGAGGGGTTGATCTCCTGCCCGTACATGACGAGTTTCGCCTTGGGGTTCAGCGCCCGCAGATGCTCGTCGGAGACCGAAAGCATGCCGCCGGTGCCGGCGGTCGGGTCGTAGACGCTGCGCACCACTCCGCCGGCTGCCAGGGCGTCGTCGTCGTTGGCGAACAGCAGGCTGACCATCAGACGGATGACCTCGCGTGGGGTGAAATGCTCCCCGGCGGTCTCGTTGGAAGATTCAGCGAATTTTCGGATCAGCTCCTCGAACATCAACCCCATTTCGATGTTGGAGATCACTTTCGGGTGCAGGTCGACCGCGGCGAACTGCTTCGTCACCATGTAGAGCAATTCGTGCTCATCGAGTTTCTCGATCTCGAGGAGGAAGCCGAACCGTTCGAAGATGTCCCGGACGTTGGTCGAGAACCCGTTGATGTAGTTGATCAGATTCAGCCGGGTGCCGGCGGGATCGCCGCCCAGCTTCGCCAAGTCATATTGCGAGGTGTTGTAGAACGATTGACCCGCGATCGTCGGCAGCACGATCTCCTCGGGAACCTTGCTACTACCCGTCGTGGCGTGCCTGGCCAGCACCGCCGCCTTGGTCGGTTCCAACACACAGTCCAACCGGCGGAGCACCGTGAACGGCAGGATCACCGGTCCGTACTCGGCAGGCTTGTACGGCCCCCGCAGCAGGTTGGCGATCGACCAGATGAAGGCGGCGTTGTTGGCGGCGGTCATTCAGCAGCGTCCTTGCTGGTGGATGTGATGGGGGAGTCGGGCACGCGTTCGCTATGAGCTGCCGAGTCGGTCAAGTCGAGCGCTTCACTGAGCAGCTTGGTGATCAGGTTGTTGACCGTGCGGTGCTCCGCCTCCGCCTGCACCGTCAACCGGTCGACGAGTGCACGTGGCAGCCTCACGGACTTGACCACAGAGGCTTCGGGCACGTGTGACATCGTCACACACCGTGCGGCCTGATCGGTCGGCAGCGGCATTCTGTACTCGAAAGGTGTGGGTCTGGGTCGGGACTGGCCCGCTCAGGCACCTTGGTCCGCCACGCGCATGGCGCCCGTTCTCCTAAGGAGTTGATGGGTTGTCACCCCTAAGGCAAGCCGCGAGCTAAAGGGTCTAAGAGGTCCGAAACCCTAGACTCTGTGACGAGTTTCGCAGACAGAACGCTGGCGCAGACGTTGATTACGCGGCGTCGCGCTCATCGTCGACCGAGTTCGATCCCTGGCAGCGGGTACGTTCCGGCTCAACTACGAGAGCCGGTAGTTGCTCAAGGCGGCTGTATCGCGCAGCCTGGTAGTCGGCGTGGCCGACGTTCCGCGGAGATGGTCGTCACGGTGAAGGGCCGGGCCGCCTCGGACAGCGACTCCACGTCCAACGCCGCCGTTGGGTGCGTACTGCTAAGGCCGGCAGGTGCGGTACTGCGCTTCCAGGTTGAGGACGCGCGCCATCTCGGTCACTACGGAAAGCCGATGGACCGGCCGACCGCACGAGCACGCTCGACCTGCGAGGGCCAGGACTCGGAGTGGCCGACCAAACCGGCGAGCGCAGCCTGGTTCAGTCCGCGCCCGCCGTCGGTAGGCGCCAACTCCATCACCAATGCCTCCCCGGACCAAGTGTCAATACTCCCACATGGCACTGATAAGCAGTCGCTCAACGGGCGGATAGATCTGGTCCCGTCATACAACGCGTGCGAAGTCTCTCACCGCACGTTGCCTGGCAAGGGCTATCCCGAGCGGGGACCGGCTCCGATTGATATGTTCCGTCGATGGGGGGATTCACTGCAGGCTGGATTGGAACCATCTGCCCAGCACCCGACGCGCCGCCGCGACGTCGCGCGTACAAGCGAGGCGGTCTCACAGCCAAGGCTCGTGAGGACTTTCTCAACTCATTCAAGGGGGCGCTGGATGAACATACTGTATGAGGATCTGTACTTCGGTCTTTCGGATTCGGCCAACGAGTACAACCAGCGCGGCGATGACTTCGTCAAGAGCTACGTGGACATCAACAGCATTGTGAACTCTGTGGTATCTGGACGAAGGACATTGGTATTCGGTCCGAAGGGCACGGGTAAGTCAGCTCTTGCGTACTACATCGAGGCGACGGGGCCCGATGGGGAGCATCTTGCCCTGGTTCGCGACGCGTCGACACTTCCGCTTGCAGATATTCCCAATCTGCAGACTGGCCAGCCTCAGGGTGTTGATAGGACAGTGACAGCCTGGAAATTCCTCCTGCTGTGTAACCTTCTTGACCTCGTCCAAAAGGACGAGGCTTGTCATGTCCCGAACGCGCGCGAGCTCAAACGAGTGACCCGACTTCTTAAAGAGTTCGGCTTTATGGGTGATGCGTCCGGTAAAGCACTCCTCCAAGTCTCTACAACGACCGTTTCAATCCCCATCCCTCGCGCCGGGTCAATCTACAAACGGGAATCGTCTCGCAGCCTCAACATTTTCAGTCTCATTCCGTATCTCGAAGACTGGGCAACCAAAGCAACATCGCTGAATAGGCACGTTTTGATTCTTGACGGACTTGACTCAATCTTTCTGAATGACTCTCGTTACGACGAGAGCCTCTCATCACTTGTCCAGGCGTCCTACCTTTTGAATCAACTGCTATCCAAGTCGACATCATCGGGCAGCATCGTTCTGCTGCTGAGAAATGATGTGTTTTCCCGCATCTCAATGAGACTTCCGGATTCGCAGAAGATGCGCGACGACCTGGGTGTAGAGCTTGACTGGCGCGTACTGTCCGGCGCGGCAGGCGAAAAATCGCCACTCATCCGACTGGTAAATGCGAAGGTCTCGCAGGACGCAGGCCAAACGATCCGAGTCCTTGACTACTTCCCGGCATCTATCCAGGTCGGAAAGAAGGGTCGCTGGATTCCTACTCTGCAATACCTACTCAATCTGACCCGTCATACCCCTCGAGATCTTCTTCGGGTGTTCGACGAGATACGTGCTGTTCAAGCCGAGGGATCATTTCAGAGCTCCGGCGAAGTGCTGAGTCGTCAGGTCATTCGTGAGGGTGTATTACGGTATGCGTCCCGATACTTCGTCAACGCGATAAAGAACGAATTCGCTGGTTATGATGCGGGGCCGCAGCGGGCCCAGGAGGCACTGCTCGCCCTCCAGCAATTGAGTGTGCAGACCTTTACTCGTGAATCCTTTTACGCGCAATTGAATGAAGTAAACCCAGATACAGGAAAGCAGACTGACGAGCTTCTTAGGTTGCTCTTTTATGCTGGTGCGATCGGAAATCTCGTTGGAACCGACAGCTACCTCCGATTCTATCATCGCCGTGACGACTCGACACTGTACCTAAGAGGATCGCTAATCCTCCATGGCGCCTTATGCCATGCTTGGAATATGCCGTTTTCCATTTAGCCTCCCGCCCTTAGGAGTCAATCTCCCAAAACCTGTCCAGCGAGATAAGCGCCGTCGATTGATGCCTGAATGATCTGCTCTGAGAAGGTTTCGAGCAGCACCATGACCCCGTCGATTCTTTGAATTGCCTCGTCTTGGGTAAAGGCTACCAACTCACCATGAGCTACTTGGTTCCTGGAATACATCAACGTCGCGTCGATGAACCCGATTCGCATTGTGAAGGAGCTTGCTGGTGCTAGCCCAAGACTGGCAATAAGATCTGCAAAGACACTTGACGATAGGTTCCCTTCGGTATCAAATGCCTTGTCCGAGTTGACATGAAAAGGTTGCGCCCGAGCAGTATCCATCTGTTCCAAAATCTCTGAAAGATACTTTCCCTTCGATGAGCCCGATGATCGCTTGAAGTGGGACATCAGGGTAAGCGCCTGAAATCCCAATTTGAGTTCACTGGCGCGAGTGCCAGACCTATTAACGAGATCGATATAGCGCCGACCAGAAGACTTGACGAATCCTTCCCAGTGCGCGTAGGCCAAGACGACTGCGGCTCGTGTAACCCATGATTCATTTTGCGACGGGTACGGATCCCCTGCGGGTAGGCCGAATCTGATTGAAGTGAGTTCCTTCTTTCGATGAGCTAGCTCCCGTTGAACACCTTGGATGAATTTCTCATCAGACATTGGGGCTGGACTCTCCGCCAAACAATGCTCGCCCGAACGGGACCGAAATCCTTATTCGTTGGTCAGCACGTATGCCTTGCGAAAAGCCCGGCTGGAATTGTTCCGTCGCCCATAGAATCTTGCGCTTGTCCGAAACTAGATCGGCGTCGATTTGCTCCGCGGCGTCGTAATAACCCACGCCTAACGCAAGTACCTCGAACGCCGTTGCGGAGAAGGGGCCTTCGGCCCTCGATTTCTCGCTGTTCCACTTTCTCAGAACGTCTGGTCCGGCGCTTTGGTTCAACAATTCAAAGGTTTTCCGGAAGACCAGGTCTTCTTCGGCCAAGGATTCGATAGATCGATCCGTTAGCGGCACTATCTGGGAGTTGAGAAATTCGGATAGATAGCCCATTGTGCGCAGGTGCGATTCTCCGATTTTGCGTAAGGTTACGAATCGGAGTGCAATCTCAACATGATACTGCTCGTCCAGTGAGCGCGATGGAAGATTAAGACTTTCTAGGAAGTTACTGTCCGCCGCCAAGCTAGTGAGCCATTCGAAGTGCGGCTTACTTATCGAAACAAGCAAGGCATTCCGAAGTTCCTGGTCAGTGGCATGACTACCGAACGAATTGAGCCGCTGGAACAAGTCGTATTTGGCCCGCTTATCGCTTTCTCGCTTTATGATTTTTAGATCCACCCGAGAACGTTTGAAGTCTATGCGCTGAGCGGCCGTCAGTGACGCTCCGTCCTCAACTGGGTCGTCATACATCATTCCGTCCAGAGCACTTAGGAATGGCGCCGCCTCGCATCGAAATGGGGGAAGCGCTTCACCTTCTTCTCCCAATAGTATCCCCATAAAGCTGAATATTGTCGATAGTCGCTGGACTCCGTCGACTACATCCCAGCCCTCTTCGGACGCCGCGACAAACAAACTCGGTAAGGGTATTCCGAGTAAAATGCTCTCGATTAGCCGGGTGCGCTGCCCAGGTGTCCAGCGAAACAATCTTTGGAACTCAGGATGAATGTTTAGCTCGCCGTCGCGATACAGATTGGCAAGTTCGCCGATCGACATCGGATAAGCATCCGTGGATATCTGACGTCGATACACCTCAAGTTGATCGTCTAGCGTCATAATACCTGACCTTACAGGTAGTAAGGATCTGGCGACGTCCAACTGTGGTCTGCGGCGAACCACACTGTAGACGTGACCCGATTGCGCCGCGGTCTACGTGACCACGCAACTCAGGACTCGCATGGTCGCTAGTCCGCTATATGCCGGCTTTCGAGCTTTGTCATGTAAAAGGAGCCGGAGGTTTGGGCTCGATGGGGATGGGCGAGCCATACAGGGCCGAGAGCGCGGTAGGCTCACCCCCTATGAGTTGAGACCGACGGCGCTGATGCGAGCGTTTGGACGTCGCCAGCGCGAACCGGTTCGGCGAGCGGTGGGCGATCACATTGTCAAGGGGACACGAGCTGCCATAGTCATGCGAAGTTGCAGCACGGACAGCCGCCCGCTGCGTCGGTCATCGATCGGTTTGGTCTGAGTTGCGTCCGCTTCTCGCTGTGCGCAAACGTCTTCCTCTACCTGTTGTGCCGGGTCAGCGGCTATGACGGTCTCCGCCGAACGTGCCCTCGCGGACTTGTAAAGCGTGTTGGCCTTGCGTTGTCTGGCGGCGGGTTGGAACGGATGTGGGGGTCGGTTTAGGCAGATTCGTAGGGAGCGCCTGCGCGCAAGGGGATGGGGACAACCCTCAATGCCGCGGACGGTTCTTCTCTTGCTCCATTCACTTCGGTTGCTCAAGAACTGTTCATCCGCGGAATCGTCGGCGCTTACGCCCCCGATCGGTCGAGCGCCGCCGCCGGGTACCGCAGGCAGGCGAGGACGTCGTCCCGGGCCAGCTGTGGGTTGAGCGCGAGTGCCTCCGCGATCGGCATGTCGTCGCCGAGCAGTCCGAGGATGGTGACGACGGGGATCCGGGTGCCCGCGATGCAGGGCACTCCGCCCATGATCGCTTGATCGACGACGACACGATTCACGGTGCCGACCGTACCGCCGTCGACACGGCAGCCGACGTGGCTCGGCGTTCCTACGTGTCAGCTTGACTGCTACAGCGGAAGATCTCTCCCGGGGTCTTCGCCCCCGGGGCTCGATATCTCCGGACGGCCTTTGGTCGAAGAAGGCGTCCTCGGCGGAGGGCAATTCCCGTCGCCGGGCCCGATCCGCGGGTGTACGTTACCGCCGGGCAGCATCTCCGGCGGACCGTGGGGTGGGCACGATGATTCGGTTGGCACGGCAGAGCATGGAGACGATCGGCGATCTGAACATCGCGCTGCAGAAGGCGATTCAGATCGAACTGTCCACGCTACCGCCCTACCTGTACGCGATGTTCTCCATCAGGGACGACACGAACGAGGCCGCCATCACGCGGCTGCAAGCGATCGTCCACGAGGAGATGACCCACATGTCCCTGGCCTGCAACATTCTCAACGCGATCGGCGGCCACCCGGTCATCGCCCAGGAAGCCGTTGTGCCCACCTACCCGGGGCCGTTGCCGTTCGACATCGGCGCCGACGGGAACGAGCCGTTCCGGATTTCGCTGCTGCCGTTCAGCCCGCAGGCGATGGCACAGGGCACCCACATCGAGGAACCCGAGGAGCCGCTCGTCTTCCGCAACGAGTTCGCGTTGGCCGCCGAGCCGACATTCGACACGATCGGCCAATTCTACGGAAACCTCGATACCCGGCTGAAGCAATTGCCCGCCGGTCAGTGGAGCACCACTCCGCGCAACCAGATCGGTGATCACCCGTTCTTCGCCGGCCAGCTGTTCCCGGTGACCGACTACGACAGTGCGTCCAGGGCCATTTCGCACATCGTTTCCGAGGGGGAGGGCAACACCCAGAGCCCGCTGGATTTCGAGGGCGACGTCGCCCACTACTACCGTTTCGAGGAGATCCGGAGGAACCAGGTCCTGAAGAAGAGCGCCGACGCACCGGAGGGTTTCGTCTGGGGCGAACCCCTTGGCGTCGACTGGTCCGCCGTGCACCCGGCGATCGCCGATCCCGGTGAGCATGACTTCTCCGGGGACCCCACGGCGCAGGCGGTGCAGGATCAGTGCGATTTCGCGTTCACGGACATGCTGCAGGAGATCGAGCGGGCGGTCACCGGTCAGCCCGGCCGCCTGGGCAACGCGGTGCGGGCGATGTTCGACCTCCGGCTGGCGGCCCGCGTCGCCTTCACCACGCCGCTGATCGGCAGCGACCGGGCCGCCGGACCCTCGTTCCGTTTCCGCGTGCGACCGTAGGAGGTCAACGATGTCCGTGCTCGACACGCCGCGGATCTACTTCCGGGGCGAGATCACCTGGGACCCGATCGTCACCAACAACTACAGCCAGCTCTACGACATCGCCACCAGCAAGCCGGTGTTGGGCAATGGGACCGTGGCCGACTACCGGGAGCTGGCCAGGACGACCATTCCCGGCGGCAACTGGAACGTGCACGGAACCCACCGGTCGACGCTGTTCGAGACCACCGTCACCGGTGTGGACGTCGGGAACGGGACAGACCGAACCGACCCACTGGTGGGCGCCGGCGTGTCCTTCGCCGGGAAACTCGTGGATCTGAACCCCTATCTGAGTTCCAGCTCGCAGCTCTTCTACGACGATTTCAGTTGCGGCATCCAGGGCGGCAGCCAGATTCTCGGCAAGGGCGCCGGACCCATGGTGGCGCGGAGGATCAACTTCGCCCGCAACTCCGGTTACCGGGTCATTGCCGGGGTCGCGTCGGTCATCTGGCAGGCGTCGATTCCCACCGAGCAGCTGACCTGCGACCCGCACGGCTCGCCGGCCGTCACCCGGCTTCGTGACCTCATCGCCGGCGACGGTTTCGCCGGTCTGACCATCCGGATGAACGCCTACCGCACCGTCTACTACAACAGCGAGTCGGACGATCCCGCGCAGGTGCAGAAACTCGCGGCCGACATCGCAGGCGGCGGTTTCCACCCCAACCCGGCCCGGGGCCTGGTCGTCGGCGTCGTCGGGCCGTGGCGGCACGGAGAGCCGCCATCCGTTCCCGGCGACCGGGTCCTCAATCAGGTGGCGGGCAGCAAGGTGGCCACCGCGTTCGCTAGGACCGGGGACGGCCGGGTGGTCATCGACCTGAGCAACAGCGTGCAGGAGACCTCGTTCAAGGTCGACAAGGACGATCTCGGTCCCCTGGAGCTGGTGGCGAAACAGGCCGGTGGGGATGTACAGCTGGGCACGCTCGAGTATGCCGACTACAACAAGGACGCCTACGAGGCGACCAGCGGCATCGTCACCCTGCAGTTGACCGACGCGCAACAGGCCGCCGCCGAAACGGCTGATCTCATCCTCCGGCGGACCAACGGGGCCGTGCTGCTCAGGGAGCAGGCGCTGACCGCCGCGGCGGACGTACCGAACCTCTATCTGGAGCAGGGGGAGCAGGCGACCGTCTCGCTGACCGTCCGGCTGCGCGGGAGACCGCCCGGTGGCCCGGTGTCGGTGATGCTCGCCGAGATCGGTGGACCACTGCCGGCGGTCCAGGTCACCACCGACGACACGGGACGAGCCAGCGTGCCGATCAACGGCGGCACCCCCGGGAGCTGGATCTGGGTGCTGCTGCCCTGGCAGGGGCAGCCGCCCACCGCGCCGGCCGCACTGAACCCGGGGCTCTTCGAATACCTGACTCTGCGGACGACCCCGGCCGACGATGACATCGCCGCCCTCGAACCGACCTGGGACAACGTCCACGCCAACGTTCTTCGGTATTGGGAGGCACTGGCCCCCTGCATGGACAACTGGCTGCGGCTGGGGGACGAACAGCAGTGCGCGGCGTACGCCCGCATCGTGAAGCGGCTCACCAGCCGTGACCGATTCGACCGCTACGGGTACATGCCGGTGACCCGGGAACTGACCCGAGGGCAACGGACTCTGCTCCACCGCTGGTGCGACACCGTCGGCGGCGCCGCGCACGACAAAGCACCAGCGGCCGCCGGCCGGCACCTCGACCTCGCCGCTGACGTGTCACCGGTCGAGGCTGCACGCGATGTCTTCGGCCGCGGGTTCTGAAAGCCCCCGCCGACAGCGACAACGAAGCACGAAGTGCCCAGTGCTCGACACTGGTACTGCTCCGTCCGCCCAAGTTCGACCACGCTGAACAACCCGGTCGCCGGGTGACGATCGGGACGACCGGCACCGGTGCCGACGCGGGGGACGCGTACAGGGCTCCGTCGCGGCCGCCCATCGCCATCAGTGAGGGCGAGTACCTGTCTGCGCATGTTGTCGGCGTTGTTGACGCGGGCCTGACGATCGCGGTTGTTACGCCCGTGTTTCATGTTGCTGCAGACTCGAATGGCCGATTGACGAAGCGGTCCCAGCGGGGCGAACCTGTCGCCGAATGCAGTCGCACCGTCACGGATTGTTGCGATGGGGAGGGGTGTTGGTCCGTGGATGCTGCCTCGTCGACACCGACGACCCATAACGACCACAGCGACTCCCGTCCGGGAACCGCCGGCCGATTCTGCGCCGCGTTCGCCCTGGTGGTTGCGCTTGTCAGCGGGTGTTCGTCGTCCGGCAGCGGGGTGTTGACCCAGGACCTGACCAGCGCTTCTTCGTCCAGCGCGAGCGCACCTTCGTCTGTCGTGCCGGTGACGGCTTCGCCGTCGGCTGGGACGTCCAGTGCGCCGACCTCCGCATCCGCAGTCTCGCCGTTCACGGCCGCGACGCCGACGTCCAACCCGTGGCCGGCCGACCTCACACCCGAGCAACAGGACCAGGCCAAGGCCGCGCTCGCGGCCCTTGACGGCTACATCAAAGTCACCAATGCCGCGTCCGCCGACCCCGCAGCGAAAGACTGGACCGCGGACGTCCGGAAGTACACCGCGGATCCAGCCGCCACCCAGTTCCTCGAATCGGTGGCCAGTTTCGTCGCGGCCGGGGTCCACCAGGTCAGCCCGCCGATCTACGAAAGCCCCACCGTGACATCGGTTGTCGGAAAGAAGGTCTCGATTCAGGCCTGTGTGGATCGATCCGAACAATCAATCGTCGACAGCGTCGGAGCGCCAGCCTTGCAGCCGCCTGCGAATCCAAAATCGCTGTGGACCGCAAACGTCGATCAGTACGACACACCCAACGGGTGGCTTGTTAGCGAAACGTTGCCGACGAAGCCGCCGCAGCCATGTTAGGGCGAGCATCCATCGTTATTGCGGCAATAACCTTCGTCCTCCCTTCGGTCGGTGTGAAGGCCGATATTGGCCAGTGCTACATAAGTCCTGATACGGGTCAGGCAGTATGCGACGCAAGTTTCACGCAGTCCACGCAGCCCGCGCCTCAACCGATCGCGCAAAACGCGAACAACGAAACCGGTAATCCTCCGGCCGATGATCCAGAAACGCCGACCGCGGAGAAAGCACGACCGCAGAATCAAGGACTCGCCCCGGGTGAATGTGCCTGGAAGGTAGTGGATCCACCACCTCCTGCCGGGGATCCGAAATGGGAGGGGCACGCCCCGTCGGAGGGCGCCGTGCTTTACAACGACTGCAACGGCCCGACGTTCTATCAGTTCGCCGCCGCCGTCGCGGGTGCTGCTCCGGCTTTGCCGCCTCCGCCGCCGCCCGACCCGGCGGTGCTGGCGCAGCAGGCCAGGGGTGTGCTGGACCTGCCGGAGCCGACGATCACCCGGTCGCCGGACGCCAAGAACTCCGACCCTGCGCTGGGTGGCGCCCCGTACACCTGGGTGAACCTGTGGACCTGGGTCTGGACGGAGCCGCAGACCTGGGCGCCTGTGACCGTGACGGTAGCAGCGGGCGGGGTGAGCGTCACCGCGACCGGCACCCCGGTGGCGCTGGTGTTCGAGCCCGGCGACGGCGGCGACCCGGTGACCTGCGCGGGCCCGGGCAGGCCGTGGACGGAGCGGGACCGCAACGACCCGCCCCGCGGCGGCGGGTGCGGCCACATGTACCAGCACGTCACGCCGGACGGGCCGCTCACATCGAGGGTGGCGATTCGTTGGCAGGTCGACTGGACCAGCAACACCGGGGCCGGCGGCACGCTGCCGGAGTTGGTGACGGCGGCAGACAGTTCGTTCTACGTGCAGCAGATTCAGGTGGTGATCAGGTGAGCAGGAACGGTGCGGCGACCGTGATGCCGCAGGTGTTGTCCCGCAACGGGTCCGCGACGCCGGCGGCCCGGGCCGGGGCGCCGCTGCCCACCCGGGAACGCAAACCCGGGTACGTCGCGCTGGCGGTGCTGCTGATCGTCGGGCTGGCCGCGCTGTTCGGGTTCTTCTACCAGCAGGCCGGGTCGAAGCAACCCGTCGTGGTGGTGGCCCGGGAGGTCCCGGCCGGGCACGTGCTGCAGCGCGAGGACCTGTCCACCGTGGACGTGGCGGGCGGGGTGGTCGCGATCGCCGGGGCCAACCTGGAGTCCGTGCTGGGGCAGGTGGCAACGGTGACGCTGCTGCCGAACACCCTGCTGCAGCGGTCGATGGTCACCAACGAGAACCCACTGACGGCCGACGAGGCCAGAGTCGGGGTCGCACTGCGGTCCGGGCAGGTCCCCGCCGAGGGCGTGCAGCCTGGTGACGTCGTGCAGGTGGTGCGGCTGCCCGCCGACGGCCAGGCGGCCGTCGCGAAGGACCAGGCACCGCCGGTGTTGGTGGACCGGGCCACCGTGTACGCGGCCGCGGAGGACCCGGCGCAATCCGGCGGCACCCTGCTCACCCTGGTGGTGCCTGCCAAGACGGCGCCGCAGGTGGCGGTCGCCGGCGCCGCGGGCCGCGTCGCGGTGATCGCGGTGCGGCCATGATCGTCACCCTCTGCTCCGACAAGGGCTCCCCGGGCGTCACCACCCTGGCGGTGGCGCTCGGGATGGTGTGGCCGGTTCCGCGACTGGTGCTGGAGGCAGACCCGGCCGGCGGCGACCTGGCCTTCCGGATGCGGCACACCGACGGCGGCGGACCCCTCAACCCGGACCCGAGCGCCGCGACCCTGGCGGCGGCCGTCCGCGCCGGGTTGGCCGAGAAGGACCTGCCCGGCTACGCGCAGCCGACAACCCTTGGCGTGCCGGTCATCCCGGGAGTGCTGTCACCGGAACGCGGCGCGCCGCTGCGCCCGCTGTGGCCGCGGGTCGCGGGCGTCGCGGCTGCCTGGCCGGGCACCGTGTTCGCCGACATCGGCCGCGCCCAACCGGGCAACCCGGCGCTGCCCCTCGCGAGGTCCGCGACCTGCGTGCTGCTGCTGGCCAGGGCCAGCCTGGAGGGTTTCTACCACCTGCGGGACCGGGTTGGGGAGCTGAGCCAGGTCGTCGGCGACCCGCAGTCACAGCGCAGCGAGTCGGCGCCGCGTCCATCAACACCGCGCAGCCCGCTGGCCGTGGTGGTCACCGGGCGGCCGCGGCAGCGGAAGGAGGCCCTCGCGCAGGCTCGGTACCTGCTGGACGCGGTCGGCTCGCCGATCCCGGTGGTCGGGTTCCTGCCCGACGACCCGGCCGGCGTGGAGGCGCTGGACCGCGGTGAGGTCACCCGCCGGTTGCTGGGCACTGAGCTGGTCCGCGCCGCCCGGTCGCTGGCCGGGACGGTCCTCGGCCGGTGGCCGGAACTCACCGCCACGGCTCCGGAGGCGGCGGAACCCGTCGCAGCCCAGCACCAACCGGTCGTCGAATCAACCCGGGACCCGGAGGTGGCGGGCACGTGACGACCCTCGACGACGACGTCCTGGACTACACCCTGGTGCGCCGGCTGCAGGCCAGGGTCGCTGACCGGATGACCACGGTGAAACAGGAACGGGAAGCCGCCGGGCACCGGGATCTGGAGGCCGACGACGAACGGCAGGTCGCGCTCAGCCTGATCCGGCAGGCGGTGCTGCGGCACACCCAGGAGCTGATCAGCGCCGGCCGGGACCTGCCCGACCCCGGGTACGACCGCCGGTTGATGGCCGCGGTGGACGCGGCCATGTACGGGGCCGGGGAGCTGGACGAGCTGCTCCGCGACGGCCAGGTGGAGAACGTCGACATCAACGGTTGCGACGAGGTCTGGGTGACCTACGCCGACCACCGCGGCAAGGTCCAGGGCCGGCCGGTCGCCGCCACCGACGACGACCTGATCGGGATGGTGCAGACCCTGGCCGGGTACGCGGGCCTGAACGCCCGGCCGTTCACCCCCGCGAACCCGCAACTGGACCTGCGGCTGCCCGACGGGTCCCGGCTTTCCGCGGTGATGTCCGCGACGGAACGGCCGGTGGTGTCGGTGCGCCGCAACAGGTTCCCGCAGATGTTCCTGCCCGACCTGGTCCGGCTGGGCACCGTCGACGAGCAGACCGCGGCGTTCCTGCGGGCCGCCGTGCTGGCCCGCGCAAACATCATCATTGCGGGGGCAACTGACGCGGGGAAGGCGCTGGATCTCGACACACGCGTGCCGACACCGACGGGCTGGACCACCATGGGCGAATTGCAATGCGGGGACGTCATCTTTGACGACATGGGAGCACCGTGCAGGGTTTTGGAGGCTCATCCTGTTCGTCTCGACCGGGAGTGCTTCGAAGTTCAGTTCTCCGACGGCCAGAAGATCGTCGCCGACGCCGACCATTTGTGGGCCGTCTCTCGTCGCTGCGACCGGGAAGGTCATTGGTATCCACCCGATCGAAAACCCGGCCGTGAGCGACGCCGGCGTGAGATGGAGCGATTGCGCCGCATCGAAGCGAAGATCAACGCTGTCCCAGACGAGATCGTCGCGGTGTCGACGGTTGTCGGCGCCGTGCACAAGAACCTGCTCTTTCACATTGCCCGAACCCTGGATCCGGTCGGCCGTGACGTGAAGGTCTACAGGCGACTGCGCCGAGGGAAGGAGGAGCGACTGAGGTGGCATGTCAACGCCTTCTCACGGCAACTCCTGCTGAAGGAGCTGATTCAGCGCAGGGCCAAAGAGTGGGAGATTGCTGACCGTCCGTCAACAGTGGTATTGGCCACGAAGGAGATGGTCGACTCCCTAAAGGTTGGGTCCTACTGGAATTATCGGGTGCCGGTAGCCGGGCCGCTTCGTTATGGACGGAAGGCGCAGGAACTCGACCCGTATGCGCTCGGACTTTGGCTCGCCGACGGTGCGACTTTCGGCGCAGTAATCACTACCGCGGATCCAGAGATCGTTGCCGAGTTCGAGAGACTGGGCCACCCGTGCCGGAAAGTTGGACGACGGGACCCGTATAACTACGGCGTCGGAAACGGCTTCCGCACTGGACTGCGCCATGCCGGAGTTCGGGGCAACAAACATATTCCCCCAAACTACCTTCATGGCGACGTCGAGCAACGGAGGGCCCTACTTCAGGGGCTGATGGATGGGGATGGAACCGTTGAACCGAACGGTTCGGTTTCGTACACCTCCACCTCAAAAATCCTTGCCGATCATGTCCGCGAACTGGTCGTCGGCTTGGGATATGCACCCCGTCAATGGTCACGACCGGCCATCCTCAACGGCAAAGTCTGTGGCACCGCCCATCGCATTGCCTGGGCGACGCGCGACCCGGTGTTTCGCTTGCCGCGGAAGCTCGACATGCAGCAACTGAGGGTCAGCGATGGCGCCGCGGCGCGCAGCCGACGCCTACGTCGATCAATCGTTTCTATCCGCGAGGTCGAGTCACGCCCGGTCCGCTGCATCACGGTGGATAGCCCGTCAAAGCTCTATCTGGTCGGGGACAGCTGCATACCAACGCACAACACGACCCTGCTCAGATCGCTGGTGAATGTCGTACAGCCGCGGGAGCGGATCATCACCGTGGAGCGCGCCCTGGAACTGGGGCTGCGCCGGCACCCGGAGCTGCACGCCGACGTGGTGGAGTTCGAGGAGGTGCTGCCCGACGCCGACGGCAATGGCGGCATCACCATTGCCGAACTGGTCCGCCGCACCCGCCGGCACAACCCGTCCCGCGTCCTGGTGGGCGAGGTGCTCGGCCCCGAGGTGGTCGAGATGCTCTCCGCCATGTCGCAGGGCAACAACGGGAGCCTCTCCACGATCCACGCCCGGGACGCCGCCGATGTGTTCCACAAGCTCGCCACCTACGCCGCGCAGCACGAACACCTCGCCTTCGAGGTGACCCATGCGCTGATCGCGTCGTCCATCGACTTCGTCGTGTACATCCGGAAGAACCCGCTGATGGGGGATAGGCGGTGCGTCGCGGAGATCCTGGAGGTCACCGGGCTCGGCGAGGGTCGGGTGGCCCGGTCGGCGATCTTCACCCCGTCGCCGGTGGACGGCAGGGCGGTGCGGGCCGCCGACGTGTCGATCATGCGGTCGAAACAGCTTGCGGCGCAGGGTTATGACGACACGGCAGCGGCCTGGGACACGGTGTCCCTTCGCGGCGAAGGCGGCTTCCGGTGACCGGGCTGGGCGGGTTCACGCTGGTGGCCGTCCTGCTGGGCGCGGCGTTCGGCGGCGCGGTGCTGCTGCTGATCGCCGGCATCCGCGGGGTGACGCCGCGCGGACCCAGGCCGCCGTCCCGCGCCGCGCGGCTGCTCGCCGCGATGCGCACCCGGGCGATGGCCCTCCGGGTGGCCGGCGGGATCGCCGCCGCGGTGCTGACCCTGCTGCTCACCGGCTGGCCGGTCGCCGGCGCCGGGGCCGCCGCCCTGGTGATCGCCTGGCCCGCGCTGTTCGGCGGGCAGCGGCACGAGCAGCGGCAGATCGCCCAGCTGGAGGCCCTCGCGGTGTGGACCGAGTCGCTGCGGGACACCGTCGCCGCGCACGCCAGCCTGGAACAGGCCATCCCGGCCACCACCTCCCATGCCCCGCAACTGATCCGGCCCGCGCTGGTCCGGCTGGTCGGCCAGGTCCGGGCCAGGGTGCCGATGGACCAGGCGCTGCTGCACCTGGCGGCCGAGCTGGACGACCCGTCGGCCGACCTGGTGATCGCCGCGCTGATCCTCAACGTGCGGCGCCGCGGCGACCGGCTCGCCGACGTGCTCACCGGCCTGGCCACGGCCACCCGGGACGAGCTGGACCTGCGCCGCCGGGTGTCCGCCGGCCGGGCCGAGCTGCGCCGCGGCGTGCAGATCGTCGTCGCGGTGACCGTCACGTTCGCGGTGTTCCTCGCCGTGTTCGGCGGCGACTACATCG
>Ga0208851_1000536_pt1 | contig 16309 bp, 15 predicted proteins | sample NGESurshal092012_FD_184481 | JGI IMG/M metagenome (GOLD analysis project Ga0208851, IMG submission 184481) | Arctic peat soil microbial communities from Barrow, Alaska - NGEE Surface sample 415-2 shallow-092012 (SPAdes) | ecosystem: Environmental > Terrestrial > Soil > Wetlands > Peat ... | reverse complement strand
CGCGCGAGCTTGAGCAGCGCCTCGTTCGCCTCCGCGCCCGAGTTGCAGAAGAAGGCGCGGTCCAGGCCCGAGAGCGAGGTCAGCAGCTCCGCCAGGGTGATCTGCGGCTCGGTGTAGAAGACGTTCGAGGTGTGCCAGAGCCGGTCGAGCTGGGCCTTGGCCGCGGCGGTGATCTCCGGGTGGCAGTGCCCGAACGGCAGGGTGGCGATGCCGCCGAGCAGGTCGAGGTACGCGTTGCCGTCGGCGTCCCAGACGCGGGTTCCCTGCCCGCGCTCGAGGACGATCGGCTGCTGCTTGTAGTTCTGGAGCAGGTGGGCGCGCGCCCGGTCAATCACCGCCCGGTTCCGGGAGGGGAAGGCACGCTCGACACCGGGGAGGACCGACTGCGGAAAGGGCACGGGGAGCCTCGGGCAGGAGATCAGAGAATATACCGCGAGAGGTCCTCGTCCTCGACGACCTCGCGGAGCCTGCTGCGAACGGCCGCGGCGTCCACCACCTCGTCACGCGAGCGGACCGCGTCGCTCGCCTCGAACGAGACCGGATCCAGGAGTCGCTCCAGGATGGTGTGCAACCGGCGGGCGCCGATGTCCTGGCTGCGCGAGTTCACCAGCGCGGCGATCCGCGCCACCTCCGCCACCGCATCGTCGGTGAAGTGGAGCGAGACCCCTTCCGTCTCCAGAAGCGCGGTGTACTGGCGGATGAGCGAGTTCCTCGGCTCGCGGAGGATGCGGACCAGGTCCTCCTGGCGGAGCGGCTCGAGCTCCACCCGGATCGGGAAGCGCCCCTGCAGCTCGGGGATGAGGTCCGCGGGCTTGCTCACGTGGAAGGCGCCGGCGGCGATGAACAGCACGTGGTCGGTCTTCACCGGGCCGTACTTGGTTGTGACGGTGCTCCCCTCGACGATGGGGAGGATGTCCCGCTGCACGCCCTCGCGCGAGACGTCCGGGCCACCGCCGCCGCGGGCCCCGCCCTCCCGGCTGGCGATCTTGTCGATCTCGTCGATGAAGATGATGCCGCTCGACTCCGCCCGGAGCAGCGCCTCGCGGTTGACGCGATCCTGGTCCACCAGCCGGCCGGCCTCCTCCTGGGAGAGGATCTCCAGCGCCTCGGGCACGGTCACGCTCCGCCGCCGGGTGCGGTTCATCCCCGGCATCGAGCGAAACAGGTCGCCCAGGTTGACGCCGATCTCCTCCATCCCCTGCCCGGAGAAGTTGCGGAGGAAGGTGGGCCCCGCGTCCGCGACGTCGACCTCCACCGTTCGATCGTCCAGCGTCCCGGCGCGGAGCTGCGCGCGGAGCTTCTCGCGCTCGGCGTCCCCGAGCCGGTGCGGGGGAGGGGGCGGGGGGGCGAACCCCATCTGCGCCTGCCGGGGCGGGGGCGGCGTTCCCTGGGCGAGCAGCTCGACCAGCCGGTCCTCGGCCGCCTCCCGGGCGCGGGCGCGGACCTTCGCCGTCTCCTCCTCACGGACCAGGCTGATGGAGGCCTCGACCAGATCGCGGACCATGGACTCGACGTCGCGGCCCACGTAGCCCACCTCGGTGAACTTGCTCGCCTCGACCTTCACGAAGGGCGCCTGGGCGAGCCGCGCCAGCCTGCGAGCGATCTCGGTCTTCCCGACGCCGGTCGGCCCGATGAGGATGATGTTCTTCGGGGTGATCTCGTCCTTCAGCTCACCGGTGACGCGCTGACGCCGCCAGCGGTTCCTGAGCGCGATGGCCACGGCGCGCTTCGCCGCCGACTGGCCGACGATGTAGCGGTCCAGCTCGGAGACGATCTCCCGGGGAGTGAGGTTGGCGCCGCCCGCAGCCATCGTCCGTCAGAGCTCCTCGAAGCTGAGGTTTCGGTTGGTGTAGATGCAGGTGTCGGCCGCGATGCCCAGCGACACCTCGGCGATCTGCCTGGCAGAGAGGGCCGAGTGCTCCAGAAGCGCCCGGGCGGCGGCGAGCGCGTACGGGCCTCCCGAACCCACCGCGGCGGCGCCGAAATCGGGCTCGATGACGTCCCCTGCGCCGCTGAGGACGAAGGTCCGCTCCACGTCGGCCACGACCAGCAGCGCCTCGAGCCGGCGGAGAAATCGATCGGTCCTCCAGTCCTTGCCCAGCTCCACGCACGCGCGGGCGAGGTTGCGCTGGTACTCCTGGAGCTTGGTCTCGAAGCGCTCGAACAGGGTGAACGCGTCCGCGGTGCTCCCGGCGAAGCCAGCCAGCACGCGGCCGTCGCCGAGCCGGCGCACCTTGCGGGCGCTGGCCTTCATCACCGTCTTGTCGAGGGTGACCTGACCATCGCCGCCGAGGACGACCTTCCCGTCACGGCGGACGCAGAGGATGGTGGTGCCATGGAACATCGAGGGGTTCGCCGCATGTAACAGGCGGAGCCCGGCACTTCCATCCCGGCGGCGCTCAGGCGTGCGGATGCGTGCGGTCGTACACCGCCTGGAGCTGCTCGATGCTCACCTGCGTGTAGCGCTGGGTCGTGGAGAGGCTCGCGTGTCCGAGCAGCTCCTGGATGCAGCGGACGTCCGCTCCTCCGGCGAGCAGGTGGGTGGCGAAGGAGTGCCGGAGCGCGTGCGGGCTCACCTTCCTCTGCAGCGCGAGCTGGAGCACCGTCCGGTCGAGGTGCCGGGCGACGCTGCGGGCAGTGAGCCGCCCGCCCCGATGGTTGAGAAAGAGCGCGGAGGGGTCCTGTCCGCGCGCCGGGGTGGCCAGGAGCTCGCCCCGGCGCTCGATCCACCGGCGGAGCGCGGTGACGCACCCGGGGTTCATCGGGCAGAGCCGCTCCTTCCGCCCCTTGCCGAGCACGCGCACCGTGCGCGCCCGTAGGTCGAGGTCCTCCACGTCGAGGCCGCACGCCTCGCTCACCCGGAGCCCGGAGCCGTACAGCAGCTCGAAGACCGCCCGGTCCCGGAGACCGAGCGGGCCCTCCTTGCCGGCGACGGCGAGCACGGCGAACACCTCGTCCACCGGGAGCACGCGCGGGAGCTTGACCGGGAGCTTGGGGCTCCGGACGGTCCGCGCGGGGTTGGACGGCACGCGCGCGGTCGAGACCAGATGGCGGTAGAGCGCGCGGACCGAGGCGAGCGCGCGGGCGCGGCTGCGCGGCGCGTGATCGACGGCGAGCGTGCCGAGCCAGCCACGGATCGTGCCGTGGTCGGCGGTGCGCAGATCACGGCCAGCGCCCTCGAGATACCGGGCGAATGCGCGGACGTCCGTGAGGTACGCCTTCACGGTGTGCGGCGAGGCGCCGCGGGCGTGGGCGAGCGAGTCCTCGAAGTCGGCGATCCACGCGTGCTGCATCGGTTCGGGTGAGCGTAGGACCCTCGCGAGCGGGGGGCGAGATTCCGGCCCTTCGGGCGGGCCAGCGCGGCCGCTGACGGTTTCTCCCCCGGTCCGACGCAGGGACCAGAGCCGACCCCACCCTCTCCCCGAGGTCCTGATGCGCGCGGCATTCCTGAACTCTCCCGCCGCGCTGGCAGGCCGAGGCGCTCGGTGTCTCTGCGACCGCGGTCCCGGGTGTGCCGGGAGGGCTGGTGATCGTCGGTGCCCAGACGACGGGAGGGCTCACCCGGGGGCTGACCATCGGCCTCTTCAACGTCTCCGGACCCGGGACCTACGCGCTGGGGGTGAGCTGCGAGGTCTTCGGCGGCACGGGGTCCGGCGCTGGCGCTCAGACGTGGATCACCGACAACACCGGGAACGCCGGCACCATCACCCTGACCACGCTGTCTCCAACACGGTGGGCGGCAACGCGCACCGTCACCGCCGGGAGCCTGGACCTGGCGTTCAGCGGCAACTCGTTCCGGTCCCCGCCAAGGTCGGGAGCAAGCTGAGTGCCCTCCAGTAGCCCTGAATGGAGCCCGGGGGGCCGTGCAGGGGTCGGCGTCGAGAGGCAATAGCAAGAACTCGCACCATGAGTGCGAGCAAGGTGCTTCCAACCCGGCGAAATCTCGACCGGCCATTTCACTCGCGTTCGAGGTTTTGGCTATAGCCTCTTGACGCCGACCCCCCCGCGGCCTGGGGCGGCCTGTTGCGCTCTTTGGCCGCATCGCCTGGCGCTCCCCTCCAGCAGAGGAAGCCGGCGTTGGTCGTCGAGCCCATGGCCTCGATGACCTTCTGGTGATCGAAGCCGGGCAGCCGGCCCAGGTGCACCAGGAGCTCGGTCGAGAGCGGGCCCGGCACTACGCACCCGCTCCCGTCCGGGTCCCCGGAGCAGGAAGACCACGTCCTCTGCGAGCGGGCCATCGTTGGTCGTCACGATCGAGACCTCCGTCAGCTGGCTCCATGCAACGTGCCTCGCGGCCGCACCGGGCGGCGCCACCGTGACACCGACGTCATCCACGACGACGGAGACCCCTGGTGGAGCAGTCCCCCGGGCGCGCATCACCCGGTTGATCGCGGCGAGCATCAGCATCGCCGCGGCGAGCCCTCCAGCCAGCGGCCGGCCCGACAGAAGTCCCGCGGCACCGATGGCCAGCCCCAGCAGCAGCACCGCAGCCTCGCTCACGGGACCTGGTCGGAGACGTACAGCCCGGAGCGCTCCCCCTGGGAAACGAGGTAGACGACCTTGCTCCCGTCCGCGTCCGCGAAGAGCGCCGGCAAGAGGATGCGCTCCTCGAGCGTGACCCGCACGTGGGTCTTCAGATTCAGCACGGCAACGTCGTACGTCTCGGCGTCCGACCGGGCGTAGGTGACCAGCATCCGGTTGCCCGCCTCGCTCGGGCGGAATCCGAAGATGCCCTCGAGAATGGGAATGGGCCTCGCGTCCGGGACGGTGGGGTCGAACCGCTCCAGCACGCACGCCCGCGCCTCACGGGTGCACTCCGAGCGGAGGTACAGCCCTCCGCCGGGGCCGAAGTCGTACCCGTACACGTTGGCCATCACCGCGGACGCCGAGGGTCTGCCCCGCACGTACATCCAGAGGTCCACCGAGGGGAGCGGCTGGAAGACGCGGAGGTTGAAGGCCAGGTGCTTGTTGTCCGGGCTCCAGACCCAGGTCGTCACCCGCTTTCCCAGCTCGAGGGGCGAGCCCTCCGGGAGCGGAGCCACCGTGAGCCGCCCCCACTTCTGCTGCTCGTCGTAGTTGGCCAGCGCGGCCACGGCCTTCCCGTCGGGCGCGAACGAGAAGTCCCCCACCCGCTCGGCGATCTTGCGTCCCGCGCCTCCGGACACCGGACCCACGACGAGGTTGCCGATGGACGAGGCCTTCTCCCGCTCGATGCGCGCCAGCTGGGCCCCGTCGGAGGAGAAGGCGAACGGCCCGGTTCCGCTGACCACCCGGACGGGCTTCCCCTCCGGCAGCGGGGCCACCCAGAGGTCACGGCCGTCCCGCACCGTCGCGCTCTTCACCGCGAAGGCCACCCGCTTGCCGTCCGACGACACGGTCCAGTCTCCGACAGCATCGCCGAGCCGGACCGCGGGCCGGCTGCCCTCCACGGCGATGCGCTCGAGCCCCGCGCCAGCCGAGGTCCGGTGATGGACCAGGAGCAGCGAGCCGTCCGGGGTGAACTGGGCCGTGGACACGTCGGTGGCCATGGCGCGGACCGCGCTGCCGGCCTGCAGCGGGGCGACCCGGAGCACGCCCCCGTCCACGAAGGCGAAGGCGCTCCCGGTGGGGCTCACCGTCACGAACGAGACGGCGCGACCTCGCAGCTCGGGTTCGGCGGCCGCCCCCAGCTGGAAGGTCCGGAGGGTGCCCGACTCGGCCGCGGCGTTATAGCCCTCGACAAAGAAGAGCCACTTCGAGTCGGGGCTGAAGAGCACGCTGCCCGGCCGGTTGGAGACGCCCTGGCCCACGAAGTGGACGACCCCGTCCTTCAACGAGGCCACCCCGAGCTCGCCGAGCGCCATCAGCGGCGAGACGCCCTGGATGGCCGGTCGCCTCGGGTTCCTGAGGAAGGTCGCGTAGGCGCCGTCCTTCGTGAGCTTGAGGTCGGCCACGGGACCCGCCGCGAGCCGCCTGCCCAGGCCGCCGACCAGCGGCTTCTCAGCCTTCGCGGGCTCTCCCCCGCTCCGGGCGCAGCCGGGGACGGCGCAGCCGAGGAGGACCCCGCAGAGCGTGCTCCGGAGCCCGTGCCTCATCGGGCCACCGCCGCCGCGTGTCCCGGGACGTCCGTCTCGGCGTCCGGGAGCCAGTCCCTGAGGGCAGCGCGCGCCCGTGCGGCGTGGGCTTCACGGCGTGCGGACTTCGGCACCCGCCCGGGCAGCGGCGGAAAGAGCCCGAAGGTGACGTTCGAGGGCTGGTACTGGGCCCCGGGCAGGTGCGCCGCGCCGGTCACGTGGCGGTAGAGGGCGCCGAGCGCCGTCTCCGCGGGCGGCGGCGAGAACACCCGTCCGTGCCGGCGCGCAGTCACCGCGAGCGCGACCAGGTAACCCGACGCCGCGGACTCCACGTAGCCCTCCACCCCGGAGATCTGCCCGGCGAACCACACCCGCGGCTCTGCGCAGACAGAGAGATCCGCCGCGAGCAGCCGGGGCGCGTCGATGAAGGTGTTCCGGTGGATCTGTCCCATGCGCAGGAACTCGACCCCGGCGAGCCCTGGCAGGCTGCGGAAGACGCGCCGCTGCTCCGGCCAGGTCAGCCGCGTCTGGAAGCCGACCAGGTTGAACGCCGTCCTGCCCAGATCCTCCTGGCGCAGCTGCACCACCGCGTACGGGCGCCGTCCGGTGCGCGGGTCCTCGAGGCCCACCGGCTTCATCGGCCCGTGCGCCAGGGTCTCCACCCCGCGCTCGGCCATGACCTCGATCGGGAGGCAGCCCTCGAAGTACCGCGGCTCCTCGAACGCGTGCGGGACGACCTTCTCCGCCGAGAGCAGCGCCGCCACGAACGCCCGGTACTGGGCCTCGTCCAGCGGGAGGTTCAGGTAGTCTGCGCCGTCACCCCGGCCCCACCGGCTGGCCCGGAAGGCGACGGCCTCGTCGACCGAGTCCGCGGCCACGATGGGAGCGATCGAGTCGTAGAAGTACAGCTTGTCGCCGGTCCATCCGGACAGCGCGCGGGTGAGCGCCTCGGAGGTGAGCGGGCCGGTCGCGACGACCACGTCGCCCGGAGGGAGGGACTCCACCTCGCCCGCCACTCGCCCGAGCCCGGGAGCCGAGGCGAGCGCGCGCTCGACCCCCGCCGAGAAACGGTCCCGGTCCACCGCCAGCGCCTCGCCAGCGGGCACCCGGGCGCGGTCCGCCTCGCCCAGGATGACCGAGCCCAGCCGTCGCAGCTCGGCGTGGAGCAGCCCGATGGGAGTGTCTGGACTGTCGGAGCGGAGGCTGTTGCTGCAGACCAGCTCGGCCGGCCCATCCATCTGGTGCGCCGGGCTCCGCCGCAGCGGCTTCATCTCGCAGAGCCGCACCGGGATGCCCCGGCGGGCGAGCTGCACCGCGCACTCGCTGCCGGCCAGCCCCGCGCCGATGACCGTGACCGGTTCCATGCCTGCTCTCCTGGCCCAAACGGGTGGCCCGCTGCAACCCCCACGGGGGGTTTCACCCCGCCCGGGCCGACTTACCTTGGCCCGCCATGGACCGATCCGCCGACTTCGCCGAGGTGCGCCGTCAGATGGTTGAACGCCGTCGGGGGCTCCTGGAGACCCGGGAATCCGAGCAGGGCGAGCTCCGCTCGCTCCAGTCCCAGGACCGGCAGATCGAGTACGAGGAAGGCGCGCAGATCAAGGTCGCCGACGACGTGCTCACCACCCTGTCCGAGAGCGCCCGCCGCGAGGTGATGCAGATTGACGCCGCGCTGCGCCGCATCGACGAGGGCGAGTTCGGCGAGTGCATCGAGTGCGGCCAGGAGATCCCCATGGGGCGGCTCCGCGCGCTGCCCTACACCCTGCGTTGTCAGGAGGACGAGGAGGAGCGGGAGAAGTCCATCCGGGGGAACGCCCCGCGTCCCTCGCTCTAGACGCCTGTGGTGCGGCCGCCCTGACCCTAGCCTTCGCTCCCGTCGCCCTTCTGGAGCACCACGAAGCGATAGTTCTCCAGCTCCGCCTGGCCTGCCGTGTACAGGACGGTCAGCAGCAGGTCGTAGGGAATGCGCTTGTCGCCGATGACCGACAGCTCGTGGCTGAAGGGGGCACTGGGATTGCGGGAGGCGATGAGCTTCAGCTTCTCCACCTCGCGACGCAGCGCCTGGTCCAGCGGCCTCACCAGTCGGCCGTTCAGCTGGGCCGCGGGGACCTGACCGTTCTCCAGCTGAACCACGACCCGGTCACCGACCAGGATGTCCCGGGGGGTGATGGTGACCGCCACCGTGTCCTTCGGTACCGCGCGGGTGCTGGAGATGGGCGGCTTCACGTCCTCGCTCTGGGTCAGCGAGATGGCGGATGACGCGTACGACTTGAGCAGGAACACCAGGATGATGGTCATCATGTCCATCATCGCGGTGATGTTGAGCTCCCGGATCTCGCCGGCGGCCTCGCGCTCCTTCCGCTTCTTGCGGGCGAGCGCCTTGCGGAACATCAGCCGCTGCAGCGTCTCCTCGTCCAGCTCCTGCGAACGGGCGACCGGGGCGGCCATCACATGGCTCCGAGCGTCACGTCGGTGAAGAGCAGCTTGCGGTCCTTGCCCGGCGTCTCGCGGACCGCGTCCATGGTCTGGACCAGGACCTCGTACGAGATGTCCCCCTCGGCGCCGACGATCACCTTCGACTCGGAGGGGAACTCCTTCTTCACGTTCACCATCGCCTCGGTGAGCGCGGTGTAGTCGTAGCTGCCGTCGCCCTTCTTGGGGATGCTGGGCGGCGCTTCCGCGGGGTTGGTCTGCCCCTGCTGTCCGAGCACGCCACCGGTCGCGGCGACGTAGAAGCCCTTCTTGGAGATCAGCACGGTGAGCAGGAGCTTCGGCTTGTCGCTCTCCTCGCTGACCTGCGTCGTGGGGCCGCCGTAGTTGGGCGCGTTTACGTTCAGGATGCCGAACGCCGACAGACCGGTGATCGACAGCAGCATGAACATGATGAGGTTCATGAGGATGTCGAGGTAGGGGACGATGTTGAGCTCGCCCGCCTCCTCGCGGTCACGGACCCGGAGCTTTCGCTTGCTGTAGAAGAACGCCATCGGTCGTTGACCGTTCGGGGCGCCGTTACGCCGAGCGCTCGAAGTCCATCGCCGAGGTCTCACCGGCCTGGCGGCGCGACAGGAGGTTCTCCAGCTTCAGCGCGCTGAGCTCCACCGTCTCCACCATCTTCTTTGCGTACGCGGTCAGGAACAGGTGGGCGATGATGCAAGACACCGCGATGCCGAGGCCGAAGGCGGTGTTGTTCATCGCCTCGGAGATGCCGTTGGAGAGAATGGCCTGCTTCTGGTCGGCCGGCACGTTGCCCAGCGACTGGAAGGTGGTGATGAGGCCGCTGATGGTGCCGAGGAGGCCCACCAGGGTCGCGATGTTGGCGAGCGACCACAGCCAGGGGATGCGCGACTGGATGGGCGGGGTGTACTCGAGGATTGCCTCCTCGACGCTCTTCGCCACCTCCATCTCGCCGCGGTTGGCGCGGGTGAGGCCGGCGCGGATGACGCGGGCGAGCGGCGAGTGCGGGGCAGCGCCGCACAGCTTCACCGCGCGGTCCACGTTCCCGGTGAGCACCAGCTTGGTGATCTGCTCCATGAAGGGCTCGGCGTTCAGGTTGTAGCGGAACATCAGCGTGACGACGCGCTCGACCACGACCGCGATCGCGCACGCCATCCAGAAGATGTTCACGTACATGAACGGGCCACCCTCCTTGAAGAACCGGAGGATCGAGTCCGCCGCCCCACCCTTCGCGGCGGGCGCGGCGGCCAGCACGGCCTCGATCAGGTGGCTCATCGACGTGCTCATGGACGGGTGAATCCTTTCCGGAGCGGTGCTCACGGCAAGAGACGCTGGAACATCGTCCCTTTGCGCCCCCCGAGGTGTCAAGAACGGGACCCACTCGCCACCGAGCGCGGCGCGACGGCGGAGCCACTGTCGCACCGCCGCACAGATCCGCTGACCTGTCCGCGCCAGCGCCCGCGGCCGCCCCACCCGGCCCGGGCTCAGGCGGCGCTGCTCGGCGCCACCGGACCGCCGTCATCCACCGAGCGCGTGTAGTCGCACTCCTTGTTCGGACAGGCCACCCGGGCGCCGTCGCGCTTGCTGTACTTCTGCAGCAGGTACGGCGAGGCGCACTTCGGGCACGCCTCGGGCAGCGGCCGGTCCCAGGCGGCGAAGGTGCAGTCGGGATAGCGGTGACAGCCAAAAAAGACCTTCCCACGCCGGCTCCGGCGCTCGGTCAGGTACCCCACCTTGCAGGTCGGGCACGCCACGCCGATCGAGAGCGGCTTGCTGCTCTTGCACTCCGGGTAGCCCGAGCAGGCCATGAAGCGACCGAACCGGCCGCGCTTGATGACCATCGGCCGGCTGCACTTCTCGCAGGTCTCGTCGGTGGTCTCCTCCTCCACCGGAACGATCTTCCCGTCGACGTCCTTGAAGTCCTTCGTGTTCTTGCAGTCCGGGTAGCCGGTGCAGGCGAGGAACCGGCCCATCTTCCCCCACTTGATGGCCATCATCTTGCCGCACTTCTCGCAGTTGACGTCGGTGGGGATCTCCTCCCGCTTGACGTCGCGCATGTCCTGCTCGGCCTTGGCCAGGGTGATCTGGAACGGACCGTAGAAGTCGCGCAGCACGCGACGCCAGTCCGCCTCCCCCTCGGAGATCTGATCGAGCTGCTCCTCCATGCTGGCGGTGAACGCCGCGTCCATCTCGTGCGGGAAGTGCTTCACCAGCTCCTCGGTGGTGATCTTCCCGAGATCGGTGGGGTGGAAGCGGCCCTCTAGCTTCTCCACGTACTTCTTGTCCTGGATGACCGAGAGGATGGCGGCGTACGTCGACGGCCTGCCGATGCCTCGCTCCTCCAGCTCCTTCACCAGCGAGGCCTCGGTGAACCGGGGCGGTGGCTGGGTGAAGTGCTGCTCGGAGAGCAGGCCCTGGCCCACGAGCTTCAGCGCGTCGCCGTCGGCCAGCTCGGGCAGCTGCACGTTGGCCTCGTCGGCCTTGGACTCCTCGCCCGTCTTCTGCAAGTCGGGCTCCTCCTCGGTGGTCGGCGCCATCCCGTAGACCGCGAGGTAGCCGGCGAACCTGAGGATCGATCCGGCGGCGCGGAACATCGCCCGGCCGGCCGCGATGTCCACCGTGGTCTGGTCGTAGACCGCCGGCTTCATCTGGCAGGCCACGAAGCGGTTCCAGATGAGCTCGTACAGCCGCGCCATGTCCGGCTCGAGGAACGGCCGGACGCGGTCGGGCGGCCACTCCATCGACACCGGGCGGATGGCCTCGTGCGCGTCCTGGGCGCTCTTCCGGCTCTTGTAGACCATGGGCTCGTCCGGGAGCGCCTCCTTTCCGTAGGTGTCGGCGATGAAGCTGCGTGCGGCCTTCACCGCGTCGTCCGAGAGCCGCACCGAGTCCGTGCGCATATAGGTGATGAGCGCGGTCTGCCCCTCGTCCCCGAGCTCCACGCCCTCGTACAGACGCTGCGAGAGGGTCATGGTCTTCCGGGCGGTGAAGTGAAGCCGGTTGGCGGCCTCCTGCTGGAGCTTGCTGGTGATGAACGGCGCAGGAGCGTTCCGCCGGCGCTCGCGGCGCTCCACCGTCTCCACCCGGTAGTCGGCCTTCCGCAGCTCCTCCAGCAGCGCATCCGCGGTGGCCCGGTCGGGGACCTCGGCCTTCTTCCCGTCGACCTTGGCCAGCCGGGCGCGGAACGAGGGCGGCGCCGTGCCCTCGAGCTCTGCCTCGAGCGTCCAGTACTCCAGCGGCACGAAGGCCTTGATCTCCCGCTCGCGCTCGACGACCAGCCGCACCGCGACCGACTGCACCCGTCCGGCCGAGAGGCCGCGCCGCACCTTCTTCCAGAGCAGCGGGCTGATCTGGTAGCCCACCAGCCGGTCGAGGATCCGCCGCGTCTGCTGCGAGTCGTACTTCGCCTGGTCGAGCGCCCGGGGATGGGCGATGGCCTCCTGGATGGCCTTCTTGGTGATCTCGTTGAACAGCACCCGCACCGAGTTGGGATGGCGGAGCTCCTCGTTGAGGTGCCAGGCGATGGCCTCGCCCTCGCGGTCGGGGTCGGTCGCGAGGAAGACCTGGTCGACGCCGAGGGCCGCCTTCTTCAGCTCGCCCAGCGCCTTCTCCTTGCTCGGAATGACGTGGTACTCGGGCGTGAAGTCGTGGTCGACGTCGATGCCCATCTTGCTCTTGGGCAGGTCCTTCACGTGACCGACCGAGGCCTTCACCGCGTAGCCCGTGCCCAGGTACTTCTTGATGGTCTTCGCCTTCGCCGGCGACTCCACCACCACCAGGTAGCGCGTCCCGCGGCGTGCGCTTGGGGGCGCGTCGGCCTTCACCACGGCGAGGGTCCGCTTCTTCGTCGCTGGTGTTGCCTTCGCCGAGGCGGCGCCCTTCCGGGCCTTCGGCGCCGGGGCGCCACGCCGGGCCGCAGGCTTCTTCGCCTTCACGGCCGGGGCGGCCCCGCTGTCGACCTTCTTGGTCTTCGTCGTCGTCGGCATCGTCTTCCTCACACCCGTTGGTACCGCCTGCCCGAGATCTGGAGAACCAGCCCCAGAAGCTCGAGCTCGCACAGCGCACTCACCGCTCCGCCCGGATCCAGCCCCGAGCCCTCCTCGAGCTCTTCCACCGGGCGCGCCTCACGTCCGAGCAACGCATAAATCCGCGCCGCCGCGGGCGACATCCCGGGCATCGGCCTCGGCTCCACCTCGCTCGACGGCGGCGCGCGTCCGTCGAGACCGATGGCCCGGAGCGCATCCTCTGGCTCGATGCACAGCCGGGCCAGTCCGCGAGCGACGAGCAGGTTGCAACCACGGGCCGCGGTGGCCCACAGCTCCCCCGGACAGGCAAGGATCGGCCGGCCCTGGACCCGCGCGGCCGCGACCGTGTGCATGGCGCCGCTCCGCTCTCCCGCCCGGAGCACGAGGACTGCATCGGATGCACCCGAGATGAGTCGGTTTCGCCGGGGGAACGTCTGCTTGCTCGCCCGTATCCCCGGTGGCAGCTCGCTGAAGACGGCGCCACCGCCGTCGAGGATGGCCGGAACGAGCCGTGCCTGGGCGGCGTCCACCTGGTCGAGCGCCGACCCGAGAAAGGCCCAGGTCTCGCCCCCCACGTCCAGCGCCCCGAGGTGACAGGCCCGGTCCACGCCAGCGGCCGCCCCGGAGACGACGCCCGCGCCGCCCCCGGCCAACGCCGCGGCGAACGCCCGTGCGTGGCGGAGGAACCCCTGCTCGGGGTGACGTGTCCCCACCAGCGCCAGGCGTCGCCGGGGGCGGGGCACGGTGCCCCGCATGAAGAGGACGGGCGGCGCGTCTCGCACCTCGGCCAGCGGCTCGGGATAGCCCGCGTCGCCCTTGTGGAGCACCGTCATCCGGCCGCGCGCCGCCTTCTCGCGCACCTCGGCGGCGACGGCCCGCAGCGAGCCTGCGGCGCGGAGCCGCGCCCGAACCAGGTCGCTCGCCGGCAGTCCGTCCACCCAGTCGTCCACGGGGGTGTCGAGGAGGTCCGCCCAGCGCCCCGCGGCCCATCGCCGCACCCCACCGAGGCCGATGCTCCCGATGCCGGGGACGGCCCAGAGGGCGAGGAGTGCGTCACGTTCGGCGCTGGGGAGCGCATGGGTGTCCATCGGGAAGGCGGCTCCCTGCCAGTCCTGGGCCACCTATATAGAAGTGGGCGGGCCGGCCGGAGCGGCGCGAGACATAAGCGCCCTCCCCCACGGGGTCAAGCAGCCCGCCTACCGCGGCGCAGGCCGAAACTGCGACTTCAGCGAGTGATTCCCGCTGTTTGAGGCCCCCCCGCGCGCAGCTCGACGCGGTCCCCCGCGACCAGCTCGCGGATGGAGCGGAGGATCTGACAGGTGGTCACGGTCTCCCGGACGTCCACCGCCATGCACTGTCCCACGTCCTCGACGGGGAAGCTGAGGTCCTGATTGGCGCTCGGATCGACCCCCACGCCGGACGTGATGGGGTCGGTCTGACGGATGATCGTGAAGACGTTGCCAGCCTGGACGCCCTGGGCGCTGCCCGCGTCGATGAGAACCCGGTTGTGGTCGCCCACCACGGTGAGGCTCTGGTTGACCTCCGCGACCACGGTCAGGTCCTTCAGCGCCACCGCGTTGGCCACGGGGCGGACGGTGTCCACCAGCCGTTCGCGTGCCGGGCCGATGCGGTCGCCGCGTCGGAGGTCGTCGAAGGAGCGCTCCACCACCGCGCGCACCCTGGGCTCGCGGGTCCCGTTCACCTTCACCGTGCCGACGATCTGCATGAGGAAGCCGAGGAACCTGCCGCTGCGCGGGTGGTAGATCTTTTGCTGCGGCCGGAAGACGACGTAGCTCGCGCCCACCTGGACCGCGCTCCGGTCCTTGAAGTTCAGATAGACGATGTCGTACTGCGACAGCATCTCCGTCTCCGCGAAGCTGCCCACGATGGACCCCGCGGCCTCGACCTCGTTCGGGGTCACGAACGCCTCGCGAACGACGATCTCTCCCGTCTTCACCTGCACCGGGAGCCGGACCATCTGGACCTCGTCCTCGCCGCCGACCATCTCGTTCGACTGCAGGCCTTCGTCGTCGCCGTCGACATTCATCCCCTGGACCTGCTCGGCGCGGACCGGCGTCTCCTCCCCGTTGCCCGCGAAGAAGCGCACCTGGTTTCCCGGGTAGATCCAGTGCGGGTTGGCAATCTGCGGGTTGTAGGACCAGACCTTCGGCCAGTACCAGGGACTGCCGAGGTACTTGCTCGAGAGATCCCACAGGGTGTCGCCCTTCTCGACCGTGTGAACGGTCCCCGCCTGATCCGTCTCCGGCGGCGCGGTGCGCACCTGGCCGGGCTGAGCGGGGGGTGGCTGCTTGACCTCGGTCCCCTCGACCTCGGAGCCCGCGCCGGTGGGAGCCTGGGCGAGCGCGACGGGCGTGGCAAGACACAGCACGAGCAGGGACGGTCTCATCAGTGGGTCCTCGGAAGGCGGGCCAGGCGCGTCTCGGCCTCGACTGCGGCCGGCGTCCCAGGGAAGGAGGTCATGATCTGGGCGAGCAGGGCGCGCGCCTCGGCGGGTTGCTTCATTCGCAGCCGGCACTCGGCGAGCTTGAGCATCGCCTGCTGCACCACGTCGCCCGCGGGGTAGCGCTGGATGACGCGCTCGAGCAGCTTGGCCGCCCGGGCTGCCTCGTCCTGGCCCAGCTCGCCCACTGCGGCCAGGTAGAGGGCGTCGTCGGCGCGGGAATCCTTGGGGTGCTCGTCGGCGAACCGCTGCATCCGCTCCACCCCACGACCGAGGTTGCCGGTCCGGAGGGCCTCGAGCGCCTGCGAGAACTCACCGTCCACCTGCGTGGCGTCCGGGGCGTCGCTGCTCGCCGTCGCCGCCGCCGCGCGCGAGAGCACGGTGATCAGCTCGGCGTCCGGCTCCTGGATGGGCGTGCGCACGTCGATGGGAGGCGCACGGTCGACGCGCGGCTTGAGCTTCACCACCGCGAGCGTCGGCACCTCCGCGCCGGTGGGCGTGCCTGGCCCCGCAGCGGAGGGCCCCGGTGTCGCCATGCGCAAGGCGCCGGACCCGGCACTCGGAGGCGGTGCGCCGGCACGGGCCGCGGCGCGATCCGCCTCCAGAGCCTGGACGCGCTGGAGCAGGGCGAGGTTCTCGTCCTGGAGCTGCTTCACCGAGGCCTGAAGCGTGCGCATGTCACTCTTGCTCGCCGCATCCGAGGCACAGCCCACCGCGCACAGTGACACCAACGTCAGGACGTACGAGAGGTGGACGCGGAGCACGGGAACACGCCGGATTCCTTGAGCCCGGGGAGTGTACGGACCCGTTTACAGGAGGGTCAAGAAACGAGGCCCGGCGTGATGAAGGCCAGGTGGCGGCCAGTCCCACCCCGGTCCCTTCGGTGCGAGAAGAACCGCGCCGCGTCGCACGCGTTGCACCCGGGTACGTCCTCGATGTGTGCCTCCGGGACGCCGGAGGCGATGAGCGTCCGCCGGACCGCGAGCCGGAGGTCCAGTCGTGGCTGACCCCCGTCCCGGCGGACCACCTCCGCCCCGAAGGCCTCGGCGAACCGCGCGGCGAGGTCCTCGCTCACCTCGTAGCAGCAGGCGCCGATGGCTGGACCGATGGCGGCGCGCAGGCGCTCGGCCGTGGCGCCCGCCCGTCCGAGCTCTCCCACCGCCGCCTGGGCGATGCGGGACACGGTGCCCCTCCAGCCGGAGTGCACCGCCGCCACCCGCGACCCGTCCTCGCTGCAGAGCAGCACCGGCACGCAGTCCGCCGTCCGGATGCCGATCCACGCGTCCGGCGCATCGGTCCAGAGTGCATCGGCCTCG
>Ga0208851_1000535_pt1 | contig 16309 bp, 16 predicted proteins | sample NGESurshal092012_FD_184481 | JGI IMG/M metagenome (GOLD analysis project Ga0208851, IMG submission 184481) | Arctic peat soil microbial communities from Barrow, Alaska - NGEE Surface sample 415-2 shallow-092012 (SPAdes) | ecosystem: Environmental > Terrestrial > Soil > Wetlands > Peat ... | reverse complement strand
CTCGGGCCGTCGAGCCCGCCTCCCCCGCCGGGGCCCGGTGTCCGGCGTCCGGGACCCTCCCGGCGACCGTGTCCGCCTTGACTTCCAAGGGGTTGCGGGCTATCCGTCCGGCCCTTTCACGACAGGGGCAGGTCCAAGATGTACGCAGTCATCCGCACCGGCGGGAAGCAGTACCGCGTTGCCCAGGGCGACGTGGTCCGCATCGAGAAGGTCCCAGGCGAGATCGGCAGCGAGATCACCTTTGCCGAGGTGCTCTGGCTCGGTGGGACGGAGTCCCCCAGGGCTGGCCGCCCGCTCGTCGACGGCGCCAAGGTGGTGGGAAAGATCCTGGCCCAGGACAAGTACCGCCGCGTGCTGCACTTCCGGAAGGAGAAGGAAGGCTGGACGCGTGCGAAGGGCCACCGGCAGCCTTACACCGAAGTGCAGGTCGTCTCGGTCGCGGGCTGACCGCGGCCCACCAGGAATCGGACCATGGCTCACAAAAAGGGACAGGGCAGCTCGCGCAACGGACGTGACTCGGCTGGACAGCGGCGCGGGGTCAAGGTGTACGGGGGAGAGGCGGTGAAGGCCGGCAGCATCCTCATGCGCCAGCTCGGCACCGTCATCCACCCGGGCTCCAACGTTCGGCTCGGTCGCGACTTCACCCTCTACGCCACCGTGGACGGCGTGGTGAAGTACGAGCGCCTCGGCAAGGACCGCAAGAAGGTGTCGGTCTATCCGCAGGCCGCCGCCAGCGCCTGATCCAGCAACCCGGGGCTTCACGCCCGGGGCGCCGAGATTCCCGAGCGGGCCCGCGCACCCTCCGACCATCCAGAGCGAGGCGAGGCCCCCGTGAAGTTCGTCGACCAGGTCTCCATCCAGGTGAAGGCGGGCGACGGCGGCAATGGCGCCGTGGCGTTCCGGCGGGAGAAGTTCATCGACCGCGGCGGTCCTTCGGGTGGCGACGGGGGGAATGGCGGCTCGGTCGTGTTCGAGGCCGACACGGGGCTCACCACCCTGCTGGACTACCGGTACCAGCCACTCCACCGGGCGAGGAACGGGCAGCACGGGATGGGAAGCGACTGCAACGGAGCGGCCGCGGACGACCTCGTCCTGCGTGTTCCGGTGGGCACGCTGATCCGTGACCAGGACTCGGGCGAAGTCCTCGCCGACCTCGCCAGCCCGGGCGCCCGGGTGGTCATCGCCCAGGGTGGGCGGGGGGGGCTCGGGAACATCAACTTCGCCACCTCGACCCGCCAGACCCCCCGCTTCGCCCAGGACGGGAAGCCGGGCGAGGAGCGGAAGCTGGTGCTCGAGCTGAAGCTGCTCGCCGACGTTGGACTCCTCGGGTTTCCCAACGCCGGCAAGAGCACGCTCATCTCCCGCGTCTCGCGTGCACGCCCGAAGGTGGCGGACTACCCCTTCACCACCCTGGTCCCGAACCTCGGCGTGGTGCCGTACAAGGACGGCATCTCGTTCGTGATGGCCGACATCCCCGGAATCATCGAGGGAGCGGCGGAGGGCGCCGGCCTCGGGCATCAGTTTCTCCGGCACGTCGAGCGATGCCGGGTGCTCATCCACCTGGTCGACCTGGCGGCGCCGGGCGAGGACCGCTCCCCGCTGCACGACCTCGACGTCCTGAACCGCGAGCTCGCGCGCTACAGCCCCGAGCTCGCCGGCAAGCCGCAGATCGTCGCCGCGAACAAGGTGGACTTGCCGGATGGCCGCGAGCGGCTGGCTCCCTTCCAGGCGGCGATGGCCGGCCGTGGTGCCCCCGTCTTCCCCATCTCCGCCGCCACGGGTGAGGGGGTCGGGCCGCTGCTCGACGCCGTGGCCCAGGTCCTCTCCGGAGGAACCCTGCCCACGCTCGGTCGTGCCGCCCGGCCGAGGCGGCGGCCCCGGTCGGGCGAGCCTCTGGAGTGGGCAGGGCGCGGAGTGGCGAGGACCGCGACCCCTGAACCAGATGGGGAGAAGGCCGCGCGCGCGCCCCGTCGCGCCCGGCCCACGCCGGCCGTCCCCGCCCGGAAGCGCAAGACACCCGCCGCGAAGAAGGCCGCGGCCAGCGAGCCGGCGAAGACGGCGAAGACGGCGCGGCTCGTCCGGAAGCCTGTCGTCGCCCGGAAGAAGACAGCTGCGCGGAAGAGCACCGCGAGACCCGGCGGCCGCAGGTCGGGCAAGGGCGGTCGGTGAAGCGATCTCCCGCGGGCGGAACGCCGTCACGTCCTGCGCCCGCGGCGGACACGCTTCTCCTCCCGCCCCGCCGCGAGAAGGTGGACGCGGTGGTCGCCCGGCGCCTGCGGGGACTGACCGTGGTGCTCGATCAGCTCGAGGACACCTTCAACATGGCGGCGGTGCTGCGCAGCTGCGAGGCCTTCGGACTCCAGGACGTCCACGTGGTGGAGAACCCGGACGTGCCGTTCGCGCCACACGACAAGGTGACCCAGGGCTGTGACAAGTGGCTCGACATCCACCGGTACAAGACCTTCGGTGCCTGTGCCCGTGCCCTGCACGCCGCCGGGTACCGGATCTGCGTGTCGGCGGTCCGCGAGGACGCGCGGAGCGTCTTCGAGCTGGAGTTCGACCGACCGCTGGCGCTGGTCTTCGGCAACGAGCGGACCGGGGTGACTCCGGACGCGCTCGCCGCCGCCGATGAGGCGTTCTGGATCCCGATGCGTGGATTCACCCGGAGCCTCAACGTCTCGGCGGCGGTCTCGGCGAGCCTGTCCCGAGCCATCGGCCGGCGGCTCGACCAGGGGAAGACGGCCGGCGATCTCCCTGAGGCAGACGCCCGCACGCTGCGCGACCGCTTCTACGCCCTGAGCGTGAAGCAGCGGAAACGGGTCTTCGGGCGCTGAGCCACGCGCGTGTCGGCCCGGTGTTTCCCATCTGCTGCGAGCCGTCGCCGTTCCGTCAACACCGGCGCCGGCCATCGCCGCTGCGCGGATCAGCGCTCCACCCGGACGTGTCACAGGTGCCATCCGCACGAGTCACATACGTCGCGCCAACGCCCCGGCCTCGCGATCCTGCTGTCACGGCGGCGTTCCAGAGTGCATCCCATGGCGCGGTACACCGTCCGCACGCTCTGCCCCGACGACTTCGACGCACTGATGACCCTGGAGGAGAACGTGTTCGGCGCCCAGGGGGAGGCCCTGCTCGGCCCCTACTACGTCCGGCTGTGTTGCGAGTTCTTTCGCGAGAGCTGCTTCGTCGCGTTCGACGGTGACCGACCGGCGGGGTACCTCCTGTCGTTCGTGAAGGACCGGGAGGCCTACTGCACCACCCTGGCGGTCGTCCCCGACTACCAGCGGACCCGGGTGGTCGTGCAGCTGCTCCGGGCACTGGTGGGTCACCTCATCGACCGCGTCGACGGCTGCTGGTTCACCGTGGACGCGTCGAACGCAGCGGCCCGGGCGCTCCACGCAGCGCTCGGTGGCAAAGAGGTCGGAGTCCGCCACAACTTCTACGGGCCGGGGGTGGATCGCATCGTCTCCCGGATCGACCGCGAGGGCTTCGCCGCCCTGCGCGCGCGCTACGAGCGCCTGGGGCTGGTCGCGCCTGAGAGCGCCCCCCTCCGGGGTGCGGCGTGAGCGGAGCCCCCCCGCTCCTCCTGGGCGCGGAGCACCCGCTGCTGGAATCGGCCTCCGGCGCCGCCCGGGCGATCGGCCGGGCGACGTCGTGCTTCGGTGCGCTCTGCACCGAGCTGCTCACCGTTGCTCCGCCGGACCTGGCCGCGACCGAGCGGTACCAGGTGGCCGCGGGCGCCGCGCACCGCCTCTCCCGGCGGATCCTGGAGATCAACGGCGTCCACGTCAGTGTGCGGGGCCCGGTGCCGTCCGGGCCGGTGGTCCTGGCGTGCAACCACCTCGGCTACCTGGACCCCATCGTCATCGGCGCGCTCCTCCCGCTGGTGGCGGTGGCCAAGTCCGAGCTGTCCGGCTGGCCGTTCCTCGGCCGCGTGGCCTCGCACGTCGGCACGCTCTTCGTTCGCCGCCGGTCTGCCCAGCACGGAGCGGTGGTCCTCCGGCACGCGCTTCGCCGGCTGACCGCCGGCGTCCCGGTGCTCAACTTCCCAGAGGGGACGACCACCGACGGCTCCGGGCCGCTGCTGCCGTTCCGCCGCGGGCTGTTCGGCATCGCCCGCCGGGCGCGGGTGCGGGTGGTCCCGGTCGCCCTGCGCCTCGAGCCCACGGATGCGGCATGGGTCGGAGGTGCAGCGTTCCTTCCCCATTACTGGCGGGTGACGCGCCGGCCTTCGGTCCGCGCCCGGGTGCACTTCGGTGAGCCGCTGGACGCCGGACAGCTCCCCTCGGCGCAGGCGTGCGCCGACGAGGTGCGGGCCCGGGTGACGGCCCTGCTCCGAGGCAGCCGGTGACGGGACAGCAGACGGCCGCCGAGTACCTGCGTCATGGGCAGACGCCGTTCTTTCGTCTCCCGCTGGCCGAACCGGGCAGGCCCGCCCCGTACGCCGGATCCGACGCGGTGCTTCTGGGCGTGCCCTACGATGGTGCGGTCACCTATCAGCCCGGCGCGCGGCTCGCGCCCTACCATCTGCGCCGGACCAGCGCCTTGCTCCAGACCTTCCACCCGGTTCACCGGCGCGACATCTTCCGGAGCATCAAGGTCCTCGATGGGGGCAACGTGGCCTTCCCTCCCTTCGACGCCGCCGCGGTCCGCCACGGGGTGCAGACGGAGGTCGCGGCCATCGTCGCGGCTGGCGCTGCGCCATTCGTGGTCGGCGGCGATCACTCGGTGGCGCTCCCCGCGATGCGCGCGGTCGCGGCCGCGCACGGTCCCCTCGCGGTGCTTCACGTCGACGCGCACCTGGACACCAGCGGGCCCGAGGTCTGGGGCGAGCCGTTCCACCACGGCGCGCCGATCCGGCACGCGCTCCTCGAGGGGCTGATCGCTCCGGGCAAGCTCTTCCAGGTGGGCCTGCGCGCCTCGTGGGGCCACCCCGAGGAAGGAGCGCTGGTCGCTGCCCACGGTTCCCACGGGTATCCGATGTCGCAGATCGAGCAGCGAGGCATCGAGGCAGTCACCCGGGAAATTCGGGCTGCCATCGGGGACCGGGCGCTCTACGTCTCGTTCGACGTCGATGGCATCGATCCGGCCTTCGCGCCCGGGACCGGGACGCCCGTCCCCGGGGGGCTCACCAGCCGTGAGGCGCTGCACCTGCTCCGGGGGATGGCCGGCGCGCGGCTGGTCGGCATGGACCTGGTCGAGATTGCCCCTGCGCTGGACCACGCCGACCTGACCTGTCACCTCGGCGCGTGGCTCCTCTACGAGGGACTGGCGCTCCGGGCGCTCGCGGTGCGCTGACCGCCGGCCCCCGGGCCGTCGAAGCCTCCCGGAGCGACGTGGGGCAGGGGCCCCGGCCGGAACAGGGTCCACACCCGAGCAAGTCCGAGCGGGCCTGTCCGGTTCCACGGCAGGAGCAGCAGCAATCTGCCTCCGATGCAGTAACCGAGGCCCACGCGGAGCGTCACCCCGAGGATCTGGAGCCAGTGGAGCGCGGGCAGCTGAAGCGCCGCGCCCAGGACGGCCACTGCTGCGAAGAGCGACCGCAGCTGGATCGCGACCGATGCGGGCCGCCCGAACACCGAGGCGAGCACGGCGCCGTGCAGTGCGGAGATCGTGACCGCCAGGTAGACGCCCGATGGCCAGCCCAGCCGCCCTGCGAGGAGCGCCGCTCCGCAGAGGAGCCAGGCCGCCCGGCTGAGCGAGCTCATCGCGAGAGCGGGGCGAGCGCCGCGGTCACTCGCTCCACCTGTGCAGGGGTGATCATTCCGGTGAGCAGCTTGAGGAAGCGGGGGTGCTGCGCGCCGGAGAGGATGTACTGCCAGCGGTAGGCGCCCCGCACGCTCTCCTCGACCGCTCCGAGCTGCTCGCGCCGGAAGGGGCCCGCGGCGACCGACCCGAAATAGGCCACGTCCGCCGCCGCCTGCGCGGTGACGAGTCCATCCACTGCGCCGACCAGAGCGATGAGATCGTCCACAGCGCGATCGCGCTCGTCCGGGGTCAGCCGTGCATCGCAACGGGTCCACTCCAGCTCGTCGAGGATCGCGTGCTGCGACTCCTCTTTCCAGTGGAAGAGGAAGACGTCCTTGAACAGCGGGGACAGCGAGGAATCCGGCTGGATCGACTCCAGGTAGTGCACCTGGGTGAAGAGCTCGATGTTGCAGGTGAGCGCCAGGACGGCCCAGCTCGACTTGCCGAGCACCAGGGTGGCCACGTCCTCCGCGCGGCCCACGGCGGTGTACCCGGGCGGCATCGCGTCGGCCATCATCCGCTCGATGCGGCGGAACAGCTCCTGGTGCTTCAGCTCCTCCTGGCTGAATCCCACCAGCGCCTCGAGGGCGACCTGGTCCCCGAGCCAGTGCTCGCGCGAGAGCTCGAGCACCTTGGCGTTGATCCACCGCTCCACCAGGCCGAAGATGTTCGCGTACGTCCTCCCCTGGATCTGGCTCAGCAGACGCGCGTCGGCCGCGCCGAGGAAGGGGAGGCGGCTCACCATCGAGAGCCCGTCAGGCAGGAAGTGGCCAGAGAGGTCGAACTCCCGCCCCCGGATGACGTCCCTGTCGATGTCCCAGCGGATGCGACGGGAGTTCTCGAGGCAGCGGGCGTAACGGGTCTGCGCTTCGGTCTGCATGGGTGCGTCCTGTGGCGAGCCGCTCGGCGTGAGTGCCGGCGATGCCGGGGCACAGGGCACTGCGCGTGCCACGCTCGGAGGGGAAGGCCACGCCGTGGTTCCGGGAGGTTTGCAGCACTCGCCGGTCGCGAAAGCTCGCGAGTCGCGGGAACTCGTGACGGCTCAGCGTGAGCGGCGGAGCCCGAGCGACTTCATCCGCGAGGCGAGCGTGGAAGGAGCCACCCCGAGCAGCCGGGCCGCACCGGACTCGCCGGCGACGCGCCAGCCCGTCGCCTCGAGCGCTCGCCGGAGATTCTCTCGCTCCACCGCCGCGAGCTCCTTCGCGGTCATCACCGCGGTCGGGTCCAGGGCGGGTGCGGCCGTCCGTTCCTCGGCCACGCTTGCGGCCGGGAGCGCCCGGTCGAGATTGAGCTCCCCGTCCCGGGAGGTGATGACCGCGCGCTCGATGACGTTCTGGAGCTCGCGGACGTTCCCGGGCCAGGAGTAGGCCCGGAGCCGGGCGGCGCCCTCGGGACCGAGCGGTGCGAGCTGGCGACCCGCGCGCGCCGCGAACTGCCGGGCGAAGGCCGCGGCCAGGAGCACCACGTCATCGCCGCGCTGCCGGAGCGGCGGGAGCGTGAGGGGGAAGACGCTGAGCCGATAGAACAGGTCCTCGCGGAATCTCCCCTCGGCCACCGAGCGGCCCAGGTCTCGGTTGGTCGCGGCGACCACGCGCACATCGACCTTGTGCGTACGCGAGCTTCCCACCGGCTCGAACTCGCCCTCCTGGAGGACCCGCAGCAGCTTCCCCTGCAGCTCCAGCGGCAGCTCCCCCACCTCGTCGAGGAAGATGGTCCCGCCGTCGGCGAGCGTGAAGCGTCCATCCCGTCTCGCCGTCGCTCCGGTGAATGCGCCGCGCTCGTGACCGAAGAACTCGCTCTCGATCAGCGCCGCAGGGATGGCCGCGCAGTTCACCTTGATCATCGGTTTGCCGCGGCGGCGGCTGGCCTCGTGAAGGGCGCGGGCGAAGAGCTCCTTGCCGGTCCCGGTCTCGCCGAGGATCAGCACCGTGGTGTCCGCCGGCCCGACCTGGCGCACTTCGGTGAGGACATGGAGCAGCGGCACGCTCCGTCCGAGGATCTCCCCGGATCCTCCCAGCTGGCGCAGCTCGGTCCGGAGATACTCGGCTTCCTCGGTGAGGCTGAGGATGCGTCGCTCGGCCTCGAGACGCTCGTCGACGTTGCGCAGGATCAGCGTGAAGTGCTGCTGGCCGTGCAGCTCGAAGAGGGAGAGCGTGGCCTCGGCCCGGAAGGTACGACCGCCTGCCGTCCGGGCGGTGAATCCTCCCGGGACCCAGGCGCTGCGCTCTGCCGGCGGGCGCTCGCCCAGAGTGCCGCACAGCGCCTCGAGCTTCTTGGCGTCCTCCGGGGAAACGAGTGTGGACAGGCTCTCTCCCTGCGCCACCTCGCTGGGCTGCTCGAAGGTCCGCTCTGCCGCGGCGTTCAGCTGGGTCACCCGGCGCGCCCCGTCGAGCTGGACGATCGCGTCCATCGCGCTGTCGACCAGTCCGGCGAGCTGCGCTTCCCGCGCGCGCAGGTCCTTCTCGGCCCGGAGGCGTCGGAGCTCCGCCGCGGCGCGCCCGGCGAAGATCTCGAACAGGGTGAGCTTGAGGGGGTCGGCGGGCATCGGCTTGAGGTCCATGACCGCCAGGTGTCCGAGCACCGAGCCGTCCACGTCCCTGAGGGGGACTCCCAGGTAGCTGACAGCGTGAACGCGCCGGAGGTTCGGCTCGTCGGGGTAGATGTCGAGGACGCGGTCCGGGTAGTGCACCAGCTCGCGGTTCTCGATCACCACCTTGCACGGCGTTCCGTCCACCGGCTGCTCGAACCCTTCGAGCCAGCCATCGCCCAGCCTGAAGGCGAGCGCCCGCAGCACCCGCTCCCGGGGGAAGAACTCGGTCACCCAGGCCCCGTACGTCCCGAGCGCCCGCGCGAGGTTCTCGACCAGCGCGCGAAAGAAGCTCTCGCCGACCTCGCTCGCGGTACCCGCGAAGACGGCCTGGAGGGCAGCCTGGGTCGAGCCGTCAGGCCCCTCGCGGGAGGGGGGCAACATGGTTGCATCCTGCCACGGCACAGCCGGCCTGCGAACGTTGCCACCGCCGGCGCCCCCGGTCCGGTCATTGCCCGGGGACCTTTCACCGGACCCGGGCTGAATCTCCGTCCCGGACTGGACGTCCGACCTGGTGCATGACACGGCTCTCCTCCATGTCACTGCTCCCCGTTCTGTTCCTGCTCGCAGCGCCGGCCCCCGCCGTCGAGAAGACGATGACGGCGGACGTGAAGGCTCTGGTGGACCGGATGCAGGGCTTCTACGAGCGCACGCACGACTTCACCGCCGACTTCGAGCAGGAGTACCTGTACCGAACGTTCAACCGCACGGTGGTCTCCACCGGGACCGTCGCGTTCCAGAAGCCGGCGAAGATGCGCTGGGAGTACCTGACGCCGTCGAAGCGGACCTTCGTCCTCTCCGGAGAGCGGATCTACGCGCTCGACCCCGAGGCCCAGACCCTCACCAAGGGGGCGCTTCCGACCAGCCAGCTCTCGGCCTCGGTGACCTTTCTCTGGGGAAAGGGGAAGCTCGGGGACGAGTTCGACATCTCGAAGACGGAGTGCAAGGAATGCTCGGGCACGCTGCTCACCCTGGTGCCGAAGAAGCCCGACGCCCGCTTCCGCGAGGTGCAGCTGGAGATCGACCCCAAGTCGGCGCAGGTGCGACGGAGCATCGTCATCGACCCGGATGGAAGCCGGAACGCCATCACCTTCTCGGCGCTGAAGACCAACGTGGCGCTGCCGAAGGACACGTTCCAGATCACACCGCCCCCCGGGACGCAGATCATCGACAGCACCGCCGCGCGGTGAGCTTCTCCAGCCGGCTGGCCGTGGGTCTCGCGCTGCTCCTGGGCTGCGCGCACGGCGGCGTCGCCGACGCGGGACCGGTGGTGAAGCTCACCCTCCGGTCGGGGCCGGGCCTCCGCGTCGAGGGCAAGGTGGGCGCGGCGGTGGCAGACGTGCGCCTGGCGGTCGAGGAGCCTCGTTCCCTGGTGACGGTGCCCTGCCTCGGCGTGGCCACCGCGTCGGAGGTGCAGGTCCGCCTCCCGCTCCTGCAGGGAGGATGGCAGACTTATCCCGAGGTCCCCGTGACGGGCGTGACCCTGGGCGCCGCGACCCTGCCGCAGTTCCGCGCGGCCGTCGTGCCCGGGACGGGCTGCATCGTGTGGCTCGGGCTGGACGTGCTCGGGCGCTCCATCCTGGACGTGGATCTCGACGCCGGGACGGTCCTGGTCACCCGCGACGCCCCGAAGCTGCCGGCGGGGCTCGAGCAGGTGCAGGTGGAGGCCACGCGGGCGCCAGACACGGACCGGCTGCTGATCGCGGGTCAGCTCACCGGCACCGCGGCCACCGTCCTCCAGACCCTCTTCCTCGCCACGGGCCGCTCGAGCGAGCTCGGCCAGTTCCAGGCCCGCCTGCTCGGCGCAGAGAGCGTGCTGCGGATCGTCCAGCTCGCCCCGCGCTGGGAAGCCTGCGACGTGCCGGTGCAGTCCCGGCCGGACTGGACGCGGGCCCCGGCCATCGGGGTGCTCGGCCCGGAGGCCTGGGGTGCCCGCCGTGTCGTCATCGACCTCTCTGCGGCGCGCATGACGCTGGCCCGTCCGAAGGGCGCCCCGGCGCCCAGCTGCCGCCAGGCCGAGGACGCCGGGCCGGCGGCCGCGCAGCGCGGTGCTGGTGAGCGCGAGCCCGGCTGACGGCCCGCCCGGTCAGGCCGAGGCGATGGCCAGCTTCTCCGGGCGGTCCACCACCCGACCCACCAGGTCGTAGTCGTGCGCCTCGGTGACCTCGACGGTCACGAACTCACCGGGATAGCCGAACCCGTCGTTGATGTAGACGACCCCATCGATGTCCGGCGCCTGGCCCTCGTGGCGTCCCACCAGGAGGTGCTCCGACTCGGGGCTCGAGCCCTCCACCAGGACCTCGAGCCGCTTGCCGATCAACCCGCGGTTCTGCTCGCGGTTGATCCGCTTCTGGATCGCCATCACCTCGCGCCAGCGCCGCTCGATGACCTTCGGCGGGACCTTGTCCGGGAACTCGTAGGCGGCCGTGCCTTCCTCGTCGGAGTACTGGAAGCAGCCCATCCGCTCGAAGCGCTGGGTGCGGACGAACTCCTTGAGCAGCTCGAAGTCCTCCTCGGTCTCCCCTGGCAGCCCGGCGATGAGCGAGGTGCGAAAGGTGAGGCCGGGGATGCGCGCGCGGAGCTTGGCGAGCAGCGCGATGAGGAAGGCGCTGTCCCGGCCGCGCTTCATCGACCGCAGGAGTCGGTCCGAGGTGTGCTGGAGCGGCATGTCCAGGTACTTGGCAATCTTCGGCTCGCGCGCCATCACCTCGAACAGCGCATCGGGGAACACCCGCGGGTAGGCGTAGTGCAGGCGGATCCACCGCACGTCCACCGTGCACAGCGCCTCGAGCAGCTGGTGCAGCGGCGGCTTCCCCGGCAAGTCATGCCCGTAGGCGGTCAGGTCCTGGGCGACGAGGTTCAGCTCGCGCACCCCGCTCGCGGCGAGCGTGCGCGCCTCGGCGACCAGGTCCTCGATGGGGCGTGAGCGCTGGGCGCCACGCAGCGTGGGGATGATGCAGAAGGCGCAGGCGTTGTCGCAGCCCTCGGAGATCTTGAGGTACGCGGTCCACTTCGGGCTGGAGTTGACCTTGGGGGTCCGCGCGTCGTGGACGTAGTGCGGATCCGGGATGACCTGCCGGGGCGCGGCCTCGGCGGCCAGCAGGTCGCCAATCTGCACGTAGGCGCCCGTGCCGAGGAAGTGGTCCACCTCGGGCATCTCCTTCGCCAGCTCGGGACCGTAGCGCTGTGACAGACACCCGGTGACCACCAGGGTGCTGCACTGGCCGCTCTTCTTGAACTCGGCCAGCTCGAGGATGGTGTCGACCGACTCCTGCTTTGCCGGTCCGATGAACGCACAGGTGTTCACCACGATGACCGAGGCGTCTGCCGGGCTGTCGACGAGGCGGTAGCCCCGGGCGCCGAGGGTGCCCAGCATCACCTCCGAGTCCACCCGGTTCTTCGGGCAGCCCAGGGTCGCCATGTACAGCGCCTTGCTCTCGTGCGTGCTCACAGCCGTCCGTACTCGATGCGTTCGAAGTGGTCCCGGTCCCAGGTGAAGCGGGCCGTGGCCCCGGTGGAATAACCGACCGACAGCTCGCCGTCCTCATCGAGTGACACGGACAGCGCCCGGCCCAGGGCACAGCTCATCGCGGGCCAGTCCAGCACCCGTTCTCCCACCCGGCCCTTCACCCAGAACACCGCCAGGCGCATCTCCCGTTCCGGCGCGCAGGTCTCGTCCGGTCCGAAGGGGTCCTGGCCGGTCAGGACGGCCAGGAGCGCCTTGCCGTCCGGCAGCTGCATGCGGGACGGGACGTAGACCCGCACCGACGCAGGGTCGACCGGCGTGTCCGCCACCAGCACACGGAGGGATTGCTCGTTCAGCGGACGGTCCCCGAGCACCCACTTCGGGTCGACCTGGCCGTTGAAGCCCAGCCAGCCACCCGGTCGCCCCTCCACGGTCTGGACCTCCGGGGGCGGGCGGGGCCGGATCCCCTGCCGGAACCCCGGCGGAAGCGCAAGGAGCTCGGGCGGCGGCGCGCCGGTGGCACAGGTGGAGATCTCCTTGGCTCCCGGGCCGTCGTCGTCCACGTCCTCGTACGAGAGGCACAGCTCGAGCACCAGTGCGTCCCGGGCGGGAAAGCGCGGGAGCGCGCGCGCGGGCACGGCGACCTCGAGCGTCATTCCCTTCTTCCCGCGACGGACTGCCGCGTCGACCATGGTCAGCGTCGCCGGAGTCAGACCGTCCTCGGGCCGCGGCTCGAGCTTCCCCGCAGCGCCGAAGCGCAGCACGATCCCGCCCGCGGTCACCCCGGCCTCGGGAAAATGGAGCGCGAGCGTCAGCCGGTCCCGGTCGGTGATGGCCTCGTCCTGCACCTCGACGGCGATGTACAGGGTGTCCCGGAAGGCGCCCACCCGGGCGGCGGCCGTCGCGCTCGCACCCTCGAGCGGCCGCGCGGTGAGGGGCACACCGCCACGGAGGTCGCCCAGCACCCCGTCGACCCTGGGGCTCCGGGGGAGCTCGGGGACGGGACGAGCGGCGGGCGGCTCGTCGGGGGTCGCGAGCAGGAGCGCAGTGAGCAGGAACGGCAGCATCGAGGACCCCCCCGGCGGGGGGAGCGCGCGCGGTCATACCAGAGCGGCTCTCGCGCGGGGTCTCCTGCCTGCCAGGCGAGTGGCGCACCGCGGCGAGGCTCGCCGGCCGCGGCCGTCCTGACCTCGCGGACTGCTGACCCCCCCGAGTGCGGAGCTCGACGGTGAGCGTTGACGCAGTCGTTCAGCAGTCGCGGGTTCGCAGGACGGGCAGTTCGGGGGCACCGCCCAAGACGAGCCTCCGCGAACCCCGGTCCAGCTGGTGACGCCCTGCCTGGCCGCGGCTTCCGCCGGAGCAGCCAGGCACTCAGCTCACCAGCGTCGATGGAGCCTCCTGGGCCGCCCCCCAGACCTAGATGCGCATGAGGAGCGGGAGAATCACCGGCCGTCGGGCCGCCCGCTGTCGGAAGACCTGGCGGGTGATCCGGACCATCGCCTCGCGGAGAAACGCGTCGTCCCCGCGCATCGCCGGGCTCAGCTCTTCCAGCAACGGGACGAGATCCAGCGCCGCAGAGGCGAGCACGGCCTCCTCGTCCCGGGTCAGTCCCCGGCCAATGAGCTGCGGAAGGCCGATGAAGGCGCCGGTGTCGCGCGAGACCGTCAACGCCACCGCCACCACCCCGCTCCGGGCGAGTCGATTCCTGGCGGAGAGGGCCTCTGGAGCGATGTCCCCACCCCCGGCGCGGCTCTCGAACACCCGCCCCACGCGTGCCTTGCCCCAGAAGGCTCCCTGGCCCCGGGCGAAGCCGAGCACGTCCCCGTCGCGGGCGAGGAAGCACTGCTCGGCCCCGAGGCCTGCGTTCCTGGCGAGGTCCAGGTGGGCGGTGAGCTGGCGCAGTTCGCCGTGAATGGGGACGAAGTGGCGGGGCCGAACCGCCTCCAGCATTCGCCGCTGCTGTCCCCGCGCCGCGTGACCGGAGACGTGGAGCCCCGGCTCGATCCCGGCGTGGAGCACGCGCGCCCCTGCGGCGAGCATGGCGTTGATCAGCGTGCTCACCGCGCGCTCGTTGCCAGGGACCGGTCGGGAGCTGAGGAGCACCGTGTCGCCTCGCTCGATCCGGAGCCCGTCTCCCTCGGGCTGGAGCAGCTGGGACAGGGCCGCCCGCGGCTCTCCCTGAGCACCCGTGGCGAGCACGCAGAGGTGGTGCGGCAACAGCCGCTCCGACTCTTCCACGGAGCAGAGGAGGCCCTCGGGCACGTCCAGCCGTCCCGCCCGCTGCGCCGCCTCCACGTTGCGCTCGAGGCTCCGCCCGGCGAGCACCAGGCGCCGGCCGGTGCGATGGCAGACCTGGATGACGTGCTGCACCCGGTGGAGGTGCGAGGCGAAGAGTCCCACCAGCACGCGACCGCCGGCCTGGGGGATGAGGCGGTCCAGCGTCTCGGCGACCACCCGTTCCGGTGGCGTGTCTCCCTCCACCTCCGCGTTGGTCGAGTCGCTGAGCAGGCACAGCGCCTCGCCGTCGGCGAGGGCCTCCAGCCGCCCGATGTCGGTGGGCCGCGCATCGAGCGGTGTCTGGTCGAGCTTGAAGTCGCCGGTGTGCACCACCGTGCCCTCGGGTGTCCGCAGCAGGAAGCCCACCGCGTCAGGGATGGAGTGGGCGACCCGGAACGCCTCCACCTCGAACACCGGGGTGGGGTGGAACGGCTCGCCGGGGAGGATCTCCCGCAGGTCGGCGCGGATGTTCATCTCGTCGAGCCGCCCCGCGACCAACGCCAGCGTGAGGCGGGTGCCGTAGACCGGGACCATGCGCTCGCGGAGCAGGAACGGCAGCGCGCCGATGTGGTCCTCGTGGGCGTGGGTGAGGAGCACCGCCCCGAGCTGGGCCGCGGCGTCCCGGAGGTAGCTGAAGTCCGGGATGATGAGCTCCACGCCGGGCAGCTCGGGTGGGGGGAAGAGCAGCCCGGCGTCGACCAGGAGGAGCTCGTCCCGGCACTCGAAGACCATCGAGTTCAGGCCGATCTCGCCCAGTCCGCCCAGGGGGATGACACGCAGCACGGTCGGCCGAATCTAGGCGCGCCGGCCCACGAACGCCTGGATGTCGCGGCGAAGGTGTGCAGTCCTGCTCGCCCAGCCCCACGCGGCGAGCCCCGCCCAGCGCACCGCCTCCAGACCCGCCGGGAGCGCGGCGCCCGGCCGATGGCGGCGGACTGCCCGGCCCTCGAGCATCACCTCGAGCCCGGCGCTGGCGCAGGCGCGGCGGAAGCTCCTCGAGTCGAAGTAGACGTGGTGCTGCCATCCCCGCGCGTCCGGGCGGAAGTCGCGGCCCCTCCGGGGGAAGACCGTGTGCTTGTAGTAGGCCCCGTCGGGCACGACGACGAAGAGCACGCCTCCGGGCCGGACGACCCGGGCCGCCTCCCGCAGCCCCGCCATGGGGTCCGGGATGTGCTCCAGCACGGCCTTGAGCATCACCAGGTCGAAGGCGGCGTCCGGGAACGGCAGCGCCGTCGCCGACCCCACCACTGCCTCGAACCCGCGGGTGCGGCAGGCCTCCACCGCGAACTGCGAGACGTCGAGCCCGGTTGCCGCGAGCCCCAGGTCTCTTGCGGCGGCGAGCACGTACCCCATCGAGCAGCCGACATCGAGCAGCGCGTGCGCGTTCGGCTGGAGCTCGAGGCATGCCTGGAGCTGCCGCCTGCACTTGCGCACCCGGTGGGCCCACCGCCGGAGGTATTTGGCCCCGCCGCCGAGGAAGAACTTCTCCTCGTACCCGTGCCCCAGCCCGGGGATCTGCTGCGACTTGTAGATGAGCCCGCAGCCGGCGCACCGCGAGAACGTGAGCTCGGGGAACGCGACGACGGTGCTCCGGCGCGCATCGCCGCAGACCGGACAGAGCTCGAAGAAGGAGGCCACGGTGGTCAGCCGGAGGGGCCGAGGTACCGGTCGAGCCAGTCCAGGACTTCCTGGCTGAGCACGTCGTTGGGCGGCACGTGCCCGGCCTCGAGGACGACGTGTCGCCTGTCCTTCGCCGGTGTGCCGAGTCCCTTGAACATGGGGACCTGCGTCTCCTCGACGGGGAAGAAGAAGTCGTAGCGGCCGTTCACCATCAGGACCGGCTGGTGGACCAGGCGCAGGAAGTTGAACGGGTCCGCCTCGGGAAGGGCGGCCTGGGACTCGAGCCCGCCACCCACCCACAGACCGACCTTGAGGCGATCCTCCACCGCCATCAAGATCGGACCGAGGAACGCGCCCCAGCTCGCGCCGTAGTAGGCGATCCGCGTGCTGTCGATGTCCTTGCGCGTCTCGGCCCAGTCGATGGCTCGGCCCAGATCCTTCGACCACATGATCACGTGGTCGCGGTAGAAAGTCGTCGGCGTCTGGTAGTCCGATTCGAGCGTGTCGCCGCGCTCGAACGTCGACTTGTAGATCGGGTACAGCACGGCGCGCCCGCTGCGGAGGATCGGGGTCAACAGTCGCATCCCCGGCAGGTCCTTGCTCGAGCGCTG
>Ga0208851_1000534_pt1 | contig 16327 bp, 18 predicted proteins | sample NGESurshal092012_FD_184481 | JGI IMG/M metagenome (GOLD analysis project Ga0208851, IMG submission 184481) | Arctic peat soil microbial communities from Barrow, Alaska - NGEE Surface sample 415-2 shallow-092012 (SPAdes) | ecosystem: Environmental > Terrestrial > Soil > Wetlands > Peat ... | reverse complement strand
AGCTCGATGTGGCCCATCCGCTCACGACGAACCTTGGCTCGGGTCACCTCGACGCCGCAGCGCTCGCAGATGATGCCCTTGAAGCGCACCCGCTTGTACTTGCCGCAGTAGCACTCCCAGTCGCGAGTCGGTCCGAAGATCTTCTCGCAGAACAGGCCGTCCTTCTCGGGCTTCAGCGTGCGGTAGTTGATGGTCTCGGGCTTCTTGACCTCACCGTGCGACCACGTGCGGATGTCGTCCGCAGTGGCGAGGCCGATTCGCAGTTCGTCGAAGAAGTTGACGTCGAGCACGTCTGGTTCCTAACTGATCGTGGGGCTCGTCGGTGTCGTCTGGGGGCGGCGGCCGACCCGGAGGGCCGGCCGTCGCGTCCCGTCAGACTTCTTCGACGCTGCTCGGCTCACGCCGGGACAGGTCGATTCCGAGTTCCTCGGCGGCGCGGTAGACGTCGTCCTCGGTGTCGCGCATCTCGATGGTCATGCCGTCGCCGGAGAGCACCTCGACGTTGAGGCACAGCGACTGCATCTCCTTGATGAGCACCTTGAAGGACTCCGGGATACCGGGCTCCGGGATGTTCTCGCCCTTGACGATGGCCTCGTAGACCTTCACGCGGCCCAGCACGTCGTCGGACTTGATCGTGAGCAGCTCCTGGAGGGCGTAGGCGGCGCCGTACGCCTCGAGCGCCCACACCTCCATCTCGCCGAACCGCTGGCCACCGAACTGGGCCTTACCGCCCAGCGGCTGCTGCGTGATCATCGAGTAGGGACCGGTCGAACGGGCGTGGATCTTGTCGTCGACCAGGTGGAGCAGCTTCAGGATGTAGACGTAGCCGACCGAGACGGGCTCGGGGAACGGCTCGCCGGAGCGACCGTCGATGAGGCGCGCCTTGCCGTCGCCGCCGACGAGCCGGACACCGTCGGGCGTCGGGATCGTCGAGCTGAGCAGGCCGGTGATCTCCTCCTCGCGGGCACCGTCGAAGACCGGGGTCGCGACGTTGGTGCCGGGCTCGGCGGCGAAGGCGCCCTCGGGCAGGTTCGCGCTCCACTCGGGGTTGCCCTCGACCTGCCAGCCGGTCTTGGCCACCCACCCGAGGTGGGTCTCGAGGACCTGGCCGACGTTCATACGCCCGGGGACGCCGAGCGGGTTGAGCACGATGTCGACGGGCGTGCCGTCCTCGAGGAACGGCATGTCCTCGACGGGCAGGATCTTCGAGATGACGCCCTTGTTGCCGTGACGACCGGCCAGCTTGTCGCCGTTGGTGATCTTGCGCTTCTGCGCGATGTAGACGCGCACGAGGCGGTTGACACCCGGAGGCAGCTCGTCGCCCTCGTCACGGTCGAAGACGCGGACGCCGATGACCTTGCCGGACTCGCCGTGGGGCACCTTGAGCGAGGTGTCGCGCACCTCGCGGGCCTTCTCGCCGAAGATCGCGCGCAGCAGGCGCTCCTCGGGCGTCAGCTCGGTCTCGCCCTTGGGCGTGACCTTGCCGACGAGGATGTCACCGGTGACTACGTCGGCGCCGATACGGATGATGCCGCGCTCGTCGAGGTCCGCGAGGACCTCCTCGGAGACGTTCGGGATGTCCCGGGTGATCTCCTCCGGACCGAGCTTGGTGTCACGCGCGTCGACCTCGTGCTCCTCGATGTGGATCGAGGACAGGACGTCGTCCTGGACGAGGCGCTGCGAGAGGATGATCGCGTCCTCGTAGTTGTGGCCCTCCCACGGCATGAACGCCACGAGCAGGTTGCGCCCGAGCGCCATCTCGCCGTTGTCGGTGCAGGGACCGTCGGCGAGGACCTGCGTGGCCTCGACCCGCTGGCCCTCCTCGACGATCGGGCGCTGGTTGAAGCTCGTGCCCTGGTTGGAGCGGCGGAACTTCTGCACGCGGTAGGTGCGGTACTCACCGTCGTCCTGCGCCACCGTGATGGCGTCGGCCGAGACCTCGGTGACCACACCGCCGGCGGTGGCGGTGATGACGTCACCGGCGTCGGTGGCGGCGCGGTACTCCATCCCGGTTCCGACGAGCGGGGACTCGCTGCGCAGCAGCGGGACCGACTGACGCTGCATGTTCGAGCCCATGAGGGCACGGTTGGCGTCGTCGTGCTCGAGGAACGGGATCATCGCCGTCGCGACCGACACCATCTGGCGCGGGGAGACGTCCATGTAGTCGACGCGCGAGCCGGGGATGTAGTCGACCTCGCCGCCCTTGGTGCGCACGAGGACGCGGGGGTCGGCGAAGGTGCCGTCCTCCTTGAGCGGGGAGTTGGCCTGCGCGACGACGTGCAGGTCCTCCTCGTCCGCGGTGAGGTAGTCGATCTGGTCCGTGACGCGGTCGCCCTCGACCTTGCGGTACGGCGTCTCGACGAAGCCGAACGCGTTGACCCGGGCGAAGGACGACAGCGATCCGATGAGACCGATGTTGGGACCCTCAGGGGTCTCGATCGGGCACATGCGGCCGTAGTGCGACGGGTGGACGTCGCGGACCTCGAAGCCGGCGCGCTCACGCGAGAGACCACCGGGACCGAGCGCCGACAGGCGGCGCTTGTGGGTGAGACCCGCGAGCGGGTTGGTCTGGTCCATGAACTGCGAGAGCTGGCTGGTGCCGAAGAACTCCTTGATGGAGGCGACGACGGGCCGGATGTTGATGAGCGTCTGCGGCGTGATGGCCTCGACGTCCTGGGTGGTCATGCGCTCGCGGACGACACGCTCCATCCGGGACAGACCCGTGCGGATCTGGTTCTGGATGAGCTCGCCGACGGTGCGCAGGCGGCGGTTGCCGAAGTGGTCGATGTCGTCGGTCTCGACGCGCACCGGAGCACCCTCGGGAGCCGTGAACTCCGCCTCGCCAGCGTGCAGGCGCACGAGGTACTCGATCGTCGACACGATGTCGTCGATCGTGATCGTGCTCTGGGTCAGCGGGAGCGAGGTGCCCAGCTTCTTGTTGATCTTGTAGCGGCCGACCTTGGCGAGGTCGTAGCGCTTGGGGTTGAAGTAGAAGTTGTCGAGCAGCGCCTGGCCGGCCTCGGTCGTCGGCGGCTCGCCCGGACGGAGCTTGCGGTAGATGTCCTTGAGCGCCTCGTCCTGGTCGCCGATGCCGTCCTTCTCGAGGGTCGCGACCATCGACTCGTACATGCCGAAGCGGTCGCGGATCTCCTCGTTGGACAGGCCCAGCGCCTTGAGCAGCACCGTGACGGGCTGCTTGCGCTTGCGGTCGACGCGGACGCCGACCATGTCCTTCTTGTCGACCTCGAACTCCAGCCACGCACCGCGCGACGGGATGATCTTGGCGACGTAGACGTCCTTGTCCGACGTCTTGTCCGGGGTGCGCTCGAAGTACACGCCCGGGGAGCGGACCAGCTGCGACACGACGACGCGCTCGGTGCCGTTGATGATGAAGGTGCCCTTGTCGGTCATGAGCGGGAAGTCGCCCATGAAGACCGTCTGGGACTTGATCTCGCCGGTCTCGTTGTTCATGAACTCGGCGGTCACGAACAGCGGCGCGGCGTAGGTGAAGTCCTTGTCGCGGCACTGCTCGACGGTGTACTTCGCCGGCTCGAACCGGTGGTCGCGGAACGACAGCGACATGGAGCCGCTGAAGTCCTCGATCGGTGAGATCTCCTCGAAGATGTCCTCCAGACCGGAGGTTTCGGGGACGTGGCGGCGGGACTCCAGCGCGGCCGCGACGCGGTCCTTCCACTTCTGGTTGCCGAGCAACCAGTCGAAGGACTCGGTCTGGAGCGCGAGGAGGTCCGGGACCTCCAGGGGCTCGCGGATCTTCGCGAACGAGACCCGGCGCGGGCCGGGGACGTGCGTGGGGACTGCAGACTTACGCGAGGCTGCCAAGAGGCATCCTTTCCGAGGGCATCGCGGACCTTCGAGCGCGCACGCCGATCACGCCCTGTCCAACGGACACGGCAGAGGATAGGCAGCGCAAAGCGGCAGCATACCCAGAAGGGCAGGCCGCTGTCGAGTCCCGGCCGTGGGCGTCGTGGGACAGTCGTCGGTTCCTGGGGCCGGCCACCGCTCGACAGCGGGCGGGGCGGCACGCACAGGGCGGACCTCGTCCCACGGGCGTTCGCGGCCCGGGGGTCTAGCGCGGACCCAGCGTGACCGCACGGGAGCCCCGGAGTCAAGCACCACCGCAGCAGCCGGGGGATTCACGGTCCTATTCGTGACCTGTGGACGACGCCGCCGGGCCCCCCGTGGCGCGAGCCCAGCCGCAGCGGCCGGGGGACGTGCGGAGGGGCGGCGACCCGGTGCGGGTCGCCGCCCCTCGGCGGTCGTGCGTCCTGCCTGGTCAGGCGGGGAGTCCGAGCGGGGTCGGCGTCACTACTTGACGGTGACCTTGGCGCCGGCGGCCTCGAGGGCCTCCTTGGCCTTCTCGGCGTCCTCCTTCTTGACCTTCTCCAGGACCGGCTTCGGCGCGGCCTCCACGAGGTCCTTGGCCTCCTTGAGGCCCAGGTTCGTGAGGGTGCGCACCTCCTTGATGACCTGGATCTTCTTGTCGCCGGCCTCTTCGAGGATGACGTCGAACTCGTCCTGCTCCTCGGCCGCCTCCGCGGCCGGGGCGCCGCCACCGGCACCCGGCGCCGCGATGGCGACAGGGGCGGCCGCGGTGACCTCGAAGGTCTCCTCGAACTGCTTCACGAACTCGGAGAGCTCGATGAGGGTCATCTCCTTGAATGCCTCAAGGAGCTCGTCGGTGCTGAGCTTCGCCATGATCGGCGGTCCTTTCGTTCTTGCGTCGTGGCCGGGGCCGCAACGTCCATCTCGGATGGGGGTGAGGTGGGGCGTCAGCCCTCGGTGGTGTCGGCGTCCTCGGTGGCCTCGACGACGTCGGCGGACGCGGTCTCGGGCTCCTCGACGACCTCGGCGACGGCCTCGGGGGCAGCCTCCTCGGTCACGACGACCTCCTCGGCGGCCACGGCGACGACCTCGTCGGCCGCCTCCTCGGACACCGCAGGAGCCTCGGCGGCCGGCGCAGCAGCGCCCGCACCACCGATGACCGAGGGGTCAGCCTCGGCCTTGACGCGCAGGGCCTCGATGGTGCGAGCCGCCTGTGCGAGCGGGGCCTGGAACAGCGCGGCTGCCTGGGACAGCGACGCCTTCATGGCCCCAGCGAGCTTCGCGAGGAGAACCTCACGCGACTCGAGGTCCGCGAGCTTGGCGATCTCGGCGGCGGACAGCGTCTTGCCGTCCATGTAGCCGCCCTTGATCACCAGCAGCGGGTGTGCCTTGGCGAAGTCACGCAGACCCTTGGCGGCCTCGACCGGGTCGCCCTTGATGAAGGCGATCGCGCTGGGGCCGGCGAGCAGGTCGTCGAGACCCTCGACGCCCGCCTCCTTTGCAGCGATCTTGGTCAGCGTGTTCTTCACCACGGCGTAGTTGGCGGTCTCACCGAGCGATCGGCGCAGCGTCTTCAGCTGCGCCACGGTGAGGCCGCGGTACTCGGTCAGCACGGTCGCGTTCGACGTGCGGAAGTGCTCCGCGATCGTCGCGACGTCGGCTTCCTTGTCTGCCCGCGCCATGGATCTCCTTCCAGCATTCCGGCCGGAAGCCCCCGCACAGCAGAAGAGCCCCGCGCAGGCGCGGGGCTCGGGCCACGCCCGTGTGGGGCGGAGCCGGGTCCTCACCTGCGCTGGCCCTCCGCTCATGAGCGGAAGCTTCGGTCGGCACGCCACGTGGGCGGTCCGACGACCGGCGGTCTTCGGTTCGTGTCAGGGTACGTGGCCGGGGGCGGGCGGGTCAAAACGCCCGCCCCCGGCCACGGTTCGATCAGTCGACGGCCGAGGCCGTCACGCGACGCTCAGGCCTGGCCCTCGTCGTCGGTCATCAGGTTGCGGGTGCGGTTGGGGTCGACCGGGATGCCGGGGCCCATCGTCGTGGTGACGGTGGCCTTCTTCAGGTAGCGGCCCTTGGCGGCGGACGGCTTGAGGCGCAGGACCTCGTCGAGCGCCGCGGCGTAGTTCTCCACCAGCGCCTCGTCGGTGAACGACGCGCGGCCGATCACGAAGTGCAGGTTCGAGTGCTTGTCGACGCGGAACTCGATCTTGCCGCCCTTGATGTCGGTGACCGCCTTGGCGACGTCCATCGTGACCGTGCCGGTCTTGGGGTTGGGCATCAGGCCACGCGGGCCGAGCACCTTGCCCAGCCGGCCGACCTTGCCCATGAGGTCGGGCGTCGCGACGGCGGCGTCGAAGTCGGTGTAGCCGGCCGCGACCTTGTCGATGAGCTCGTCGCCACCGACCTCGTCGGCGCCGGCGGCACGCGCCTCCTCCGCCTTCTCACCGTTGGCGAAGACCAGGACCCGAGCGGTCTTGCCGGTGCCGTGCGGGAGGTTGACGGTGCCGCGCACCATCTGGTCGGCCTTGCGCGGGTCGACGCCCAGGCGGAAGGCGACCTCGACGGTCGCGTCGAACTTGGCGGGGTTGGTCTCCTTGGCCAGACGGACGGCCGCGAGAGGTGCGTACAGGGCGTCCTTGTCGATCTTGGCGGACGCCTCGTCGTAGGCCTTGCTGCGCTTCATGGCTGCTCCTTGTGGAGTGGGAGTCGTGGTCGGACGGGCCGCGCGAGGCCCTGCCACGTCGTGCTGGTCGGTGCGCCGGGGGCGGCGCAGATGGTCGACCCCGAGGGGCGACCGGTGGGTGACGTCAGTCGGAGACGAGCTGGTCTGTCTCCTCGGTTCCTCGGGCCAGGGCCCTCGTCACTCGGAGACGGTGACGCCCATCGAGCGCGCGGTGCCCTCGATGATGAGCATGGCGTTCTCGACGTCGTTGGCGTTGAGGTCGGCCATCTTGGTCTCGGCGATCTCGCGGACCTGCGCCTTGGTGATCGTCGCGACCTTCGTGGTCCGCGGGTTCGCGGCGCCCTTGTCGACGCCGGCAGCCTTGAGGATGAGCCTCGCAGCGGGCGGGGTCTTGAGGATGAACGTGAACGAGCGGTCCTCGTAGACCGTGATCTCGACCGGGATGACCTGGCCGCGCTGCGACTCGGTCGCGGCGTTGTAGGCCTTGCAGAACTCCATGATGTTGACGCCGTGCTGACCCAGCGCCGGCCCGACGGGCGGAGCGGGGTTGGCGGCGCCGGCCTGGATCTGGAGCTTGATCAGGCCTGCGACCTTCTTCTTGGGAGGCATTGCTTCGGGTCCTTGCGTCGTCGGATGCGTATCGGGAGCCGCCGTGGGCGGGCGGCGCCGTACGCCTTAGTTCTTCTGGATCTGGCTGAAACCGAGCTCGACCGGGGTCTCCCGGCCGAAGATCTCGACCAGACCGGTGACCTTCTGCGCGTCCACGTTGATCTCGGAGACCGTGGCGTGGAGCGTCGCGAAGGGACCGTCGATGACGGTGACGGAGTCGCCGACCGAGAAGTCGACCACCGTCACCTCGCCGGCAGGCGTCGGGGCGCCGGGCTTCTTCTCCGGGGCCGGGGCGAGGATCGAGACGACCTCGTCCAGGCTCAGGGGGGCGGGCTGGTGCCCGTGGCCCACGAAGCCGGTGACGCCCGGCGTGTGCCGGACCGTGCCCCAGGAGGCGTCCGTGAGGTCCATGCGGACCAGGACGTAACCCGGGAACTTGTTGCGCCGGACCAGCTTGCGCTGGCCGTTCTTGATCTCGGTGACCTCTTCCATGGGGACCTCGACCTGGTAGATCAGGTCCTCCATGTTGAGCGAGCCGATGCGGCTCTCGAGGTTCGTCTTCACCTTGTTCTCGTAGCCGGCGTAGGAGTGCACGACGTACCAGTCGCCGAGCTCGGTGCGCATCCGCTCGCGGAAGGCCTCCACCGGGTCGAGGTCCTCGTCGGCGACGTCGACCGCCTCGACAGGGGCGTCGGCGTCGGCGCCGGCGGTCTCGAGGTCGGCCTCGCCCGCGGCCTCGTCCGCGAGGTGGGTCGTGGCGTCCGGCGCATCGGCGTCAGCGACGTCGACCTCCTCGGCCGGGACGGGCTCGGCGGTGACGTCGGCGGGTGCGTCAGCGGCAGCGTCGAACGCCGGGTCGACGACCTCGTGGTCGTCGGACGCCAGGGCGTCGGTCGCGTGCGTCTCGGACACGGTGCTCCTCGAGTGGGTGGCGCGGGTCGTGCGGCGGGCGGTCTCGGGCGGCTGGTCAGCCGCCGAAGACCTTGAGGACGAGCTTGGCGAAGCCGAGGTCGAGGATCGCCACGATGGTCGCGACCACCGTCACGAAGACGATGACGACCCAGGTGTAGGTCACGAGCTCCTTGCGGGTCGGCCAGACGACCTTCCGCAGCTCGGCCACGACCTGCCGGTAGAACAGCGCGATCCGGGCGCCGAGACCCGGCCGGTCGCCCGAGTCGCGGCCCTTGCCGCGGTCCGGGACGGCAGTGCCGACGGTGTCGCTCACGCGTCCTCGCATGCGTCGCGCCGCCCGCGGGGGCGGCGGCCTCACGGCTCGACCGGGTGGTCGGACCGGTAGTGCGACCCGGTCCGGGGACCGGGGTGGAGCAGGGCCGGAGGGACTTGAACCCCCAACCGCCGGTTTTGGAGACCGGTGCTCTACCAGTTGAGCTACGACCCTTCGGGGCGCTCACCACCGAGCGCGCAGCACCGACGTGCGGGCATGCTCGCGCAGGGGTGGACGTCCACCAGGAGGTCCGAGCATACGTGACCCGAGGGCACCCGCCCAAACCGCGGCCGGGCGCCTCCGGCCGCAACCCCGTCGACACCGGGCGGCCCGGGTGCGCCAGGATGGTGCCATGACTGAGCAGGTGCGCGAGGAGGGCCGTCACGGGCGGGTCTCCCTCCGGATCGGGTCCATCGCGGAGTCGGCCACGCTGGCCGTCGACGCCAAGGCCAAGGCCCTCAAAGCCGCCGGACGACCGGTGATCGGCTTCGGCGCCGGCGAGCCGGACTTCCCGACCCCGGACTACGTCGTCGAGGCGGCCGTCGCCGCCGCGCGTGACCCGAGGTGGCACCGCTACACCCCTGCCGGAGGCCTCCCCGAGCTCAAGGAGGCCATCACGGTCAAGACGCTCCGCGACTCCGGATACGCCGTGAAGGCGAGCCAGGTGCTCGTCACGAACGGCGGCAAGCAGGCGCTCTACAACACCTTCGCGGCGCTGCTCGACCCGGGCGACGAGGCGCTGCTGCCGGCGCCGTACTGGACGACGTATCCGGAGTCGATCCGGTTGGCCGGCGGCGTCCCGATCGAGATCCAGACCGACGAGACCACGGGCTACCGGGTGTCGCTCGAGCAGCTCGACGCCGCACTGACGCCGCGGACCAAGCTGCTCGTGTTCGTCTCCCCCTCCAACCCGACCGGCGCGGTCTACAGCCCGGCCGAGGTCGAGGCGATCGGCCGCTGGGCGGCCGAGAAGGGCGTGTGGGTGGTCACCGACGAGATCTACGAGCACCTCGTCTACGGCGACGCCGAGTTCGCCTCGATGCCGACCCTCGTCCCCGAGATCGCCGACCGGTGCGTCGTGGTCAACGGCGTGGCGAAGACCTACGCCATGACCGGCTGGCGGGTGGGCTGGATGATCGGCCCCGACGATGTCGTGAAGGCGGCCACCAACCTGCAGTCGCACGCCACCTCGAACGTCGCCAATGTCTCGCAGGTCGCAGCCCTCGCCGCGGTGTCCGGCGACCTCACCGCGGTCGCCGAAATGCGGACGGCGTTCGACCGGCGCCGCCAGACGATCACGGCGATCCTCGACGCGATCGACGGCGTCGCCTGCCCGCTGCCCGAGGGCGCGTTCTACGTCTACCCGTCGGTGAAGGGCGTGCTCGGCCGCTCGATCCGCGGCGTCGTCCCGGCCACCTCGGCCGAGCTCGCGGCGCTCATCCTCGACGAGGTCGAGGTCGCGGTCGTGCCGGGCGAGGCGTTCGGCACGCCCGGCTACCTGCGGCTGTCCTACGCCCTCGGCGACGAGGACCTCGCCGAGGGCGCGAACCGCATCGCCCGTCTCCTGGCCGAGGCGCAGTAGCAGCTCGGCCCGCTCACGACGAAGCCCCGACCTCGCGGCCGGGGCTTCGTCGGGTCGTGCAGTGCTCTGGTCGTGCTCAGATGCCGAGGACCTTGGCCTTCATCGCCGAGAACTCGGCGTCGTCGATCAGGCCCTGCTCCTTGAGCGCGGCCAGCTTCTGCAGCTCGGCGGTGACGTCGACCGCAGGCGCGGCGGGTGCCGTGGCGGCCTGCTGCGCCGCCTGGGCGGCCAGCGCCGCCTGGACCTGCGCGTCGATCTGCGCCTGCTGAGCCTCGGCGGCCTGCTGGGCGTGGGTCGCGTCGAGCTCCGCCTGGTTCTGCGCGGCGGCGGCAGCCTGCTGCTGCTTGCCCGCCGCCTTCTGCTGCTGATGACCGCTGACGGCGCCTGCCGTACCCACGACAACCGCCGTGGTCGCCGCCGTCCTCATCAGGCTGGGTCCACCTCTACGTCGCATGACTGGCCTTCTCTCGTGATCGTGGTTGGGTGGGCGGGCCACCTGCGCGGCCCGGGTCGAGGTCCGAGGAGGTCACTCGTCGGACGCGTCGAGGACCGCCTGCACGTCCTCGGCGGGGATGCGCTCGAACGCGATCAGGGTGCCGCCGTTGTTGCGGATCGCCTGGCCGGCGCGCACCAGCCAGGTGTTCTCCCAGGCGATCATGGCGATGGCCGTGCTGTTCGGCATCTCCTCGACCTCGAGCCCTGCGTCGGTCTCCGACAGCAGCCCGGGGATGTCGCCCTGCAGGGCGACGAGGTCGGGGATGCCGTCGCCGTCGACGTCGGTGACCTCCAGGACGGTCACCGTGCCGTTCTCGTCCTTGTTGACCAGGACGATGTCGAGGATACGGACGGTGCCGTTCGCGACGAGGTCGGCGATCGCCGACGCGACCGAGCCGTCGAACTTCGGCTCGTCGAACGCGATGACCGCGACGTCGACGGGTCCGGCGGGACGAACGATGTCTGCCATGGGATGAGCCTCCTGTGAGCGGGTCTGTCCGCGAATGTAGTGGACGAGCCCCGGATCGACCCGCCAGATCGCTCAGGAAGTGGGGAGCCCGCAACCCACGAGGGTCGGCTCCGGCTCGAGCTCGATGCCGAACGTGTCCCGCACCCGGTCACGGACGTCCGCGGCCAGAGCGAGCACGTCGGCCGCCGAGGCACCACCCCTGTTGGTCAGGGCGAGCGTGTGCTTGGTCGAGACCGACGCCGGCGTGCCCAGGGTGTGGCCACGGCCCACCCCGGACCGTTCGATGAGCCACGCCGCGCTCGTCTTCACCCGTCCGTCCGACGCCGGGTAGCGAGGAGCGTCGGCGGGCAGGGCACGCGCCTGCGCAGCACCCAGGACCGGGTTGGTGAAGAACGAGCCGACGCTCCAGGTGTCGTGGTCCGCGTCGTCGAGCACCATGCCCTTGGCGCGCCGCAGCGCCAGCACCGCCTCGCGCAGCTCAGCCAGCGGTGCTCGAGCGCCGACGTCGACGCCGAGGCTTCGGGCGAGCTCGGCGTAGCGGATGGGTGCCGACGTGGGCGACATCCGCAGCGCAAGGGTGACGTCCAGCACGACGTACCGACCGGGGTGGGCCTTGAACCTGCTCGTGCGGTACCCGAAGCCGCAGTCGGCCGCCATGAACGTCCGTACCGCCCGTTCCGCGCGGTCGAACGTGCGCACGCGCGCGATGACGTCGGCGACCTCCTGGCCGTAGGCACCGACGTTCTGCAGCGGGGTGGCACCGGCCGACCCGGGGATCCCCGACAGCGCCTCGATGCCGGCCCACTCCTCGGCGACCGCACGAGCGACGACGTCGTCCCACGGCTCCCCCGCGGCCACCGTCAGCCAGGCGCCGCCGCAGGTGTCGGCCTCGACGCCGACGCCGCGAGTCCGTACGAGCACGACGCTGGCGTCGACACCGTCGTCCGCGACGACGAGGTTGCTTCCTCCCGCGACGAGCAGCGCAGGCGCACCCGTGGCGTCGGCATCGCGGACCGCGGTCAGCAGCTCGGTCTCGCTCTCCGCGACGAGCACCTCGCGCGCCGGTCCGCCGACGCGCAGCGTCGTCAGGTCCGCCAGGGTCCATGCCACGCGCGCAGCCTATGCACTGGGCCCGGGTGCGCCGACCGAACGCTACCTGAGGCTCGACCCGCGGACACGGGGGCCGCGGGTGGGCGCCTACGCTTCAGCGGTGGACGGCGACGCGGAGGCGAGAGCGCTCAACCAGGCGGTCTGGCGCGAGGTGAACGAGCAGTTCACCGACGGGGAGGCGGACCGGGCGTGGACCTCGGCCGAGATCCGCTGGGGTCTGTTCGGGACCCCGGAGAGCGAGCTCCGGGTCCTTGACGAGCTGGACGGCATCGACGTCCTGGACCTCGCCTGCGGGACGGGGTACTTCTCGGCCTGGCTCGCGCGCCGCGGTGCCCGGGTCGTCGGGGTCGACCTGTCGGCGGACCAGCTCCGCAGCGCCCGACGCTGCCAAGCGGCGTACGGCCCGGCGTTCCCGCTCCTGCAGGCCGACGCCGAACGGACACCACTGCAGGCCAGGTGCTTCGACCTCGTCGTGAGCGAGCACGGTGCGGCGGCGTGGTGCGACCCGCAGCGTTGGGTGGCGGAGGCGGCCCGGGTCCTGCGTCCCGGCGGGCGGCTCGTGTTCCTCACCAACAGCCTGCTGTCCGCGCTGTGCGTTCCCTCGGACGACGGGCCGGCGGGAGACCGGATGCTCCGCGGCCAGCGCGACGTCGCGAGCGTCCGGTGGCCCGGCGGTGGCGTCGAGCACCACCCGTCGCACGGCGACTGGATCGCCGTCCTGCGCCGCAACGGCTTCGCCGTGGAGCGGCTGCTCGAGCTCTACGCCACGGCCGACGCGACAGACCACGACTTCTACGGGATCGCCACCGCTGCCTGGGCAGCGCAGTGGCCGGCCGAGGAGCTCTGGGTCGCTCGGCTGGCCACGGCGGAGGTTGCGATCTAGGAGCTGAGGATCTTGGCCTTCTCGGCCGCGAACTCCTCGTCGGTGAGGATGCCCTGCGCGTGCAGCTCGCCGAGCTCCTTGAGCTGACCGATGCGGTCGACCTCGGGGGGCGCGGCGGGCGCCGGGGCCGCAGGGGCGGCGTAGACGGGGGCGGGGGCCGGGGCGGCGTACTGCGGCGGCGGAGGTGGTGCGTACTGCGGCTCGGCGTACTGCGGCTGGCTCTGGCCGGCCCACTTCTCCTGCTGGTGGTGGTTGACGCGTCCGGCGACGGCGGACGCCGTTCCGGCCACGACAGCCGTGCGGGCGACGCCGCGGATGAGACCTGGCATGTGACTCGTCCTTTCCGTTCGAGATTCGGTGGCGAAGGAGGGAGGGCTCAGCCCTGCGCCTCGAACGCCTCGATGGCAGACAGGAGATCGGTCACCGGGATGCGGCCGCTGGCCACGAGCTGGCCGCCCGAGCGCCGCATCGCACCTGCGAAGGGTGCGGCCCAGCTGTTCTCGAACACGAGAATCCCGGCCGAGCTGTTGAGATCGAGGACAGCGCCGATCTCGTCGAGGTCGCCCTGGTCGAGGAGACCCGGCTCGCCGTCGCGGTGGAACACCGCGAGCTGGCCGATGCCCGCCCCGTCGAAGTCGCGGATGTCGACCGCGTCGATCGCGCCGTCGGCGCCACGGGTGATGAAGGCCAGGTCGAGGATGCGGATGATGCCGCGCTCGACGAGGTCGACGAGGATCGGGAAACCCTCGCCGGTCATCTTGTTGCCCGGGAACTCGATGACGAGATAGTCGACCGGTCCGAGCTCCAGCTCGTCTGCCATCTCCTCGTGCCTCCCTGTGAGAAAGCTGTCAGGTCGGTCAGACGGATGGCCGCGCAGGTGGGCCACGAAGCACCCGCTGCGCCTGAATTCACCACTCCGACGTCACGGTCAACGTATCCGATCGGCCCAGGCTCCGAGATCGCGTCGGCGTAAGTCCCAACGGCCCCCGCGGCCGACATGCGTCGTCGCACGTGGATTCATCCGATTCGGATGAGCCCGGGTACCAGGATCGGTCGCTCAGTGAAGGCGGAGTTTGTTGCTCTCTATGCAACAAGGGCGTCCTTCAGTGCGAACGGTCAGGGGAGGCGGACGAGGGCTTGGGCCTTGCCGAGGACGGTGGCGTCGTCGAACTTGGCGGTGATGTCGACGCGGACGAGGTTGTCCTCGCGCTTGTCCCCCACGACGGCCGAGATCTCGAGCGTGGCACCACGGTCGTCGTCGGGCACGACGACGGGCCGGGTGAAGCGCACGCCGTACTCGACGACGGCGCCCGGGTCGCCGACCCAGTCGGTCACGACACGCCCGGCCGAGGCCATCGTGAGCATCCCGTGGGCGATGACGTCCGGGAGGCCCACGGCCTGGGCGAAGCGCTGGTTCCAGTGGATCGGGTTGAAGTCGCCCGAGGCGCCGGCGTACATGACGAGGTTGACCCGCTGGAGGCGGACGGTCAGGGCGGGCAGCTCCGTGCCCACCTCGACGTCGGCCCAGGCGACGGACGCGCTCATGCCGATCCCTGCGCGGTTCCCCGGGCGACGGTGACCGCCCACGTCGTGACGACGGGCTCGCCGTCCACGGTGCTGATGTCCGAGCGCGTCGTGAGGATGTCGTTGCCCGCCGCCACGCGGATGTTCTCGATGGTCGTGACGACGACGAGGTCGTCGCCCGCGGTGACCGGGCGGACGTAGGCGAACCGCTGCTCGCCGTGCACCACCCGGCTGTAGTCGAGCCCGAGACCGGGGTCGAACATCGCCGCGGCGCTGGCCCGCATCGACACGACGAACGGGAACGTCGGCGGCGCGATGACGTCGCGGTGGCCGAGCGCCTGCGCAGCGGCGACGTCGTGGTAGGCCGGGTTCATGTCGCCGATGGCGATCGCGAACTCGCGGATCTTCTCGCGGCCGACCTCGTAGGCCGGACCCGCGGGGTAGACCTTGCCGAGGAAGTCCTGGTTGAGCGCCATGGCTCACATCCCTCCGAGCTGGCCGCCGGTGACGGGGATCGTGACGCCGGAGATGAAGTCGGCGTCGCTGGACACGAGGAACGCGTGGACGTTCGCGATGTCCTCCGGGACGCCGAGGCGACCGAGTCCGATGAGCATCAGCGACATCTGCCGCATCTGCTCGGGGATGCCGTAGACGTCGTCGTCGCTCTTCGCCTGGGTGAGCCGGGTCTCGATGAAGCCGGGCGCGACGGCGTTGACGTTGATCCCGAACGGGCCGAGCTCGCGCGCGAGGGTCTTCGTGACGGCGATGAGCGCGCCCTTGGCCGCGGTGTAGTTGAACTGTCCCGGGTTGCCCATGAGCGCCGCGACCGACGAGGTGAACACGATCTTGCGCTGGTAGGCGGGCTTCCCGGTCGCGGCGATCTCCGCCTTGGCGACCTCGCGGAGGTAGGGCATCGCCGCGAGCGTCGCGTGGTACGCCGTACGCAGGTTGGTGTCGACGACGAAGTCGAACAGCTCGTCGGTCATCCCGTGGAACATCTTGTCGCGGGTCGTCCCGGCGTTGTTCACGAGGATGTCGAGCTTGCCGAACCCGTCGACGGCCGCTCTCGCGAGGCCGTGGGCCTGGTCGAGGTCGACGGTGTTGGCCACGTGCAGCCGCGCTCGGCCGCCCTCGGCCTCGATGAGGGCGACGGTCTCCTCGGCCGGCTCCGCGTCGATGTCGTTGACCACCACCGCAGCACCGTCACGTGCCAGGCGCAGGGCCGTGGCCCGTCCGATCCCCCGGCCCGAACCGGTGACGATCGCCACCCGGTCGTCGAGTCGTCCCACGACGCGCCTCCTTCACCCGGGCGGCCGGTCGACCGCCGACCGCGACGCTAGTGGACCGCCGCCCCCGCCGCACGGGAGGGCTTCGGCGCCGACGGGCGGAGACGACGACGGCCGCCCCCGAGGGGACGGCCGTGGTGCGTGGTCTGTGCTGCCCAGGAGGGCGGTCCGGCTAGCGGGTCTCCTTGTGCACGGTGTGCGCGTTGCACGTGGGGCAGTGCTTCTTCATCTCCAGGCGGTCCGGGTCGTTGCGCCGGTTCTTCTTGGTGATGTAGTTGCGGTGCTTGCACTCCTGGCAGGCCAGGGTGATCTTCGGGCGGACGTCGCTCTTGGCCACGGGAGTGCCTTTCGGTGCGTTCGAGAAGTAATCGTTCGGTGTAGCGGAGGCCGGACTTGAACCGGCGACACAGCGATTATGAGCCGCTTGCTCTGCCAGGCTGAGCTACTCCGCCGAGACGTCGGTTCCCGCCCGGGGTGGGCGAGAGCCGCTGTTCCGAGCCCCCTTACGGAATCGAACCGTAGACCTTCTCCTTACCATGGAGACGCTCTGCCGACTGAGCTAAGGGGGCGTTAGAGCCAGAGCAGAGTACCTAACCCCGAGCGGTTCCTCCAAAACGGGCC
>Ga0208851_1000533_pt1 | contig 16344 bp, 15 predicted proteins | sample NGESurshal092012_FD_184481 | JGI IMG/M metagenome (GOLD analysis project Ga0208851, IMG submission 184481) | Arctic peat soil microbial communities from Barrow, Alaska - NGEE Surface sample 415-2 shallow-092012 (SPAdes) | ecosystem: Environmental > Terrestrial > Soil > Wetlands > Peat ... | reverse complement strand
TCGCCCGGAGTGGCGAGCGGGCGCGGCGGGCGCTGTGCGCGTCGAGCGAGGGCAGCGCGCTGGACACCCACCTCCGGCGGATCGCGCCGCTCTTCGCCTTCCGTCCATTCGATCCGGCGGCGCTGAGGGAGACGGTCGTTCGTGCCGCCGAGGACGCTGGCGGGTACCCGCTGGCGATCGGATAGGCTCGGCCTCAGCAGACGACAGGGGGGTGGCATGACGGACTCCGAGCCGTCCAGGGTCTTCTTCGCCGAGGAGAGTGATCCCGAGATGCAACGAGCGTACGCCCGCGCTCGGGAGACGTTCCGGTACTGCTGGCGAGAGATCGCCTGGGAGAAGCGACGGGTCGTCCCTGGTCTGGACTTCGCCTATGTCAAGGCAGCCTTCTCGGACGGGGAGGAAGCCCGGAACCGGAGCGGCACGCCGACGGTGGAGCACATGTGGCTCTCCGACGTCGACTTCGACGGGCGCTTCGTGACCGGCGTGCTGCTGAACGAACCGACCTGGCTCCGGACTGCCCGGAAGGGAGACGCCGCCCGGGTCGCGCCAGACCTCCTGAGCGACTGGATGTACAAGCTCGGCCCTGATGTGTTCGGCGCGTACACCGTGAATCTGCTGCGCTCTCGCATGAGCGCGGCGGAGAGACGCGCGCACGACGGCGCGTGGGGACTCGACTTCGGTGACCCCGCGAAGATCCGAGTCGTTCCCGGGCCGACGGGGCCTGGCGGACGTCTGAAAGGCTGGTTCGCCAGGCCGGATCAGGAGCCGGGCGAGCACCCGATGAGCGTGGCGATGGCGCCGTCCCTGCAGGCACAGCTCGCGAAGGACCCATCACTCGTCCGGAAGAGGGACGAGCGCGGCTGGACGTTTCTCCACGAGGAAGCACTCGCCGGAAGCGCGGCGACGGTGAAGGTGCTTCTCGAGGCAGGTGCCGACCGCAGCGCGCTGACCAACGACGGAATGACTGCGGGCCAGCTCGCGCGGAGCCTCGGCTGGACCCGCGTGATCGATCTCCTCGGGGTGTGACGTCAGACCGGGAGCGGCTGCGAGGCGTGCTCCGGGAAGACGGCGGACGGCGGGACCGCCCCGTGCCGCGCGAGGACCGCAGCGAGCACGTCCCGGTAGTCGTGCACCACCGGCAGGTCGCCCGGGCCGTCGAGCTGGCCCGCCGTCAGTCCTGGCCAGCGACAGTGCATCCCTCCCGGAGTGCCGCCTCCGAGCACCAACATCACTCCCCCGCGCCCGTGGTCGGTGCCGAGGCTCGTGTTCTCCGCCACCCGACGCCCGAACTCGGACATCACCACCACGCTGACCTTGGCGAGCTGGGGCCCGAGGTCGGTGGCGAAGGCGGAGAGCCCCAGGGCCAGCGCGCGCATCCGCGGCCCCACGACGGTCTCCTGGGCGAAGTGGCTGTCCCAGCCCTCGAGGTCCACGCAGGCGGCGAGCAGGCCGACCCGTCTCCGGATCAGCCAGGCCACCCGGGCGAGCTGCTCTCCGAAGGTGTGCGCCAGCGCGCCGTCGGTGCGCGACGGATAGCGGGCGCCGTGTTCCGGCTGGACGCCAGCGCTCCGGAGCGAGTCCAGGCGCCCCGCGGCGGCGAGCGCGTCGCGGGCGGCCGTGCTGAGCTGTGCGTCCCGTGCGTAGAGCGCGCCCACGGAGGCGCAGAGCGCGGACCACTCCTGGCCCGGCGCCAGGTCCAGCAGGCTCCCGAGCGCCGTCGCTCCCGGAGCCCCGCGCAGGCTGTCCGGCACCTCGGTCCCGGCGGCCACGGCGCCGAGGGCGCCACCGCCGCCGCGGGCGCGGAGCCACCGTCCGATCCACCCGCCGGAGGCCGTGGGCCCACCGCGCTCCACCAGCTCCTGGGCGACGAAGTGGGAGCGGGTCTCCTCGTCGAGGCCGACGGCGTGCACCACCGCGAGCCGTCCGGAGAGGAACCAGGGGTGAAGCTCGGCCAGCTCGGGTGCGAGGCCGAACACGCCATCGAGCCGGAGCGCCCCGGACCGCGAGACGCCGAGCCGCGGGCGTGCCTCGTGGTAACCATCGTCCCCCACCGGCGGGACGAGGGCGAGCCCGTCCGCGCCGCCTCTCAGGAACACCGTGACCAGCACCCGGTCGTCGTGGAGATTGCCAAGCGCGATCGCACCCATCAGCACCTCTGGAACCCGGGAGAGGCGAGCAGAACCGCGAGTGGCCCGGAGCCCGCCGACAGCGCCCGCCGCTCCTTAGCGTCGGGACGTCGCCCGAGCAGGTGCGCGGCGAGCCCGTCCAGCCCTCCCGCACCGGCCGTCAGCTCCGCGACGTCGACCGAGGTGCCGGCGAGCTCTCCTCGACTCAGGGCGAGCGCGAGCCGCCAGCGCCAGAGCATCGTCCCGGTCCAGGACCCGGCCACGTCCGGGGGGCCCTCCGGTGTCGGGTACTGGAATGGCGTCTGTCCCATCGACCTGAGCAGCTCGAGCAGGGGCGCGCCGCCGTCGGTCCGGGCGCCGGTGGACCGGAGCGCCGAGGCGACCGCATGGAAGGGCCGCTTCAGCTTTGCCCGTCGGACGGCGGGGGAGCGGAACTCCGCGTTCCGAAAGAGCGCCCGGAGCGTCGTCGAGATGTCCCCCGCGCTCGCCTGGAACGCGGCCGCGACCACGTCGATGGCGCGCGCGGGCGGCACGTCGGCGATGAAGCGGCGGCAGAGCCGGGTGGCCACGTGGCGTGCCGTCGAGTGGTGTGCGGCGACGAGGTCGAGGAGCGCCTCGAGGTCAGCGGGACCTCCGCCCGGTCCGATGCGCCGGCCGAGGACGCGCTTCTCTCCGTCGTCGTGCAGCGCCGGCTCGAACTCGACCCGCGCCTTACCGAAGCGATGCCGATCGCGCACCGTCCAGCCGGTGAGGCAGCGTGCCACCTCCATCACGTCGGCCTGCGAGTAGCCGCCGTCCACGCCGAGCGTGTGCAGCTCGAGCAGCTCCCGGGCGTAGTTCTCGTTCGGGCGCTCGGCGTCCGAGGCACGGCGGTTGGCCCGGCCATCCAGGTACCAGAGCATCGCCGGGCTGAGCGCGGAGGCCGCGAGCAGGTCCCGGAAGCGGCCGAGGGCGTGGCGGCGGATCACCTCGCGGTCGTCCGCCGGCTTGAGCCAGGCGCACTCGCCCTTGCTCGCATCGATGTTGAAGTGGTCACTCCAGACGTCGACCATCACCTCCCGCAGCTGCCAGCGGGAACCCGCGGCCCGGAGCACCGCCGCCGACGAGAGCTCCCGGAGCAGCACCTCGGGCTTCCACTCGTACAGCTCGCCCGCGGGCTGACCGAGGGACGTGAGGCGTCCGAGCCTGCGGGTCAGCTCGGGCGCATCGTCCGGCCCCGGCGCGAGCTGCTGGTCGATCCACCGGTCGGTTGCGTCCTCCGTGCGGGGTGCGAGCGCGAGCAGGCGCTCGCGGTCTCCGGGTGCCACCCCGAAGGTGCAGCGGCCCAGGACGTGCTCGACCCAGTCCACCTCGGTCGCAGATGGCACTGCGAAGACCGGCGCCGGCGCCGCCGCGGCCCGGCCGAATCGACCCCGTGCCGCCACCGAGAGCACCGCTGCCCCCCCCGCCACCAGCACACCGCGTCGGCTGAGTCCCATGCGCGTGAGCTCGAGAAGCTCAGCTCTCGGCCTGGAGGGGCGGCCTGGCCAGCCGGGGGGTGCGCTCGTCGACCGCGCGGGCGGGGCGATCCGGAAGCAGCAGGACGCCGAGTCCGCTGGCCAGCGTCAGGGGGAGCATCGCGAACCAGCCGAGCACCGGGAAGAGGAACAGGAGCCCGAGCACGCCGCCGCCACGGAGCACGCGCCTCCAGGGCTGTGCCACGTCCGCCGGCGCTGCGAGGCCCGCTCCCACCCGGTCCGCCAGACCCGCCGAGCCCACGAGGGCGAGCACCAGCGGAACCAGGAGCGCCGCCCCGGTGAGCAGCTTCACCCCGGGGTGCGCCGCTTTGGAGAAGACGGCGAACACGCCCGCCACCGGGACCAGGGCCAGCACGCCGACCAGCGTCGAGGCGACCGGGCGGGTGGCATACGCCCGATGGGCCCGCTCGACCGTGGGACGGAAGAGCGCGACCGCCGCGAGCCAGTAGGCGTTCAGCGCGAGGTACGCCGCGAGCACGACGAGGAACCAGAAGAGGATGTCGGCGAAGATCATGGTGTCTCGGTCCGGCGAGAGGTGAAGGGAAGCTCGAAGGTCAGCTCCGGCCACCGGGCGAGGGCGGCCAGCGTGTCCCGGGCAGGCGGCAGCGCGCGCCGGCTCGCGGGCGACAAGCGCGGCGCATGGGGCAGCGCGCGCGGCAACGAGAGCACGTGGGCAGCGAGCCTGTCCGCTGTGGTCGCGATCGGCCCGGGCCAGAACAGCACCGCGGATGCTGCCGCGGCGGCCAAGGCTGCGAGTCCCGACCAGGCCAGACGCTCCGGTGAGCGCGCCGTTGAGGCGGCTGCGGTGCGTGCTGCCAGACCTCGGCGCGCCACGCCGGACACCCAGTCCGGGCGGGCAGGCTCCTGAAGCGGGCCAGGCGTCCGCCGTGCTGCCCTCGACAGCCTGCTCCAGCGTCGGTCGAGGTCACTCATCGGAGGACCCGTCGCAGCCCGAGCGCAGACGTCTGGCTGCGTCCTGGAGCCGCCGCCGGGCGCGGAAGGCGCGGACCTTCAGGACGGTCCGGCTGCGTCCGGTGAGCGCCGAGACCTCCTCCAGCGATCGCTCCTCGAGCGAGAGCAAGGTCAAGAGCAGCCGGTCCTCGGCAGGGAGCTCCGCCAGGAGCGCGTCCACCGCTGCCCGCGCCGCCAGCACGTCGTCGACCGGTGGCGTTCGGTCGGCGAGGAGGGAGGTCACCCACGCCGCCGTCTCCGGAGTGAGCGGCGCCGCGGCCGGTCGCCTCCGCTCGGCGCGCAGTGCATCCCGGCACACGTTCACGGTGACCCGTGCCAGCCAGTGTTCGAACGGGACCCCGTCGCGCGGCCGGTAGCGGTCGAGACGGCGAAAGAGCGCGAGGAAGACGTCCTGCACCAGGTCCTCGGCGGCCATGGACCGGGGCCGGTGCGCCGCGACCAGCCGCGCGACCATCGGGTGGCAGTGCCGGACCAGGGCCTCTGCGGCCGCAGGTTCCCCACGCTCGACCGCCGCGAGGCACGCCCCGAGGTCGAGCGGTGCCGCTGGCAGCATCGGGAAGGTCTGGGCCATTCACACCGGAGAGAACGGCGGCTCTCGGCACCGGTTACGCCCGGGGGGCGCGGGGCTTGCCTTCCTGGCGGCATCCCTGGTCAGGTCACCGCTGACCCGGAGAATGATGAAACCGTTGCTGAGCGTACAGACCCGCCTCCTCCTCGCCTTCGTCGGGCTGACGTTGACGAGCATCGCCGTCGTCACCTGGCAGGGGTACACCAGTGCCCGGGCCGGCCTGACCCAGGCGGTGCAGAACCAGCTGATCGGGCTGCAGCGGTCCAAGTCTGCGCAGGTCGGGATGGTCCTCAAGACGACCCGCCGGGAAGTCAGCGCGCTCGCCGCCACCGAGCGGATGGTGCAGGCGGCTCGCGAGCTCCGGAGCGCGTACCGGGAGATCTCGAAGGCACCCGTCACCCCGGAGATGAAGGCCGCCGTGGACCGGTTCTATACGCAGGACTTCGAGCCACGGCTGGCGAAGCTCTCGGCGACCGCGCCGCCCGCGGGGGCGTTCCTCCCGGTCACCAGCGGCGCCTACCACCTCCAATCCCGCTACGTCGCTCCCGCCGGAGCCAGCTACAGCGGCGATGGAGTGCTCTCGTCCTCGGACGACACAGGCCCGTACGCCACCGCGCTCGCGAAGTACCAGCGGGGGATCGCGAGCATCGTCGAGCGGCTCGGCGTCGACAGCATCGCGCTCGTCGATCCGGAGAGCCTGGAGGTCTTCTACAGCTACCGGGGGACCACGATGCTCGGGACCAGCCTGCTCGACGGTCCGTATGCCGGAAGCAACCTGGCCGGCATGGTCCGCGTCCTCCGGGAGACCAAGGACCTCGAGGACTACCGGGTGAGCGACTTCGAGTCATGGCGGCCGGCGCTCGGTCGACCCCAGGCCTTCGTCGGCGCGCCCATCTTCGATGGATCGAGGATCATCGCGGTCCTGGTGAGGCGTTTCCCGCTCGGTCCCATCGCGGACATCCTCTCCGACGGGGGCAGGTGGGAGATCTCGGGGCTGGGGAAGACCGGTGAGGTGTACATGCTCGGTCCCGACTTCACCATGCGCACCGACTCGCGGTTCCTGGTGCAGGACCGGGCGGCGTTCCTGGAGACGCTCCGCAGCTCCGGGCTCACCAGCCGCACCGCGGAGACGGTGGAGCGGCTCGGGACCACCATCCTCACCGTTCCCATCCGTCATGCCGCGGCGATGGCAGCGATGCAGGGTCAATCGGGGATCATGGAGCTGGATGACTACCGGGGCATTCCGGTCTTCATGGCCTACGGGCCGGTGGACCTGGACTCGGTGCGCTGGGCGGTCATCGCCAAGATCGACCGCAGCGAGGCCTTGGCGCCACTGACCGCCTATCTGCGCCGGATGCTCGCGACGGGCGTCGTCCTCGCGGTGCTGGCCTCCCTGGCCGCGCTGGTGCTGGCCTCGGTGCTCACCCGGCCCATCTCCGCCCTGGTCCAGGGCGCCGAGGAGGTCAGCGCAGGACGGCTGGACGTGAAGGTGCCGGTCCATCGGATCCACGAGTACCGGAAGCTCGGCGAAGCCTTCAACGAGATGGTCAGCAGCCTCCGGTCGAGCCGCGCCGCGCTGGACCGTCAGATGGCGGAGAACGAGCAGCTGCTGGACGCGCTCCTGCCGGCGTCGGGGGCAGCACAGGTGCGAGGTGGCGGCCAGGACCGCCCCCAGACGTTCGCCGACGTGACGGTCGCGTACGTCAACCTGGTGGGTCTGGAGACGCTGTCGCGCGAGCAGGACGAGGAGCGCGCCATGGCCACGCTCAGCGAGCTGGTCGCGGCGTTCGACGAGGCAGCGGAGCAGCACGGGGTGGAGAAGGTTCGCACCATCGGCTCCTCCTACCTCGCCGCCTCGGGGCTCTCGGTCGAGCGGCCGGACCACACTGCGCGGATGGTCGAGTTCGCGCGGGAGGTGGTGCGGATCGTCGGCCGGTTCAACTCCGATCGGCAGGCGAACCTGACCGCGGAGATCGGCATCAACGCCGGGCCGGTCATCGCCGGGCTCGTGGGCCGCCGTCGGTTCATCTACGATCTCTGGGGAGACACCGTGAAGTTGGTCCGGAGCATCGAGAACGGGGGCCGGACCTCGATCCTGGTCACTCGCGCCGTCCACGACCGGGTGAGCGACGTGGTGCCCTTCGGGCCGGCGGCCGACTTCGAGCTGCGGGGCAGGGGCACCGTCGAGCTCTATCCGGTGAAGCTCGAGGCGGCGGCGTGACCGAGCTCCGCGAGCTGCTCCAGGGCCGGGGGGCGTGGGCGCTGGCGCTCGGGCTCGGCTTCCCGCTCACGCTGCTGGTGCTGACCGAGCTGTCCCTCGCGCTCGAGCGCCGGAAGAGCGCGCTGGTGGTCAACGTGCGCCGGGTCCGGAACTGGTTCCTGCCGCTGCTGACGGTGCTGCTCCTCTTCCGCGGTCTGCTCGGGCTCGCCGGAGACGACGTCTGGGTGCGGCTGGTCGAGACCGCCTGCTGGGTGGTGGGGGTGGCCCTGGGGCTCGGCTTCGTGAACCTGGTGGTGTTCGAGGCCGCCGAGGCCGGAAGCTGGCAGAGCCGGGTGCCCAGGCTGCTGCGCGACCTGCTGGGCCTGCTCCTGGTCGCGCTCGCTGCCGCGCTCGTCTACCAGCTCGTGTGGGGGCGAGAGATCCAGGGGGCGCTTGCCGCGCTCGGGGTGTCCTCCATCGTCGTGGGCCTCGCGCTCCAGGAGCCGCTCGGGAACCTGTTCTCCGGGCTGGTGCTCCTCATGGAGCGGCCCTTCGAGGTGGGCGACGCGATCGAGATCCGGCAGGTGGCCGGGCGCGTCCGTGAGGTCAATTGGCGCTCGGCGCACATCGTCTCCAGCGAGGGAGTGGTGCAGATCGTCCCGAACTCCACCCTGAACAAGGAGACCATCAACAACTATTCTCGGCCCACGCCGGTGCGGGCCGAGAAGATCGAGGTCGGCTTCAGCTACCAGGACCCGCCGAACAAGGTGCACGAGGTTCTCCTCGAGCTCGCTGGAACCACGGACGGAGTGCTCGCCGAGCCGCGGCCGAAGGTGCGCACGACCGCGTACGGTGACTCGTCCATCCAGTACCTCCTCATCTACAGGGTCCGCGAGGAGGGGAAGGGGAAGGTCCGGAGCGCGCTCCTCACCCGGCTCTGGTACCTGGCGCGGCGGCACGGGCTCACCATTCCCTATCCGGTCCGCGTGAACCTGAACCATCCCCAGTCAGCGCCGTTCGAGGCGCCGCCTCCCACGCCCGGGGAGCAGATGGCTCGGTTTCCGCGCATCCCGCCGATGCCGGAGAACGGCGCGGCGCCGTCCGCCACGCCGCGCGTCTTCGGCAAGGGCGAGGTGATCTTCAAGGACGGCGATCCGCTCGACGGCGTCTACCTGGTCATCGACGGTGCGGTCTCGCTTCAGGTCCCTGGGGACGGAGCGGGCTCGGAGCTGGCAGTCATCAGGCCCGGCGAGTTCTTCGGGCTCGCGGGGATGTATGGACGGCAGCCGGCGGAGACGCGGGCGGTCGCCCTCGAGGACTGCCAGCTCGTGCTCCTCGGTCCGGAGACCATCCGGGCGCTCTTCGAGGCCAGCCCGCGGCTGGCGCGAGAGACGGGGCAGGCGCTCGACGTACGCCGCAAGGCGCTGCAGTCGGCGCTCGCGGCACTCCGGAAGCGCTAGTCAGGATGCGCCGGGCTCAGCGGGTGAAACCGCTCACCCCGGAGCGCAGGCGCACCCGGACGCTCTGGAGCGCGTCGCGGTACAGCCGGTCGTCCTTCATCGAGAGCGCCTGCGCGTAGAGCGCCTCGGCCTGCTCCAGCTCGCCGAACGTCTCCAGCACCAGACCCAGGTCGTACGCCGCGCCGGGGAGCTCGGGGTGGCGTGCGTGCACCGAGCTGAAGGATGCGCGCGCTTCCTCGAGGTCGCCCCGGACCGCGGCCGCGGCGCCCGGCTGCAGCAGGGGGCTGTCCACGTCGAGCTCCACCTCCTCGATGCGAGGCTGGGGCGCGAGCGCGCGCAGGAGGTCGTCCACCGCACGGAGGCTCGACTCGCGCAGGAGCTGCGGCCCGGCCGCTGACGTGACCTCGGAGGCCCTCTCCACGCCCTCGACCAGTCCGCCGGTCTCGTACGGCTCGCTCCACGGCCCCTCGGGTGACCGCGCGACCCGGGCGTCCAGACGGACGCGGGCGCGCGGCCCGGCCGTGGCGAAGCTCCACTCCACCACCTCGAGCCAGAGGTAGGCGCTGCGGCCGGTAGCGTCGGCTGGCGTGCCCTGTGTCCACGCATCGACCTGGAAGTAGCCCTGGCGCGTGGCCCGTCCCTTCAACGTACGGGCGATGACCGACGGTGAATCCTCCGGCCCATCCACCCGGACGACGGAGAGGACGCGTGCGGTCGGCCCGAGGTCGACCACCGCGGGATCCGGCCTGGGGACGCGCATCGTCGGGGCGCACGCTCCGAGCAGGAGCAGCGCACAGAGCGCGTCACGGCATCCTGCCCACTGCATCCATCCCAAAGGTCAGCTCCGCCTCCCAGGGCCCGGCCGGGAACCCGTCGAGCACCAGCACCCGGTCCAGCGCCCGGAGCGTCCCGATCCCGAGCCGGCCGAACTCGACTCCGAGCGCCGGCGGGGTCTTGGGCCGTGCCGTGCCTCCCGTCAACCAGACCACGGCGCCGTGGAGCATCAGCCGTCCGCTGTCGAGCGCGAGCTCGAGCAGGATGGGCACCCCGAGCCGGGCCTCCTTCGGGAGCTCGCCGTTCTCCAGCTCGACCCCCGCGCCGCCGCGCGAGAGGTCCCGCACGCTCCAGAGCTGCGTCGTGCCCTGGGCCTTGAGGTGCACCGGGACACGCGGATAGCGGCGCGACTTCTCGTGGCGGTGCGCCTCGAAGAGCCGGAGCAGGGCAGCGTCGAGCCCCTTCCTGCTGCGACCGGGCACGTAGCGGATGTTGAGGAAGTACTCGCCCGAGGCGGCGCGGCGGACGTCCACCACCTCGCCGAGCACCTCCACCGGATGCGAGACCGACTCGGCCGTGAGCTCGAAGAGGAACCTCGTGCCGCGCTCGAGGGGACGCTGGCTGGGGAGCGAGACGCCGCCCTTTCCGACGCTCTTGGTGAACGCCTGGAGGAGCGACTCCGGGCTCCGGTACGAGATGCGCAGTCGGACGGGCTGCACCGAATGCGGGGGGGAGACCGGAACGTTCATCGGCGAACGGCGAAGTTCCCGGAAAGTCGTGGTGCCCACAAGCCCCGCAGGGGTGTGGCCTCCGCTCTTTCTGGCCTGATCGTGGAAAGGAGTGGTATGGAGTGGATCAGCAGGGATCCTCACGGGCGGGAAACGTGTGTTCCGGGGCGTCTACGAGCACCACATCGACGGGAAGGGGCGAACCAGCCTCCCGGCCAAGCTCCGGGAGACGCTGGTGGGCGCGTACGACGAGCGCCTCATCGTCACCACGGCGCTGGATCCCTGCCTGCACGCCTACCCCGTGCGCGAGTGGGAGCTGCTCGAGGCCTCGCTCGCCACGCGGAACCCGATGGAGCCCGGGGTGAAGACCCTGATGCGGCTCTACGTGGCACCGGCGCAGGAGTGCCCGCTCGACAAGCTGGGGCGGATCCTGATCCCGCCCACGCTGCGGGCCCACGCGGGCCTGGAGAAGGACGTGGTCTGGGCGGGGATGGTGAAGGTCATCGAGCTGTGGAGCCAGGAGGGCTGGCGCAAGGCGCAGGAGGACGCGCGTGGCGCCGCCGACTCGGCCGACGTCATGCGCGTGCTCACCGAGCTGCGCCACGGAAGGGAGCAATCGTGAACAAGGCGGCGAAGAAGCGCACCGGGGTGGAGCCCTCGCTCCGGCTGAAGCACACGACGTTGTCCTGCAGCGGCGAGCTGGATCGAGACGCGCTGCGCGCCATTCGCGACCGGATGGGCCGCCTGCTGGATCAGGGCTGCGTCTGGCTGGTGCTGGACCTGAGCGAGGTCAGCCACCTCGACTACCGGGGCGTGCCCTGGCTGGTGTCCCAGGCGGAGGATTACCGCCAGCGAGGCGGCGACGTGAAGCTCGCCGGCGTTTCGCGTTACCTCCTGGCCATCCTCCGCGCGGCAGGCGCGCACGACGCGTTCGAGATCTACCCCGACGCGGGGGACGCCCGAGAGGCGCTGTCCCAGGGCCAGAACGCCTGGCTTCACTGACGAGAGCGGGCCCTCTTGCCGTTCGTCCACGCAACCGTCCTCCGTGACGAGGTGGTGCTGCTCTTGAATCCCGTTCCCGGAAAGCGCCTGGTGGACGCGACGCTCGGCGGCGGCGGACACGCCGAGGCCTTGCTCGCCGCCGGGGCCGAGGTCATCGGCGTGGACCGGGACCCGACCGCCATCGCCGCGGCCCGGGAGCGGCTCGCGGACTCCCCGAGCTTCCGGGCCGTCGAGGGTCGTGCCGGCGAGCTCGAGTCCCTGCTCGGGGAGCTGGGCCTGCTCCCGGTCGACGGCCTCCTGATGGACCTCGGGGTGAGCAGCCCGCAGCTGGACATGCCGGATCGGGGCTTCAGCTTCCAGACCGAGGGTCCCCTGGACATGCGCATGGGCCGGACCGGTGAGACCGCCGCCGAGCTCATCGCGCGGCTGTCCGAGCCCGAGCTCGCCGCCGTGCTCCGTGAGCTCGGTGAAGAGCCATTCTCCAGGCCCATCGCCCGCGCGCTCAAGCACGACCTGCCCACGACGACGTCCGCCGCGGTCGAGTCGGTCAAGCGCGCCGTCCCACGGAAGGCCTGGCCCTCCAGGGTCCATGTGGCCACGCGCACCTTCCAGGCGCTGCGAATGGCGGTGAACGACGAGGTGGGCGAGCTGGACCGGGTGCTCGCGGCGCTGCCCAGGCTCCTGCGCGTGGGTGGCAGGGCGGCGGTCATCGCCTTCCACAGCCTGGAGGACCGGGCGGTGAAGCAGGCCTTCCGCGCGCTCGAGGGGCGCTGCACCTGTCCGCCGGGGCTCCCGGTCTGTGCTTGCGGGGCGCAGGGCACGTTCAAGGTCCTGACCCGCCGGGCGGTGCAAGCCTCCGACGCCGAGGTCGAACGCAATCCCCGGGCGCGCAGTGCGCGGCTCCGGGCAGTGGAGAGGGTGGCATGAGCCGAAACGCAGGGAAGGGGCGGCGGGTCTCGCTCGGCGCGGTGCTGGGACAGATGCTTCCGGTGGTGCTGTGCTTCGGACTGCTGGGCGCGGTGGGCATCCTCCACGTCGCCTCGCGCAGCCAGGTGGTGGACGCGGCGTACCGTCTGTCGGCGCTCGAGGCCGAGAGCCGCACCCTTGCCCTGGCCAACGATCGGCTGAAGCTCGAGCTGGCCACGCTCAAGCGTCCCTCGCGCCTCGAGGCGATCGCCCGGAGTCAGCTGGGGATGGGCCCGGCGGATGCCTCGGTGGTGGACTCGGTGGCCGCGCTCCCGGTCCCGGTGGGGGTCCGCCCCGCCGAGGGTCGCCGCGCGCTGGCGGACCGCCGCTCGCCGCGATGAGTCGCCGCCGCTCCTCGTCCGAGCGTGGCAGGCCACCCGCGGAGCTGACGCGGTGGACGCGCGCGCGGGTGCTGGTGATGGGCGGCCTCTTGATGCTGGGACTCGGAGCGGCGCTGATCCGCGCGGTCAGTCTTCAGGTCGTCCAGCGGGCGCATCTCACCTCCATGGCCGCCGATCAGTCGGTGCGGCAGATGGAGATCCCTGCACGGCGCGGGGACATCTACGACCGCCGCGGCATCCCGCTCGCGCAGAGCGTGGAGGTGGACTCGCTCTGGCTGGACCCCTCGATGGTCGGCGATCTCCACCGGGCGGCACAGGACCTCGCCCGGGCGCTGCGCATCGATGCGACCGAGCTCGAGGGGAGGCTGGTCCGAGCCCGCCGCTTCGCGTGGGTGAAGCGTCAGGTGACTCCCCAGGAGCTCGCTGCCGCCCAGCGTCTGGACGTCCCCGGGCTGGGCGTGGCCAAGGAGCCGAAGCGCTTCTATCCACAGCGCGACCTCGGAGCGCAGGTGCTGGGCGTGGTGGGCACCGACGGGCACGGGCTCGAGGGCCTGGAGCTCGCGTTCGAGGACGAGCTCTCGGGGCAGGGCGAGAAGCTGCAGGGCACGCGTGACGCCCGCGGCAGGAGCCTCCTCCTCCAGGGCACCCCGGAGATCGCCGGCCGCCAGGGCGCCACCGTCACCCTCACCATCGATCGGCAGATCCAGTACGTCGCCGAGAAGGCGCTGGACCGCGCGGTCGACGAGAGCAAGGCCATCGGCGGGATGGTGGTGGTGCTGGACCCGCGCACCGGCGAGCTCCTGGCCATCGCCCAGTCGCCGCGCTTCAACCCCAACGCGCCCGCTCCGGGCATCGCCGCCGGCGCGCTGCGGGACCGCCCGGCGCTGGACACCTTCGAGCCAGGGAGCACCTACAAGGCCTTCGTGGCCGCGGCGGCGCTCGAGGACCGCGCGATCCGTCCCGAGGACACCTTCGACTGCGAGGGCGGCAGCTGGGAGGTCGGCAAGCACGTCATCCACGACACCCACCCACACGGGGTGATGAATGTCGGCCGCATCCTGGCGGTGTCCTCGAACATCGGCGCGGCCAAGATCGCCCAGAGGCTCGGGCGGGACGGGATGATGCGGGCCGCCCGGCGCTTCGGCTTCGGGGAGCGGCCCGGCCTCGCGCTCACCGGCGAGGGCAAGGGAAGCATCCCCTATCCGAAGGCGGAGGTCACGCTGGCCACCCAGGCGTTCGGTCAGGGCCTCAGCGCGACCGCGGTCCAGGTCGCGGCGGCGTATGGCGCGCTGGCGAACCGGGGCGTCCTGATGCGCCCCTATCTCGTGTCGCGGGTGACCGACCCGGACGGGGTGGTGCTCCTGGAGAACCAGCCGACCCAGGTGCGGGAGGCGGTGAGCGAGAAAACTGCCCGGCTCGTCACGCAGATGCTCGAGGGGGCGGTTCAGAAGGACGGGACGGCCCCGCGCGCTGCCCTTGAGGCGTACCGCGTCGCCGGAAAGACCGGCACGGCGCAGAAGCCGGACCCGGTCGCCCGGGGCTACTCCGAGAAGCGCATCGCCAGCTTCGCCGGCATCGTCCCGGCGGACGACCCGCGGCTGGTCATCTACGTGGTGGTGGACGAGCCCAAGACGGACGTGTACGGCGGCCTGGTCGCCGCCCCGGCCTTCAGGGAGGTCGCCACGGCGGCGCTCCCCTACCTGGGCGTCCCACCGTCGCTTTCCGTGCTGGCGACCTCCAAGAAGGTTCCAATTCGAGCCCCACCTCATGTATTGGAGGAGCCTGCCGCGGCACAGCCGGTCACCGAACGGCTGGAGCAGGGGAGTGTGTCGGTCCCGAATGTGCAAGGACAGGTCGGTCGTGATGCCGTGGCGCGCCTGCTGGCGACCTCCCTGGAACCCAGACTTCGTGGCAGTGGACGGGTGATGGCGCAGTCGCCGGCCCCGGGCGCGCATGTGCCGCGCGGGGCGAGAGTGACGCTGGAACTTGGCGCCGCTCCCTGAGCAAGGACTCAATATTCATGAAGTTGACCGAAGTGTTGGCGGGAATTGGTGCCGAGCAGCTGTCTGGCTCCCGGGCGTCGCTCGAGGTCACGGGTATCGCCCATGACTCGCGCAAGGTGAAGCCGGGCGACCTGTTCGTGGCCGTGCCGGGCGCCACCTCGGATGGAGCGAACTTCGCCGCCGAGGCCAAGGAGAAGGGCGCCGTCGCGGTCCTGGTCCAGCGGCCGGTGCAAGTGGACGGGCCGGTCTTCCAGGTGCCGAGTGCGCGGGCCGCGCTCGCGCTGGTCGCCGCGACGTTCTACCGGAAGCCGGCGAACGAGCTGATGCTGCTCGGCGTCACCGGGACCAACGGGAAGACCACCACCACCTGGCTCCTGGACGCCATCTGCGCGGCCGGCGGGGCGGCCACGGGCCGGATCGGCACCATCGACACGCGGTTCGCCGGCCGGTCGCTCGAGCCCACCCACACCACGCCGGACGCGCTGGCGCTCCAGGCGCTGTTCCGCGAGATGGTGGATGCCGGGACGGACACGGTCATCATGGAGGTCAGCAGCCACGCGCTCGATCAGGACCGGGTGCACGGTCTGACCTTCCGCGCGGCCGGCTTCACCAACCTGAGCCGCGACCATCTCGACTACCACCCCGACATGGAGACGTACTTCCAGGCCAAGCGAAAGCTCTTCAGCGAGAACCTGAGCCCTGGCGGTGTGGCGGTGGTGAACGGCGACGACACCTACGCCGCGCGCCTCTACAACGAGGTCCGCTCGAGCAAACGAATGGCCTGGAAGTTCAGCCGGACCGGCGGGGAGATCTCCGCGGCCGGCGTCGAGTATTCGCTCGCCGGCATCAAGGCCACCCTGAAGACTCCCGCCGGGGACATCGCCATCCAGTCGGCGCTGGTGGGTCCGCACAACCTCGAGAACATCCTCGCAGCGGCCGGAATGGCGCTGGGCGCCGGCTTCAGCCGCCAGGACGTGAAGGAGGGCCTCGCCCGGATGAAGGGCGTCCCCGGCCGGATGGAGCGGATCGAGTCCGAGGGACGCGTTGCGCTCGTGGACTACGCCCATAGCGACGACGCGCTGAAGCGCTCCCTCGAGGCCGCCAGGACGCTGGCTCGGGGCCGGGTGGTCGTGGTGTTCGGCTGCGGCGGCGACCGGGACAAGGGGAAGCGGCCCCTGATGGGCCAGGTCGCGGCGGAGAACGCCGAGCTGGTGGTGGTGACCAGCGACAACCCGCGCACCGAGGACCCGGATGAGATCATCGGCCAGGTCACCGCCGGCGTGGAGAAGGCCGGGCTCCGGCGGATGAGCCCCGGGAAGGCCAAGAGCGGCGAGCGCGGCTACCTGGTGGACGCCGACCGTCGCGCCGCCATCGAGCTCGGAGCGTCACTCCTGAAGGAAGGCGACGTGATGCTCGTGGCCGGCAAGGGCCACGAGGGCTACCAGATGGTCGGAACCGAGAAGCGCCCCTTCGACGACGTCGCCGAGGCCCGGGCCGCGCTGGCGAAGGCCGGCGCTGCCTGACGTTCGCGCGATGGGCGCCGGGCCGTGGTTCACCCACCTCGAGGTCGTCACCGCGACCGGCGCCCGCCCGACCGCGACCCCGGCCGCGGGCATGGCGGGCGTCTCCACCGATTCGCGGACGGTGACCCCCCGGGCGCTCTTCGTCGCCCTCCGCGGTGAGCGCT
>Ga0208851_1000532_pt1 | contig 16407 bp, 14 predicted proteins | sample NGESurshal092012_FD_184481 | JGI IMG/M metagenome (GOLD analysis project Ga0208851, IMG submission 184481) | Arctic peat soil microbial communities from Barrow, Alaska - NGEE Surface sample 415-2 shallow-092012 (SPAdes) | ecosystem: Environmental > Terrestrial > Soil > Wetlands > Peat ... | reverse complement strand
GGGCTCTATCGCCCGGGGCGCCGCTGCGCCACGCCTGGCCGGTCCAGCTCGCGGACCACCGCGCGCACGTCCGCCGAGGTCGGTCCCTGCGGCGTCAGCGCGAGGTACCGCTTGTAGGCCTCCACCGCCGGCACGGGCCGCGCCCCCAGCTGCCGGGCCATCCCGAGCACCAGCCAGGCCCTGGCGCGGCCCTCGTCAGCGGTGACGACGTCGGCGAGCAGCCGCTCCGCCTCGAGATAGCTCCCCGCTCTCCCCGAGCTCTTGACGATGGCGGCCCCGAGCCCCTCCTTGGCCTCGAGCGAGGCGGGACGGACGGAGAGAGCGCGACGGTACTCCTCGGCCTCCACCTCCCACCGGGCCGCGGCGTTGGCCTCCCGCGCTGCCTGCACCGCCGCGCGGTAGTCCGCATCGCCCGGGTCCTCGAGCGCGGCCGGGGCGTCCTGCTGGGGCGAGCCGGCAAGCGCCGCGGGAAGCGCCGCAGGCGGTGGCTCGACGCGCGCCACGGGCCGGGCCTCCTGAGGGACCGGTGCCGGAGGAGGGGGGCGCTCCGCGACGGCCGTGGGCGCCAGGGCGACCGGGGGCGACGGGTCGGCGGGCCGGTCAAGCCCCACCCACGCGGCGGCGGCCGCCACCGCGGCCACCCCGAGTCCTGCCACCAGCCAGCGCCCGCCCCGACGCGGCCGAAGCTCGTGGGGGAAGAGCGTCGGAAGGTCCTGGAGCCCGTCCGTCCCCGGCGGGGAGGGGGGGGCCAGCGCCGCCCCGCCGAAGAGCGGCTCGCGGAGCGCGCGGAGCGGCGGCTCGGGGGGCACGCCCACGGGCGAGGCGGAGGGATGCCCCCAGTCGGTCAGCGACTTGGTCTGGGCCTGCTCGAGCGCGCGGGCTGCGGGCGGCGGCGCCACGAGAAACGCGGATCCGGGAAGGCGCGCCGGGATGGCGTCCGGACGAGGCGGAAAGAGGACCACGTCCGCCGAGCCCGGCGCCAGTCCAGGACGGAGCGCCACGCCCGAGTCGGGCGGGGGCGGCAGGGAGAGGAGCGCGTGCAGCTCGGGTTCGGCGCTGGCCACCTCGGCGGCGATCGCGGCGGGGAGCGGGGCCAGCGGGGGCAGCTCGTCCGCGCGGTCCTGAGCATCCGCCTGGCCGCCGGACGGCTCTCCGGCGGGCGGAGCGCCCACGGAGGAGGCGGCGTCACCACCGCTGAGCGTTTCGTCGGCCGAGAGCGGCGCCACCGTGGGCACGGCACCGGGAGGCGGGGTGTGCGCTGCGGGATCCGGCTGCACCGCGATGGGTCCCGACCACACCGGTGTCGGCGGCCGCCCATCGAGCCACGCCCCGAGCATGCGGGACTCGCGCGCCCCGAACGGCGGCGTGCCACCGGCCTCCCGGACCAGCCCCTCGAAGTAGAGCTTGCTGACGATGCCCAGCGCGGCGAGGTCCTCGAAGTCCGAGTCGTCCACCACCCGCGCGAGCGTCCGGCGGCCGTCGAACAGGCGAAGCAGGCCGTTCACCTCGTCGGGGATCTCGCTCAGCCGGTCCGCCAGCTGGCGGTAGTCGATCTCGAACACCGTCTCGAGCGGAGGCAGCTGCTCGAGCATCCGGCCCCACTCGTCCAGCCGGCGCATGCCTTCGAGCAGCAGCCCCTGGGTGGAGACCTCGATGCGCTCCTGCCGCTCCACGGGGACGAACTGCACCTCGAAGTTCCCCTCGAAGGTGTTGAGCATCCGGTAGAATGCGTTCTCTCCGGCGAGCCGCCCCAGCTCGGCGTCGATGACCCGGCCGTCGCGAAAGTAGATGGTACCGGAGCGCTCACCGTCCAGCCGGACGCTTCCCGTCTTTCGCCCCACCTCGAAGGTCTGCACCAGATCGACCACCCCGAGGTCGCTCAGGCTCCCGGTGAAGCCGCCGCGCGTCTCCCGGCGCTCGAACCGCTCCTTCTCCGCCTTCTGGAGGATCATCCGGGCGCGGGTGACGATCTCCTTGATGTAGATCGGTTTCGTCAGGTAGTCCTCGCCGCCCATCTCGAGCCCGCGAACCTTGAACTCCACGGCCTTCTGGCTGGTGAGGAAGACGAAGGGGATGTGCCGGAGCCGCTCGTCCGCCTTCAGCCGCCGGCAGAGCTCGAAGCCGTCCAGCTCCGACAGCCGGGTGTCCGACAGGACCAGATCCGGCAGGCTGATCTGGATCTTCTCGAGCGCATCTTTTCCGTCTGCGGCGGTGGTCACGGAGAAGCCAGCCTTCTTGAGGCTGACCTCCATCACCCGGAGACTCTTCGGGTCTCCATCCACGAGCAGGAGATGCTGCTTGGCCATGGGTGCGACCGGAGGCTATCAGGTAGCCTCCCTCCCGTGCTGACCAGCGAGGAGAAGCGCCGACACTTGCGGCGCACCCTGTCGGTGGAGTTTCGCGCCGGGGGAACGGACGGGATGGGGGCGCTGCAGCTCTCGGGTGCAGACCTCTCCCCAGGGGGCGCGTTCCTGGTGTCGGACCTGTTGCTCGAGCCTGGCGAGAGCCTCTCGCTCGAGTTCCAGATCCCCGGACGTCCCTCCCCGGTCCAGGCCCAGGCCCGGGTCGCCTGGGTTCGCCGCTTCCCGGGGCCGGAGCAGCCCGCGGGGATGGGAATCGAGTTCGCCCGGCTGGCCAAGGAAGACCGGGCCGCGCTCGAGGCCTTCGTGGCCGATGCGCGCTGAGCTCAGCGCTTCCTGGGGCGCCGCCGCAACTCGAGCAGCCTGAGCTCCTGCGCGGCCTCGAGGTGACGCGGATTGCTGCGGACCGCCTCGCGGAAGTGTCTCTCGGCTCGCTCCACGTCCCCCTCCACCCTGGCGATCACTCCCAGCTGGTAGTGGGCGCGATCGCAGTCCGGATCGACCTTGAGCGCCTCCACCATCATCGCCCGGGCCCGGGGAGCGTCGCTGCGGCGAGACGGGTCCATGTAGACCGCCCATGCCTCGGCGGCGAGCGTTGCGGGGCGCGGGTCGGCCTCGTGGGCCTGGCGGAAGAACGCCTCGGCCTGCGCGTACTCCCGACGCCGCATCGCCATCTCCCCCGCCACCAGGAGCTCGGCCGCGGCGCCCGGGTCCAGGGTGGGCGGGGCGCGGCCGCCAGCGCAAGCCGCGGCGTGCTCGCTGCGGCGGACGTCGTCGAGCAGGAACTCCTGGGCCTCCCGGATGGCATCGAACACCCGCGCTGCCTTCGGCTGCAGCAGCGCGAGCGAGCGCGGCAGCCGGTCCGGATGGAACACCTTTGCGAGCTCGATGAAGGCGCGCTTCACGTCCTCTCGCCCCGCGCCCGCTGTCAGCCCGAGCACGGCGAACCGGTCCGGATCGCGGCTGAGCGCGGCGTGCCGGGCCTCGACGGCCTCGGCCAGCTCGGCGTGCTCGAGCGAGCGCGGCGGCGGCGTGGGGATGCTGCTGACCGGCTCGCGATCGGCAGTGGCCCGGGCCTGACGCAGCAGCTCCTGCCGCCGCTGGGCGGTCAGCTCCGGCGGCTCTCCTGGCGGAGGCGGCGGCCCAGGGACCGGAGTTCCGCTGAGCGCCGCGAGCGCGATCCGGCCGCTGTTCTCGGTGCTGCCGGAGCCGAGCGTCCACTCTCCGGATTCGAACGAGGCCTTCACCAGGGCGTCCAGGTCGCTGGTGGCCATCGGTACGGTGCCCGGGTTCTCCGGATCGACGGGGGCGCCGCGCAGCCCGGCGAGCGTCTCGAGCTGCCCGTCCACCTGGCGCAGGGCGGCCTCGAACGAGCCGGGCTGCTCCGCAGGCTCACCGCTCACCAGCTTCCAGAGGTCCGCGTCGGCCTCGGCTGACTCGGGGCCGAGCCGGAGCGGGCTCCGCTCGGCGTGCTTGCTGCCCACCGCCTCGGTGCTCGGCGACGCCCACAGCTCGGGCGAGGCCTCGAGTCCTGCCCGGCGCAGCGCCTCGCTCATGTCCTCCACCAGGGTCCCAGCTGCCGGCGTGGGAGCGGAGTCCGAGAGCAGGAGCGCCTCGGGCTCGAGGACCATCTCCTCCGGCTCGACCACGATGCCCCCCGGAGGCGTGCGCGCGTCCGCGGTACCACCAGGCGGGGTGGGCGTCGCCGCACGCGGGAAGACGAACGGCTGCGCCGGAGGGGTCGGCAGCTGGTCCGAGGCCTGCGGCTCGGCGGACCGGGCCAGCGGCTGCGCGTAGGGGTCCGTCTGCCCCGGCTCGGCCTCCAACCCGAGGGCGTAGGGGGCCGTCCCGGAGCGCGCGGGAGGCGGCGGAACCGCCTGGCCCTCGCCCGGAGCCCGCGGCACCGAGGCGTATGGATCGGTGTGCCCGTGCGCGCGCTCCCCCGCGCGCACCAGCGTGTCCTCGTCACCGAGGTTCGCCAGGGGAGGCGGGACTCCCATTGGATCGGTGCCCGGCAGCGGCGCCTCGAACGGCGCGAGCGTGGACCGGGTCAGCACCGGCACCGCCGGCCCGTCCTGCTCGAGCGTGGGGTCAGCCGCCACCGGGGGCTCGAGCGGAGGCATGTCCTCGGAGAGGGCGTGGAACTCGACCTCGGTGGTCCGGATGGGCGGCGGGCTGGCGGGAGGACCCTCCGGCCCGCTGCCGGCGTCGCGCGCCCGCCGCCACGCGGCCTCGGCCGCCTTCGCCGCCTCGAGCGCCCGGCGCGCGGCGTCGGCCCGCTCGCGCATCTCGGCCTGACGCCGCTCCTCCGACGCCCGGGCCGACTCGAGCGCGAGCCGCGCTGCCTCGCGGCGCGACTCCTCCTCGGCACGGCGGATGGCCTCGGCCCGCTCGGCCCCGGCGCGCGCGGCCCATTCCTCGGGCTCGAGGATCTCCACCAGTCCGGCGTGCTCCAGGACCCGGAGGAGCGCCGACTGCGCCGCGGACAGCGCGTCCGCGGTGCGGAACTCGAGGAGCGCGGCGAGGAAGCTCCGCTCGTCGGCGCTCCCGAGGAATGGCTCGGCGGCGGACAGGTCGCGGCAGCGGACCCAGGCAGTCCCGGGCACGGGCGGGAGCGCCTCGAAGGCGGCCCGGACCGCGCGGACGCCGCGCACCCTGGGGAAGGTGACCTCCACCAGCGCCGGCATGAAGCTGGCTTCCTCTGCCAGCAGCGCCACCCGGCGCACGGAAGCGAGCGCGCGGAGCTCGGAGGCGGTGGTGGGATCCACGCCTGCCGCCTCGTGGACCCGGGCTGGATCGGCCAGCTGCCCGCGCGACCAGAGCACGTCGAGCGCGGCCGGAACGAGCGCCCCGGCTGCGAGCAGCGCCTGTGCGTCCGTCTGGCCCCCGAAGCCGAGCCGCGCGCCCACCAGGTCTCCGAACTGCACGTAGAGCTTCGCCTCGCGTGCGCCGGACAGCAGCGTGAGCCAGCCGGTGCTCTTGTCCTGGTGCGCGCGGAAGAGCGCCTCGGCCGCCGGCGGAAGAGAAGGAGGAGGCATGGCTTGGGGGAGCCGCTACTCTAGCCGGATCCGCCGGAGCGCTTCGTAGACCCCGATGCCCGCGGCGGTCGAGAGGTTGAGCGAGCGGACGCCCGACACCATGGGGATGGCCAGCGGCGTCCCCGTACCTCCCTCCAGGATGTAGGGTGGCAGTCCCTGCGGCTCCGACCCGAACACCAGGTGGTCACCCGGAGTGAAGGGCGCCTCCCAGTGCGTCAGCGCCGCGTGGCTGGTGAAGAGCCAGCGGCGCGCGCCGGAAGTCGCCGCGAGGTACGCGTCCCAGTCCGGGTGCACGGCGAGGAACACCCTGTCCCAGTAGTCGAGGCCTGCCCGCCGCAGGTGGCGGTCGTCGATGGAGAACCCGACCGGCTCCACCAGCTCGAGCCGGCATCCGGTCACCGCGCACAGGCGGGCGATGTTGCCGGTGTTGGGCGGGATGCGCGGCGAGACCAGGACCACGTGCAGCGGCGGGTCGAGGGAGGTGAGGAGCGACATGTCACGGGCCTCGCTCGACTTTTGATTGATCGCGCGCGCCTTTGCTAGCGTGAACGAGACCTACGAATGCGCATCGAGGTCGCAGGCAAGAGCCACGTCGGCATGAAGCGCAACATCAACGAGGACAGTTTCCTCGTGATGCCCGACCAGCGGCTCTACTGCGTCGCGGACGGGATGGGCGGTCACTTCGCGGGCGAGATCGCCAGCCGCATCGCGATCGACGAGATGGCTGAGTTCTTCCGGCTGACCTCCAGCGACCGCGACATGACCTGGCCATTCAAGATGGACCGGACCCGGAACTACGACGAGAATCGGCTGGCGACGGGGATCAAGCTTGCCAACGCGCGGATCTACGAGGCGGCGAGCGGGGACCCGAACTACCGCGGCATGGGAACCACCATCGCCACGGTGCACTTCTCCGACGGCGCGGCCTACGTCGGTCACGTGGGGGACAGCCGGGTGTACAGGTTCCGGAGCGGCACGCTGGAGCTCGTCACCGAGGACCACTCGCTCCTCAACGACTACCTGAAGGCGAAGAAGCTCTCCCCCGAGGAGATCGACGCGTTCCCGCACAAGAACGTCATCGTCCGCGCGCTGGGGATGAAGGACACGGTCCAGGTGGACGTGGGCCGCTTCGAGCCTGGCGACGGCGAGCTCTTCCTCCTCTGCTCCGACGGGCTCTCGGGCATGGTGAGCGACGGGGAGATGCAGGCGCTGCTGTCCGCGACCACGGACCTCGAAGAGGCCTGCACCCAGCTCATCGAGCGGGCCAATGCCGCCGGCGGGAACGACAACGTGACCTGCATCCTGGCCCGCTGCCGGCTGGACTGAGCTCAGCGCAGGGGGTGGGCAACAGCCTCGAGCGCGCGGTGGTCGTCCACGTTCACTTCCCAGAAGCCGGCGTGCTCGGTCGAGCTGCCGCCGCCGATGAGGTGAGGCCGTCCGTGCCGGGCGCGGTGCCAGAAGCGGTGGTGCGAGTGACCGTGGAGGAGCGCCACCGGGCGGTCGCGCAGGGTGCGGAGCAGCGCACCCGCGTCCATGAGGCCTGACTCGTTCCAGTCGAAGGCGCCCGACGGCCCCGCCGGGCCGTGGTGCGTGAGGAGCAAGACGGTCCGCCGCTCGAGCGTGGGATGTTCCAGCACCCGGGCGAGCGCCGCCAGCTGGGCGTCCCCGAGGCGACCCACGAGGTAGTGGCTCCAGCCCTGGACCCGCGTGCTGTCGAGACCCACGATGGCGTGGTCCTCTCCGACCAGCTTCACGAAGGGGTAGCCACGCGCGTCAGCGAGCTCGGGGAGGTCACTGGTGAGCAGGTCCGAGAACACGACCTCGAACGCCCTCACCCGCCGGTCGGTGTAGCGATCATGGTTGCCGGGGATGACCACCAGCAGTCCGAGGGCGATGAAGGGCTCGAGCAGCGCGCGGGCGTGCCGCAGCTCCGCCTCGTCCCCGAGCGCAGTCAGGTCACCGGTGACGATGACCCGGTCCGGTGAGAGCGAAAGCACCTGTTCCACCAGGCGCCCGATGCACCGCTCCACGCCGGCGAAGCGACGCAGCCGACCCAGCGCGTGCAGCTCGAACCGGCCGGGCGCCCCGCGCCACCCCGAGCTCCAGAGCGAACGCTGCCGCCAGTCGATCTGGTGGTGCAGGTCACTGAGGTGGGCGAGGCGAAGCACGGTGCACCCCGAACGATGGGTGCCGTGCTTGACGCCGGCAACCGGCCGGACGCCCGGAGGTCCGGAATGTCACTCACGCGTCACGCCGGCGACGTGCTGGGCGAGCGGCGGTACACCCCCTCCATGAACTTGACCCAGCTCTTCCCCCCATCGAACGTGTTCTCGATGTCGAAGTGATACCGGTCATCGCCCGCGAACCGGTAGGTGTAGCGTCCCTCGGCGCCGGGGCTGCTGACCGTGAGCACGAGCAGGTCGCCGTCCCAGGTCCCCCGGGCGGGCGAAGGCGGGTTCGCTCCCATGGTGTCGAACCAGTACCAGGTGACGGTCTTCGAAGACGGGTCCCAGCCGAAGACGCCGTGGCCGCGGAAGACGACCTCGCCGTCCTTCTCCTCGACGTAGTCGGAGACGACGAACATCCCGTCGAGCGCCACGCTCGCGGAGATGCGTCCCACGGCAGTGCCGCCCGGTCCCCACGGGGAGGGCTCGAGCCTCTCCTCGCCGATCCATCGTCCTGCGAGCCGGTGAAGCTTTCGGTGGTCCTCGGTGGCGGTCGGCATCTGCATGAGCGCGCTCCTTCCTGGGGGTTGCGCGCATCGGAGCGGAACGCGAGGTCGGCGGCAACCGGCGAGCGACGTGCCGCGACCGATTCCGGTGCATCCTGGTTGCCCAGCTCCGCGGGCGCGCTACGCGCCCGGAGCATCCCGCCCGGACAGCCGTCCCCCCTCCCACCGGATCTCGTCGACGACCTTCTCGCCCGCCGCGACCATAGCGCCGGCGAGCAGGGCGCTTCGCCGCAGACGGGCTCCCGCCGGGACCTCGACACCGGCAGCCACGAAGACGTCGGGAGCGAGGTCCGCGGATGGGGCCACCTGCGCCCCGGCCTCGACCAGCGGCGCCGCGCCGGTGCGACCGAAGAGCGGCGAGTCCGGTCCGAGTGGGTCCGGCACGCGTCCGAGGAGGAGGTCCGACTGCGCGTCCAGGTATGTCGCCGGCGAGCCGAGGTCCGACCAGGGCGCGTCCACCACGATGCCGCGCACCGCGCCAGCGCCGAACAGCCGTGGATACACGTCGTGGTTGATGTCCTCGGGCCCCTCGCTCCTCATTGCGGCGAACACGGCCGGGGAGAGCAGGTGCACTCCGCTGAAGTGCCACTCGGTGTGGCCGGCTTCGAGCGCCGCGCCGGGCCGGCCGATGCGGTGCACCCTTCCCTCCCCATCGATCTCGACGACCCCGTAGCTCCGGCCCGGGGGCATGCGCAGCAGCACCAGCGTCGCCGCCGCCCCGGCGCTCTGGTGTGTCTGGAGGAGCCGTCCGAGGTCCGGAGAGAAGAGGATGTCCCCGTTCCACGCCACGACCACGTCGTCGCCGGGGAGCGCGCGGGCGAGGCCGCGAAGCCCGCCCCCCGTCCCCTGGATGACGGGCTCGTGCACCGTGGTGATGGCGAGCGCACGCCGCGCGCCCTCCTCCTGCGCCACCCGGGACATCGCTCCGGGAAGGTGGTGGGTGTTCAGGGCGATTCGCTCCACCCCGGCCCTGGCGAGCACCGCGAAGGTGCGGCGCAGGAGCGGCGCGCCCAGGAAGGGCACCGCGGGCTTCGGGTACAGATCGGTCAGAGGCCGGAGCCGCGTCCCGAGGCCGGCCGCGAGGACGAAGGCTCTGGGGCCGCGCGCCATCAGCGCAGCTCGGGCACGTAGCGCGCCGCCACCTCGCGCAGCGCAACCACGTCCCGGTCGTCTCCGAGCCGCTCCATGGCCGCGCGGGCGTAGCGGAGCGAGGCCGGGATGGAGGGCAGGAAGCCCGGATTCTTCTTCACCCGGTGGATGAACTCGAAGCGCGCCGCATCCTTCAGCTTCCGCTGCACCGTGAGCAGGTCGAAGAACTGGCGAAACTCCCGCCGCTGGAGCGTGCGTCCGGTGGCCCGCCCGTACTCGGCCAGCCAGCGGTCGACCATCCCGTCCACCAGCTGCGGTGCGAGCTCGACGTAGCTGTCCCGGAGCAGCGCCACGAGGTCGTACTGCCATGGGCCCTGCAGCGCGTCCTGGAAGTCGATCACCACCAGCTCGCCGTGGGTCACCATGAGGTTGCGGCTCTGGTAGTCGCGGTGGGTGAAGCCGCGCGGGGCCGCGGCGAGCCGTGCGGCGATCCCGGCGAAGGCGGACTCGAGCTGCGCCCGCTCGGCGTCGGTGGGAACCTTCCCGCTCCAGGCCTCCAGACCGTACTCGCGGAAGTGGTGGAGCTCCCAGGTGTACAGCTCCTGGTCGAACGCGCGGGTGAACGCCAGGCAGCGCGGGTCGGGCCTGGCCTCTGCCTCTGCTCGCATCCGCGCGAGGAGGTCCACCGCACGGCCGTAGAGCGCCTCGCGCGAACCACCCTCGAGCGCCCGCTCGAAGGTGACGTCCCCGAGGTCCTCCAGCACCATCATCGCGGCCGCCACGTCGTAGCGGAGGATGCGCGGGACACGAACGCCGAGCCGGTCCAGGTAGCGCTGCACGTTCAGGAATGGCAGCTCGTCGGGGGGACCACCCTTGCTGGCCTCCTCGCTCCTCGGAGGCCCCGGCGGCATCACCATCACCACGTGGCTGTCGGGCCAGCGGCCCACGCGGAGATAGGAGCGGTTGCTCGCGTCACCCTTCAGCTTGAGGACCGGGGCGCCGTCCTGCGGACGACCCGTGGCCAGCGCCACCTGGTCGCGGAGGGACTGCTCGCTGTGCATTGAAGACGAGGGTAGCACTAGGCTCGGCGTCCATGAACCGGACGCCCCGGGCCACCGCCACCGCCGCCGCTCCCGCTTCCGTGGGCAACGTGGGCGTGGGCTTCGACATCCTCGGCCATGCCATCCTCGGCCCGGTGGACCGGGTGACGGTCCAGCGCATCGAGGCGCACGAGGTTCGGATCGCCGGCATCACCGGCGTGGTCACCGGGCTCCCGCTGGAGGCCGAGAAGAACACCGCCGGCCGCGCGCTGCTCGCGCTGCGGGGACGGCTGGGACTGACCCACGGGTTCGAGGTGACGATCGAGAAGGGCATTCCCCTCGGCTCGGGAATGGGTGGCTCGGCGGCATCGTGCGTGGCCGCGCTCGTGGCGGCGAACGCGGTGCTCGAGCGGCCAGCGCCGATGGACGTGCTGTACCAGTGCGCGATGATCGGCGAGTCCGCGGCGAGCGGGGCCGAGCACGGAGACAACGTGGGGCCGATGCTGCTCGGAGGGCTCGCGCTGGCCACGCACCACCGGCTGATCCCCATCCCGGTCCCTGACCGGCTGACCTGCGTCCTCGTGCATCCGCACCAGATCCTCGAGACCAAGACGGCCCGCGCCGTTCTGCGGCTCCCGTTCGAGCTGCCTCAGTTCGTGGAGCAGAGCGCGAACCTCGCCCTGGTGCTGGCCGGCTGCTACCGGAACGACCTCGAGTGCATCCGGGCGGGGCTGCGAGACGTGCTGGTCGAGCCGCTCCGCGCACCGCTGGTGGGTGGCTTCGGGCCGGTGAAGGCGGCCGCGCTCGACGAAGGTGCGCTCGGGGCGAGCATCTCCGGCGGTGGCCCAAGCGTCTTCGCCTGGTGCACGCCGGATCGGGCCGACCGAATCGCCGCGGGGATGGAGCGGGCATTCCGGGAGGCGTTCATCGACTGCGACGTGTGGATCTCGCCCGTCGCCGCGCCGGCTGCGACGGTGGTGGGGTGAAGGTCGGCAGCACGCGCGGCGCGGTGGTGGACCTGCCGCTCGCGGACGCGCTGCTCCGCGGAACGGCGCCGGATGGCGGCCTCTACGTTCCGTCGCGTCTGGCGCGTGGCGAGGTGCACGCGCCCGGGGCTCCGACGCTCCGGGCATCCGCCCTGGCGGTGCTCTCCCCCTTCTTCGCGGGCGACCGGCTCGAGCCCGCCCTCGAGGAGATGGTGGCCGAGGCCTTCACCTTTCCCGCCCCGCTGGTCCCGCTGCACGGCCCGGGCGACCTCGTGCTCGAGCTGTTCCACGGGCCGACCGCCGCGTTCAAGGACTTCGGCGCGCGCTTCCTCGCGGCCTGCGTGCGCCGGCTCCACCTGCCGGGCAGCCCGATACGGACGGTCCTGGTCGCCACCTCGGGTGACACCGGGGGAGCGGTGGCCGCGGCGTTCCACCGGATGCCCGCGGTCCGCGTCGTGCTGCTCTATCCCGATGGACGCGTCTCGCCCCGCCAGGCGCACCAGCTCGGCGCCTTTGGCGACAACGTGACCGCGCTCCGGATCACCGGAACCTTCGACGACTGCCAGCGCATGGTGAAGGCCGCGTTCTCCGACCCGAGGCTCGCGGCGCTCCAGCTCACCTCGGCGAACAGCATCAGCCTCGGCCGGCTGCTGCCCCAGCTTGCGTACCACGCCTACGCCGCCTGGAGCTCCGGGGGGACGCTGAACATGGTGGTTCCCACCGGAAACCTGGGCAACGCGCTCGCGGCGGTCTGGGCGCGGGAGCTCGGCGCTCCGATCGGGGACATCGTCCTCGCCACCAACGCCAACCCGACGCTGACCGAGTACTGGGCCTCCGGCGCATACCGTGGCCGGCCGAGCATCTCGACCCTGGCCAACGCCATGGACGTCGGCGACCCCAGCAACTTCGAGCGGCTGGTCTGGACGTTTCCCGACCCGGCGGCGCTCCGGGGCGCCGTCCGGGCCCGCGCCGCGTCCGACGCGGAGATCTCCCGGACCATCCGGGAGGGCGAGCGGCGGCATGGCCAGGTCTTCTGTCCACACACCGCGGCGGGGGTTCACGTTCTCGAGCAGCTCCGGGCGGAAGGGGCGAGGGGGACCTGGGCAGTGGCGGCCACGGCGCATCCCGCGAAGTTCGAGGGCACGGTCGAGCCGCTGGTGGGGCACCCGGTCGCGGTGCCCCGGGCGCTGTCCGAGCTGCTCGCCCGCCCGGCACACGCCGAGGCGCTCCCGGCGGATCCCGCCGCGCTCCGGCACTGGCTTCTCCACCACGCGGGCGGGTGAGCCCTGAGCGAGGGCGCGCGGGGCTCCGCTGGTGTTATGAGCGGAGGCTCCATGAACGTGCACTCCACCGTCCTCTCCGCCATCGGCCACACCCCGCTGGTCCGCCTGAACAAGCTGGTGGGCCCGAACGACGCCACGGTCTACGCGAAGTGCGAGTTCATGAATCCGGGCGGGTCGATCAAGGACCGGATGGCGCTCCACATCATCGAGAAGGCCGAACGCGAGGGAAAGCTGAAGCCCGGCGGCACCATCGTGGAGAACACGTCGGGCAACACCGGCATGGGTGTGGCGCTCGCGGCGGCGGTGAAAGGCTATCGCTGTATCTTCACGATGCCGGACAAGATGTCCGCCGAGAAGATCAACCGGCTGAAGGCGCTGGGCGCGCAGGTGGTGGTGACGCCGACCAACGTGCCCGCCGACTCGCCGCAGAGCTACTACGAGACCGCCAAGCGCATCGCCCGCGAGACGCCGGGCAGCTTCTACCTGAACCAGTACCACAACCCCGACAACGGCGAGGCGCACTACCTCTCCACTGCGCCCGAGCTGTGGGAGCAGCTGGAGGGCCGGCTGGACGTCTTCGTCACGGGGCTCGGCACCGGCGGGACGATGACCGGCGTGGGCAAGTTCCTGAAGGAGAAGAATCCCGCCATCCGCAACGTGGGCGTGGATCCGGTGGGCAGCGTCTACCAGGGCTATTTCCAGACCGGGAAGCTGCCCCAGCCGCACGTCTACAAGGTCGAGGGCATCGGCGAGGACATGCTCTGCAAGGCGCTCGACTTCTCGGTGATCGACGAGATCCGCCAGGTCGATGACCAGCAGTGCTTCAACGCCGCGCGGAGGCTCGCCCGCGAGGAAGGCCTGTTCGGCGGCGGCAGCTCGGGCGCGGCGGTGCACGTCGCGGTCGAGGTCGCCCGTGAGCTGGGCAAGGGCAAGGTGGTGGTGGTCGTCCTGACCGACACCGGCAACAGCTACATCAGCAAGTTCTTCAGCGATGAGTGGATGAAGGACAACGGCTTCGCGGTGGACGAGAAGTCCCCTGGCCGGGTGAAGGACCTGATCGGCGCGCGGAAGCAGAACGTGCTGTTCGCGGAGAAGGGCCAGCGGATCGACGCGGTGGTCGAGCTGATGCGGAAGCACGGCATCAGCCAGATGCCGGTGCGTGACGCACAGGGCGGCACGGTGGGGATGATCCACGAATATGATCTCCTCAACGCGCTGGTCTCGAAGAAGCAGGGGTTCCAGGACGTGATCGACCCGCTGATCGCTCCGCTGCAGGGCGTGGTGAGCCCGGAGGCCACGCTGAGCCGGCTCCGCGAGGTCTTCGCGCAGGACAACGTCGCGGTGGTGAAGGAGCACGAACAGGTGGTGGGCATCGTGAGCAAGATCGACCTGATCGAGTACCTCGCGGGGCGCATGTGACCGGCCGCGCCAACGCGGTCTATCGGGTGACCATCGAGGTGGCGCCGGTCATCGAGGAGACCTGGGCACGCTGGCACGCGGCGGACCACATGCCCGACGTGGTCCGTCAGCCCGGCTTCCTGGGCGCGACACGGTGGAAGGAGCAGGAGCGCGCCGCCGATGGGTGGATCCGGTATGTCGTCCACTACCGGGCGGAGAGCGTCGTCGCGATCGAGGCCTACCGCAGCTCGCCGGCGGGCGTGCGGCTGCGGGATGACCACACCAACCGGTACGGGAACGTGACCCGGCTCACCCGGTCGGTGCTGTCCGAGCCCATCTTCGTCGGCCCCGAGCGCTGAGCGGCGCGGCCCGCGCTCACTTTCCGGAGCTGGATGAGGACGCAGAGTTCACCCTCTGGCCAGGTCCATCCCGGAAATCCTTTCGAACAGCATGCGGGGTTCGTCTCTCCCGGCTCTCGGGGCCGCCCTGCTGATTGACCTCCAGGCGGCCGACGCGGCGGGGCGGAACGCGGTAGGACCCCGACATATGTGCTCTGCATGCACATTGTTTTTGCAGTCGTATGCATGCAGAGCACACATGCTTCGCTCTTCGGCTCGCCGCCAACTCGGGACCCGGGCCGCTCCTGTCCACCAGCCGGACGCACGGGGGCCAGTCCGATTCCAGCGCGCCGAGCCCGTGGATGGGAGCGCGCCCGAAAGCGCACCACCTGCCCGGCCGGCGCCTTCGGACCACCGCCCGAGCGCAGCGTGGCGGCCCGCCGCGCGGTGAACCAGCGGGGGTGGCCCCGCCGCCAGGCGACTGCGACGGCGAGGCAGGACGGCAAGCGCCGCCCCGCGCACTCACATTTCAGGCCGGTCCCATTGAAGGGATACAGCCTTCACCACCTCGTCCTTTGGGCCAGTAACCCTCACCCGCGTTTGCTCGATTCGGGCTGAAGCACCAGCTCAGCGTCGATGGTGATTTTGATGTTGTCACCTACGACGACACCGGTACCCTCGCCCGGGAAGTCCCAAAGGAGGCCAAAGTCCCTCCGATTGACGGACGTGGTGGCCTCGATGCCGCGGCGGATGCCCCCGGCATGGTTGAACGGGGGCGAGGCTGTGACCGCGAGAGTCACCGGCTTGGTCACACCATGCATTGTCAGGCTGCCCGTCACCGAGTACGAGGTGGCACTCGACTTGCTAATGCTGCTCGAGACGAAGGTGATCACGGGGTACTTGGCCGCGTCGAAGAACTCTGGGCTCTTTAGGTGCGTGTCACGCTCTTCTACGCCCGTCGTTATCGAGCTCACCTTGATGGTCGCATGGACCTTGGAATTGGGGGGGCTGGCGTCATCCAGGATGACGGTTCCGGAAGGTTGCTGGAACATGCCGCGCACGTTGGAGAACACGTGCTTGCAAACGAATGCCGCCGAGGAGTTTTCCGGGTCTAGCTCCCACTTCGAGGTCTGGGGAACAGGAGGAATTGGAAAAGCAGGAACTGACACCTTGTCCGGACCCCTGGAGGCCGCTGGTGCACTCGTGGTGTCCCGGGATCTGCAGGCAGGAACTGACAGCAGCGTGCTCACAGCGAGCACCGACAAACGCATGGAAAGCCTCCCGAACAGCCACAGACGTGAAGGAGGACCTCCCCTCAGAAACGGGGCGTCCACCCAGCAGCCCGAGCATACTTCTACTGTGCAGCAATCGATGCCTTTGCGCACGCGCGCGGTGTTCGAGCGGCACAACGTCGTCGACACCCAGGACAGGACCTGCGAGCGGCTGTGCCCGGGCGCACTCGGCTGCCGTCAGCGGCTCGCCGAAGCGTGTCCTGAGGCCTTCGTCCTGCACGAGGCGAGGGCGTCGGAGATCAACGTCGCGAGCCGCGGCGTGCGAAGACTGAGCACGTCAGCGCGGCGGGCCAGGGTGCAGCCCGCGCCTGCATCGCCAGCTCGCATGGCGGCGGTGAGCGCAAGATCAAAGGCCTCCGGAGTCTGACGGACCTCGAGGTTGCGGGTCGCCCATCGGAGGGCTTCCGACGGGTCTCTCACCATGAAGAACCGGGCTGCGTGATCGGCGAATGCGTCCGGGTGCCGATCGAGGAGCACACCGTACCGAGCCCGAGCCTCCGCCTCCTCGCGTGAAGCCTCGGCCAGGTCTCGGCGGCGTCGGGCGAGCTCGGCCCGGACCGCGGCGATCTCCGGATCCGACGCCTCGGGAACCACCGAGCGAAGCGCCTCGGCGGCTGCGCCGAGCGAACCGAGAGCCATCTGCATCGAGCCCAGGTGGACCGCGGCCTGCGCGTGACCCGGGAGACGTCGAAGCACTGAGCGATAGAGCCCGGCCGCGCGCGGGAGGTCGCCCGCACGTTCGGCCAGGAGGCCCTGCCGGAACTCCACGAAGGCCACCGGAAAGGGACTCGTATCGCGGTAGGCGGCGAGGGCGCGGGTGAACTCCTGCGCCGCTCCCATCGCGTCGCCGGA
>Ga0208851_1000531_pt1 | contig 16455 bp, 13 predicted proteins | sample NGESurshal092012_FD_184481 | JGI IMG/M metagenome (GOLD analysis project Ga0208851, IMG submission 184481) | Arctic peat soil microbial communities from Barrow, Alaska - NGEE Surface sample 415-2 shallow-092012 (SPAdes) | ecosystem: Environmental > Terrestrial > Soil > Wetlands > Peat ... | reverse complement strand
CAGGACGCCGTCGGCGATCCACCACTCGACGGGCTCACCGTCGGGCAGTCCGCGGCCACGGACGTGGAGCACTACTTCTGGCCGGGGAACTTCAGCTTGGACAGGTCGAAGTCGGCCAGACCCGGCGGAAGTTCGTTGAGGCCCTCGGGCATCTGCGACAGGTCGGGGAACCCGCCGGGCAGGCCGCCGGCGAGCAGCGGATTGCGTGCCTTCGGCGGCGTCGGTCCGCGACCACCCTTCTTGCCCTTCTTCTTGGCGTTCTTGGCGTTCTTCTTCGACGAGCGCCGGCCGAACGGCATCCCCATCGCACCGGCCATCTGCGACATCATCTTGCGGGCCTCGAAGAACCGGTCGACGAGCTGGTTTACCTCCGAGACCGCCACACCAGAGCCGTTGGCGATCCGCAGCCGCCGCGAGGCGTTGATGATCTTCGGGTCGGCCCGCTCCTCGGGGGTCATACCGCGAATGATCGCCTGCAGCCGGTCGAGCTGGCTGTCGTCGACCGCGGCCAGCGCGTCCTTCATCTGGCCCGCACCGGGCAGCATGCCCAGCAGGTTGCCGATCGGGCCCATCTTGCGGATCATCAGCATCTGCTCGAGGAAGTCCTCCAGCGTCAGCTCGCCCGAGCCGATCTTGGCGGCGGCCTCCTCGGCCTTCTGCTGGTCGAAGACCTGCTCGGCCTGCTCGATGAGGCTGAGCACGTCGCCCATGCCCAGGATGCGGCTGGCCATCCGGTCGGGGTGGAAGACGTCGAAGTCCTCGAGTTTCTCACCCGTCGACGCGAACAGGATCGGCACGCCGGTGACCTCACGCACCGACAGCGCCGCGCCACCGCGGGCGTCGCCGTCGAGCTTGGTCAGCACCACGCCGGTGAAGCCGACGCCGGTGCCGAAGGCCTCGGCGGTGGCGACGGCGTCCTGGCCGATCATCGCGTCGAGGACGAACAGGGTCTCGTCGGGGTTGGTCGCATCGCGGATCGCGGCGGCCTGAGCCATCAACTCTTCGTCGATGCCCAGCCGGCCGGCGGTGTCGACCACGACGACATCGAAGTGCTTGGCCTTGGCCTCGGCGAGGCCGGCGGCTGCCACCGCGACGGGGTCTCCCGGCGGGGAGTCGTGGGAGCCCTCGGCGGTGCCGGGGTGCGGCGCGAAGACGTTGACGCCGGCCCGTTCGCCGACGATCTTGAGCTGGTTGACCGCACCGGGGCGCTGCAGGTCGCAGGCCACCAGCAGCGGGGTGTGCCCCTGCCCCTTGAGCCACTTGGCGAGCTTGCCCGCCAGGGTCGTCTTACCGGCGCCCTGCAGGCCGGCGAGCATGATCACCGTCGGCGGGTTCTTGGCGAACGCCAACTGGCGGGTCTCGCCGCCGAGGATGCCGATGAGCTCGTCGTTGACGATCTTGACGACCTGCTGGGCCGGGTTGAGCGCGCCGGAGACCTCCGCACCCTTGGCCCGCTCCTTGATGCGGTTGACGAACTCGCGGACCACCGGCAGCGAGACGTCGGCCTCGAGCAGGGCCAGACGGATCTCGCGGGTGGTGGCGTCGATGTCGGCGTCGGTGAGCCGGCCCTTGCCACGCAGGCCAGCGAGCGCACCGGTCAACCGGTCGGACAGGGATTCAAACACGACGTAAGCCTATCTGGACTTGCACCGCCGAGATCGCGGGCCGCGCTAGCTGGCCTCTTCGACCGGCTTGGCCGCAGCCACCGCGGGCAACACCGCGTAAAGCTCGCGTTCCAGCGAGGTGCGGACCTCGTCGACGGAGCTCGATGCGGGCACGGTCAGGCCGAACACGTCGACCACCGAGGAGCCCAGTGTGGTGATCTTGGCCCAGGCGATGTCGACGGCGGAGCGTTCGAAGACGTTGGTGAGCATCGCGAGCAGCCCGGAGCGGTCGGTGGTGCGGATCTCCACCATCAGCTGGCCGGGCCCGCTGCCGTCGCGCCACAGGATGCGCGGCGGTGCGGGCGCGGAGTTCACGGGTACGTCCGCCTTGGACTCCCCGACCCTGCCGGTGCCGTACTGGGCGGCCTCGCGGTCACGTTTTTCCAGCGACGCGATGACGTCGAGTTCACCGTCGAGGGACAGGATGAACTGCTGGCGCAGAAGTTCGGCGGCCGGCGGCGAGCCGAAGTGCGGCGACACGACGAAGGTGTTGATCGCCGCGCCGCTGGCACTGTTGATCGCCGCGGAATGGACCCGCAGCGAATTCAGCGCCAGCACACCCGCGGCCTTGGACAACAGTCCGCGCTTGTCCGGGGCGATCATCGTGACGTTGTAGGTATGCGCACTCTCCCCCGACGTCATGTCGACATGCACCCCGTGGTCGGCGGCCAGCGAAAGATGATGCGGGTCAATGGGATCCGCCTGTGGCAGGGACTCGCCGGCCATCACCATGCGGCAGCGCCGCACCAGGTCGCCGATCAGCGAGGCCTTCCAGTCGCCCCACACCCCCGGTCCGGTGGCCAGTGAGTCGGCCTCGGCCAGCGCGTCGAGCAGCTCCAGCAGCACCGGATCGCCGTTCAGCGCGGTGATCACGCCGTCAATGGTCCGCGGATCCTGCAGGTCTCGGCGGGTGGCGGTGTCGGGCAGCAGCAGGTGGTAGCGCACGATCGCCGAGAGCAGGTCGATGTCGGAGGGCCACAGTCCCAGCCGAGTGCCGACCTGCACTGCCAACTCGGCGCCGATTACGCTGTGATCTCCCCCGCGCCCCTTGCCGATGTCATGTAGCAGCGCGCCCAGCACCAGCAGGTCGGGGCGTGAAACCCGGGTCGTGAAAGCGCTTGCCCGGGAGACGGTTTCGACCAGATGACGGTCGACGGTCCAGATGTGGATGACGTCGCGAGGCGGCAGATCGCGCACCGCACCCCATTCGGGGAACAGCCGTCCCCACAGACCGGTGCGGTCCAGGGCCTCCACGGTGGCCACCGTCGTGGGGCCGGCGGCCAGCAACACCAGCAGGTCCTTGAGCGCGTCGCGGGGCCAGGGGGTGCGCAACTCCGGCGCCGAGTCGACCAGCCTGCTCAGCGTCGACCCCGAGATCGGCAGCCCGGTGGTGGCCGAGGCGGCGGCCACCCGCAGGATCAGACCGGGATCGCGCTCGGGGCGGGCATCGCGGGCCAGGATCACCTCGCCGGCGTACTCGATGACACCTTCGTCCAGCGGCCGGCGAACCGGGCGGCGCAGGGCCGAAAGTCCGCGCCGCGGTAGCGCGTTGGCCGCGGTACGCAGACCCGCGTCGACGTAGTAGCTGATGGTGCGTGCCGCATCGGAGAGCACCCGGGCCAGATCGAACCTGTCCCCGATGCGAAGCGCGGCGCCGATCTCGTCGGCGAACTGGGCCAGCAGATGGTCGCGGCCCCGCTTGGAGACCCGGTGTAGTTCGGTGCGCACGTTGAGCAGCGCCAGATGGGCCTCGCCGAGCGAGCCGGTCGGCGAGGCCAGCGAGTGACTCGGGTACACGTCGGCAAGCTGCGCGATGGCCAGGGCATTCAGCAGCTGAACGTCGCGCAGTCCGCCGCGGCCGCACTTGAGGTCGGGCTCGGCCCGGTGCGCGATCTGCCCGCTGCGCTGCCAGCGCGCCTGGGTGTGCTCGACGAGTTCGTCGAAGCGCGAGGCGATTCCGGTGCGCCACTGCCGGCGCGCACCACCGATCAGCAGTGACGACAGCTCGGAGTCCCCGGCGATGTGCCGGACTTCCAGCATTGCCAGGCCCGCCGAGATGTCCTCGCCGGCGACCTGCAACGCCTCGGGAACGGTTCGCACGCTGTGGTCGAGCCGAATGTTGGCGTCCCACAACGGGTACCAGAGCAACTCGGCGACCTGCGTCACCACATCGGCCGGCATGTTGTCGTGCAGCAGCATCAGATCGAGATCGGAGTACGGCACGAACTCGCGGCGGCCGAGGCCGCCGGTGGCCACCAGGGCGAAACCGCTGGTGGGCGTGATCCCGATCTCGGTGGCCTTGGTGGTCAGCCAGAACTGGTGAAGATCCAGCAGCGCGTCGCGCAACTCGACCGAATCAAGGTGCCGCTTGCCGCTTTCCAGCAGTTGCTTGCATGCTGTGGCCAGATCTTTGGCGGGCTTGGACGAGCCCGCCGCCGGGGCCTCCCATCGGGAGGCGCCGGCGGCGGGATCTCTTGTGTGCTTTGTCATCTCAGTCCTCCCGCGTCCGTCGCCGACTAACGCTTGTCCGGTGTGGCCGCAAGAAGACTCACCTCGCGTGCGTCAGAGGGCGTCCGATCCCCGCTCGCCGGTGCGAACTCTAACAACGGTCTCCACCGGGCTGACCCACACCTTGCCGTCACCGATCTTGCCGGTCCGTGCGGCCTGCACGATGACGTCCACCACCTTGTCCACGGCGGAATCATCGACCAGGACCTCCACGCGGACCTTGGGCACGAAGTCGACGGAGTACTCAGCACCGCGGTAGACCTCGGTGTGACCCTTCTGGCGTCCATACCCCTGGACCTCGCTGACGGTCATTCCGAGAATGCCCGTCTGCTCCAGGCCGGTCTTGACGTCTTCCAGCGTGAACGGCTTGACGATCGCAGTGATCAGCTTCATTTCCCTCATTCCTCCGCGCCGTGACGACCAAGAACCGAGCCGCTGCCGGCAACCGCGAAGTCGTACGCGGTTTCCGCGTGTTCGGCTTCGTCGATGCCGCCCGCCTCATCCTCACGGTCAAGCCGCAGTCCGATGGTGTATTTCACGATCAAGGCCAAGATAGCGGTAGCGATTGCCGAGTACCCCAGAACCGCGAAGGCACCGATCGCCTGCTTCGTCAATTGGTCGAAGCCACCGCCGTAGAACAGGCCGGAGACCGCCGCCGGAGCTTCCTTGGTGGCCACCAGACCGACCATCAACGTTCCGAACAGGCCGCCGACCAGGTGAACGCCGACCACGTCGAGCGAATCATCAAAGCCGAACTTGAACTTCAACCCGACAGCGAGCGCGCAAAAGACACCGGCGCCGGCGCCGATGGCCAACGCGCCCACGACGTTCACCGACGAGCAGGACGGGGTGATCGCGACCAGGCCGGCCACGATGCCCGATGCCGCGCCCAGTGTGGTGGCGTGTCCGTCCCGGATGCGCTCGGTGAGCAGCCAGCCCAGCATCGCCGCCGCGGTGGCGACCGTGGTGGTGACGAAGGTGCTACCCGCGACGCCGCCCGAGTTGGTCGCCGAGCCGGCGTTGAAGCCGTACCACCCGAACCACAGCAGACCGGCGCCCAGCATCACGAACGGCAGGTTGTGCGGGCGCATCGGCGATGTCGGCCAGCCGAGGCGCTTGCCCAGGATGAGCGCCAGCACCAGGCCCGCGGTACCGGCGTTGATGTGCACCGCGGTACCACCCGCGAAGTCGATTGCCTTGAGCTTGTTGGCAATCCAGCCGCCGGTCTCACCGGTGTAACCGTCGAAGGCGAACACCCAGTGCGCGACCGGGAAGTAGACGAACGTCGCCCACAAACCGGCGAACACCAGCCAGCCACCGAACTTGAGGCGGTCGGCCACCGCACCGGAGATCAGCGCGACGGTGATGATGGCGAACATCAGCTGGAAGGCCACGAACACCGTCTGCGGAATCGTGCCGAACAGCGCGATGTCGACCGCCGGTGTGGCTTCGATTCCCGCGGCCGGATCGGCGGCGACGGCAGCAACAGCGTTCCCGCCGATGAGACCCTTGAGGCCGAAGTACTGCGCGGGGTCACCGAACAGGTTGAACTTGTCGTTGCCGAAGGCCATCGAGTAGCCGTACAGCACCCACAGCACCGTGACGACGCCCATGGAGCTGATGCTCATCATGAGCATGTTGAGCACGCCTCTGGCGCGCACCATGCCGCCGTAGAAGAACGCCAGACCTGGCGTCATCAGCAACACAAGTGCGGCACTGGCCAGCATCCATGCTGTGTCACCCGTGTCCGGCTGACCCATTATCGGGAATTGGTCCACTCGCGATTTCCTCCTTCGCCCATGCCACGGTTAAGCACCGTTGACCTAGGCCAAGACAATGCTGAGTGGTTGTTTCCGCCAGGACGCCTGGGTGTTTCGCGCGTGTGAACGGATCGGCCGTCTTCGTTTCGCAGGTGTTACATCCCGCAATCCGGGCCGCGCGTAATGGATTTGCGGCTATCCGAGCAGCGCGTCGACGAAGGCGCCGGGCTCGAACGGCGCGAGATCGTCGGGACCTTCGCCGAGTCCGACGAGCTTGACCGGGACGCCGAGCTCTTGCTGGACGCGGAATACGATGCCGCCCTTGGCGGTGCCGTCGAGCTTGGTCAGCGCCACCCCGGTGATGTCGACGACGTCGGCGAACACCCGTGCCTGCGCCAGGCCGTTCTGGCCGATGGTGGCGTCCAGGACGAGCAGCACTTCGTCGACGGCGGCCCGCTTGCTCACCACCCGCTTGACCTTGCCGAGTTCGTCCATCAGCCCGGTCTTGGTGTGCAGCCGGCCGGCGGTGTCGATGACGACGACGTCAGCACCCGCGGCGATGCCTTTGTCCACGGCGTCGAAGGCCACCGAGGCGGGGTCGGCACCCTCGGCACCGCGCACCACCTCCGCGCCCACCCGCGAGCCCCAGCTCTGCAGCTGATCGGCCGCGGCTGCGCGGAAGGTGTCTGCCGCGCCCAGCACGACCCGGCGGCCGTCGGCCACCAGCACCCGGGCCAGCTTGCCCACCGTCGTGGTCTTGCCGGTGCCGTTGACTCCGACGACCAGCAGCACCGAGGGCTTGTCGGCGTGCGGCAGCGCCTTGATCGAGCGGTCCAGGCCGGGGTTGAGCTCCGCGATGAGGACCTCCCGCAGGACCGCGCGGGCGTCGGCCTCGGTGCGGACGTTGCTGCTGGCCAGCTTGGTGCGCAGCTGCTCGACCACCGAGCTGGTCACCACCGGGCCCAGGTCGGCGATCAGCAGGGTGTCCTCGACCTCTTCCCAGGAGGCTTCGTCGAGATCGCCGCCGCCGAGCAGGCCGAGCATGCTGCGGCCGAGCGCGTTCTGTGACTTGGCCAGCCGGCCGCGCAGCCGCTCCAGGCGGCCTTCCGTCGGCGCAATGCTGCCGATATCGGGCGCCGCCGGAGCTACTGGAGCGGGCGGCGCCTCTGGGGTGACGGTCATTTCGGCCACCGGCGGCTCGGGCAGCCGCACCTCGGAGATCGGCCGCTTGATCGAGTCCCGCGGAATCGCCGCGTCGTCGCCCACCCCCGGCCGGCCCACGCCGGTATCTATCCCCGAGTCGCTCCGCTCTCCCCCGCGAGCGGGAGGTGCCCCCAGCCCGCCGGTGTCGGTGGCAGTTGCTGACGATTGTGTGAACGTTATGCCCGACGAGGCGGTGTAGCCGCCCGACCTGTCGATTGGTGTGGCACCCTCTGAGCTGCGGCGCAAGCTGATCTGGCGCCGCCGATACCGCACCAGACCGATGACGATTGCAGCGACGACCAGGACGGCGATGACCGCGATAGCGATCCAGAGAACCTGTGACACCGTGCCATTCTTTCAGGGCGCGGCGCGGGGCTGTGTCGCGCCTGACCAACGGGGTACGCCGTGACGATGGACCGTGCCGGACTGGCGACCCGCAAACTGCGCCACATCGACGCCTGCCTGACCGGGCCGGTCGAGTACGTCGGCGTCACCACCGGGTTCGAGCGTTACCGGCTGCCCTACAACGCGCTGACCCAGACCAGCCTGAGCACCATCGAGCTGGGCACCCGGTTCCTGGGCGCCGACCTGCGGGCCCCGGTCCTGGTCGGGGCGATGACCGGCGGCGCCGAGCTGTCCCGCACGATCAACCGCAACCTGGCCGAGGCGGCCCAGAAACTGGGCATCGGCATGATGCTCGGTTCGCAGCGCATCATGCTCGACAACGACGCGGCCGCCCGCAGCTTCGAGGTCCGCGAGCTGGCGCCCGACGTGCTGCTGATCGGCAACATCGGACTGGCTCAGCTGTCCGACGCAGCGATCCCCAAGCTGGCCGCCGCGCTGGAGCGGGTCGGCGCCGACGCGCTGGCCGTGCACACCAACCCCCTGCAGGAGGCCATGCAGGACAACGGCGACACCGACTTCTCCGGCTCGCTGGAACGACTGCGCCGCGTCGCCGAGGAACTGCCCTGCCCCGTGCTGGTCAAGGAAGTCGGCCACGGCATCGGCGCCCACGCCGCCGAGAAGCTGCGCGGGCTGCCGATCGCGGCGGTCGACGTCGCCGGCGCCGGCGGCACCTCCTGGGCCCGCGTGGAGCAGCTGGTGCGCTACGGAGAGGTGCGCTACCCGGCGATCGCCGAATGGGGTGTGCCGACCGCCCAGGCCCTGCGGGAGGTGCGTGCGACGCTGCCGGGGATGCCGCTGGTGGCCTCGGGCGGCATCCGGACCGGGATGGACGCCGCCAAGGCGCTCGCGCTGGGTGCCGACGTGGTGGCGCTGGCCCGCCCGCTGCTGGCGCCGGCGATCGAGTCCCCGGCCGCGGCGCTCGACGCGCTGGAGGGCTTCGTCGAGGAGCTGCGGGTGTGCCTGCACGGCTGCGGCGTGGCCGACCTCGCCGGATTGCGCAGCCTTGACGTCAGTTCTGCGGAGTAGCCCCGACCAGTTCCTGGCCGCGCATCCGCTGCGAGATCACCGCGGAGATACCGTCGCCCTGCATGCTGACGCCGTAGAGCGCGTCGGCGATCTCCATGGTCGGCTTCTGGTGGGTGATCACGATCAGCTGCGACTGCGTCCGCAGTTGCTCGAACAGCCCGATCAGCCGGCGCAGGTTGATGTCGTCGAGGGCGGCCTCGACCTCGTCCATCACGTAGAACGGTGACGGGCGGGCCCGGAAGATGGCGACCAGCATCGCGACGGCGGTCAGCGACTTCTCGCCACCGGAGAGCAGCGAGAGCCGCTTGACCTTCTTGCCCGGCGGGCGGGCTTCGACCTCGACGCCGGTGGTCAGCATGTCGTTGGGATCGGTGAGGAGCAGCCGTCCCTCACCGCCCGGGAACAGCGTGGCGAACACCTGCTCGAACTCGCGCGCGACGTCGACGTAGGCCTCGGTGAAGACCTGCAGGATCCGGTTGTCGACGTCGGCGATGACGTCCAGCAGGTCCTTGCGGGCGGCCTTGACGTCCTCGAGCTGGGTGGCCAGGAAGTTGTAGCGCTCCTCCAGCGCGGCGAACTCCTCGAGCGCCAGCGGGTTGACCCGGCCCAGCTCGGCCAACTCGCGTTCGGCACGCTTGGCCCGCCGCTCCTGGGTGGGCCGGTCGAACGGCATCGGCGCCGGCGCGGTGACCTCCTCGCCGCGTTCCTTGGCCTGCTCGTATTCGGCCATCTCCAGCTCCGACGGCGGCAACGCGACGTCGGGCCCGTACTCGGCGACCAGGTCTTCGGCGGCCATGCCGAACTGCTCGAGCACCATCTGCTCGAGTTGCTCGATGCGCAGCGCAGCCTGCGCCTTGGCCACCTCGTCGCGGTGCAGGGAGTCGGTGAGCGCGGTGATGCGGGTGTTCAGCGCGGCAACCTCCTCGCGTGCTGCGGCCATCGCGGTGGCCCGCTGCTGGCGCTCGGCGGCCAGCGCGTCGCGGCGCCGCGAGGCGGCGGCGACCACGCCGCTCAGCCGCTCGGCGAGGCGGCGCCCGGACTCGGAGACCGCGGCCGCCACCGTCGCGGCATGCGCGCGGGCGGCGCGGGCCCGCTGTGCGCGCAACCGGGCCTCACGTTCGGCGGCGGCGGCGCAGCGCAGCGAATCTGCCTGTCCCCGAACGGCATTCGCACGTTCCTCAGCGGTGCGCACCGTCAGGCGAGCTTCCACCTCGACGGTGCGGGCGGCCTCGGCGGCGGACTGCATCTGCTGGCGGTCGACGGGGGCGTCCTCGACGACAGTCTGGCCCTCCTGGGCGGCGTTCAGTCGGGCTTCGAGTGCGGTCAGCTCCTCGACGGTCTGGGTCCGGCTGGCCTCGAGCTCGTTGCGTTGGGCGAGCTGGCGGCGCCAGTCCCCCTCGGCGGCGCGGGCATCCTGACCCAGCCGGCCCAGCTGCTCGTAGATGGCCGAGATCGCGGCGTCGGATTCGTTGAGGGCTGCCAGGGCCTCCCCGGCGGCGTCCTGCCGGTTGGCCTGCTCGCCGAGCGCACCGGCCAGCGCGGCCGTCAACTCCTCGACCTGGGTCTCGGCGGTGACGAGTTCGCTTCTGGCCTTGTCGATTTCGGAGGCGATCTCCAGGGTGCTCGGCTTGCGGTCGGAGCCGCCGCTAACCCATCCGGGGCCGACGAGGTCGCCGTCGAGGGTGACCGCGCGCAGTGTGGGCCGCGAGGCGACGACGTCCAGGGCGGCGGCCAGATCCTCGACGACGGCCACGTCGGCGAGCATCGCGGTCATCGCGCCCTGCAGCCGTGCGGGCGCGTCGATCAGGTCGAGGGCCCAGCGGGCGCCCTCAGGCAGCGGCCCGGTCTGCGGGCGCGACCCGGCGGGCCAGTCCCCGAGCACGATCGCGGCCCGGCCCCCGTCGGCTTCCTTCAGCGCCCGCACCGCCGACCGGGCGGCGGTGAAGTCGTCGGCGGCCACGGCGTCGGCGGCCGCGCCCAGCACCGCGGCCAGCGCCACCTCGTAGCCGACGTGCACCTTGACCAGTTTGGCGATCGTACCGAAAAGTCCTGCGCTGCTTCGGTTCTGGACCAGCCAGGCAGCGCCGTCCTTACGTTCCAGGCCGACAGAGAGCGCGTCGATGCGGGCCCGCAGCGAGGCGACCAGTCGCTCGGCGGCCCGCTCGGCGGCCTGCAGCTCGGCCACCCGTTCGTCGGCCAGGCGCAGCGCGGCGATCGAGCGGTCGTGTTGCTCGTCGAGGCCCACCTCGCCCTGGTCGAGCTCGCCGACCCGGCTCTGCACGGTCTCGAACTCGGCCTTGGCCTGCTGGGCGCGGGCGGCCGCCTCCTCGATGGCATTGGTCAGCCGCGCCACCCCGTCGTCGATCGACTCGACCCGAGCCCGCATGGTCTCGACCTGACCGGCCAGGCGCGCCAAACCTTCGCGGCGATCGGCCTCGGCGCGCACGGCGGCCATGTGGGCGCGTTCGGCCTCGGCCGCCGCGCGTTCCTTGTCGACCAGGTCGGCACGGGCCGATTCGAGGCGGGAGGTCGCTTCGGCAAGCTCGGCCAGCAGCTGCTGTTCGCGTGCGGCGACCTCCTCGGCCTGGGCTTCCAGCGCGTCGGGGTCCGGACCGCTGCTGGCGCTGGGCCCGGTGTCCAGGTACTGCGCACGTTCACTGGCGATGCGCACGGTCGCACTGACCCGTTCGGCCAGTGCTGAGAGCCGGAACCAGGTCTGCTGAGCCGCGTCGGTGCGCTCGGACAGCGTGGCGACCGCCGCCTCGTGGGCAGCGAGTGCCTCAGTGGCCACCGCCAGCCGTGCGGCGGCCTCGTCGTGTTCACGGCGCAGCGTGGTCTCGGTGTTGTCGGCGCCCTCGAACTCAGCGCGGCGCACCACCAGGTCGTCGGCGGCCAGCCGCAACCGCGCGTCGCGCAGGTCGGCCTGGATCGTCTGCGCACGGCGGGCCATCTCGGCCTGCCGGCCCAGCGGCTTGAGCTGGCGGCGCAGCTCGGTGGTCAGGTCGGTGAGCCGGGCCAGGTTGGCCGACATCGACTCGAGCTTGCGGACCGCCTTTTCCTTGCGCTTGCGATGCTTGAGCACGCCGGCGGCTTCCTCGATGAACGCGCGGCGATCCTCCGGGCGCGACTCCAGGATCTGCGACAGCCGGCCCTGGCCCACGATGACGTGCATCTCCCGGCCGATGCCGGAGTCGCTCAGCAGCTCCTGGACGTCCATCAGCCGACAGCTGCTGCCGTTGATCTCGTACTCGCCGGCGCCGTCGCGGAACATCCGCCGGGTGATCGAGACCTCGGAGTACTCGATGGGCAGCGCGCTGTCGGAGTTGTCGATGGTCAGCGTGACCTCGGCGCGCCCGAGCGGTGCCCGCGAGGAGGTGCCGGCGAAGATGACGTCCTCCATCTTGCCGCCGCGCAGTGTCTTGGCCCCCTGCTCGCCCATCACCCAGGCCAGCGCATCGACGACGTTGGACTTCCCCGACCCGTTGGGGCCGACCACGCAGGTGATGCCCGGTTCGAAGCGCAGAGTCGTCGGTGACGCGAAGGACTTGAAGCCCTTCAGCGTCAGACTCTTGAGGTACACGTCGAGTGAGCGTACCGGCGGTTGGATCAGCGCTCGCGGAACCCGCTCATCGGCTCGCCGGAATCGGTGAACTCGGCGACGACTTTGTCGACCGAACCGGGCGTCGACCCGCCCCGCAACAGATCCAGAAGACGCTCACAATCGGCCCGCGGACCCTGCGCGACCACCAGCACCCGGCCGTCGGGCTGGTTGCTGGCGTAGCCGGCCAGGCCCAGTTCGAGTGCGCGCGACCGCGTCCACCAGCGGAAACCCACGCCCTGTACATAGCCGTGCACCCAGGCGGTCAGTCGGACGTCGTCGCTCATGGCGCGGTGTTGGTGACGTCGAAGCTCACCGTGGTGCCGGCCTTGAGGGTCCGCCCGACGGTGCAGGCCTGGTCGATGGCCCGGTTGACCACGATCAGCAGGCGTTCGATGTCGGCCTCGGACAGACCGGAGAGGTCGATCTCGAGGTTCTCCTCGAGCAGCGGGTAGCGCTCCTGCTCCCGGTCGGCCGGTCCGGAGACCCGGATCACCGCCTGGTAGTCGTCGCCGAGACGGCGGCGCAGCGGCTCGTCGCTGCTCAGGCCGCTGCAGCCGGCGAGCGCGATCTTGAGCAGCTCACCGGGGGTGAACACGCCGTCGTCGGTCTCCGAGCCGACAAGGACCTCCGCGCCGCGGCTGCTGCGCCCCGTGTAGCGGCGGACGCCGGTGCGCTCCACCCACAGTTCAGTCATGTTCCCTTCCCTTGCGCCCAAACCGACAATCGGGCGCGAAAGTGCGAGTAAATCACGCCAGAACGTCGACCTCGATGTTGATCAACGCCGGGGCCGGGGCTGGCATTTCGGGCAGTAGAACGACGAGCGGTTCATGAACTTCTCCCGGCGGATCACCGCGCCGCAGCGGCGGCAGTTGCGGTCCTCCTGGCCGTAGACGTTCAGCGACCGGTCGAAGTAGCCGGACTGGCCGTTGACGTTGACGTACAGCGAGTCGAACGAGGTGCCGCCCTGCCCCAGCGCCTCGCGCATCACCTCGGCGGCGGCATCCAGCAGCTCGCCGAGCTCGCGGCGGGTCAGCTTCTCGGCCAGCCGGGCGCCGTTGATCTTGGCCCGCCACAACGCCTCGTCGGCGTAGATGTTGCCGATTCCCGACACCACGGTCTGGTCGAGCAGCTGCCGCTTGATCTCGGAGTGCTTGCGGCGCAGTACCGTAACCACGGCGTCACGGTCGAACATCGGGTCCAGCGGGTCACGGGCGATGTGCGCGACGGGGGCCGGCACCCGGCTGCCGTCGACGGTGACCAGATCGGCCAGCTGCCAGCCGCCGAAGGTGCGCTGGTCGATGAAGCTGAGCGCGGTGCCGTCGTCGAGCAGCGTCGCGATGCGCAGGTGGTCGGTGTTCGGGACCGGCCCGAGCAGCATCTGCCCGCTCATTCCCAGGTGCACCACCAGCGCGGTCTGATCGTCATCCAGATTGAGCCACAAGTACTTTCCGCGCCGGCCGGTGCCGGTGATCCGCACACCGAGCAGCCGTGCGATCAGGTCGGCCGCACCCGCCTCGTGCCGGCGGACCGCACGCGGATGGTTCACCCGAACCGCGTTGATGGACTTGCCGGCCACGTGGGTCTGCAGGCCGCGGCGGACCACCTCGACTTCGGGTAGCTCAGGCATGTGGACAGCGAACGGGACTGCGGCTCAAGCGGATTCCAGCGCGTTCCAGGCCGCGGCCGCAGCCTTCTGCTCGGCCTCTTTCTTCGAACGGCCGATGCCGGTGCCGTACTCGCTCTCCATGACGATCACCACGGCGGTGAACTCCTTGTCGTGGTCGGGACCGGTCGAGCTGACGAGGTAGGACGGCGAGCCGAGATTGCGTGCGGCCGTGAGCTCTTGGAGGCTGGTCTTCCAGTCCAGGCCGGCGCCCAACGTCGGCGCGGTGTCGAGGAGGTCGCCGAACAACCGAAGGATGACGTCGCGGGCGACCCCGATTCCGTGGTGCACGTAGACCGCGCCGAGCAGTGACTCCATGCCGTCGGCCAGGATGCTGGACTTGTCGGCACCGCCGGTGTTCATCTCGCCGCGGCCCAACAGCAGGTGAGCGCCGAGACCCTCGTCGGTCAGGTGGCGTCCGACGTCGGCCAGAGCGTGGGTGTTGACCACGCTCGCGCGAAGCTTGGCCAAATCCCCTTCGGAACGGTCGGGGTGGCGATGGAACAGCTCGTCGGTGATCGTCAGACCGAGCACCGCGTCGCCGAGGAACTCCAGCCGCTCGTTGGTGGGCAGCCCGCCGTGCTCGTAGGCATAGCTGCGGTGGGTGAGCGCCAGTGTCAGCAGGTCTTCGGGCATCTCGACGCCCAGGGCGTCCAACAGGTTCTGGCGCGACGGGGTCACAAGCGGCCGCCGCCCTGCTCGGGGTCGTCTCCCCCGTTCGAGTCGCCGAGCATGCTTGTCAGCTTGGCCCAGCGCGGATCGATCTTGTCGTGATGATGGCCGGGGTCGGCGGTGGCCAGCGCGACACCGCAGTCGGGGCACAGGCCCGGGCAGTCCTCGGAGCACAGCGGCGCGAACGGCAGGGCCAACCCGACGGCGTCGACGATGGCCTGTTCGATGTCGACGGTGTGGTCGACGACGTGGCCCACCTCGTCCTCCTCGGTGGTGGACTCGGTCGCGCTGTCGGGGTAGGCGAACAGCTCTGTCAACCCGATCTCGACCTCCCCGCTGACAGGGCCCAGGCAGCGGGTGCACTCACCGCGGGTCGGGCCGTACACCGTCCCGGTGACCAGCACGCCCTCCGACACCGACTCGAGGCGAAGATCGAGCGTCAGGTCGGCTCCGCGTTCGATGGCGATCAAGTCCAGCCCGATCCGCGATGGACTGGGCACGCTCTCGTGAATCTCCATCATCGAGCCTGGCCGGCGGCCCAGCCGCGAGATGTCGAGGACAAGCGGCGACCGCGGATGGTGGTGCCTTGCCGCACGGTGTGCCCTCGCCATAACCCTGATCTTAGGACGCCGCCCGACCCGGCTCGGTCGGGAACGGGTGGGCCCGCGGCTCAGTGCTGCGCGTAGTCGTGGGTACCGGCGGCGGTCCGCAGCTGATGACGGCCGCGGCTGACCGAGCGGAGGGTGCCGTTGAGGTAGTCCTCGAACTGGGCGAGCTTGTTGTCGACGTAGATGTCGCACTCGCCGCGCAGCCGGTCGGCCTCGGCGTGCGCGGTGTCGATGAGCCGGGTGGCCTCGGCGTTGGCGGACTGGACGACCTCGGTCTGCGAAACCAGCCGCTGCTGCTCCTTGATGCCTTCCTGCACGGCCTTCTCGTAGGACAAGTTGCCGCTCTCGACCAGGCGGTCGGCCTCGGCCTTGGCCCGGCTGGTGGCGGCCTCGTACTCGCGCTTGGACGTCGCGGCCAGTCGAGACGCCTCCTCGCGAGCCTCGTGGACCATCCGCTCGCTGTGCTGGCGTGCCTCGGCGACCATCCGGTCGGCCTGCGACTTGGCGTCGGCCAGCAGCCGGTCGGCCTCGGCCCGAGAGTGGCTGAGCAGCGAATCGGCCTCCGCCGTCGCATTGGACACCATGGAGTCGGCGTGCTCCTTGGCCTCCCGCAGCAGGTTGTCGCGGGCATCCAGCACGTCCTGGGCGTCGTCGAGCTCGCCCGGGATGGCGTCCTTGATGTCGTCGACCAGTTCCAGCACGTCGCCGCGTGGAACGACGCATCCGGCTGTCATCGGCACGCCGCGGGCCTCTTCGACAATCGCACTCAGTTCATCGAGCGCTTCAAAAACTCGGTACACGGCGCCACCCTCCTGGCTAAGTTGGTAGTGACCAGTGTGCCTGGTGTTACGCCTGTGACTGCGGTGCCTGTCCGGTGTGTCGGAAAGACAATCTGACAGGCTCGCTGGCCAGCGGGCTGCCGACACCAGCACTCGAGCCCCATTATGTCCACTTGCGGCGCTTCGGAATGGCCGATCGCGAGTGTGCGATCCGATACGCCGCCAGCGGGGTGTCGCGTACGAAACCACACACTCGCCGCGAGTGGTGTCGCCGGTGAGCCGCGTCAGCCGCGTTGCTGGGCCAGCTTGGCCTGCAGCCGGCGGTTCACCGACTCCGGCAACAGCTTCGAGACGTCACCACCGAACGTGGCCACCTCTTTGGCCAGCGACGACGACACGAACGAGTACGCGGGAGTGGTGGCGACGAAGAACGTGTCGACCCCGGCGATGTGCTTGTTCATCTGCGCCATCTGCAGCTCGTACTCGAAATCCGTTCCGGTGCGCAGGCCCTTGACGATCGCGGTCATACCGCGGTCGCGGACGAAGTCGACCACCAGCCCCTGACC
>Ga0208851_1000529_pt1 | contig 16539 bp, 9 predicted proteins | sample NGESurshal092012_FD_184481 | JGI IMG/M metagenome (GOLD analysis project Ga0208851, IMG submission 184481) | Arctic peat soil microbial communities from Barrow, Alaska - NGEE Surface sample 415-2 shallow-092012 (SPAdes) | ecosystem: Environmental > Terrestrial > Soil > Wetlands > Peat ... | reverse complement strand
GGCGATGACCTCCTTCACGTCGTCCACGTAGCTCTTGAGCGAGGTGAGGTTGCTGAGGATGAAGGCCAGCGGGTTGTTGATCTCGTGGGCCACGCCGGCCGCGATCTGCCCGATGGCGGCGAGCTTCTCGCTCTGGGCGAGCTGGGAGGCCATGCGCCGGTCGCGCTCTGCGTCGGCGAGGCGGATCAGGTTCCTGACCCGGGCCACCAGGGCGCGGCGCTGGATGGGCTTGTGGAGGTACTCGTCGGCGCCGGCCTCGAGGCCCTGCAGCTCGCTGTCGGCGTCGTTGAACTCGGCGGTGAGGAACACCACCGGCATCCGGGCGCAGGCCGGGTTCTCGCGGATGCGCCGGCAGACCTCGAAACCGTCCATGTGCGGCATGCGGATGTCGAGCAGGACCAGATCGACCCCCCCCTGCTCCACCTGCTCGAGCGCCTCGGAGCCGCTGAAGGCCCCGAGCACCCGAAACCCCTCGGCCTTCAGGTAAGCCTGGACCAGCCGGACGTTCGCCGGCTCATCGTCGACCACCAGAACTTGCGGCGGCGGCTGGTCCCGGCGCGGGCCCTCGTCGTAACGCCCCTTCAGCATTGAATAGAGGATCGCGTCCGGGGGCTCATACCGCAAGTGGTGGAGCCCACACTCAGGCGGCGGTCAGGAGGCCCGAGGTCGGCACTTCCCCCACCTGGCCCGACCCCGCTGCCGCCAGACAGAAATCCGACAGATCGGGCGGCAGTGCCGTCGTGAAGTCGAGGGGTGCCCCGGTGGCTGGATGCGGGAAGGCGAGCCGCGCGGCGTGGAGCGCATGGCGCGGGAGCCGCAGCCGGGCCCAGGCTTCCGGCTCGAGACAGCGCTTGCTGAAGCGGTCGAAGTAACCCGGATCCGGGCCGTAGATCTTGTCGCCCACGAGCGGAAAACCGGCCTCGCGGGCGTGGATTCGGATCTGGTGCTGCCGCCCCGTCTCCGGGAAGCAGCGCAGCAGCGCGAACGGCGCACCGTCCCGGGTGAAGCGCTGCTCCAGCGCGAACCGGGTGCGCGCAGGCTTTCCGCCGTGGCGGTCGATGCGGACCGCGATCCGAACCTCGGCGGTGCCCTCGGCGATGGGGGCGTCGACGGTGAAGGCGTCGGGCGGGGAGCCCTCGACGATGGCCAGGTATTCCTTGTGGACGCGCCCGGACTGGAAGGCGCGCATCAACGCGCGGGACGCCTCGGCGCCGCGTCCGCACACCAGCAGTCCGGACGTCTCTCGGTCGAGGCGGTGGGCCGGGTCCGCCCGGAGCGTGGACCCGTGCTTGCGCTCCAGCAGCTTCACCAGCGTGTTGTGGTGGTAGCGCGCGGTGGGGTGGATGGGCAGCCCCGCCGGCTTGTCCAGGACCAGCAGGACAGCGTCCAGGTAGAGCTCGACGATGTCCTCGGGGACGTCGGGCTCGGTCTGCGCGGCCCGCCGCAGAGTGAAGGTGAGCCCCGGGTGGACGCGGGTGCTGGGCTTCAGCGGCCGGTCCGCCACCAGGCTCCGCCCCAGGATGCGCTGCACCCGCGTGCGCGACAGGCGCCGGATCTTCTCGCACAGGTAACGGTCCAGCCGCCATCCGGCGTAGTTCGGCTCGACGACGAAGGTCACGTCGACGAAGCCGGCGACGGCTGGGGCGGAGGCGGTGGACACCGACAGCCCTTTTACGACACTCCGCTACGGCGCGCGGAGCTCGCTCCGGTATCTTCGGTAGCACCGGGCACCCGCCCGGAGGCGGAGGAGCGCACCCTCGGCGAGGAAGGGCGCGCGCGACGGGTCCTCCTCCACCAGCGGCGCGAGGACCTCGGCGTTCCAGGCGGCCGAGTGCTCGCGGTCCAGGGTGGCGTGCATCGCGAAGTAGAGCCGCTCCTTGCCGCCCAGCCCGAGTCGCTTGAGGCCGCGGTCCACGCGCTCGGCCCGGTCCGGCGCGGTCAGCTCCACCGCCCCGAGCGCCCCCACGGCGTGCCAGGCGTAGCGACGGTTCGCGGCGAGCCCGAGCAGGAGGTTGGAGAGCGCGAGCGCTTCCCAGACGGCATGCTCGCCGGCGCTCTCGATCTGCAGCGCGGCGCCGAGGCGGTCGAGGAGCCCGCCGTGGGTGGCCTCGGGGCGCCCCCGGCCCATCTCGTCCCAGTAGTTGCGCGCCAGCTCGAGCTTGGGGCGTGCCGGCATCTTGAGCTGGGTGAGCGCGACCAGATCGTCGAAGCCGGCCTCACCGGCGAGCTCCTGTTCCATGAACGATCGAAGCGCGTCCAGCGGCGCTTGCTCGGCGATCCAGTCGAACAGGGGATCGAACTGGCCTGGGCCTTCGAGCCGCAGCGCCTCGAACCAGCGCACGAACTCTGGAGCGCGGCGTGGCACGTCGCGGGCCAGGGGGGCGATGGCCGCGCGCTCCACCTCGATCCACTCTCCCTCCAGCGTGCGCATCTGGAGGTCTTCCTCCAGATCCTCCCGCCACCGGCGCGTGGGATGCTCGGGGCGCAGCCGCCGGGTGTTCCAGCGAGCCAGCGAACGGTGGAGCCGTTCGAGCAGAAGGGGGGACTCACCCGTGCCCGGCCCCTCTCCGGACGTCCTGTCGTCGCGTAACACCGAAGCTTCCTCCATCATCAGACGGTGGACACGCCGGAGCTTGACGGCACCTGCCAACCGTCGCCGTCTCGCGCTCGCGCGCTGTCGGGTGCACGACCCTCTATCAAGCTGCATTCGCGGAATGCGACCGCGGGACCGCCAGCCGGCTCCCAGCGCACCTCCGCGACGATTCCCAAGTCAAGGATCTCATCCCGAAGCCGGTGGAGGTGGAGCTGCTCCTGCAGAAGGTCCGGGCGCACGGCGGCTGAGCCGGCGCGGCGGAACGCGCACCTGGAAGAGCGCTCCTCCCCCCGGGTTGGGCAGCGCGACGATGGACCCGCCGTGGCGCTCGAGGATGGTTCGGCTCAGCCACAGGCTCAGCCCGAACCCGCCGAAGTGTCGCGAGGAGACTCGCTTGCCGAACGGGCGGAAGATCGCCTCGCGATCCTGCGCCTCCACGCCGGGGCCGTGGTCCGCCACCTCCACCAGGGCGCCCGCCCCGTCCAGGCACACCCGCAGCTCGACGGGCGCGTCTCCGCCGAACTTGAGCGCGTTGTCGAGGAGGCTCGACACGACCAGCGCGAGCCGGCCGAGATCGGCCTGCACCCGTACCGGCCGAGGTGCGTCCACCCGGATTCGGTCGGAGTCCGGCGCGATGCGCCGGGCCTCTCGGAGTGCCAGGTCCGAGAGGTCGACGTCCGAGGTCCGGATCTCGAAGCTGCCGGACTCGAGCGCAGCGATGTCCACGAAGCGGGTCACCAGATCCCGGAGCCGGCCGGCCTGCCGCGCCAGCGCCTGCGCATGCTCCGGCGCCCGCCCCGACCGCTCCAGGCTGCCGATGGTGATCTGCAGGGCCGCCAGGGGGTTCCTGAACTCGTGCCCGGCGATGGCGATCAGCTCCTCGCGCGAGGCGAGCGCCTCGGCCAGGGCATGCTGCGCCTCCCGGTTCTCCCGCCGCACCCGGACGTCGGCGAGCTCACGAGCGATGGCGGGGGAGAGGCGGGCGAGGTTTCCCTTGTTGATGTAATCGCTCGCGCCACGCCGGAGGACCTCGATGGCCGCCTCCTCGCCGATGCTCCCCGAGACCACGATGAACGGCATGTAGCCGTGCTGGGAGGCGCGGACGATCTCCAGCGCCTCGAGCGCACTGAAGCCAGGGATCGCGTAGGCAGAGAGGACGATGTCCCAGGGCCGGCGGAGGGCGAAGCGGAGCAGCTCCGCCGTCTGTACCCGTGTCGACTCCACCTCCCAGCCGTTCTTCCGGAGGTCGCGCTCCACGAGGAGGACGTCGTCCTCCTCGTCCTCGACGTGGAGCAATCGGAGCCGCTTGGTCATGGCGTGTAGCGAGAGGTGAGCATCTCCACCCGCATCTGCCGCGTGCCCGTCCCGGCCGGACACCGCTCGCCCTCCTGCCCGTCAGGCGTTCCCCACCGCTACCGGTGCAGCCAGCTCCGCAGCGTGGCCAGCAGGCACTCCTCGCGGTCGTGCCGGATGACCTGGAACGTCTGAAAGCCATCCATCGGCATCATGCTGTCCATCAGCACCACCGCCACGTCCGCCGTCGGGCACCTTGGTGCGACGGGTACGGGACCGGCCGACGCGGGGGGACCCCCGAGGCGGCTGCCTGCGGACGTGCGCTCACCCGTTCTCGGACCCCTGGGTGCCGGAATGGCGCAGCGTCGCACCGGCCAGTGACTCGCGGGCCCGCTCGGCCGCGCGCCGCGTCTCCTGCTCGTGCGCCAGCGCCTCCAGGTCCTCGATCTCGAGCGGCTTGACCAGGTGGCGGTCGAAGCCCGCCTCCTGCGACGCGCGACGATCGCTCTCCTGCCCGTAGCCGGTGGCCGCGACGAGGTAGGCGTCGCTGGCAATGGCCCGGATGCCGCGTGCCAGCGCGAACCCGTCCATGCCCGGTAGCCCGAGATCGAGGAGCGCCAAGTCCGGGGGCCGCTGCTCGGCAAGCCGCAGACCCGCCGCACCGTCGTGGGCGACGTCCACCGCGTGTCCCAGCATGGTGAAGAGGTCGCGCAGGCCCTCGGCCGCGTCCAGGTTGTCGTCGACGATGAGGATCTGGAGCTTTCCCCTGGGCTGCCGGGGGGAGGGCTCCGGGCCGGCCACCGCGTCCCGCGGTCCCTGCACCTCGAGCAGCGGGAGCCGGACGGTGAAGGTGCTCCCCGCCCCCGGACCCGCGCTCTCGGCCGCCACCGTTCCGCCGTGCAGCTCGACCAGGCTCCTCACCAGCGCGAGCCCGAGCCCCAGCCCCCCGAGCGCGCGGTCCGACTCCTGTCGGGCCTGGAAGAAGAGCTCGAACACCTTCGGCAGGAGCTCGGGGGCGATTCCGATCCCGTCGTCGGACACCTGGAGCACGGCGTGCCCACGCTCGGCCCACCCGCGCACCCGGAGTTCCCCCCCGGGGTCGGTGTACTTCGCTGCGTTGGTGAGGAGGTTGGACACAACCTGGGCGAGCCGTGGCACGTCGCCCAGCACGCGGAGCCCTGACGGTGGGACGTCCACCGTGAGCCGGTGCCGGCGCGACTCGATGAGCGGGCTCGCCGTCTCTATGGAGTGGGCGACGACGCTGGCGAGCTCGGCCGGGTCGCGACGAAGCTCCACCTTGCCGCGGGCGATGCGCGAGACGTCCAGCAGGTCGTCCACCAGCCGCGAGAGGTTCTTCACCTGCCGCTCGATGATCGCCCGCTCCCGCTTGAGCATCGCCGGGGCGCGCAGCTTCATGAGGTGGAGCGCCGTCACCAGCGGCGCGAGCGGGTTGCGCAGCTCGTGCCCGAGCATGGCGAGGAACTCGTCCTTGGCCCGGCTGGCCTCCTCCGCCTGGCGCCGGCTGGCCACGAGCTCGGTGACCTCCGTCGCCACCGTGACGATCCCCTCCACCCGGCCGTCCTGAACGCGCAGGGGCTCGTTCACCAGATGGAAGAACCCCTCCTCCGGCGCGCCGTCCCGCCCGCGGTTGATGACCGCCCGGTACGCTTGCGAGACGAAGGGGTCACCCGTGCGGTACACGCGTTCGACCATCTCGATGACGCCCTGCCCCTCCAGCTCCGGGAACGCCTCGCGGAGGCTGCGGCCGATGATGGGGCGGCCACCGATCAGCTGGAGGTACCGCTCGTTGGCGAACTCGAACCGGAGCTCGGGCCCGATCAGGATCGCGATGCCCACCGGGGCGTCGCGGAAGATGTCGCGCATTCGCTCGGCCTGGCGCCGCTCCACGGTGCGCAGCTCGGCGCGCACCAGCTGGGCATCCACCCTGGCCAGCAGCTCACGCGCGCTGAACGGCTTGACCAGGTAATCGTCGGCTCCCGCCTCGAGCCCCTCGCTCCGAGACTCCTCGCCAGCCCGGGCCGAGAGCATCATCACCCGGAGTTCGCGAAGCGCCGGATCCGCCCGGACCGCGGCGAGGAGCTCGAAGCCGTCGAGCTCCGGCATCATCACGTCGGTGAGGAGGAGATCCGGGGGCGCCCGCCGAGCGGCTGCCAGGGCGCTGGCGCCGTTGTTCACCAGCTCCACCCGGTAGCGTTCCCCGAGCACGCGGCCGAGGTACTCGCGCATGTCGGCGTTGTCGTCGGCCACGAGGATCCGCGGTGCGTCCGCGCCGTTGGCGGCTCGGTCAACCCGCACGACCTCGTCGGCGCCGGGGAGCCAGCGCATCGCCTCCTCGATGTAGGCCTGCGCTGCCCGCGGATGGGTGGGCGCTGCATCCTCACGCACCCTCGCGTCGGGCAGGTGCCCACGGCCGAGGGGGATCCGTACCTCGAAGGCGCTCCCCTCCCCCGGTCGGCTCTCGACCGAGATCTTGCCCCCGTGCAGCTGGACGATGTCGCTCACCAGGGCGAGGCCGATGCCCGAACCCTCCTGGGTCCGCGCCGTGGCGCCGTGAACTCTGTGGAAGCGCTGGAACAACCGGGGGAGCTCATCGGCGGGGATTCCGGTCCCCGAGTCCTGCACCCGGAGCAGCGCTCTCCCTTCCTCCAGGGAGAGGCGCAAGGTCACCGAGCCCTTCAAGGTGAACTTCAGCGCGTTGGACAGGAGGTTCAGCACCACGCGCTCCCACATGTCCCGGTCGACGTAGACGGGCTGGGGCAGATTGGCGACGTCCACGTCGAAGAGGAGGCCCGCGCGCTCGAAGGCCGAGCGAAAGCTCGCGGCCAGGTCGCGCGTCAGCTGGGCCAGGTCGGTGGGGCGGAAGGTGGCATCGGCACGGCCCGCCTCCAGCCGCGAGAACTCGAGGAGCGCGTTGACCAGGCGCTGGAGCCGGAGCGCGTTGCGATGGACGAGATCCAGACTCTCGGCCGACGGCGGCACGCGGGACGCGAGGGACTCCTCGACGGGCCCCAAGAGCAGCGTGAGCGGCGTCCGGAACTCGTGGCTGATGTTGTTGAAGAAGGTGGTCTTGGCCCGGTCCAGCTCGGCCAGCTCCTCCACGCGCCGGCGCTCGAGCTCGAAGGCGCGGGCGTCGGCGATCGCGCTCGCGACCTGCCCGGCGGCGAGCCAGAGGAAGCCCCGGTAGCCGGCGTTCCAGACCGCGCGGGTGGAGAGCCCGAGCACCATGAAGCCGGCGAGCCGATCCGCGCCGGAGACGGCCATCGGGAGCACCGCGGCCCGGGTGAGGGGCTCCATCCAGGGTCCCGCCCGGACCCGCTCCGGGCGGTCCTGGAGGTCGACGGTCAACGGTTCGGCGGCGGCGTCGGGGCGCGGCAACGTCCAGGGCGCACCGGGGGCCGCGGGGTCGAACCCGGCCGGGGCCAGCGGAGAGCCGCGCTCCACCCCGGCATGAGCCGCGAGGCGGGCATGGCCCTGCTGGTCGAGCAGGTACACCAGAGCGAAGGGCACGTCGTTCTGGTTCCGGGCCAGCGACTCGGCGGCTCGTCCGCAGACCTCCTCGACGGTGTGGAGCCCACGGGTCCCGGCGGCCAGCGCGCCGAGCGTGGCCAGGCGCCGCTCGCCGAGGACGCGCTCCGTCTCCTCGGTGACGACGCAGAGCATCCCGCCCACCCGGCCGAGATCGTCGAACACCGGGCTGTAAGAGAACGTGTGGTAGGTCTCCTCGGGGAATCCGCTCCGCTCGAGGAAGAGCTGGAGCGCCTCGTCCCAGGTGGCACGGCCGGTGTGCAGGACCTTCTGGATCCGTGGACCGATGTCGGACCAGATCTCGCTCCACACCCGATCGGCGCGTGCGCCGAGCACCCAGTCGCGCTTCACGCCGACGGTGGGCAGGTACGCGTCGTTGCAGAAGAACGTCAGCTCGGGCCCCCAGCACATCCACATCGCGTAGCGCGAGGTCAAGAGGATGCGCACGGTGGCACGGAGCGCTTCCGGCCAGGTCTTCGGATCTCCCACCGGCGTGGCGCGCCAGTCGAGGGCGCGCATCCGCGTGGCCATCTCGCCCTCACCGATGAAGGGCGTCGGTCGGAGCACGTCGGGCATGGGAGCTCGCGACTCTGCCACCCGGGGCCGGAGCCCGCCCCTGGACGGTCGGTCAGTGTCACAGGGGGAACGGTCCTTGAACCCGTTGAATTCCCGGCGTGAACTCCCCGGACTTGTGCCTCGCCGGCGTTCGACCGCCGCGTCACGTCACCGCGCGCCTGGCGCTGGCCCGGCGCGCCTCGGCCACCAGCGTCGCCACGGCACAGGAGGCCAGGCGGGATATCAGCGAGTCGGCGCGGCTGGTCAGGATGATGGGTACCTTGGCCCCGAGCACGATCCCCGCGGCGTCCGCCCCGGCGAGGAAGGTGAGGCTCTTGGCGAGCATGTTGCCCGCCTCGAGGTCAGGCACCACCAGGATGTTGGCGCGGCCCGCCACCGGCGAGTCGAGCTTCTTGATCTTCGCCGCCTCCGGGCTGATGGCGTTGTCGAGCGCGAGCGGCCCGTCGACCAGGGCTCCGGTGATCTGCCCGCGGTCGGCCATCTTGCAGAGCGCGGCGGCCTCGAGCGTGGACGGGACGTCCGGATTGACCGTCTCCATCGCCGAGAGGATGGCCACCCGCACCTCCGTGGTGCCGAGGTCGTGGGCGAGGTCGATTGCGTTCTGGACGATGTCCACCTTCTCCTTGAGCGTGGGCGCGATGTTCACCGCGGCGTCGGTGATGATCAGCGGCTCGGGGTGACCCGGCACGTCCATGACGAAGCAGTGGCTGATGCGCCGCGAGGTGCGCAGCCCCGTGTCGCGCTTCACCACCGCGCCCATCAGCTCTTCGGTGTGGAGGCTGCCCTTCATCAGCGCCTCCGCCTCGGCGTTCCTGACCAGCTCGACCGCCTTCGCCGCCGAGTCCTGGCTGTACCCCGCCTCGACGAGGCGGAACTTCGCGATGTCGAGGCGCGCCTTCGCTGCGATCTCGCGGATCCGGGCGCTCGGGCCCACGAGGATTGGGGTGATCAGGCCGACCCGGGCCGCGTCGACGGCGCCCTTCAGTGAGGACTCGTCGCAGGGGTGGACCACGGCGGTGGGCGTGGGCGGGATCGACTTGCAGCGGCCGATCAGCCGGTCGTACTTCTCGTGAGCCAGTTCCATGGGTTGACCCTACCCCGGGGGCACGAATGTCCGGGCAGGGCAAGGAGTGTTCGAGATGTGCAGCCGCGCCGCACTGGACGTCCTAGTCTCCGGCCGACCGACCCATGAACCGGCCCGTCCCTCTCCAGAAGGTCCTCTGCGCGAACCGCGGCGAGATCGCCATCCGCGTCTTCCGGGCGTGCAACGAGCTCGGCATCCGCACCGTCGCCATCTACAGCGACGAGGACCGGGTGAACGAGCACCGGCACAAGGCCGACGAGGCCTACCTCATCGGCCGGGGGAAGCGTCCGGTCGAGGCGTACCTCGGCGTGGACGAGATCCTCGACGTGGCCCAGGCCTCCGGGGCCGACGCCATCCATCCGGGCTACGGGTTCCTCTCCGAGAACGGTGACTTCGCCGAGGCCTGCGAGCGCCGCGGGGTCCGCTTCATCGGCCCGCGTCCATCGGTGGTCCGGCTGATGGGCGACAAGGTCGCGGCGAAGACGCTCGCCCAGAAGGTGGGCGTCCCGGTGGTACCGGGCATCACGCTCGAGGGCCCGGAGCAGGAGGTGATCCGCGCCGCCCGTGAGTTCCAGGCCAGGAACGGCCCGGTGCTGGTGAAGGCCGCGCACGGAGGCGGCGGGCGCGGGATGCGGGTCGTCCGCAAGGCCGCGGACATGGAGGCCGCCATCGGCGCGGCGCGGAGCGAGTCGAAGCTCGCCTTCGGCAGCCCGGCCGTGTTTCTGGAGAAGTACCTGGACCGGGTGCGGCACGTGGAGGTGCAGATCCTGGGCGATCAGCACGGCAGCCTGGTGCACGTCCACGAGCGCGATTGCTCGGTGCAGCGCCGGTACCAGAAGCTCATCGAGATCGCGCCGGCGCCCAACCTGTCGGACCGGGTGCGGAAGAAGCTGTTCGACGCCGCGCTGATGCTGATGCGCGCCGCCGAGTACAGCAACGCCGGCACGGTGGAGTTCCTGGTCGAGGGCGAAGACATCTACTTCATCGAGGTGAACGCCCGGCTACAGGTCGAGCACACCGTCACCGAGCAGATCACCGGCATCGACCTGGTGCAGGCCCAGCTGCGCGTGGCCGAGGGTCATCGCCTCTCCGACCCGGAGATCGGCATCACCGACCAGTCGTCCATCGTGCCGCGCGGCTCGGCCATCCAGCTGCGGGTCACCACCGAGGATCCGGCCAACAACTTCCTGCCGGACGCGGGCAGCATCCTCGCCTGGCGCCCGGCCACGGGTTTCGGCATCCGGCTCGACGGCGGCAACGGCTATCCCAACGCGCACATCAGCCGGTTCTACGACTCGCTGCTGGTGAAGATCATCGCCTACGCTCCGAGCTTCGAGGGCGCCATCCAGAAGGGGCTGCGCGCGCTGCGCGAGTTCCGCATCCGCGGGGTGAAGACCAACCTCTCGTTCCTGGAGAACGTGCTCGGGACCGAGACCTTCCGCAACGGCGAGACCTTCACCCGGTGGGTGGACGACGCGCCCGAGCTCTTCGCGCCCGAGCGCCGCCGCGATCGCGCGACCAAGCTGCTGCAGTACCTGGGCGAGGTCATCGTCAACGGCCACCCCACGGTGAAGGCCGATCAGCGCCGGCGCTCGGTGGAGTTCGCTCCCCCGCGTCTCCCCCCGGTCCCCGCCGGCCCGCCGCTGCCGGGCACCAAGCAGGTCCTGGAGGAGCGCGGCGCCGACGGCCTCGCCGCCTGGGTGCTGCAGCAGAACCGCACCCTGGTGACGGACACCACCATGCGAGACGCGCACCAGAGCCTGCTGGCCACGCGGGTGCGCACCTACGACCTGCTGAAGATCGCCCCGGCGACGGCTCGGCTCGCGCCCGAGCTGTTCAGCCTCGAGTGCTGGGGCGGCGCCACGTTCGACACCGCGTATCGCTTCCTCAACGAGGACCCCTGGGGCCGGCTCCGCGCGCTGCGCGCCGCGGTCCCCAACGTCCTGCTCCAGATGCTCATCCGCGGCGCGAACGCGGTCGGCTACACCAGCTACCCCGACAACCTGGTCGAGGCGTTCATCGACGAGGCGGCGGAGGCGGGCCTGGACGTCTTCCGCGTCTTCGACTCGCTGAACGACCTCGACTCCATGGAGGTCAGCGTCCGTCGCATCCGGAAGACCGGGAAGGTCGCCGAGGTGGCCATGTGCTACACGGGCGACGTCTCGAACGAGAAGCGCCCCAAGTACAACCTCGACTACTTCGCCGACCTGGCGCGCCGGATCGAGGACATGGGGGCGCACTTCCTCTGCATCAAGGACATGGCCGGCCTGCTCCGGCCTCGCGCCGCGGGGATGCTGCTGGAGCGACTGCGCGAGTCGGTCCGGCTGCCCATCCACCTCCACACCCACGACACCTCCGGCAACGGCATCGCCGCGTACCTGGAGGCGATCGACCACGGGGTGCACATCGTCGACTGCGCGCTGGCCCCGATGGCGGGGCTCACCAGCCAGCCCTCGCTGAACGCCCTGGTCTCGTCACAGCGCGGGTATCCCCGGGACACCCATCTGACCAACAAGAAGCTGCAGCCGCTCGCGGATTACTGGGAGGACGTGCGCGAGATGTACAGCCCGTTCGAATGCGGGCTGAAGAGCAGCACCTCCGAGGTGTACTTCCACGAGATCCCCGGCGGCCAGTACTCCAACCTCCGGCCGCAAGTCGCGGAGATGGGGCTGCTGCCGCGCTGGAACGACGTGAAGTACGCCTTCGCGGTGGTGAACCTCCTGGTGGGCGACATCCCCAAGGTGACGCCCTCGTCGAAGATGGTGGGCGACTTCGCGATCTTCCTGCTCAAGAACGACCTGATGGTGAAGGCGGATTCGCTGGAGGCGTCGGTCGGTGCCACGCTCTCCAAGGTGCTGGCCGAGTCGTCGCGGCTCGACTTTCCGGTGAGCGTGGTCGAGTACTTCCAGGGCCGGCTGGGCACGCCCCCCGGCGGCTTCCCCGGCGAGCTCCGCGAGGCGGTGCTGAAGGGGCTGCCAAAGACTCACGGACGGGCGAGCGCGAGCCTCGCCCCATTCGATCTCGCGGGCCTGCAGACGACTCTGGGGGAGAAGGTGGGCCGCCAGGTCCGGAAGGACGAGGCCATCAGCGCCGCGCTCTACCCGCGGGTGATGGCGGACTACTTCGATGCGCTCGGGAAGTACGAGGACGTGTCGATCCTCGACACGCCCACCTACTTCTACGGGCTCGAGCTCGGGCAGGAGATCTTCGTCGAGCTCGAGCCGGGGAAGACCCTGGTGGTGGAGCTGTCGGCGGTGGGCCGGCCGGACGACAAGGGAATGCGCACGGTGTACTTCGAGCTGAACGGCCACGCGCGCCAGGTGGCGGTGCGAGACCGCTCGCGGGCGGTGGCGGTCGCCGAGGCGCGCAAGGCCGAGCGGGGCAACCCCGAGCACGTGGGCGCGTCGATGCCCGGGACGGTCGTCGCGGTGCACGCGAAGGCGGGCGACAAGGTCGACGCCGGGGCGCCGCTCGTCACCCTCGAGGCGATGAAGATGGAGACGGTGGTGCGGGCCCCTCGCGCCGGTTCGGTGAAGGAGCTCCTCCCGGCGCTGAAGTCATCGGTGCAGGCCGGGGATCTCCTGGCTGTCGTGGCTTGAGACAGCGATCGGCCGGAACTCGGTCTGCGCCTCGAGCGCCCTCCTCGGCTCCTCCGCGTCCGGTCGGGACCCGAGAAGGGCGGTGTCCTCCTCCAGGCGGCGCACGATCCGGGCGGGGTTTCCGACGGCCAGCGTGTCTGCCGGGATGTTGCGAGTCACCACGCTCCCTGCGCCGACGATCGCTCCCGGGCCAATGATGACCCCGGGGAGAACGGTCGCCGCTGCGCCGATCCAGGCTCCGTCGCCAATCACGATCGGCGCCGAACGGGTCGGACCCGCGCGCTGCGAGGACGTGCCCTTCTCGTGGATGGCGGTCACGAGAATCACGTGATGACCGACCGTGACCCCGTCTCCGATGGTGATCTCCCCGGTGAGGTCCGCGAACAGGGGGGCGTTCAGCCAGCATCCCGTCCCGACCTTCAGGCGGCGTCCGATGTTGCCCGGGCCGATGAGCTGGAGAGGGCCCGCGAGCAGTGAACGTGCCCCGATCGAGATGCCGCCGAGCCGGTAGAGGCCGGTACGGAGATAGGGAAACGCGAGCGGAGGCAAGAGCCGCACCGCAAGGTCGACGAGCTGCAGTCGGGGATGCAGCGAGGCGAGCTCGGTCTTCAGCACCCGTCGCGGACGCTCGGTCAGCCGGAGGATGCGTGCACTCAGGCGAGACAGAGGTCTGGCGATGGCGAGAGACACGCCAGGACCCCCTATCACGCGGCCGTGCGCCGAGCCCGTGCCTCGGAGTGATGGAGCGGTGAGGGTTGGCGAGCGGGCACTGGCGCTACCTCCCAGCTAGAAGATTTGCGCTCAGAACGAACCGGCGACGGCGAACCCATTCGCGGTCGGTACGATGCGAAAGCCCTGGACCCCCGCGCCGGCAGTCGCGTTCGCGTGGTCGAGCGCGCCGGTGGGCCGGGTGAAGATTTGAGCTTCCCAGCTGAGGGTGCCGCCCACCAGCATGAGCAGCGCCCGTCCCCCCAGCTTGAAGCCGAAGTAGAGAATCGCCGCGAGCCCGGCGTTCACCGTCAGGCCGATCGCGTGATTCAGCGCCGACCGGTAGAAGCGCTGCTGCTTCACCGAGCGCTCAAACAGGGCCTGGACCGCGGCAGCCTTGGCCGCGCGCTGCGCAGGCGTGGTCTCGGGCATGACGCGCACGTCCGCGAAGCCGTAGGCGGCAGCGGGTGGGTCGAGGAGGGTGGCCATCGAGCCGAGCGCGCTCGCCGGGATGTTGATGTAGCCGTTGATCTGGGCCGCTCTTTCGCTGCTCACGGCGACGATGATCGATTGCCCGAGCGCGACGCCGGCGAGCCCACCGCTCCAGCCCCAGTACCAGAGCCGGTCCGGGCCCTGCTCCGCCTCGAGCGTCTTCCAGAGCGGCGAGACGGCGGGGTCCTCGCTGAGCGGCGACGGCGGAGAGGCTGCCGCGAGGTCCGTCGACGCGGGCGCCGGGTCGACGAGCAACGTCAAGAGCAGCAGGGGTGCGGCGAGGCTCATTGAGCTGTCGGGGGCACGGACGGTCGACGGTGGTAGACGCGTCGCGGACTCCTCGGGTCCGCCGGCCCGGTTCAGGCGACTGGCGCGGAGTGTGATCCGTTTCGGCCGCCCCGTCGAGGCCCAACCATGCACGCTTCCACCGGATGTGGCCAAGGGTGCAGGAGACAGCCGTGACCGGCATCAGACATCGGCGGTCACGTGAGGCTCTTGCGAGTTCCACCTCGGCTTGCGCGCCCATGCCACCGCCTCGTCCACGTCAGCGCATTCCAGGGCGGTGGGGGCGGCTAGAGTGGGCCGGTGCGACTGACTCCAGGCACCCGCCTCGGCCCGTACGAGGTGCTCGGGACGCTCGGCTCCGGCGGAATGTCCGAGGTGTACCGGGCGCGGGACAGCCGCCTTCAGCGCGACGTGGCGATCAAGGTGGTCGGCGAGTCACTGGCCGGCGACGCAGGGTTCCTGAGCCGGCTGGAGCAAGAAGCGCGGCTCGCCGGCTCGCTGAACCACCCCAACATCTTGGCGGTGCACGACATCGGCGTCCACGAGGGGATGCCGTACGTGGTGACCGAGCTGCTGCAGGGCGAGACGCTGCGTGAGCGGATGGCCCGCGGCCCGGTCCCCCTCGGACAGGCGCTGGAGTGGGCGGGCCAGATTGCCCACGCGCTCGCCGCCGCCCACGGGCTCGGCATCGTCCACCGTGATCTCAAACCGGAGAACGTCTTCCTCACCCGCACCGGTCAGCTGAAGCTGCTCGACTTCGGCATTGCCAAGGCCACCGCTCACGTCACCGAGGCCAGGGGAATGCTCGACCCCACCATGAGCCCGGCAGGCTCGGCGACGCGCACCGGCGCCGTGCTGGGAACGCCGGGCTACATGTCACCCGAGCAGGTGCGGGGCGAGCACGTCGACTCCCGGAGCGACATCTTCTCTCTCGGCATCATCCTCCACGAGCTCCTCGCCGGGGAGCGGGTCTTCAAGGCCGGGTCCATCGTCGAGAGCGGCTACTCCATCCTTCACGACGAGCCTGCTCCGCTCCCGCTCTCGGTCCCCCCGGGGGTGGCCCAGGTCGTCCAGCGCTGCCTGGCCAAGGACCCCGAGCAGCGCTTCCAGTCGGCGCGCGACGTGGCCTTCAGTCTCGAGGCACTCCGGGGAACGGGGGCGAGCACTCCCAGCGATCCTCTCCCGCCTCTCGGTCGTGCGCCACCGCGCCGGCTGTGGCGCATCGCCGTTGCGGCTCTGGGCTTGGCTCTCGTGGCGGGCGGCTACATCGTGGGGCGTGGCGGGCACGCGGTGGCTGAACAGCCCCTGATCCGCGAGCTCACCTTCCGGCGCGGCGCGATCTGGTCGGCCCGGTTCGGGCCCGACGGCAAGACCGTACACTTCAGCGCGGCCTGGAACGGCGGCTTGCCGGAGCTGTACACCACCACCACCGTCGACTCGCGGGTCGTCCGGGCCCTCGGCATCGGGGAGGCGCAGCTTCTGTCGGTCTCCGGCACCGGCGACCTCGCGGTGCTGCTTCGTCCGCAATTCGCCTTCTCTTTCGGGCTCGTGGGGACGCTGGCGATCGTCCCACAGCTCGGGGGCATTCCACGGGAGGTCGCCACCGACGTGTTCTTCGCCGACTGGGCGCCAGACGGGGTGCACCTGGCGGTGGTCCGGAGTGGAAACGAGGGCACCACGCTCGAATTCCCGCTGGGCCAGGTCGTCTTCCGCTCGACGGGCTTCGTCAGCGACCCCAAGGTCTCCCCCACCGGAGATCGGGTGGCGTTCCTCGACCACCCGCGCGCCGGAGACAGCGCCGGCCTGGTGAGGGTGGTCGGGAAGGACGGACACGTCGAGGCATGGAGCCCGCAGTTCGACGACGCCTTCGGGGTGGCCTGGAACCGCGCGGGGACGGAGGTCCTGGTGGGCGCCGCCCGGCCGGCAGAGCTCGCGGCGCTGTGGGTGGTGCGGGGCGGGCAGGAGCCCCGTGTGCTCTACCGGGGAACGGGGAATCTCCTGATCCAGGATGTGAATCACGACGGGCGGCTCCTGGTCAGCCAGCGCGACTGGCGGCAGGAGCTGGTGGTGACCCGGCCCAACGCACCACCACAATCCGTGGAATGGCTCGACTGGGCAAGCGTGGCGGGCGTCTCCGACGATGGGAAGAAGATTTTATCCTTCGAGTCCGGGGTCGGCGCCCCCACCCAACTCGTCGTCCTGAGGAACCTGGACCAGCCCGCGCCGGTTCAGCTGGGCATCGGTCGGGCGCTGGCCCTTTCGGCCGACGGGAGTCAGGCCCTGGTCGTCACCGGGGAGAACAGCGACGTCCTTCGTCTCGTGCCTACCGGACCGGGGGAACCAAAGCCCGTCCCGACGCCGGA
>Ga0208851_1000528_pt1 | contig 16551 bp, 10 predicted proteins | sample NGESurshal092012_FD_184481 | JGI IMG/M metagenome (GOLD analysis project Ga0208851, IMG submission 184481) | Arctic peat soil microbial communities from Barrow, Alaska - NGEE Surface sample 415-2 shallow-092012 (SPAdes) | ecosystem: Environmental > Terrestrial > Soil > Wetlands > Peat ... | reverse complement strand
CGGCGGCAAGGGCGACGACATCCAGTACGGCGGCCCGGGCGACGACCGGATCTACGCGAACCTCGGGGTCGACACGACCTACGGCGGCGACGGGAACGACGACCTCTGGGCGCTCGCCCGCGGCGACGTCACTCCCGGCCCGAACGGCGAGGTCGACCAGGTCGGCGACACGCTCGTCGGCGGCGCCGGCGACGACACGTTCCACACCCGCGACGGCGAGGTCGACAGGATCACCTGCGGCGACGGCAACGACGTCGCGCTGCTCGACACCGTCGACGTGATCACCGACGCCACGCCGGCCAACCCCAACGGCTCGTGCGAGAAGGTCGTTCGCAAGGCGCCGAAGGCGGCCGACCCGGGCGCCCGCAGCGAGGGCCAGGCCCAGACGCAGGCCAAGAGCGAGGACACCTCGCACGTCAGCTGACCCGCTGGAGCAGCACGCCCGGGCCGCGGGCAGGGATCGCGGCGGCCCGGGCCGTGCCACCAGGCGCGAGGCCCCGCAGGGATGCGGGGCCTCGCGTCGTTCCGGGGGCTGCGTGAGACCCGTCCAGCCGGAACTGACGCAGTCGTCAGTTCCGGTTATTCTCGCGGCCATGGTCCAGGGTCCTGCGCAGCCGAGCACGAATCCGCTGGTGCACCTGTGGGACGACATCAAGGCCGACCGCGCCGCGACCGTCCCGTTCCCGCCCGGCGAGTTCGGCTTCAGCATGGCGCGCACGCGCCGCTACGCCGCCGATCCGCTCAACTCGCTCCTGGAGTACTACGAGCGCTTCGGCCCGGTCTTCACGCTGAAGATCTTCCACCACAACGTCGTGGTGCTGCTCGGACCCGAGGCAAACCACCACCTGCTCGTCTCGGGCGCGAAGAACTTCCGCTGGCGCGAGGGCCACTTCCGCGACCTGATCCCGCTGATGGGCGACGGCCTGCTGACGACCGACGGCGCCTTCCACCGCGAGCAGCGCAGCCTGATGGTCGGGGCGTTCCACAAGCAGCGGATCCGCGAGTCGCTCGGCGTGATCCAGGAGGAGGTCGACCGCGCCGCCGAGGTCTTCGTGCCCGGCGCCGTCGTCGACCTCTACGACTGGACGCGGCACGTCGCGCTGCGCATCGCGATGCGCGCCCTGTTCGGCCTGGACCCCGACGCAGCGCTCGCCGGCGGCCTGGACGCCGCGGGCGAGTTCGAGTCCGCGCTGTCGTACTACGGCGTCGACTTCATGCTGCAGATGGCGCGCGGCCCGGGCTCCGCCTACCGGCGCATGCAGCAGTCGCGCGCGCGGCTGGACGGGCTCATCTACGGCGAGATCGAGCGGCGGCGGCGCAGCGGCGAGCGCGGGCCGGACATCCTCTCGATGCTGCTCGACGCGACCGACGAGGACGGCGCCGTGCTCGAGGACCGCTACATCCGCGACGAGGTCATGACGCTGATGTTCGCCGGGCACGACACGACCACGTCGACGACCTCGTTCCTCTTCTACGAGCTCGCGCGCAACCCGCAGGTCCTCGAGGACCCGCGCATCTCGATCGAGATGATCCTCGACGAGACGCTGCGCATGTACCCGGCCGCGCACATCGGCCCGCGCCGGACGGTCGAGCCCTTCGAGCTGCTCGGCCACACGATCCCCGGCGGCATCCACGTGCACTACTGCTCGTGGGCCAGCCACCGCCTGCCGGACGTGTGGGAGGACCCGCACCGCTTCGACCCGCTGCGCTTCACCGAGGAGCGCAAGGCGCAGCTGCGCAAGGGCCAGTACGTCCCGTTCGGCGGCGGCTCGCGCACCTGCCTGGGCATGCGCTTCGGCCAGGCGGAGATCGGGATCATCGCCAGGACGATCCTCGAGCGCCACCGCCTCGAGCTCGTGCCCGGCTATGAGCTGGACATCCGCCACATGCCGACGATCTCGCCGCGCGGCGGGCTGCCGGTGACGGTGCGCCGGGCGACGAGCGGGGCTCCGGCGCTGGAGCCCGCGCTCGCCGCCTGACGCCGCCGGCTACTTCTTGGCGGTGACGGTCAGCGGGGTCGACCCGCGGCCGGCGCTCTGGAAGTTCCCCGCCCACTGGGCGACGAACGTGTTGGTGCCCTTCGCGATGCGCCAGCTCGTCGTGAACGCGCCGTTGGCCGAGACCTTCGCGGTCTGCGTGCGCCAGAACGTGCTGCCCGGTGCCAGGTAGCTCACCACCACCTGGTCGCCGCCGTTCGTCGTCGTCGGCTTGAGCGTGCCGGTGACCGTGATGCTCGTCTTGGGCGCCTTCTGGAACGACTTCTGCTTCGTCGTGACGCTGAGCGTCGAGCTCCCACCGGAGAGGCCGCCCGTGGTGCTGAACAGCAGGCTGGAGTCCCCGCCGAGCAGGTAGTCCGTGCCACCGGCGCCTGCGGCGACGCCGCGCGGAGCGATGACGTTCGGGACGACGAGCTCCGGCGCCCACGTCTTGCCGCCGTCGGCGGTGCGCAGCAGGTAGCCCGAGCGGGAGTTCTGCCCGAACGCGTTCGTGATCAGGTAGCCCTTGTTCGTGCTGCTGAACGCCATGCCGGAGCGGGCGTTCGTGCCGACGCCGAGCAGCGCGCTCCAGTTCTTGCCGCCGTTGGCCGTGCGGTAGAGCAGGCCGTTCGAGTCGAGCAGGTAGCCGGTCGCCGCGCTGAGGAAGTCGACGCGGTTCACGCCACGGCGGTTGACCTTCTTGCCGTTGCGCTGCTTGACGTACGTGCCCGGCTTGAGGACCGTGGTCCACGTGCGGCCCTTGTCGGTCGAGCGCCAGACGTCCTGGAACCCGTAGGCGACGAGCGCGCCGCTGGCCTGGTCGATCGCCCCGAGCTGCGAGCTGTTGATCGAGCCGCGCACGGCGCTGAACGTCTCACCCGCATCGGTCGAGCGGCGCAGGCCCTTGGGCCCGACCACGAGCACCGTCTTGGGATCGAGCGCCAGCACGCCGCGCGGGACCGCGGTGCTGCCGGTGTCGAGCCCGCGCCAGGTGGCGCCGCCGTCGTTCGTCCGGAACAGGCCGCCGGCGCTGTCGAGCGCGAACCCGTCGGTCGCCGTCGGGAACGAGACGTCCGAGACGTCTTCCGACGTCGAGACGTTGCCGCGCGTCCACGTCTTGCCGCGGTCGGTCGTCTTGGCCAGCGAGCCGTTGTCGCCCGGGGCGAACGCGACGCCGGACGGGCCGGCGATCATCGCGGTGTAGCGACCCGCGAGCCGCCCGCCGACCGGACCGAACGTGACGCCGCCGTCATCGGAGGTCGCGGTCGAGCCGGTGCCCCCGAGCGTCGCGACGCGCGTCGCCGAGCCGAAACCGGCCGCGTTGACCGGATCCTGCGACGGCGCGACGAGCGTGCCCGTGGCTCCCGCGTCGGTCGTGCGGACGATCTGGTTGGTCCCGGTCGTCATCACGCACAGCGACGGGTTGGCGCATGAGACGCCCTGCAGGTTCTGCGGCGCGCTGAGCGCGAGCGCCTTGGGCTTCCAGGTCAGGCCGCCGTCGTCGGTCGTGAGGTAGAGCGACTGGTCCCCGACGGCGATGCCGTCGGTTGCGGACGTGAACAGGAAGTGGCGCACCTGGCGCTGTGTGTCGTTCGTCGCCGTCCACGAGTTCGCGCCGTCGGCCGTGCGGTAGATCTTGCCGTCGGAGGTCGCGACGAGACCCGTGTTGGCGTCGAGGAAGCGCACGTCGTTGACCTTGACGTTGCCGCCGCCGGCGGCCGGTGTGCCGGGCGGGGCGATCTTCTGCGCGAACGTGTCGCCGTTGTTGTCGGTGCGCAGCGTCGTGCCGTCGGCGAGGATCAGGTAGCCCGTCGTCTTGTTGACGAACCACGCGCCCGCGAGCTGCTGCTTGCAGCTCGACTCCACGGGGGTGAAGGCGACGCGGGTGAAGGTCTTGCCGCCGTCGTCCGAGCGGCGCCCGACGCAGCCGCCGCCCGCGAACAGCGAGTTCGCGTCGATGGCCTGGACCTCGGTGAGGTCGGTGAACGTGCCGGACGACAGCCCGGTCCACGTGGTCCCGCCGTCGGGCGTCGCGAGGAGCGTGCCGAAGTCGCCGACGGCGTAGCCCTGCGCGCCCGCGAACGCGACGCCGCGGATCGTGTTGCCCTGCGGAAGCGGGTTGCCCCACTGCCAGCCGGACGAGCCGACCTGGACGGTGGCGCCTGCCGGGGCGGCGGCGCAGAGCGCCAGCGCGGCCGCGGCGACTGCCACGGTGATCGTCTTGCGTGTCATGGGACATCCTCCTTCGAAGCGAATTCCGCTGGTTCCACCCATTGGAACGCTTCGCGGGCCCCGAAGTTACGACGGCGGCGGCGTGCTCGGCGGCGGGATGCTCCCGCCCGCGCGCTCGCCGGGCTGTGTCGGCGGCGCCTGCGGCGGCTCAAAGCCCGCGGGCGCGGGCGGCTCGGCCGGCGCAGTGATCGGGTTGCCGAACGCGTCGGCCCCGGACGGCGCGGTGGGCGGCGCCGGAGCGGGCGCCGCGCCGCCCGGGGTGCCCGGGGATACCGGAGCCTCGAACCCGGCGGGCGCGGCGGCGCCCTCCCCGCGCGCCCCGCGCAGCGCGAAGTAGATCGTCGAGGCGGCGAGCGCCGAGACCGGCGCCAGCAGCACGTTGACGATCAGCTGCACGATGAAGCGCAGCGCCGCCGAGTCGCCGATCGCGCCGATCGCGCTGATGACGAGGCCGATCACGATCTCGATCGCGAAGATCGCGACGATCACGCCGAAGACCTGCCAGCCGTTGCCGCGCACGAGCGCGCGGCTGCGGCCGAGCGAGGCGAACACCCCGGCACGCTCGAGCACCAGGACCGGCGCCGCGACGGCCCAGATCGTCAGCAGGATCAGGCCCGGGATGATGAAGAACAGGAAGCCGATGCCGATCGCGATGCCGGCGACGATGCCCAGGCCGAACAGCGGCAGCAGGACCGGCGTGACCGAGCTGAAGAGCTCCCGGACGTTGGCGTCGAGCCGCCCGTCCTGGACGTCCTGCACGAGCCGCACGACGACGCCCGTGTACCACAGCGTCGCGACGATCGAGAGCACGAGGACCAGCAGCGCGCCGCCGGCCGACCCTGCGAGCAGGGCGGCGATCAGCGCCACCGGCAGGAAGACGACGACCGCCGACAGCAGCAGCGGGCCGATGTAGTTCCCGTAGATGTCGGCGATGCGCGTGAGGACCGCGCCGATCTCGATCGAGCGGCCGGGCGAGCTGGGGTTCACGGACATGCGCGGGAGTGTCTCAGAGCGCCGGGACACCCTCCGGCAGGTGTTCGATCGCGCGGTCCATGTCCTCCTGGGAGAACTCCGGATCCTCGAGCGTGCCGGCCAGGTAGGCGTCATAGGCGGAGAGATCGAAGAAGCCGTGCCCGCAGAGCCCGAACAGGATCACGCGCTCCTCGCCGGCCTGCTTGGCCGCCTCCGCCTCGTCGATCACCGCGCGGATCGCGTGCGTCGGCTCCGGCGCGGGGATGATCCCCTCGCTGCGCGCGAAGCGCACGCCCGCCTCGAAGGTCTCGGTCTGGCGGTAGGCGCGAGCCTCGATCAGGCCCTCGTGGACGAGCGCGCTGAGCAGCGGCGAGTCGCCGTGGTAGCGCAGCCCGCCGGCGTGCATCGGGGGCGGCACGAAGTCGTGCCCGAGCGTGTACATCGGCATCAGCGGCGTGAGCCCGGCCGTGTCGCCGAAGTCGTAGGCGTAGACGCCCTTGGTGAGCGTCGGGCAGGCAGCCGGCTCGGCCGCGACGAAGCGCGTCGTCTCACCGTCGCGCAGGTTGCGCCGCAGCCACGGGAAGACCAGGCCGCCGAAGTTCGAGCCGCCGCCGACGCAGGCGATGACGACGTCCGGCTGCTCGCCCGCCATCTCCATCTGGGCGATCGTCTCCTGCCCGATCACCGTCTGGTGCAGCAGGACGTGGTTGAGCACCGAGCCGAGCGCGTAGTTCGTGTCGTCGCGCTGCGCGGCGACCTCGGCGGCCTCGGAGATCGCGATCCCCAGCGAGCCCGTCACGTGCTGCGCGTTGGCGACCCCGGAGGCCGTCAGCTGCGAGGGCGAGCGATGGACGGTCGCGCCGAACGTCTCCATCATCGAACGGCGGTAGGGCTTCTGGTCGTAGGAGGAGCCGACCATGAAGACCTCGCACTCCAGGCCGAAGAGGCTGCACGCGAACGCCAGCGACGAGCCCCACTGTCCGGCCCCGGTCTCGGTCGAGAGCCGGGCGATCCCGGCCCTGGCGTTCTCGTAGGCCTGCGGGACGGCGGTGTTCGGCTTGTGCGAGCCCGACGGCGAGACGCCCTCGTACTTGTAGTAGATGTGTGCGGGCGTATCGAGCGCGCGTTCCAGGCGCCGCGCGCGGTAGAGCGGCGTCGGGCGCCACAGCTTGTAGGCCTCGCGCACCTCCTCGGGGATCTCGATCTCCGGCTCGGCGGACATCTCCTGCTCGAGCAGCGCGGGCGGGAAGATCGCGAGCAGCAGCTCGGGTCCGGCGGGCTCTCTGGTCTGCGGGTTCAGCGGCGGGAGCGGCTCCCCGGGGAGGTCGGCCATCAGGTTGACCCAGTGGGTCGGGATGCGGTCCTCGGTCAGCAGGTACTTCGTCGCATCGTTGGACATGCCGGTGGTCGGTCTCCTGTGCGCGGGGAGTAGAGGGGCCGATCCTACGCCCACTACGCTGGCTGGTGATGCGTGCGGCGGTCATCGGAGCGGGCGTTGCGGGGCTCGTGTGCGCACGTGAACTCGCCGCGCGCGGTGCGCAGGTGACGGTCTTCGAGAAGGCGCGCGGGCCGGGCGGGCGGCTGTCGACCCGCCGTGCGGGCGAGCTGCGCTTCGACCACGGCTGTTCCGGGCTGGCCCACGGCAGCTGGCTGGGCGAGCTGGACGCCCGCGACGTCCCGCTCGGGGAGTTCGCCGGGCGCCTCGTGCCCGAGCCGGCGATGAGCGCGCTCTGCCGCGCGCTGGCCGCGGGCCTGGACCTCAGGACCTCGGCGCGCGTCGGAGCGATCGCCGCGCGCGCGGGCGGCGGCTTCACGCTCGAGGACGCCGACGGCGCTGTCCTCGGCGCCTTCGACCGCGTCGCCGTCACGGCGCCCGCGCCACAGGCCGCCGGGCTGCTCGCCGACGCGGCGCCGATGCTCGCGGAGGTCGCGGCCGGCGCGGCGTACTCGCCGTGCTGGGCGGTCATGGCCGCGTGGGACGCGCCGCTGGCGATCGCGGCCGACTGGCACCGCGACCCGAAGGCGACGAGCGCGATCGCGTGGGCGGTGCGCGAGAGCGCCAAGCCCGGGCGGGCGGCGGGCGAGCGCTGGACGATCCAGGCCGGCCCGGGCTGGAGCGACGCGCATCTCGAGGACCACGAGGACGCCGTCGCGCGCGAGCTGCTCTCCGCGCTCGGCGTGACGCTGCTCGCCGGGCCGCTGCCGCCGCCGGAGGTGCTGCTCGCCCACCGCTGGCGCTACGCGCGGGTGAGCGCGCCGCTGCCCCAGCCCTGCCTCGTCGACGCGCGGGCGGGCATCGGCGCCGGCGGCGACTGGTGCGCGCCGATGCTCGAACCGGCCGCGCTGGAGGCCGACCAGGACGGCGCCGGCGTGCCGCAGGCGCTCGCCAGCGGGCGCGCGCTCGCGGCCGCGCTCGCCGCTTGAGCGCGCCCGCACCCGCTCAGCTCAGCTCAGCTCAGATCGCGCACTCGCCCTCGCCGCGGATGACCTCGAACGGCCCCGAGCGGTTCCAGTCGATGAACATGCTCATCGTCTCCAGCCCGAAGTCGACCGGCATCGCGAGGTCGCGGGCGAGGTCCTCGAAGGCGGTCGGGCCGACGCGGTCGGCGAAGTCGTTGAACGTCTCCTCGCCCTCGCGCCGGTCGAGGTAGGCGCGCAGCCAGCGCTCGACGGCATCTGGCACGCGCTTGGCGGGCAGGCGCACCTTCAGGCGCGTGCCGTAGGCGATCTCGCCGCCCTCGTAGCGCCCGCCGATGTGCGCGACGTACGCCGGGATCGTGTGCTCGCCGACCTTGATCGACGCGCCGTAGAACCCGATGTTCGCGATGTGGTGCTGGCTGCAGCCGTTCGGGCAGCCGCTCATCTTGATGTGGATGCGGCGCGCGAGCGGGTCGTCGAGCGCGAGCGCCTCGACGCGCTCCTGCACCGCGGCGTTCAGGCCCATCGAGCTCGTGATGCCGAGCTTGCAGCTGTCGGTGCCCGGGCAGCTGACGACGTCGACGAGCTCGTTCGCGCCGGCGCTGCCGAGCCCGAGCTCGAGCAGCCGCTGCCAGAGGTCGTAGAGCGCCTCGTCGCGCACCCAGCGCAGGACGAGGTTCTGCTGGACGGTCGTGCGCGCGTAGCCGCCGGTGAAGTCGCGCATGATCCGGCCGAGGCCGCGGAACTGCTCGGGCGTCAGGTCGCCGCGGATGATCCGCACGGTGACGGCCGAGAACCCGGCCTGCTTCTGCGGCACGACGTTGCACTGCACGAAGCGCTCGAACTCCGAGCGGTCGCCGTTCGTGGCGGCAGCGGGCGTGTAGGGCCCGGGGGCGCGGGCCTCCTCGTCGTGGACGAAGAGGTCCGGCGTGAAGTCGCGCTCTGCGGCCCAGTCGCCCTGCAGCTCCTCGTCGACCATGCGGCGCACCTCGTCGATGCCCACCTTGTCGACGAGCACCTTGATGCGCGCGCGGGCGCGGTTGACGCGCAGCCAGTCCTGGCGATCGAAGATGCGGAAGCAGGCCTCGGCGATCTTCAGGTACTCGCCGTCGTCGGCGCGCGCGAACTCCACGAGGGTCGGCGCGATGCGCGGCATGATCGACGTGCCGCCGCCGAGGCGCACCTCGAAGCCGCGCACGCCGTCGCGCTCGCGCGCGAGGAAGGCGATGTCGTGGATGCCGGTGATCGCGCGGTCCTCGCCCGTGCCGTCGAACGCCGTCTTGATCTTGCGCGGCATCAGCTGCGTCGTCGGGTGGCGCACGAAGTAGCGCACGTAGGCCCCGACGTACGGCGTCGGATCGAAGACCTCGCCCTCGCAGATGCCGGCCAGCGGATCGGCGGTGACGTTGCGCACCGTGTTGCCGCAGCCCTCGCGTGAGGACAGGCCGACGGCGGAGATCTCGCGGATCAGCTGCGTCATGCGGTCCAGCGGCACGTGATGGATCTGGATGTTCTGGCGCGTCGTGATGTGGGACTTGTTCAGCGGCGCGTAGCGCTCGGTCACGTCGGCGAACGCGTCCATCTGCTCCGGGTTGATGCCGCCGAAGGGCAGCTTCACGCGGACCATCTGAACGTTCGCCTGGCGCTGGCCGTAGACGCCCTGCTTGAGGCGGAAGCCGATGAACTGGTCCTCCGGCGTCTGGCCGCCGAGGAACTCTGCGGCCTCCGAGTCGAAGTCGTCGAACTCCTGCTCGAGGATCGGGATGATGTGGCCGGGGACGTCCTCGACGACCTCGGGGTTGCTCAGCGAGCCGGGACGGCCGGCCGGACGCGGCTCGGCGGCGGAGGGTTCCATAGGCGAAATATACAAATCCCGGTCGAGTTACGGGCTTTTGTCGGAGCGACCGCGCGCGCCGGTGGACGGAGCGCGAAGCGCGGCGATCATCTAGGCTCCGTCGTAGAAGGGCCCGTGGGGGGCGGACAAGGGGGATGACGTATGCGCGGGTTCCGTGCAGTGGTGGGCATGTCGGCACTCGTGGCGCTGGGCGTCGCCGCGCCGAGCGCCATGGGGTGGAATGGCAACCTGGTGGTCCGGAAGGTCAACGTGGGCGGCCCGGCCGCCGACAGCTTCGCGTTCTCGCTGACGAAGAACCCGAACGCGTACATCGACGTCTGGGACCCGGCGGCCAAGTCGTTCGCGCTGACCGGCGCGCCGGGTGCCGCCGGCCCGTTCACCGAGGGCACGACCCAGAAGAGCTTCATCGGGCTCTGGGCCGGGCACGAGGTCGGATTCGACGGCTGGGTCGACTACACCGTGACCGAGGCCGCGCACGCCGGGTACAGCACGACGGCGAGCTGCTCGATCGACGGGGCAGGACTCTGGACGACCGCCAACCCGACGACCTCGGCCTACGGTCAGTGGACGTTCGCGACGGCGACGACGCCGGCGGGCGCCACGGCCGTCACGACCACGGTGCGCTTCAAGGACCCCGTCGCGTACACCACGACGTGCACGTTCACGAACGTCTACAGGGGCCACCTCACCCTCGTGAAGCACTTCAGTGGCCCGTTCTCCGCGGCCGACCGCGCGACGCTCGCGATCGACGACCAGACGAAGGCCGGCGTCGCCGACGGCGGCTCGATCGGCCCCGTCGAGGTCCCGGGCGACACGTCGCACACGATCTCCGAGAGCGGCGTCGACCAGGGTCTCTACGCGACGAGCTTCGACGACTGCGGCCTCAGCGGCGCCGGCGCTCCGGCGGGCAGCGGCCTGACGCGAACCCTCACCGTTCCCGCCGGACGGGACGTCGTCTGCAACGTGACGAACCGCCGTCGCTCCGGCACCCTCACGCTCGCGAAGGTCGTCAATCCCGCGGGCGCCGGGAAGTTCAACCTGACGCTCGACGGGGCGAACACGACGGTCGCCGGCAGCGCGGGCGACGCGACCTTCGGCAACGGCGACGCCTCGGTCCCGGCCGTCGTCGCGACCGGTGACCACGTCATCGCCGAGCGGGCCGCGACGCCCGGCCAGACGCTGGCCGAGTACACGTCCTCGGTGGCCTGTGTGAACCGGGCCGGCCAGGGCGCGCCCGTGCCCGTCGCCACCGGCGGGACGATCACGGTGCACGACGGCGACGACGTCCTCTGCACGTTCACGAACGCGAAGATCCCCGCCTCCGGCGTCGCGCCGGTGCCGCCGACCGGCGGCGGCTCGAGCAGCACGAGCGGCGGCGGGACCACCCCGACGACGCCCCCGGTGCGCAGCTCGCGCATCGTCGGGCCGTCCGCCTGCCTGTCGCGCGCACACGCCACGGTCGGCGTGCGCGGCCACGGCATCGCGAGCGTCGCCTTCTCGGTCGGCGGCCGCCACCTGCGCACGGTGCGCACCCGCGATGCGAACGGCGTCTACGCGCTCGTCGTGCGCACCCGGACGCTGCCGCGGGGAGCGACGATCGTCGTCGCGCGGGTGACGTTCCGCGGCGCCGCCAGGCCGCGGACGCTGCGGCTGCGGCTGAGCCGCTGCGCGACGCGCAGCGTCCGGCCCACGTTCACCGGCTGAGACGAGCTCTCAAGAAACGGGGTAGAACCCCTCCCGTGGCTCAGGCGACACCGCGGGCGCGGTACTGACGGTGGCGCCGCTGGAGCTCAGTGCCGCCGAGGCGCGACGGATCGCGCTGCGCGCCCAGGGCGTCCTCGGTGCGCCCGATCGCCGCGGCGGGGTGCCCGCGCTGCTGCGCCGCCTGGGCGCCGTGCAGCTCGACACGATCTCCGTGCTCGCCCGCTCGCACGAGCTCGTCGCGTACGCGCGGCTCGGCGCGGTCGGGCGCCAGGCCGTCGAGGCGGCCTACTGGGGCGGCGGGGCGTTCGAGTACTGGTCGCACGCCGCGTGCATCCTGCCGGTCGAGGACTGGCCCTGGTTCGCGTTCCGCCGGCGGGCGTTCCGGGCACGGGGCCGGCGCTGGCACGAGGTCCCCGAGCACCTCTGCGACGACCTCCTGCTGCGGCTCGAGCGCGAGGGGCCGCTGACCACGCGCGAGCTCGGCGGCGCGAAGTCGGGCTCGGACTGGTGGGAGTGGTCGCACGCAAAGGTCGCGATCGAGTGGCTGCTCGACATCGGCGAGGTCGTCTGCACCGAGCGCCGCGGCTGGCGGCGCGTCTACGACCTGCCCGTGCGCGCCCTCCCGGCGGACCTCGTCGCGGGCGATCCCACCGACGCGGAGTGCCTCGCGCGACTGGTCGCCGACGCGGCGAGCGCGCTCGGCGTCGCGACGCGCGCCGACCTCGCCGACCACCACCGCCTGACCCAGGCGCAGGTCGCCGGCGCCGTCGAGGCCGCCGGCCTCGTCCCGGTGGCGGTCGACGGCTGGGCGCAGCCCGCGTGGGCCGACCCGGCGGCGCTCGAGCAGCCCGGGCGCGGACGCCACCGCACGACGCTGCTCTCGCCCTTCGACTCGCTCATCTGGGACCGCGCGCGCACCGAGCGCCTCTTCGCCTTCACGCACCGTCTGGAGGCCTACACCCCGAAGCCCCGGCGCGTCCACGGCTACTTCGCGATGCCGCTGCTGACGGGCGGGCGGCTCGCCGGTCGCGTCGACCCGGCGCGCTCGGGCACGACGCTCGTCGCGCGCCAGCTGTCCGTCGAGCCCGGGGCCGCCCCGGCGATGGCCGCCGCCCTGCGCGAGGGCGCGACCTGGGTCGGCTGCGACGCCGTCGCGCTGGAGCGCGTCGAGCCGGCGTCGGCGAGGGCGGCGCTTGCGGCCGCGCTGGGCTAGCTCTCGGCCCGGAACTCGGGGCGGGCCTGGTCAGAGGTTCGGCACGTCGATGCGATCGCGGTCGCCGATCGCACGGAGCACTCGGGCGGGAACCCCCGCCGCGACGACGCCGGCAGGCAGGTCGCGGGTGACGACGGCTCCGGCGCCGACGACGGTGTCGTCGCCGACGGTCACGCCGGGGCAGACCACGACGCCGCCGCTCAGCCAGACGTTGTCGCCGATCGTGATCGGCTCGGCGGACTCCCAGCCGAGCCGGCGCGGCTCGGGGTCGATCGGGTGCGTCGCCGTGAGGAACTGGACCCGCGCGGCGATCTGGCACGCCGAGCCGATCCTGATCGGCGCGACGTCGAGCATCAGGCAGTCGTAGTTGAGGAACGTGCCGGCGCCGATGGTGATCGGCGTGCCGTACTCGCAGCGGAACGGGGGGCGGATGACGACGCCGTCGCCGAGCTCGCCGAGCAGGTCGCGGAGAATCCGATCGCGCTCGTCCTGTGCGGCGTGCGCCGTGCCGTTGTAGCGGGCGAGCAGGTCCTGGGCCCGTGCGAGGTCCGCGGCCAGATCATCGTCGTCGGCGATGTACAGCTCGCCGCGGAGCATTCGGTCCCTCATGAGTCCCATGGACGGCATTGTGCCCGGCGCGGCTTGCGTGAATGCCATCCAGGCAGCGCGGGGCCGCGATCGGGCGATCGGCGGCGATCGTGAGGACGTGGCCGTCGTACGCCCGCCACCAGCCGCGTGCCGGAGCGGCGTCGGGCCAGGTGACCGTGAGCGGCGACCACGTCCGCCCGTCACCGTCTCCGGGTTCGACGAGCGCGTGGCGCACGTCGAGCCGCAGGCCGGCGCGACGGACCTTCGCGGCGGCCTCCTTCGCCGTCCACAGGAGGTTCGCGGTCAGGTCCGCCTCCTGCCCGGCGGCGGCCGTTGCGAGCAGGCTGCGCTCCGCCGGGGCGAACCATTCGCGCTGGAAGGCGGTGCTGCGCGGCTCGACGAGCTCGGCATCGCAGCCCAGGACGGGAGCCCGCGGCCCCGCGACCGCCAGGCCCAGGCCCGCACGGTGGCTGAGCGACAGCGCGACGGCCAGCTGCTCCTCGCCGGCCCACGGCTCGGGCGCCCCGTCGGTCGCGGCCAGGATCTCGATCTCCTGCGGGGCGACCTCGAGCCACGCGCCGACAGCGCTCTTCGCGGTCCAGCGCCCGAGCCGCCAGGCGTCGCGGCGCACGGCGAGCCGCAGTCCGTCCTGGACCGCGCGCTCGCGCGACCCGAGCCAGCCATCGCCCGCAGGGACGTCAGCCGCCGACCGGACCAGATACCCGGGAGCCGTCACGCGAGGCCTCCTGCTCGATCGCCCGCGCCATCCCGCGCTCGACGGCGTCGATGAGGTACGGGCGCAACGCGGCCGGCTCGATGATCCGGTGCACCGACCCGACCTCGACCGCGCGCTCGATGCTGTGGATCGCGTCGAAGCGCGCGGCGAGCTCGCCGAGTTTCTCGGAGCGGACCTCCGCCCACCGCGCCTCGCGCGCGACGCGCAGGCGCTGGCGCTCGCTGCCTTCGGCGGTGGCCAGGCGGGCGTCGAGCTCGGCGATCCGCGGGTCCTCGCGGGCGGCGATGTCGACATCGCGGGCGAAGACGACTGCCGCAGCCGGCGCGCCGCCGATGACCGAGGCGCGCGCGCCTTCGAGGGCGACCGCCTCGAAGTTGTCGTTGAGCTTGTGCGAGAAGACCACGAACGCGCCGCCGTGGTAGCGCGAGACGACGCAGAAGACGATCGGACCGTCGAAGTTCACGACCGCCCGCCCGATCTCGGCGCCGAACTCGAGCTGCCAGGCGCGCATCGACTCCGGTGACCCGTCGAAGCCGGAGAGGTTGGCCAGCACGACGAGCGGGCGGCGCCCGGCGACGGAGTTGATGGCGCGGGCGATCTTCTTCGAGGAGCGCGGGAAGAGCGTGCCCGACGTCCAGCGCTCGGGCCCGTCGGCCGGAACCTCGCCGTAGCGCGGCAGCGGGCGCGACTCGAGACCCAGGAGGGCGACCGGCATGCCGCCGAGATGCGCGTCCCACACGACGCCGCTCTCGGCGTCGCGCATTCCGGCCCAGCGCTCGAGCGGGGGCTCGTCGGCGTCAATCGCGGCGCGCATCACCGCGCGGATGTCGAAGGGCTTCTTGCGCTCCGGGTTCGTCTCGGCGGAGAAGATCGCACCGACGGTCTTCAGGTCGGAGTCCGGGGCCGCATGGGGTGCCGGCCGCACGTCGCGGTCGGCCGGGTCGCGCGTGGTCGCACGTCGCGGGAAGCGCTCGCCCGGGACGACGTACCCATGGTCGTAGTAGCGCAGCAGCACGGCGCACGCGCCCGCAAGGTCGGGCGCCCAGTACTGGCCCTGCCCGTTGGGGCCCATGATCCGCTCGTAGCCGCCGATGCCCAGGTTGTCGTCGGCCGAGACGCCGCCGGAGTAGTCGAGCGCCTGCTTGCCCGTCAGCACCATCGCGCTCTCCGGCGTCATCACGAGGATCCCGCGCGTGTGCATCAGCATCGTCGCCTCGGCGTTCCAGTACGGCTGGGCGCCGACGTTGATGCCGGTCACGACGACGTTCAGCTCACCGCCGCGCTGGGTGAACTCGATGATCCGCCGCAGCACAGCGGAGATCCAGTCCATGTTCTCCGTGCCGCTGTCCATCGCGATCCGGGCGCCTGCGGAGATCGCGAACCATTCGAGCGGCACGCCGAGGCGTTCGGCGAGGTCGAGCGCAGCGTTGATCAGCCGGCACTCCGGCTCGGCGAGCGAGCCGAGCGCCTTCGTCGGATCACCGAGCAGCGCGACGCGCAGCATGCCCTCGGGGTGACGCGGCGTGACGTTGCGGACGAGCCCGGCGACGATGCCCGCCTCGTTCATCGCGATCGGCCGATCGATCGGGACGAGCGCGCCGCTCGCGTCGAGGTCGTGCTCCTCGAAGCTCCCGCCGAGCAGCTTCAGGACCTCGGCCGGATGCGGTGTGCCGCGCCGGCGCGCCGAGACGACCCTTCGGGCGCCCTCGTCGAGCGGCTGCAGCGGCTCGGTCGGAGGCTCGTCGACCTCCGTCACGATGCCGGTGCCGGCCGGCGAGAAGAGCCGCACGACGCGATCGCGCACGGTCGCGTCGTCCTCGCGCATCCGACCGCGCACCAGCACCATCTCGATGCCGAGGCCGTCGGTGTTCGGCGCGAGGCGCGCAACGATCCGCGCGAGCTCGTCCGGGCGCAGCTCGATCTCGGGCCAGACATGGAGCAGGACGCGGTTCCACTGCAGGCGCCGGTTCTGGCGCAGATGGGCCTGGAAGTGCCGCAGACCCTCGAGCGCCTCGACGTAGACGCGCTCGAACTCCGGGAGCGCGGTGACGCGGCCGTCGTCGTCGCGGACCGGCGTGAGGTCGCGCACCTCGGCCATCGCGAACAGCCGCTCGTCCTTCGGGTTCTCGCGCGCAACGCCGTGGAAGAGGTAGACGTCCTCTGCGGCGGGGAGGCGTTCGAGCGTGAAGTTCTGCAGCCGCCACAGCTGCAGGCGTTCGGCGATCATCGGGTGCAGGCCGCGGACGAGCTCGTCCTCGGCGAGTCCTTCGGGGCCGGGGCGGAACGTGAAGAGCTCGACCGCGCCGAGCCCGCGGCCGCGTTCCGGCACGGCGATCGCCACGACCACCCGGTGAACGGTGGGCGGGAGGTCGACCGCGCGCAGCGCGGCGGTGAGGGCGGCGGCGGTCTCGTCCGCCGGGGGCGCGGCACCACGCCGCTCGGCGTAGAAGTCGGCGGAGACCTCGCGGCCCTCCGGCACGTCCGCCGCGAGCGCCGCGAACCGGCGCACCGCGTCGTCCAGGCCGTCCAGGTCGATCGCGGCGGTCAGGAGGTTTCGCGCGCGGCCCTGATAGCGGTAGGTCGCCGTCAGCAGGCCGTCGACCTCACCGAAGCCCGCGAGCGACGGCATCCGGTAGAAGCGCCGGGTCATGACCTCGAGCAGCGCGCGGCGCTGGGTGGGGTCGGCATCACGCAGGCGCTCGGTGATCGTCGTGACGAGCGCCCGCGGGCAGGCGACGGCGGCGGCGATCGACGCTTCGCGTCCGGGGCCGTCGGGCGCCGCCATGAGCTGGTCGAGATGCCCCGAGGCCTCGGCGTAGATCCGCTCGCGGGCCTCCTCCACGAGCGGCTCGTCGAA
>Ga0208851_1000526_pt1 | contig 16564 bp, 15 predicted proteins | sample NGESurshal092012_FD_184481 | JGI IMG/M metagenome (GOLD analysis project Ga0208851, IMG submission 184481) | Arctic peat soil microbial communities from Barrow, Alaska - NGEE Surface sample 415-2 shallow-092012 (SPAdes) | ecosystem: Environmental > Terrestrial > Soil > Wetlands > Peat ... | reverse complement strand
GACGGCGACTACCAGACCTACAAGGCCGAGGACGGCGCGTTCATCCGCGAGCACTTCTTCGGCCGCGACCCGCGCACCCGCAAGATGGTCGAGAGCTGGAGCGACGACGAGATCTGGTCGCTCTCGCGAGGCGGTCACGACTACCGCAAGATGTACGCCGCCTACCGCGCGGCCACCGAGCACAAGGGCCAGCCCACGGTCATCCTCGCGAAGACCATCAAGGGCTGGACCCTCGGCAGCCACTTCGAGGGCCGCAACGCGACCCACCAGATGAAGAAGCTGACCCTCGAGGACCTCAAGGCGTTCCGCGACCGGCTGCAGATCCCGATCGCGGACGACCAGCTCGACGCCTACCTGCCGCCCTACTACCACCCGGGCATGGACCACGAGCACATCGAGTACATGCTCGAGCGCCGCAAGGCCCTCGGTGGCGGCGTACCGGAACGACGGTCGAGGTCTCGGGCGCTCGTGCAGCCGCCGGACTCCGCGTTCGACGCTGTCCGGCGCGGCTCGGGCAAGCAGCAGGTCGCGACGACGATGGCCTTCGTGCGGATGCTCAAGGACCTCATGCGCGACCCGGAGATCGGTCCGCGCATCGTGCCGATCATCCCGGACGAGGCGCGCACGTTCGGCATGGACTCGATGTTCCCGACGGCGAAGATCTACTCCCCGCACGGGCAGACCTACATGTCCGTCGATCGCGACCTCGTGCTGGCGTACAAGGAGTCGACGTCCGGCCAGATCCTGCACGAGGGCATCAACGAGGCCGGGTCGGTCGCGTCGTTCACCGCGGTGGGGTCGTCGTACGCCACGCACGGCGAGCCGATGATCCCGATCTACATCTTCTACTCCATGTTCGGGTTCCAGCGGACCGGTGACGGCTTCTGGGCCGCCATGGACCAGATGGCGCGCGGCTTCGTCCTCGGTGCCACCGCCGGACGCACGACGCTCAACGGCGAGGGGCTGCAGCACGAGGACGGCCACTCGCCCATCCTCGCGATGACCAACCCGGCCGTCGTCGCCTACGACGCGGCGTACGGCTACGAGCTCGGGCACATCGTCAAGGACGGCCTGCGCCGGATGTACGGCGAGAGCCCCGAGGACGTCTTCTACTACCTGACGATCTACAACGAGCCCTACGTCCAGCCGGCCGAGCCCGAGGGCGTCGACGTCGACGGCATCCTGCGCGGCCTGCACCTCGTGTCGGCCGCGGGCGACGGCGACGGGCCGCGCGCCCAGGTCCTCGCCTCCGGCGTCGCGGTGCCGTGGGCGCTCGAGGCTCAGCGGCTGCTCCGCGAGGACTGGGGCGTGCACGCCGACGTCTGGTCGGTCACGTCGTGGACCGAGCTGCGCCGCGACGGCCTCGCCGTCGACCGCCACAACCTGCTGCACCCGACGGACGAGCCGCGCACGGCGTACGTCACCCAGCGGCTCGCGGGCCGTCCGGGACCCGTCGTCGGCGTCTCGGACTACATGCGCGAGCTGCAGGACGTCATCCGCTCCTGGGTGCCGTCGGACTACGCCACGCTCGGCACCGACGGCTGGGGGATGTCCGACACCCGAGGCGCCCTGCGGCGCCACTTCCTCGTCGACGCCCAGAGCATCACCGTGCGCACCCTCGCCAGCCTCGCCGAGCGCGGCGAGCTCGACCGGGCGACGGTGGCCGAGGCCATCGAGCACTACCACCTCACCGACCCCACCAAGGCCGACGCCGGCAACACCGAAGGCGGCGGCTGACGCCCCACCACCCACCCACCCCGCATCGGCCACGGCCCGGTCCCACGGACCGGGCCGTGGCCGATGAAGGACGCCTTGGTTCCAGACTCCAGATGAAGGCGGAGTTTGTTGTCCTCGATGCAACCAAGGCGTCCTTCATCGCAATCAGGAAAGCTGGGCGTGCATCTCCCAGACGAGGATCTCGGCGGGACCGGCGACTGCGGTGACTCTGCGGCCGTCGCTCACCGTGATCCTGCCGGCGTCGCCGGTGGCGAGGGCTCCTGCCGCTTCGAGGTCGACGGCTCCCTTCGCGACGAAGAGGTGGACGAAGGGGGCGTCGGGCAGCGTCACCGTCTCGCCGTCCTCGAGCCTCGCGGCGTGCAGGCCGGCGTAGGAGTTGCGGATCCGGATGGCGCGGTCGTCGGCGTGCTTGGCCATGCCAGACGCCACGGTCACCAGGCCGCCGCGCTCGAGCTCGGAGGTGATGTCGAGCTGCTCGTAGCCGGGGTCGACGCCCGGGGTGTCGGGCACGACCCACATCTGCACGAAGTGGACCGGGTCGGAGTGCTTCGGTCCGCCCGTGATGCGCCAGGAGTCGTTCCTCTCCGAGTGCAGGATCCCGGTCCCGGCCGACATCCGCTGGGCGAGGCCGGGGTGGATGACGCCGCTGTGCGCCTCGGAGTCCTGGTGCACGAGCCCGCCGTCGAGCACCCACGTGACGATCTCCATGTCGCGGTGCGGGTGCGTCTCGAACCCCGTGCCGGGCGCGACGACGTCGTCGTTCGACACGAGCAGCAGCCCGAAGCGGGTGTTGCGCGGGTCGTAGTGCTGCCCGAACGAGAAGCAGTGGGCGCTGTCGAGCCAGCCGGCGTCGGTGCGGAACCGGTCGGCGGCGCGGCGCAGGTCGACCGCCGGGGTGAGCCTGGTCTCCATGGAGCCACCATCACTAGTAGTTGACCACTCAACTTTACGTCGGGTTGTGGCATTCCGCCAACGTGGACCGCTGAGGGAACCGCGCTCCCCCTAGGCTGCCAGGCGTGACGACCCGCCAGCGAGCTGCGACCGTACGCCGCCTCGAGCGCGCGACGGGTCGGCTGGCCACGGAGACGTCCGCGCGGATGGAGTCCGAGCTCCCCTGGTACGCCGCGATGTCGGCCGAGGACCGGTCCTGGGTCAACCTCGTCGCGCAGGCAGGCATCGCCGCGTTCGTGCAGTGGTTCCGCGACCCCGAGGGCGCGCAGGCGATCACCGCCGACGTGTTCGGCACGGCACCGCGCGAGCTGGTGCGGGCGGTGTCCCTGCGGCAGACGGTCGACCTCGTGCGTACCACCATCGCCGTCGCCGAGGAGCACGTCGAGGAGCTGGCCGGCCCCGAGAACAGCGCCTGGCTGCGCGAGGGTCTGCTGCTCTACTCCCGCGAGATCGCCTTCGCCGCCGCCGAGGTCTACGCCCGCGCCGCAGAGGCGCGCGGCGCGTGGGACGCCCGGCTCGAGTCGCTCGTGCTCGACGCGCTGCTGCGCGACGACGTCGACGACGACGTCGTCTCCCGTGGAGCCGCGCTCGGTTGGGGGAACATCTCGGGAGTGTGCGTCGTCACCGGGCATGCGCCCGGCGGCGACCCCGAGACCATCGCCGAGGCGGTCAAGCGGTCGGCGCGCCACCACCGGATGGACGCGCTGACCGGCGTCCAGGCGCAGCGCCTCGTCGTCGTCCTCGGCCGGGTCACCGACCCCGAACGCGCGGCCAAGGGCATCGTCAGCCACTTCGCGCGCGGACCGGTCGTCGTGGGGTCCCTCGTGCCCAGCCTGGCCGAGGCCTCGCGCAGCTCGCGGGAGTCGCTCGCCGGCTTCCGCGCGGCGGTCGCCTGGCCGGACGCACCCCGTCCAGTGCTCGCCTCCGACCTGCTTCCCGAGCGCGCGCTCGACGGTGACGGCGAGGCCATCGGGCGCCTCGTCGACGACGTCTACCTGCGGCTCGTCGCCGAGGACGCCACACTCGTCGACACGCTGGCGGCGTACCTCGAACGCACGGGCTCGCTGGAGGGCGCCGCCCGCGAGCTGTTCGTGCACCCCAACACCGTGCGCTACCGCCTGCGCCGGGTCGCCGACGTCACCGGCCTCACTCCCACCTCCCCGCGTGACGCGTGGTCCCTCCGGCTGGCGCTGTCCCTCGGCCGGCTCGCGGACGAGGCACCCTCGTTGTAGGGGATCGTCGCCACCTCGTTGTAGGAAACCTCCAAGATTCGGAGCGCTTCGTTGGTCGGGTCGTGAGCGAGATCAGGTCAGGTCTTCGACACGCTGGACCCGTGCTCGTCGTCGTCGCGCCCGCTCAGGGCTCCCAGACCCCCGGTTTCCTCACGCCCTGGCTGGAGGTGCCCGGTTTCGAGGACCGTCTGCGCTGGCTGTCGACCGTCGCCGGGGTCGACCTCGTGGCCCACGGCACGACGAGCGACGCCGACACCATCCGCGACACCGCCGTGGCGCAGCCGCTCCTGGTGGGTGCCGGCCTGGTCTCCCTGCTGAGCCTGTTCCCGCACCCGTCCGACGCCTACTCCAAGATCGCCGCCGGCTCGGGCCACAGCGTCGGCGAGGTCACCGCCGCCGTCGGTGCCGGTGTCATCACCGCCGAGCAGGCGATGGTCTTCGTCCGCGAGCGCGGAAACGCCATGGCTGCGGCGGCGGCCGTCACCGCCACGGGCATGACCGCGGTCCTCGGCGGTGATCGCGACGAGGTGGTGGCCAAGGCCGCGACGTACGGCCTCACCCCGGCGAACGAGAACGGTGCGGGCCAGATCGTGGTGGCAGGCACCCTCGAGCAGCTCGAGGCCTTCGCGGCCGACCCGCCGGAGCGGTCGCGGCTGCGGCCGCTGCAGGTGGCCGGCGCGTTCCACACCCAGCACATGGCTCCCGCTGTCGGGATCCTCGCTCAGCACGCACGCTCGATCTACCTGCACAGCGCCCGCCTGCCCGTCATCAGCAACGCCGACGGCACTGTCCTGCACAGCGGGCGCGAGATCCTCGCGCGACTGGTCACCCAGGTCTGCTCGCCGGTCCGCTGGGACCTCTGCATGGCGACGATGGCCGACATGGGCGTCACCGCGGTGCTCGAGCTCCCGCCGGCCGGAACGCTCACCGGTCTCGCCAGGCGCGCCCTGCCCGGCGTCGAGACGCTCGCCCTGAACACCCCCGCCGACCTCCCGGCCGCCTGGGACCTCATCGAGCGGCACGCCACCGAGACCGTCATGTCGCAGGCCCCGACCTGGCGGCTGCTGGTCTCGCCGGCGAAGGGCATCTTCCGGCTGTCCGTCAGCTCGATGGTGGGCGACCGCCTCGAGCCGGGAGCGCCGGTCGGCGCGGTGGTCAACCTCCGCGACGAGCAGCCGGTCCTCGCGCTGCACGGCGGCACCGTCGTCGAGTGGCTCGTGGAGGACGGCGACCCCGTCTCCCCCGGCCAACCGATCGTGCGGCTGCACCCCGAGGCGGCGTCCGCGTGAGCGCCACCCTGCACCTGCCCGCGACCCGCCCCGGCAGCCGGATCATGTCCGTCGGCACGTTCCGCCCCGCGCGCGTGGTCACCAACGACGAGCTCGCCCCCCGGATCGACTCCTCCGACGAGTGGATCCGCGAGCGCACCGGCATCATCGAGCGTCGCTTCGCGGCGCCGGACGAGTCGGTGGCCGACATGGCCCTCGCCGCCGCAGGCAAGGCCCTGGCCGGTGCGGGGGTCGCACCCGAGGCAGTCGGGATGGTGCTCCTCGCGAGCGTCACCCACCCCTACCAGACGCCGTCGGCCGCGGCCGAGGTCGCCGACCGCCTCGGCGCGACGAACGCCGGCGCCCTCGACATCGGCGCCGCGTGCGCCGGCTTCTGCTACGGCCTCGGCCTCGCGGACACGATCGTGCGCACGGGGACCTGCGAGTACGTCGTCGTCATCGGGGTCGAGAAGCTCACGGACTTCGTCTCCCTCGACGACCGCGGCGCGGCGTTCATCTTCGCCGACGGCGCGGGAGCGGTCGTCGTCGGGCCGTCGGACCACCCGGGCATCGGGCCGGTGGTGTGGGGTGCCGACGGGTCGCAGAAGGACGCGATCACGATGACCCAGTCCTGGGTCGAGTACCGCGACGAGCCGGGCGAGCACTACCCCGTCCTCACGATGCAGGGCCAGGCCGTGTTCCGCTGGGCCGTCGGCGAGATCTCGAAGGTCTGCACCGAGGCGCTGGAGGCCGCGGGCATCACCTCCGACGACCTCGTCGCCTTCGTCCCGCACCAGGCCAACATGCGGATCACCGACGCGATGGTCCGCGCGCTGAAGCTGCCGGAGCACGTCGTCGTCGCACGCGACATCGCGACCACCGGCAACACCTCGGCCGCGTCGGTGCCGCTCGCCCTCGAGGCCGTGATCCAGTCCGCGGACCTGCCGAGCGGCGGACTCGCGCTGCTCGTCGGCTTCGGCGCCGGCCTCGCCTACGCCGCGCAGGTGGTGGAACTCCCCTAGGTCCCCCGCGCCGTACCGGCTCCGGGTGCACGATCCGCACGACCCCCGTCCAGCACCGCACCAGCATCGCAAGGAGAGAACGCGTTCATGTCCAACACAGAGATCCTCGAGGGCCTCGCTGCCATCGTGAACGAGGTCGCCGGTACCCCCGTCGCCGACATCACGCCCGAGAAGGCGTTCATCGACGACCTCGACATCGATTCGCTGTCGATGGTCGAGGTCGTCATGGCGTGCGAGGACAAGTTCGGCGTCAGCATCCCCGACGGCGAGGTCAAGAACCTCAAGACCGTCGGCGACGCCGTGTCCTACATCGAGAAGGCCCAGGCCTGACGTTCGTGACGGGTGGCGCCCCCCGCGGGCGCCACCCCCACGCCCACCTCGACTCGTACAAGGAGCACCTCGCATGACCACCTCGCAGCGGCGCGTCGTCGTGACCGGACTCGGCGCCACCACGCCGGTCGGCGGAGACGTCGCCACCACGTGGGAGGGCCTCGTCTCGGGCCGGTCCGGCGTCCGTCCGCTCGAGGGCGAGCAGTACGCCGACCTCCCGGTGCGCTTCGCCGGCCAGGTCGCCGTCGAGCCGACGACGCTGCTCGAGCGGTCCGAGTCGCGGCGGCTCGACCGCTGCCAGCAGCTCGCGATCCTCGCCTCGCGCGAGGCGTGGGCCGACGCCGGCGCGCCCGAGCTCGACCCCGAGCGCCTCGGCGTCGTCGTCGCCACCGGTATCGGCGGCATCGTCTCGCTGCTCGAGCAGAACGAGGTGCTCAACACCCGCGGCTGGACGCGAGTCTCGCCGATGTCCGTGCCCATGCTCATGCCCAACGGCTCCGCCGCCTGGATCGGCCTCGACCTCGGCGCGAAGGCCGGCATCCACACGCCGGTCAGCGCCTGCGCTTCGGGCGCCGAGGCGGTCGGCGCCGCCCTCGACATGATCCGCAGCGGCCGCGCCGACGTCGTCGTCGCCGGCGGCACCGAGGCCTGCATCCACCCGATCACGATCGCGTCGTTCGCCGCGATGCGGGCACTGTCGACCCGCAACGACGAGCCCGAGCGCGCCAGCCGCCCCTACGACAAGGGCCGCGACGGCTTCGTCATGGGCGAGGGCGCCGGCTGCCTCGTCCTCGAGTCCGAGGAGCACGCCCGTGCGCGCGGTGCGCGCATCTACGCCGAGGTGGCCAGCGCCGGCGTGACGGCCGACGGCCACCACATCGCGCAGCCCGACCCCGAGGGCCGTGGTGCCACGCGCGCCATGAAGCTCGCGCTCGAGGGCGCCGACGCCACGCCCGCCGACGTCATCCACCTCAACGCCCACGCGACCTCGACCCCGCAGGGCGACGTCGCCGAAGCCGGCGCGATCCGCGCGGCGCTCGGGGGCGACGTCGACCACGTCGCGGTCAGCGGCACGAAGTCGATGACCGGCCACCTGCTCGGCGGTGCCGGCGCGGTCGAGTCGGTCGCGGCGATCCTCGCCCTCTACCACCGCGTCGCGCCCGTGACCGCGAACCTCGAGGACCTCGACGACGAGGTCGGCCTCGACGTCGTCCACGGCGAGGCGCGCAAGCTCCGCGGCGGCGACGCCGTGGTGCTCAACAACTCGTTCGGCTTCGGCGGCCACAACGTCGCCCTCGTCTTCCGGAGCGTCTGATGACCGCATCGATCACAGCCGCCGACGTCGGCCTCGAGGTCTCCGACCTCGACCCGCGCCACCCGCTCGTCCGCGTGCCCGCGTTCCTCGACGACGGGACGATGGAGCTCATCACCGAGGTTGACGACGGCGGTGTGATCGCCGCGACCGGCACGGCGCACGGCACCCCCGTCGTCGTCTTCTGCACCGACCCGACCGTGCAGGGCGGAGCGATGGGCATCGGCGGCTGCCAGGCGATCCTCGTGGCCTATCGCCGCGCGATCGCCGACGGCGTCCCGGTCGTGGGGCTCTGGCACTCGGGCGGCGCACGTCTGCGCGAAGGCGTCGAGAGCCTGCACGCCGTCGGCGAGGTGTTCGCGATCATGACCCGCGTCTCGGGTCGGATCCCGCAGATCTCCGTCGTGCTCGGACCTGCAGCCGGTGGTGCGGCATACGGCCCGGCGCTCACCGACGTCGTGGTCCTCGGCCCCGAGGGACGCATCTTCGTCACGGGTCCCGACGTCGTCCGCTCGGTCACCGGCGAGGACGTCGACATGCTGCGCCTCGGTGGTCCCGAGCCGCACGGTCGCCGCAGCGGCGTCGTCCACGTCATCTCGGCGACCGAGCGGGCCGCCCTCGACGACGGGGCCCGCCTCGCGAACCTGCTCGGCACCCACGGCACACTCGACGTCTCCGCCGTCACCGACTCGGACCTCGCCGCGCTGCTGCCCGAGAACCGCAAACGCGCCTACGACGTCCACCCGCTGATCGCCGGCATCCTCGACGAGGGCTCGGCGCTCGAGCTGCACGCGAAGTGGGCGCCCAACGTCGTCACGACCCTCGGTCGCCTCGGCGGCCGCGCCGTCGGCGTCGTCGCCAACAACCCGCTGCGCCTCGGCGGGTGCCTCGACGCGACCAGCGCCGAGAAGGCGTCCCGGTTCGTCCGCATGTGCGACGCGTTCGGGCTGCCGCTCGTCGTGGTCGTCGACGTGCCCGGCTACCTGCCCGGAGTCGGCCAGGAGTGGGACGGCGTCGTACGCCGTGGCGCGAAGCTGCTGCACGCGTTCGCCGAGGCCTCCGTGCCGCGCGTGACCGTCGTGACCCGCAAGGCCTTCGGCGGCGCGTACATCGCGATGAACTCGCGATCGCTCGGCGCGACCCGCGTGATCGCCTGGCCCGAGGCCGAGATCGCCGTCATGGGCGCCGTCGCCGCCGTGCGGATCCTGCACCGTCGCAAGCTGGCCGACGTCCCCGAGGACGCGCGCGCCGAGGTCGAGCTCGAGCTCGCCGACGAGCACTCGCGCATCGCCGGCGGCGTCGAGAAGGCCGTCACCATCGGCGTCGTCGACGAGGTGGTAGAGCCCTCGCGCACGAAGTCGGCGCTGGCCACGGCGCTCGCCGAGGCGCTCGCAGCCGACAACGACGTCCGCGGCGACCACGGGAACATCCCGCTGTAGACCACCGGTCGTGGTGGCCCCACCACGACCGGCCACGAGACCGTCGGGGGGCGCGGCGCTTCGGTGCTGGACCGCCGTGCCCCTCGACGCGGCGGGATCGCGCGCGTCGGTGACGCGGCACGCCGTCGCGAAGGTGCGGACACACCCGCTACAGCGTCGGCTCCGTCTCGTCGGACCGGGAGAGCCCGACCGCATGGGGGTCGGCCAAGGCGCCGGCCAGCTCCGACCTCACCTCGAGGAGGCGGCGCAGGAAGGCCCGCTCGTCGAGCCGCTTGCGACGCATCCACCCCGTCACCTCGTCGTTGCACTTGCTGGCGTTGCACGGACCGCAGGCGGGCACGACGTTGTCGAGGGTGTAGCGACCACCCCGGGAGATCGCGAGCACGCAGTCGCGCTGCAGCGGGCGGTCCGTGGCTCCGCAGTACGCGCAGCCGCCCCACGCCGCCGTCACAGCCGACCACTGCTCGACGGTGAGGTCGTGCTCGACGCGGCCCATCCGGACCTTGCGCTTGCGAGCCGCTCTCGCCCGCCGAGTCCGGGTCACCGCCATCGACCCAGCGTGCCACCGCCACGGGTGCCCCGGCCGACGACCCGCCGCCCCCCGGACGCTCGTCGACCCCCGGCCGGAAGGTGCCGGGGGTCGACGTGTCCCTCAGGGAGGAGGGGTCTTCGGGGGTGGCGCGGTCAGGACACGACCTGGTGCAACCACCGGACCGGCGTGCCTTCGCCGGCGTAGCGGAACGCCTCGAGCTCGGCGTCCCACGGGCCGCCGAGCAGGTCGGAGATCTCCTCGGAGAGGTCGGCGCCGGACAGCGTCGCTCGGGCGACGGCTCCGCGCAGCCGCTCCTCGGGCACCTGGATGTCGCCGTGGACGCCGATGACGGCGCGGTAGATCCCGAGCGACGGCGTGACCGAGTAGCGCTCGCCCTCGGTCCGCGAGGTCGCCTCCTCGGTCACCTCGAAGCGCAGCCGGCCCCAGCCGGCCAGGTTCGACACGATGCGCGATGCGGTCCCGGTCGCCCCGGTCCACGACAGCTCGGAGCGCAGCGTGCCCGGTGCGACCGGCTGCGCGGACCAGTCCAGGGTGACCGGGGTGCGCAGCACGTCGGCCAGACCCCACTCGATGTGGGAGGCCAGGGCCCGGGGGCAGGCATGCACGAAGACGACGCCCCGGGTCTGCGCCCGTGCGCCGCAGGGCGCGCCGGGCGCGCCGTGGTGATCGGCCATCTCCGGACCTCCTCCTCGAGGGACGCCTTCCCCAGCGGCCTGCGGGAGATCCGGATCAGTGGGGCAACGATAACCCCGTCCGTCCCTCCCGCACCAGACGTCCCACGCACGACACGCTGAGTGATCGATTCGTTACGGAAAGCAGCATGCTGGCCGCGAGGTTATCGATCGGAGCAACGACGCGGTCGGGGCTAAGGACCGGGGTCCCGACCGGCCGATAGACCGGCTGACCGCCCCGCGGATCGGGGGGCGCTCGGCCGGACCGGCCGGGGGGAACAGGGAGGGAGGCGCGTCGGCATGGCTGACTCCGAGATCTTCATGACGGAGATGTACGACGAGGGCGTCGTCACGGAGGTCATCCGACCGGCTGCGATCGTCCCCGAGGAGTCGGCGCGCGCCGTCCTCGTGGAGCTGGCGCTGCGCGACGTCCAGTACGGCGAACTGTGGCTGTCCGACCCGTCGCGCTGGGCGATGTACGACTCGCCGTGGAGCGCTCCCGGCCAGCCCGGGAAGGCCCAGCTCGTCGGCACGATCCAGGTGGCCTACGGCACTCCCACGCGCTACGAGATCACGATCTACCGCGCCACGATCACCCGGCGCGGGACCGAGCTCGGCTGGACGGTCACCAAGCTCTGCGACGAGGCGCTCGGCTACGGCAGTCTCGACCTCGCCACCTGCCCGCGCGCAACGCTCGCGGCACCGCCCAAGCCGTTCCACTTCTAGCGGCGCAGGTTCCGCACCCGCCGCCGGCGCGGGTCAGAACCAGCGCGTCCCGATGAACACGGCGACGACCATCGAGCCCACCAGGACCACGGTCACGCCGACGACGACCCATCGGTTGCCCACACGCGTGATCACGCGACGACCCTAGGCCACCGCCGCCGTCACGCCCTCGAGCACGCGCCGTCACGCCCTGGGGCACGCGCAGCCGGCGCTCGAGGTCCGCACGTGGCCGACTCACACCCCAGAGTCCTCCGGTTCACACCTTTCTCACAGGTTCCGGCCGCATCGTGGACACATGAGCGCGACGCTGCTGGCCGGACCCCTCCGCTCGCGCGTCGAGCCGGTGTGGGGCACGGTCGTGTCGATCGACGTACGGGACGCCGGCGCCTCGGACTCCGCCGTCGACGCCGCCTGGGCGTCGGTGCGTGCCGAGCTGCACCGCATCGATGCCGTGTTCTCGACCTTCCGAGACGACAGCGTCGTGTCCCGCCTGCGCGCCGGCGGCACGCACGTCGTGGCCGACGACGTCGCCGAGGTCATCGAGCGCTGCCTCGAGGCGCGCCGCACGACCGACGGTGCCTTCGACCCGTGGCAGGTGCAAGGCGGCTTCGACCCCAGCGGCCTGGTCAAGGGATGGGCCGCGGACCGGTGCGCCCGGATCCTGCACCAGCACGGGCTGCGCAGCTACTCCATCGACGCCGCGGGCGACCTCTCGTGCCGCGGCTCGGCCGGCCCCGGCCACCCGGGCTGGCCGATCGGCATCGCGCACCCGGACGACCCGGCCGCGGTCGTCGCGGTGGTGGAGATCGAGGACGGCGCCATTGCGACCTCCGGCACCAGCCAACGCGGCGAGCACGTGCTCGACCCCCGTACGGGGGCGCCCGCCCGCGGCGCCCGCCAGGCCACGGTCGTGGGACCCGACGGCGCCCTCGCCGACGCCTACGCCACGGCACTCATGGTGTCCGGTGCCGCCGGCGCCGCCTGGTTCACCCGACTGCCAGGATGGTCCGCGTACGTCATCGAGGGTGACACGGCCACCGCCTGGGGACCCGCGTTCGACGACACTGCAAGGGGACAGGAGTCATGACCATGACACGCACCGAGGACACCGACCTGCCGCAGAGCTACCTGCGCGCGGCGGACGGGGTTCCGCCCGTCCGCGTGCTCGTGGTGGACGACGAGCCCGACCTCGCCGACCTCGTGTCGACCGCGCTGCGGTTCGACGGCTGCCGTACCGCCACCGCCGGCGACGCCGACGAGGCGGTCCGGGTCGCTCGCGACCTGCGCCCCGACATCGCCGTGCTGGACATGATGCTCCCGGGCGACGACGGCGTGAAGCTGCTCGCCCGGCTGCGGGCCGAGCACCCCGATCTCCCGGCGGTGTTCCTCACCGCGCGCGGCGACACCCGCGACCGCATCGCCGGCCTGCGCGCCGGGGCCGACGACTACATCGCCAAGCCCTTCAGCCTCGAGGAGCTGCTCGCTCGGCTGCAGGCGGTGCTGCGCCGAACCGGGCGGCTCGACGAGCAGGGTGCTGTCCTGCGCGTCGCCGACCTCACCCTCGACGAGCTCACCCGCGAGGTGCACCGCGGCGGCGAGCTCATCGATCTCACGCCGACCGAGTTCGACCTGCTGCGCTTCCTCATGCAGAACGCGCGGACGGTGGTGAGCAAGGCGCAGATCCTCGACCGCGTCTGGCACTACGACTTCGCCGGTCGCAGCAACATCGTCGAGCAGTACGTCGGCTACCTGCGGCGCAAGGTCGACGCCGACAACGAGCCGCTGATCCACACCGTGCGCGGCGTGGGCTACGTGCTGCGCGCCCCTCGGGCCGGGGACACGGGTGCCTGAGCGTTCGACCTCCCGATGGGCCGCGATGCCGTTGCGTCGCAGGCTCGTCCTCGGCCTGCTGTCCGTCATGGCGGTCACCCTCGTCGTCGTGGCCGCAGCGACGTTCTTCTCGCTGCGCGCGTGGACGACGGAGAGCATCGACTCCTCGCTGATGCAGTCGAAGTCGCACATCTACGCCGACACCAACGACCGCGGCGCGGTCAGCGAGGCCGTCCAGGCCTGGACCTCGGCCGGCTCGACCGTCTACCTCGTCACGGCCACCTCGGCCGCCCCCCTCGCACTCAACATCCCCGGGGCACCTGACCCCGCACAGGTGTCCGCCGCTGACGCCGCCGCGCTGCGCAGCGTCCCGACGGGGTCGGCAGCGGCACCCGTCTCGATCACCTTGGAGTCGCACGGCAAGAGCCGCGCCGTCGCGGTCGAGGTGCGCACCCCGACGCAGTCCGGCGCACTGGTCGCCGTCACACCGCTGTCGAAGGCGGACGCGATCGCGACCCGCCTCCTCATCGTGGAGGTCGTGGCCATCACGATCGCGCTCGTGCTCGCCGGCATCATCGCGACGCTGTTCGTACGCCGGTCGATGCGCCCGCTCAGCGAGGTCGCCGAGACCGCGAGCGAGGTCGCGCGGCTCCCGCTCGAGCACGGAGACGTCGACATCCCCGCGCGGGTCAGCAGCCCCGTCGCCACCACCGAGGTCGGCCAGGTCGGCCTCGCGGTCAACGCGATGCTCGACCACGTCGAGAGCTCGTTGAAGACCCGTGCCGACACCGAGGAGCGCCTGCGCCGCTTCGTCTCCGACGCCGGTCACGAGCTGCGCACTCCGCTGGCCGCCGTGCGCGGCTACGCCGAGCTCATGCGCCGCGGCGCCGCCAACGACCCCGAGCAGTCGCGGCACGCGGCGGAGCGCATCGAGGCGGCCGGCAGCCGCATGGGCCTGCTCGTCGAGGACCTGCTCCTGCTCGCCTCGCTCGACGAGGAGCGACCCCTCGCCCACGAGGTCGTCGACCTGCACCGTCTCGTCGACGAGGCCGTCGCCGAGGCCGCCACCGCGGGCCAGGACCACGAGTGGTCGGTCGAGGGCACGACCGGGCGGGTCGCCGTCATCGGCGATGCCACCCGGCTGCACCAGGCCATCGCGAACCTGCTCGCCAACGCTCGCGCCCACACCCCCACCGGCACGTCGGTCACGACGACGATCTCCGCGGACGCCACCCACGGCTACGTCGAGGTCCGTGACGACGGCCCCGGGTTCCCCGCCGACCTGCTCCCCCGCGTCACCGAGCGGTTCGCGCGCGGCGACGCGAGCCGCTCGCGCGCCACCGGCGGCAGCGGCCTCGGCCTGTCGATCGTCAAGGCGGTCGTCGAGGCGCACGGGGGCACGGTCGAGGTCGGCAACGTCCCCGACGGCCGCGGCGCTCTCGTGCGGATCGCCCTGCCGATCGCACCCGCCCCGACCGCAGGTTCCGTGCTCGGCGTGGGCACGACCGCCTCTCCCGTGAGCGCAGCTCCGGTGGCCGGCGCCCCGCCCGTGTCCGCGCAGTCCGAGCCCGTCGCAGTGGACCGCAGCGACCCGGTCGACGACGCCGTTCCCTCGCCGACCGTCGGCTGAGCGCCTGCTCCTCCCGTGCGCCCGGTCCGTCTCGCATCGCGGACCCGGGCGTGACCCCGCACTGCGCCTTCCGTAGGCTCGTCCCGTGCTCCTCGTCGTGACCAGTCCCAGCGCGCCCGTCCGTGGCGCCCTGGGCTGGTGTCGCTGTCCCGGCTGAGGCCGGTCCCCACGGGACCCGGCGCCCTGACGTCCGTCGATCCCGAGCCGAGAGAGCCATGACTTCCTTGCCCGTCCTCCCCGTCCTCCCTGCCGGTCACGTCCTGGCGCACCCCGGTGCCCTGGTCCGCAGCCTCGCCGTACGCCGTGACCTCTGGGCGCCGCACGTGCGCTTCGACCCGTCCGGGCCCTACGTCACGACAGTCTGGGCCGACGACCGCCACGAGGCGGTGATCGCCACCTGGCTGCCGGGTCAGGCGAGCCCGGTGCACACCCACCTCGCGCGAGCCGGCGCTCTGCTCGTGCTGCAGGGCGAGCTCGAGGAGACCACCTGGGTGACCGCGACCGACGGCGCCGAGCCGGGGCGCAGGCACGCCGTACGCCGCCGCCTCGGTGGCGACGTCGTGCGGTCCTACGGCGCCGTCCACGTCCACGGCCTGCGCAACCCCGGCGCCGACCCGGCGGTGGCGCTGCACGTGCTCGCACGAGGCTGACCCCGGACGGACGTCGGACCCGCACGGCAGGATGGGTCCACGGCGTCCGCTCGGGTCGGCGCCCAGACGACAGGACCTCGCGATGAGCTGGACCGCCCCCGAGATCGACCGCGCCGACTCCCCTCGCCTCGGCGACGAGCGCAGCGCCCTGCAGGGCTGGCTCGACTTCCACCGCGAGACGCTGCTCCTCAAGTGCGCCGGACTCACCCACGAGCAGCTCTCCCGTCGCAGCGCACCGCCGTCCGAGCTGTCGCTGCTCGGCCTGGTCCGGCACATGGCCGACGTCGAGCGATGGTGGTTCCGGATGAACCTGCGCGGCGAGGACATCGACGGCTTCTTCGGCCCGGCCGACAACGTCACCGGTGACTTCGACGACCTCGACTCGATGCCGGCCGACGAGGTGTGGGAGGTCTTCGCCCGCGAGTGCGCCGACGCCGACGCCGCGGCCGCCGGGGTCCCCCTCGAGCAGACCTTCCGCAGCCGCAGCCGCGGCACCGAACTCGACCTGCGGTGGATCTACCTCCACATGATCGAGGAGTACGCCCGGCACAATGGACACGCCGACATCCTGCGCGAGCGCATCGACGGCGTCGTCGGCGACTGACGACAGGTGGCCGGTCGCGCGGCAGGATGGCCCGCATGACCACGGACCTCGACGGCGACCTGCTCTGGCCCGACCTCGCGACGCTCTCCTGCGCGCTGCACCCCGACGTCGTGGCGAGGGACGACGGCAGATCGACGCGGCTGCTCGTCGTGCGCCTGACGAATCCTGCGGGCGACCTCCTCGACACCGCGGTGTTCGGCGACATCGACGCCCTCGGGCGCCGGTTGGCGGTGGAGCCCACGATCGGTGGCGTCGTCGTCGCCGGTCCACGCCCGGGCGTCTTCGCGCCGCACTTCCGGCTCGGCGAGATCGCCGACGGCGCCGAGGCCCTGGGCCGCCCCGTCCCCTACGCACTGGCCCGGATCGCCTACGTCGGGGTCGCCGGGCTCTCGCGCGTCGACGCTCTGCGCGCCCGGGTGCTCGCCTCCCCCGCCGCCGGGATCGCTGAGCTCGTGCGCACGCACCAGGCCCTCACCCGTCTCGGCGCCCTGCCCCAGGTGGTCGTCGCGGCGATCGACGGCGATGCCCTCGCCGGTGGGTGCGAGCTGGCGCTCGCCTGCGACCTGCGGGTGATGGCCCGCGGCGACGGTCGGATCGGCCTCGTCGAGC
>Ga0208851_1000525_pt1 | contig 16590 bp, 17 predicted proteins | sample NGESurshal092012_FD_184481 | JGI IMG/M metagenome (GOLD analysis project Ga0208851, IMG submission 184481) | Arctic peat soil microbial communities from Barrow, Alaska - NGEE Surface sample 415-2 shallow-092012 (SPAdes) | ecosystem: Environmental > Terrestrial > Soil > Wetlands > Peat ... | reverse complement strand
GACGGCCAGACCCTGATCAACGGCGTGACCCAAGCCCCCAACCGGAAGTGGGCGCTCGGTGCCGTCGACGAAGGACACCAGCCGCTGGTTGGCGTCGAAGAACGGCTGGTACATCGTCTTCCACGGGTTGTAGACCAGCGTCGGTTTCGGGGTGACCTCGCCTCGGCTCGGCTACCAAATCGAGCCTGGGCACCCGGGCCCTACTCGGTGACGCCCGACGAGACCGCGCGCCCGTGCGCTCGGCAATCCGGAGCTGTCCGGCGCAGCGGTCGCGACCATCTCGCCCGCGCGACGGCTGTCGAGGGCACCGGAGCGAGGAGCCCGTGCACGCTCCTTGCTGTGGCCGTCCGCAACGCCGTGACCACGCCGGTCGCGGCACCGGGGGAGCCTCACATGAGCCGCGTGCACACCGCGGGCGCCGCGACGCCCATTGATCCGTGCGTCCACCAGTCGGAGGAGCCCGCCGTCCCGTCGGCCCGGAGCCGGCGATTCGAGCCAGCGGATCCCGACCGCGTGGAGTTCAGCGACCCGCAGCCGGGTGGTGGAGCGGGACGCACCGGGGCCACGAATGTGGAGACCGGTCACCTGACGTTTCACGGCGGGAAGGTGCTTCGCTCGCCGGACGTCGTCCCGGTCTACGTCGGCGCGTACTGGCAGACGCTCGCCGGCCAGCGCGACCGCGCCCGCAACGACGCGGCCATGGCGGCGCTGGTGAAGGACCCCGGGCAGACCGGCCTGTGGAGAGAGTACGGCGGTGGACCGGGAACGAGCTCACCGTCCAAGGTCCTCGGCGGCAACGCCCGGCGGGACTTCTCGAAGGAGGACGTCGAGGCCCTGGTCAGCGCCCAGGTTCGTGCGGGGGTATTCCACACCTCGGATCCCGAGCGCATCTTCACGCTCGTCCTCCCGCCGGGGGTGACGCTGCACGACGGCGACGCCAGGTCGACCGCGGGCCTCGGCGGTTTCCACGGCAACGTCACCGCCACGGACGGGCACCCGGTGTACTACGCGGTGGTGGTCTATTCGCAGCGCAGCGGAGGGCGGATGAACGGCATCGACTTCACCGGGACGCCGGTCGACAACATCACCATCACCGAGAGCCACGAGATCACCGAGGCGGTGACGGACCCGGATGTCGGGCTCGCCATCGAGACCGGGGACCCGCGGTTCCTCGGCTGGTATGACGCCACCACGCCCGTCCGGCGGCGCGACGGCACGGCCGTGCTCGATGCGATGGGGAGGCCCATGCGCGGCAAGGGCGAGATCGGCGACATCCCTGTGCTCAACGCCGAGCTCGAGGGGGACGCCACGCTGCGGAGCGTCTGGGGACGCCGCGACGGCGTGGCGTTCCAGACCGAATGGAGCAACCGGGACGGGAAGGCCGAGCTGGGCCCCGGAGGGCATCGAGACCTTCACCAGCGGTGATACGCGGGATGCCCCGGCTTCACCGCCACGAACGTCCCGCGGCACGTTGCGGTCACCTTCCCCCCGGCGCTGAGCGTCGCCTCCACCGTCGCCCGGTCACCGGAGATCTCGACGGACTTTGCCCAGAGCGAGATCTCCCCATCCATCGGCGTCGGCCGCTTCAGCGTCACCGCGAAATCTGAGGTCACCGTGCATGGCGGTGACTCGAGCCCCTGCGCCCGCATCAGCGCCACGGTGGCCGCCCAGTTCGAATGGCAGTCCAGCAGGGCCCCGACGATGCCCCCGTTCAGCACCCCGGGGAACGCCTGGTGGTGCTCCTCCGGGCGCCAGCGGGCCACGAGGTGGTCCCCCTCCTCGAAGCTCCGGATCCGCAGCCCCTTCGGGTTGCTCGGACCGCACCCGAAGCAGGCGTTGTGGGGGGCGAAGCGCTCCTGGACGCTCGGGCCTTCCATGACGGCGCACCCTACTCCCGCGGGGGTGTCCCCTGCTCGACCCGAGTTGCCCTGCTTCGGCCGGTAAGTGCCCCATCTTCTTCGAGGTTGTTCCGTTGACGACCCCGGCGGCAGGCCAGTAGAACCCGCGGCGCCGTTCGGTACGCTTCCTCGTCCCGGAAAGGCCGTCCCGACCCCGTGAGCCTCCGCGCCCTGACGCTCGTCCGCGAGAAGTACCCCGATGCCTTCGTCGAGCAGTACACCGACCGGACCGGGGGCACCTGGGGCGTCCTCAAGCCCGACGCGCTCCGCCAGGTGTTCGCCCACCTGAAGGATGACCCGCAGCTCGACTTCAAGCTCTTCCTCTCCATCGACGCGGTCGACCGGCTCCAGCTGCCCGAGAGCACGCCGCGGTTCGAGGTGGTCTACTTCCTCTACTCGGTGACCTGGAACGAGCACCTGCGGCTCAAGGTTCGCGTCGGCGAGGACCACCCCGAGATTCCCAGCATCACCTCCATCTTCCAGGGCGCCAGCTGGTGGGAGCGGTTCGTCTGGGATTTCTACGGCGTCCGGTTCAGCGGGCACCCCGACCTGCGCCGCATCCTCCTCTACGAGGAGTTCAAGGGACACCCGCTGCGCAAGGACTACCCACTCCGCGAGCGCCAGCCGCTCATCCCCGAGCGGCCCATCCGCGACATCTTTCGCGGCCCCGGCACCTCCGGCGTCTCCTGACTGAATCCCATGGCCCACGCCGACGAGCGACAGACCGAGGACATCGAGCACGAGGAGGCCTCGGAGCTGGAGGCACACCTCAACACCAAGCGGATGGTCATCAACATGGGGCCGTCCCATCCGGCGATGCACGGCACCGTGCGGATGCGGGTGGAGCTCGAGGGCGAGACCATCGTCCGCGCCGATCCGGAGATCGGCTTCCTCCACCGCGGGTTCCAGAAGAGCTGCGAGAACGTCACCTGGAACCAGTGCCTGCCGTACACCGACCGCCTGAACTACGTGTCGGCGATCATGAACAACTTCGGGTTTCTCAAGGCGGTGGAGACCCTGATCGGCCTGGAGATCCCCGAGCGCGCCCAGTACATCCGCGTGCTCGCCTCCGAGCTGCACCGGATGCAGGACCACCTGACCTGCGTCGGCGCGGTCGGGCTGGAGCTGGGCGGGTTCTCCGCCTTCCTCTACGCCATCGAGGCCCGTGAGCTGATCATGGACCGGGTCAGCGAGCTGACCGGCGCGCGCCTCACCACCTCGTTCGGCCGTGTGGGCGGGCTGAACCGGGACCTGCCCGAGGGCTGGAGCGAGCGCGTGAGCAAGTCGCTCGACAAGATCCACGAGCTGATGGTCGAGGTGGACGGGCTCCTCACCAACAACCGCATCTTCGTGGACCGCATGCGCGGCACCGGGGTGATCAGCGCCCAGGATGCGCTCGACTTCGGCTTCACCGGCCCCTGCCTCCGGGCCAACGGGATCAGCTACGACGTGCGCAAGGCGCGCCCCTACTGGGTCTACGACCGGATGAAGTTCGACGTCCCGGTGGGCCAGAACGGCGACAACTACGACCGCTACCTCATGCGGCTCGAGGAGCTGAAGCAGTCGGAGTCCATCGTTCGCCAGTGCCTCCGCGAGCTGCCCGCCGGACCAGTCATCGTGGACGATTGGCGCATCGCGCTCCCGCCCAAGGCCGAGGTGTACGGCACCATCGAGGGCGTCATCTCGCACTTCAAGCTGGTGATGGAAGGTGTGCCCGTTCCGCCCGGCGAGGTCTACGACTGCACCGAGGCCGCCAACGGCGAGCTGGGCTGGTACCTGGTCAGCGACGGGTCGGGCCGCCCCTACAAGGTTCACGTCCGCGCCCCGGGCTTCGCCATCCTCTCGGGGGTGCCGCGGATGATCGAAGGGAAGATGCTGGCCGACCTGATTCCGACGTTCGACACCATCAACATGATCGGCGGCGAGGTGGAGCAGTGAGCGAGAGCGACGGGAAGAAGCCCACCGGCGACGCGCAGCCGCCCCCACCGGGCGCGCCCACCACGCACCCCGCCGCGCAGACCGGCTCGAGCCCGAGCAACCCGCCGGCCGCCGCCAAGCCTCCGGCGGGTCCGCCCGGGCCTCCCGGGAAGCCGGCCCCGAGGCACCCAGGCTTCGTGACCGTCACCGTGGACGGCAAGGAGTTGGTGGTGAAGCCGGGCGCCAACATGGTGGACGCGGTCAAGGAGGTCGGCTCCGAGATCCCGTACTACTGCTACCACCCGCGCCTCAGCATCGCGGCCAACTGCCGCATGTGCCTGGTCGAGGTGAGCAACTCGCCCAAGCTCGTCCCCGCCTGCCAGACCCCGATGGCGGAGGGCATGGTCATCCAGACGAAGAGCGCGCGCGTCCACGAGAGCCAGCGGGCGGTGATGGAGTTCCTGCTCCTGAACCACCCGGTGGACTGCGCCATCTGCGACCAGGCCGGCGAGTGCAAGCTCCAGGACTACTACCAGCGCTACGACTTCCGGTCCTCGCGGCTCGAGGGTGAGAAGTTCATGAAGGCCAAGCGCAAGGTGCTGGGGCCGCTGGTGGTCCTCGACCAAGAACGCTGCATCCTCTGCACCCGCTGCGTGCGCTTCATGAACGAGGTGGCCAAGGAGCCGCAGCTCGGCGTCTTCGGCCGCGGCAGCGCCGAGCTCATCGACACCTTTCCGGGCAAGCAGCTGGACAGCAACTATTCGGGAAACACCGTCGACATCTGCCCGGTGGGCGCGCTGCTCAACCGCGACTTCCGCTTCCGCGCCCGGAGCTGGTTCCTCTCCGCCGCCCCGAGCGTCTGCACCGGATGCTCCCGCGGCTGCAGCACCTTCGTCGACTTCATGGGGCAGGACACGTACCGCTACCGGCCACGGGAGAACGAGGCGATCAACAAGAGCTGGATGTGCGACCAGGGCCGGCTCTCGTACAAGTCCATCAACCAGCAGCGGCTGGCGGCGCCGATGCTCGGCCGCGGTGAGGACCGGCGCGAGGCCACCGTCCCCGAGGCGCTGAAGTCGCTCGCCGAGCAGTTCAAGGCGCTGGCCGGGACGGAGGGGCTCGCGGTGCTCGCCTCGCCGGTGGCCTCCAACGAGGACCTCCTCGCCTCGCTGGCCTTCGCCCGCGACGCGCTCGGCGTCCGCTCCGTGTACGTGGGTGGCCGGCCGGACGGGGCCGGGGACCATTACCTCATGACGCCGGACAAGAACCCCAACCGGCGCGGGCTGGAGTGGGTGGCCCGCTCGCTGGACCTGAGCCTCAGGCCGTTCACCGAGCTCACCCAGGCCATCACCGCCGGAACGGTGAAGGCCCTCTACGCCATCGGCGGCGAGATCCCGATGGATGCGGCCGCGGCGGCCACCGCGTTCAGCCGGCTCGAGTACTTCGTGCTCCAGGCGTCGAACGAGTCGCCGGTGACGGCGCAGGCGCACGTGCTCCTGCCCGCGGCGGTGCACGTGGAGGACGAGGGGACCTTCACCAACCTCGACGGCATCACCCAGCGCTTCCGCCGCGCGTACCCGCCGCGCGCGGACGTGAAGGCGCACTGGGCGTGGGCAGTGCACCTGGCCCAGGAGTTCGGCTTTCCGTGGGCGCAGGTTAGCGCCCGTGAAGTCTTCCGCGAGTGGGCCCCCAGGGTCGCCGAGCTCGCCACGTTCGACTGGGACGGCGCGGCTCCGCCGGTGAAGACGACCCGCGGGATCAATCCGCTGGCGACCGGCGCGGATGGACGGCCACCCGGGTACCGTGAGTTCGGCACGCCGCGGGTCCGGGGGATCTGACGATGAAGAAGTCCATCGAGGTCTTCGCGGCGATCGGCGTCATCCTCGGAGTGATCTTCGGTCTCAGCGCGCTGGCATACGCGCTCGGCGCCTGGATCGAGGGCGGATTCCCACTCCCCTTCGGACACGTCCTGGTGGAGGGCGGCCTCCCTGGATGGGCCTGGGTCAGCAACATCCTCATCCTCGTCCTCGTCTTCGTGATGGTCATCGCGACCTTCCTCACGCTCGCCGAGCGGAAGTGGAGCGCGATGATGCAGGACCGGATCGGTCCGAACCGCGCGACGATCAATGTGCCCGGTCTCCGCGGCCGAGCGCTGGGCGGCGTCTTCCACGTTGCGACCGACGCTCTGAAGATGCTGTTCAAGGAAGACTTCCGGCCCAAGAACGCCGACCCGCTCCTCTTCAACCTCGGTCCCATCCTGGCGTTCGCGCCGGTGCTCGCGCTGTTTGCGGTCGTGCCGGTCGGGCCGGTGGTCAACCTCGGCGGCCACCGCATCGGTCTGCAGGTCTCGAATCCGGACTTCGGGATGCTCTGGGTCTTCGCCATCGCCTCGCTGGCGGTGTACGGGACGTCGCTCGCGGGCTGGGCCAGCAACAACAAGTTCGCGCTGCTCGGCGGGGTCCGCGCCTCCTCCCAGATGATCTCCTACGAGGTCGCGCTGGGCCTGGGGCTCATCGGCGTGATGATGGCCTTCGCCAGCGTACGGCTCCCGGAGCTCATCGCCGGGCAGACCCTGTACCTCTGGGGAGGAGCAACGGACCTCGGCTCGAGCGGGCAACTTGCGTTCGGGATCCCGGCCTGGGGCATCTTCCTCCAGCCGATCGGCTTCGTGGTCTTCTTTACCGCCGCGTTTGCCGAGACCAAGCGCGCCCCGTTTGACGTGCCAGAAGGCGAGAGCGAGATCATCGGCTACTTCGTCGAGTACTCCGGGATGAAGTTCGGGCTCTTCATGATCTCCGAGTTCGCCGAGGTGGTCATCCTCGCGGCGATCACCACCGCCATCTTCTTCGGCGGCTGGCACATCGGCTTCTTCGGCGATGCGTGGCTCACCCGGAACATGGCGGGCTCTCCGATCCTGCTCGGGGCGCTGTACGCGACCATCTTCTGGATCAAAGTCTTGGTCCTCTGCTACGTGCAGCTCGCCATTCGCTGGACGTTCCCCCGCTTCCGGTACGACCAGATCCAGACCCTGGGCTGGAAGATCCTCCTCCCCCAGGCGCTGGTGAACCTCTTCGTCACCGGAGCGCTCCTCCTGCTCGACCCGTCGCTCCGGACTCTGGCCATCGTCGGGTTCCTCGAGATTGGCTTCGTCCTCGCGCTCGCGCTCCGGCGGGGCGACAAGGAGGTTGCCCACCGCGCGCACGAACCCCACCTTCCCGACGACGTGCACGGGCCCGCGCCCGCGGCGCTCCCCGGGGCAGCAGCCGCCTCGCACCACTGAAAGGCTCCCGGACCCTCGAATGGCCTACATCAAGGCGAGCAAGAACCCGAGCGGCGACCTGCGCGAGCGGCTCTACCTGCCGGAGCTGATCCGCGGACTGGCCATCACCACCCGCCACTTCCTCCGGAACCTCTTCGTCGGCCGCGACGTCAACAGCGAGGTCCAGGACCGCACGGGCGGCAACCTGGTCTCCACGGTCAGCTACCCCGAGGAGAAGACGCCCTACCCGCCCGGCTACCGCGGCCTCCATCGGCTGGTCCCCCGGGACGACGGCAAGCCCCGCTGCGTGGCTTGCTACATGTGCGCCACCATCTGTCCGGCGCAGTGCATCCACATCGAGGCCGGCGAGTACGAGTCCATGGACCCGGCCACCGAGAGCCGGGTCATCGAGAAGTTCCCCACCCAGTTCGTCATCGACGAGCTTCGCTGCATCGTCTGTGGCCTCTGCGTGGACGCCTGCCCCAAGGACGCCATCCGGATGGACACCGGACTCCACACCCCGTCCGAGTACAACCGCTCCAGCTTCGTCTGGGACATCCCCCGGCTGCTCCAGGGGCCTCCGGTCAGCCACCCGTCGGACCCGTGGAACAAGCGCCCGTCCTCGGCGCCGCCGCCGCACCAGCACGTCGAAGCGCACACCCGAATCGGCCAGGACGTCGTCCGGCCGAGACTGGCCGCGGGCGAGCAGCACCAGCGCACCGAGGTGACGGATCAACCGATCCCGGTCACCCGCTTCCTCAAGGAGTGACGCGCTCGTCCCGGTGAGACCCGGGAGAGCCGAGCTCGTCGCGCACCTCGGCCAGCAGCGCATAGGAGCGCAGACGGGCTGCGTGGTCGTGGATCTGCGCCGAGACGATGAGCTCGTCCGCGCCGGTCCTGGCGAGGAAGGCTGCGAGACCGCGGCGAACCGTCTCCGGCGCCCCGACGAACGCGCAGGAGAGCGCCTCATCGAGCAGAGCCCGCTCGACGTCGCCGAGGCCGGAGTCGAAGTCATTCCGGGGCGCCGGCAGACGTCCAGGTCGATTGCTCCGGAGGTTCAGGAACGCCTGCTGGAGCGAGGAGAAGTGGAAGCGGGCCTCGTCGTCACTCGGAGCGGCGACGACGGTCGCGCCGACCATCACCCGGGGCGCAGTGAGCCACTCCGACGGCTTGAACCTGCTCCGATAGACGTCGACGGCTTCCATCAGATGCGCCGGGGCGAAGTGCGAGGCGAAGGCGAACGGGAGTCCCAGCGCGGCGGCGAGCGAGGCGCCGAAGAGGCTGGAGCCGAGGATCCACACCGGGACCTTCGTGCCCTCGCCCGGGACCGCGTGGACCCGCTGCCCGGGCCGCGGCTGGCCGAGGTAGGTGAGCAGCTCGACGACGTCTTCGGGGAAGGAATCCGAATCGTTGCTCAGGTTTCGCCGGAGCGCGTACGCCGTCCGAGGGTCGGTGCCGGGTGCGCGGCCCAAACCCAGGTCGATCCGGCCGGGGTAGAGCGTCGCGAGGGTGCCGAACTGTTCGGCCACCACCAGCGGCGCGTGGTTGGGAAGCATGACTCCGCCCGCCCCCACGCGGATGCGCGAGGTTCCCGCCGCAACGTGGCCGATGACCAGCGCAGTCGCCGAGCTGGCAATGCCGGGCATGTTGTGGTGCTCCGCCAGCCAGTACCGCGCGTACCCCAGGCGCTCCGCGTGCCGGGCAAGGTCGAGGGAGTGCTGGAGCGTCTGCGCGGCGTCACCGCCCTCGCAGATGGGCGCGAGGTCCAGGACCGAGAACGGCACTCCCGCCGGGAACATCCCGGAGAGTTAACGGCCGGCGGGTCTCGACGCAGCAGGGTGCCAGAGGAACACCCGCTCCACCCCGTCCAGGATCAGCGAGCGGCGCTCGAGGAGGAGCTGCCTCGTGAGGCCGGTGCTCGAGACAGAGAGCGTCTCCTCGCCCACCCCCAGGTCGCACTCCGGCCAGGCGCACGGGAGCAGGCGCTCGGGGGCGCCAGGGTGGTGCTGCCGGACGTGGAGACACGGTCCGGAGCTGCTCGTGGGCCCCACCGGTACGGGCATCATCACGGACACGAGGACCTCCAGCGGAAGTCGGGCATCGCCGGGTCGCCGCTGGGCACGCGTTCGAAGCGGACGATCTGCGCTGGAGAGGGCGACGGACCATTCCCGACGGCCACCTGGATGAAGCTCCGCGCGGTGCCCTCGTTGCAGTCCGGCCAGGCGCAGATGAGCAGCGCCTCGGGATGCAGAGGGTGCGGCTGCCTCACGTGACGACACGGTCCGCCGAGGCGGGATCCCGTGATGTCCAGCGAGCGAAGAGGCATGCCGACTCCGGATTCGATGCTCAGCTGTGTACCACGTCCTTCGGACTGGAACGCGCCGCGACCCCGCGCGAGACGGACTGGCCCGGCTGGGGCGAGAGCGACCACAGCCAGCGGCGGTGATGCCCGAACCGTTCCTCGGCGAACGACACGACGCCGCCCGCAGCGAGCTCCTCGAGCAGCGCCCGGACCTGGAAGGAGGTCAGCCCCGACGTCTCCGCGAGCTGGAGGGTCGTCTTGCCGCCGTCGGAGAGCTCGTGGAGGAGCCGGTGCACCCGGCGACTCCTGCCCTTTCGCTCCTCGGCGTCCTGCATCTCTCGAAGGCGTCGCGGGCCCACGCAGTCCAGGCACTCGTCGGTGTCGACCAGCCGGTCGAGACAGCGGTGTCGAATGCAGATCTTTCCCTGGTACACCAGCGGGAACGTCGCCCGTGTCACTCCAGTCCCGTCTTCCGCAGCGCGCGAGGTTGGCCGCCGGAGCACCCAACCTCTCACCTCCCCCCTGGAATCACAAGCGAGAGGGGGCCGCTCAGCCCGCGCCGAGCGCGCGGGCCAGGTGGAACGTGGCCACCGCACCGACGTAGGCCATCGCGGTCATCGAGAGGAAGGCCAGGACCGGCGCGCGGGCGCTCCCGGTCTCCTTCCGCATGACGGCGAGGGTGGACGCGCACTGGAGCGACAGGGCGTAGAAGACCAGCAGGGCGAGCGCCGCGGCCAGGCCCATGCCCCCCAGCTGGAGCTGGGTGGAGAGCTCTCCGAGACGGGTTCCGGCGTCCTCGAGCCCGTTCAGGGTGCCCATCGTCCCGACGAACGCCTCGCGGGCGGCGAACGAGGTGACGATGCCCACGGCGGACTTCCAGTCCGCGCCCATGGGCCGGAACACTGGCTCGAGGAGGTGGCCCAGCGACGCGAGCCAGGACTGGTCGAGGTGGCCGGACCCGTGCGGGAAGTAGCCGAGCACCCAGATGGCCACCACGACGGTGAAGATGATCGGCGCCGCCCTCTGGACGAAGCTCCAGGAGCGAGAGGCGGCGGCCACGACGATGGGCTTCACGCTCGGGAGCCGGTACGGGGGCAGCTCCACCACGAACGGGGCATCGCCCATGCGGCCCTTGAGCCTCCGGCGGGTGATCCGGTCCAGCACCGCCGCCGCGAGCAGCGCGGTGATGATGCCGAACACGTAGACCGAGGCGAAGACCAGTCCCTGCAGCCCGAGCAGCCCCGGAATGAGGCTCCGGGCGGGCACGAAGCCCCCGATGAGCAGCGCGTAGATGGGCAGGCGCGCCGAGCAGGAGACGAAGGGGATCACCATCACCGTGATGAGCCGCCGGCGCGGAGACTCGATGGTCCTCGCGGCCATCATCGCGGGGATGGCGCAGGCGTGCCCCGAGAGCAGCGGCAGGAAGCTCCGGCCGGAGAGCCCGAACCAGCCCAGCGGCCGGTGGAGGATGACCGCCGCGCGCGCGAGGTACCCCGAGTCCTCGAGCGCACCGATGACCAGGAACAGAATGAAGATCTGCGGCACGAAGGTGAGGAACGCTCCGATGCCGGCGAACACCGCGTCCTGCACGAAGTCGTGCGCGATGCCGACCGGGAGCAGGCCGCCGACGAGGGTCCCGGTTGCAGCGATGCCGTCCTTGACCAGCGACATCAGCGGCGCCGCCCAGGTGAAGATGGCCTGGAACAGCACCGCCATCACCAGCGCGAACACCGGGAGGCCGAGCCAAGTGGAGAGGAAGACCCGATCCAGCCGCTCCTGCGAGCGGAGGAGCACATCGCCCTTCGGGCCGTAGGCGCGCGTGAGCCGGTGGGCCACGTGCTTCCGGTCCTCGATGGACCCGGGGTCGACGCAGCGCTCGTCCCACGGGGACTCGCGGTCGAGGTGATCGAGCGTGGCGCGGAGATCGTCCAGGCCCTGCCCCGTCTTGGCCGAGACGCCGATGAAGTGGCAGCCGAGCGCGGCGGAGAGCCCCGGGAGGTCGAGCCGGGCGCTCGGGCCGACGAGCTCGTCGATGATGTTCACCGCCGCGATGACCGGGACGTGGACCGCGCGTGCCCTGGGGAGCAGCTCGACGAGCAGGTAGAGGCTGCGCTCGAGCCGGGTGGCGTCGAGGACGCAGACGATGGCCTTGGTCGTCACATCGGCGAGCGCCTTGTCCAGCCGCTCGATGGCCACCCGCTCGTCCATCGTGAGCGGCTCGAGCGAGTAGATTCCGGGATAGTCGTGGATGACCAGGCCGCCGGCGTGGCCGGAGCGGACCTCGGTGGTCACGCCGGGATAGTTGGCGACCTTCTGGGCGATGCCGGTGAGGCGGCTGAAGAGGAGGCTCTTGCCGGAGTTGGGGTTGCCGACGAGGAGGACGTCGGCCCGCTCAGCACGCGTCGTCATCGTCGTCCGCCGGGCCGAGCATCACGTGCGCCGCGACCTCCATCTCGAGGGCGAACGCAGCGCCGGACACGGCGTAGACGCGGGGTCCACCGAACGGCGCGCGGCGCACGCAGCGCACCACGTTCCCGTCCATGAAGCCGAGCTCGCGCAGCCGCCGGCCGACCTCGGGGCGGAGGTCCGACCCGAAGCCGTCAATCCGCGCACGGGCGCCCGGGGGCAGCTGCGAGAGGTTCCTCATGACCCCTTTATATTGAGAGTGATTCTCAAAGTCGAGTGTGGGTGCCAGACGTTCATGGCCGAGGCGCCGGAGTGCAAGCTGCCGGAAGAAGGGACTTTACGAGGTGTCTGATCGCGAGCGGGAGAATCCGGGCCCGCACGCTCGGTGAATCCAGGCTGACGGACCTCTCGCCCGCGAGTCAGAGCTCCGAAGCTCGAACAACTCGATGGAGACCCGAGTCCGGCTCCACGGGAGCGGCGCTCGCTCCTTCATCGTGCGTCTGTGGCCCTCGGTGGGTTCGGCCTCCGGCGACGTTCTTCCTCGAGCGAGCGCGAGCGTCCTCTCAGCGAGGAGCGCGAACGCGTCCGGGCCTCCCGGCGTCGAGTCACTCGACCAGATCCCGAGGAGGGCCGGGGAGAACACCACCTGCGCTGTCCCGGAACCTCGCGTCGGCGCTACCCCGTGTCGCAGCCCAAGGCCGGGCGAACCCCTGTCCGGAGTGACGTTCTCGAGCGCCAGGACCGGGACCGGCGCAGGCGGCGCCTCGAGCCGCTCGCGACTCTCGAAGAGCGCGAGCACCTCGCGTCCGCGCTGACCGACGGGGCCGCGGGACCGCGCAGCACAGCACCGGGAGTCTGCGGGAGACGCTCACGACGTGAGCGCAGAGCCCAGGTCGCCCGCTTGCCCAGCCGTCTCGCCCGGGGGACGATCTCCCCCTGACCACCGCGCCCTCGACCGCAGCGCCAGCCTCTCGCCGCGAGCGCCTCGCACGCGCAGCAGAGCGGCTCGCGCGCCAGCGGCACCTCGTCGCGGTGCGAGACGGCATCGTGGGAGCTCTCCCGCTGGTCCTCGTCGGCTCGCTCTTCCTCCTCATCGCCCAGCCGCCGTGGCCCGCGCTGCAACGCCTCGTTGCGCCGTACTCCGCCACGCTCCTCCTCCCCTACCGCGCGCTCGGCGGCTGCATCGCGCTCTGGGTCACCTTCGGCACGGCGCAGGCGCTGGCCCGGAGCTACGGGCTCGACGCGGCCGCCGCCGGGCTCATCGCGGCCTCCGGCTACGTCCTCGCGGCGCTGCAGCCGGGCGCTCCCGGGCAGCCACTCTCGGTCCTGCTCGCCCGGCTCGGCGCGGGCGGAATCTTCACCGGGCTGCTCCTGGCCGTCGCCAGCGTGGAGGTCACCCGCGTGCTCGTCGCGCGGCGGTGGACGCTCCGCCTCCCGGGTGGCCCGCCGGAAGTCGTCGTCCGGAGCTTCGTCGCGCTGCTCCCCGCCGCCCTCGTCCTCGTCGGAATCTTTCTCGTCGTCGACGTGGTCGGGGTGGACCTCATCACCCTTCTCGCCCGGGCGGTCGCCCCGCTGGTGCATGCCGCGGACTCGCTCGGCGGAGTCCTCGGGCTGGTCGTCGTCGACAGCCTGCTCTGGCTGGTGGGCGTCCACCCTGCCGCCCTCACCGCCGCCATGCGTCCCGTCTGGGAGTCGATGCTGGTCGCCAACATGGAGGCGGTCGCCGCCAACGCCGCCCCGCCCCACACTGCCTCGCTCCAGTTCTTCCTCTGGTTCGTCTGGCAGGGCGGCTCTGGCGCCGGGCTCGCGCTCGGGCTGCTCCTCCTGCGGGCCCGCTCCGCCCAGCTCCGCGCCGTCGGACGCGCCGGCTTCGTCCCGGCCCTCTGCAACATCAACGAGCCGCTGCTGTTCGGCGTGCCCGTGGTGCTGAACCCCCGGCTCGCCGTGCCCTTCATCCTCGCGCCCCTCCTCGAGGCGGTCGTCGCCTGGACCACGTTCCGGCTGGGCTGGGTGCGCCCGCCCTACCTGGAGACGTTATGGACACTGCCAGCCCCCGTCGGCGCCTGGCTCACCACCGGCGGTGACCCCCGGGCAGTCGTCCTCCAGCTCGTGACGCTCGCCATCGCCATCGCCGTCTACTGGCCCTTCGTGCGGCGCGAGGACCGCCGGCTCGCCCGCGAGGAGCAGAGTGCCGGCCGGACCGCCCTTCCGCCCGCCGGCCCGACGCCGTAAGACTCTTCCGCGCCCGTGCCCACCTACCGCGTGTCCATCTGCAAGGGGCCGGACTGCCGCCGGAATGGCGCCGAGCGCGTGGCCTCCGCAGCGCACGAGACGGTGAAGTCGCTGGACCTCGGCGCCCGGTGCACGCTCGCCCGCGGCGGCTGCTACGGGCTCTGCCACCTGGGACCCAACGTGGTCATCCGGGAGGACCGCCCCCGGGCGCCTGACCCGTTCCGCCAGGAGGACTTCCAGCTCATGGGATGGACGGACGAGGTCCACTACGGCCGGATGACCCCCGAGGGCATCCGGACCGTCCTCGCCGAGCACGTGGGACATGACAGCCCCGTCGAGGCGCTCAAGGGGCCCCGGGAGGATTGAGTCCCGCGCAAGCGGCGTGCCGGGCCGTTGCTTGGCGAACCTTCCGTGCCCACCTTCGTCCCGGACGGGGGAGGGAATTCGTATGCGACGGTGGACAGCAGCAGCGCTGGTTGCGTTTGGCTCCGCATGTGCCAGCGCGCCACCGCTTCCCGCGGAACGGCTCAGCCAGGCGGAGTCAGAGGTCCGGGCAGCCCAGGAGATCGGCGCCGAGCGGGCACCGCAGGCGAAGCTTTACCTGCAGGCGGCGCGTGACACGCTCGCTGCTGCCAAAGAGACCAACAAGGAAGACCCGGAGGGCGCCGCGCGCAAGCTCGACATCGCCCGCGCCCAGGCCGAGCTGGCCAACGCGCTCGCCCGGGAGCAGATGGCGAAGAACGAGCTGAACACGGCCCGGGCCCAGCTCGAGGCATTGAAGAACAGCGGTCAGGCCGCGGGAGATGCACGATGAGCCGTCTGCTCCTGCCGGTGGTCGCCGCCGCACTGTTCTTCGGTTGCTCGCACCTCCAGCGCACCGACGCGCTCGACCAGGCGCACTCGGCCTACGAGAAGGCGCAGAAGGGGGCGGCCGCCTCGAGCAGCCCCGCGGACCTCGCCACCGCGCAGAAGTTCCTCGACCTCGCGGACAAGGGACTCGACAGCGGCGATCCGAAGGTCGTGGACGATCGAGCCAAGGTTGCCATGCTCAAGCTCGAGGCCGCCGAGGCCCTCGGCCGCACCCACACCCTCGCCGACGAGCGTGACAAGACGGTCCAGGAGGTGAGCCTCACCAAGCAGCAGCTCCTGGACACCGCGCAGCAGAAGCTCGCCCAGACCGAGGCCGAGCTGGAAAAGGAGAAGACCGCCCGCGATACGGCCGAGATCCGGCTCGACGAGCGACGCGCCGTGCTCGCCCGCGAGACCCAGGTGCAGGATCTTCCGGAGGGGACCGTCATCACCCTGCCGGGAGGCCAGCTCTTCGCCCGGGGCGGCGCCGAGCTCCTGCCCGCCGGCCGTGACCGCCTGTCCCGGGTGGCCGAATTCCTGAAGACGGCCAGCCGCGCCGCACGGGTCGAGGCGCAACCCGCGAGCCGCGGCTCCAGGTCGGTGGCGCTCGCCCTCTCCAGCAAGCGTGCCGAGCGGGTGCGCGAGTTCCTGGTCGCCGAGGGCGTCACTCCGACCCGGATCCGGGCCGAGCCCACGGACGGGAACGCGCCGGTCCGCCCGCTGCCTGCCGGACCCGAGTTCGCCTCCAGCGGGGCGGTGAACATCGTGCTCGAGCCGGGCGGGACCGGCGGCGGCACCAGCCCCGGCCGGCCCTAGCCTCCGCCGCGGAGATCTCCCCGGCCGCTCCAGCCCTCCGGCGGCGGATGGGCGATGTAGCCCCGCACCCGCTCGGCCCAGGAGGCGGAGACCGGATCGACCCCGGCGTGTGCCTGGAAGAAGGCGAGCGCGCCGACGAAGTCCCGCCGCCGCACGCGGGCGAGCGCGTCCGGCCAACCCTCGAGGATGGGCACCAGCGCAGGAGGCTCCTCGCCCCGCCGCGAGACCAGCTGGTGAAGGGTCTCCACCCCTCCGCCCAGCGTCACCACGTCCAGCTCGCGGAAGATGAACTCGGCCCCCGCCCTGCGCGCCGTTTCGCCCGAGGCCAGGAGCTCGGTCCCGTACAGACGGTTGGCGCGCTCCAGCCTGGCCGCCGTTGCCACCGGCTGTCCCACGACGGTGTAGTTGGACTTGAGCGCGCTGCCCATGTCACCGGCCACCACCTCTCCCGAGTGGAGCGCCATCCGGACCCGGACCTCCACCCCGAACCGGCGCTGCCACTCCGGCCCGAGCCGGGCGACCTCGGAGCGGATCGAGAGCGCCGTGCGACAGGCCACCGGTCCGTGGCGGTCCAGCCGCACCGGGGCGCCCCAGAAGGCGATGAGGGCGTCGCCCGAGTACTCGACGTGTCCCCCCGTCTGGCGCACCAGGCCAGTGAGCTCCCCGAAGTACGTGTTCAGGAGCTCCACCAGAACCTCCGGCGGCAGGAGCTGGTCCATCCGGCGAAACCCGTCCAGGTCCGCGTAGCAGAGCGTCACCTCGCGCCGCTGCGGCCGCATCAGCTCCACGTTGCGGAAGACCTGATCGGCGATGTTCGGGCTCACGTAGTGCCCGAGCGCGCCGTAGACGAACTCGCGCATCTCGCGCTCCGTCCGCAGCGCGTACCGTCCGGTGATGAGCCACGCCAGGGC
>Ga0208851_1000524_pt1 | contig 16605 bp, 19 predicted proteins | sample NGESurshal092012_FD_184481 | JGI IMG/M metagenome (GOLD analysis project Ga0208851, IMG submission 184481) | Arctic peat soil microbial communities from Barrow, Alaska - NGEE Surface sample 415-2 shallow-092012 (SPAdes) | ecosystem: Environmental > Terrestrial > Soil > Wetlands > Peat ... | reverse complement strand
ACCCGACCGGAGAACCCAGTGAAACAGCCGGACAGACCGGCCGCCCCGCCATGGGCCCACCGCGATCAACAACAACAGCCGCCATCAGCCGCCGACCCCACTACTGACCGGTGGATCCAGGTTTAGCCGGAGTGGTTCCCGTGCGGGGCTCGCCAGGGCCTGCCGGCGGGTGGGCGTTCCAGGGTCGGTGGGTGCCCGGGGGCGTCCGGGGCGTGGGTGCTGGCTGCGGGTGGGCGATCAGGTCGTTGTAGCGGACGGGGTCGTGATCGACGGCCAGCTGCAGGCACCGGTTGAAGAGCAGGCCGCGGCTGGCCGAGCGGCGGCGGTTGAAGCGGAACACGAACTCGTTGAGGTAGTCAGGCAGGTGGGCGTCGTCGACGGCGCCCTGGCGGGTGCCCAGCAGCCACCGTTTGGCCAGGGAGGCGACCCGGTGGACGGCCGGCAGGAGCTCGCGAGGATCCTGTCCACGGGCCCGGGCGGCTCGCTGGCTGCGCGGCTGGTGGGTGTATCCGAGACGGTCCAGGCCCCGCTAGCCGGCCCAGCCGTCGGTGATGACCGTTGCGCCCGGGGCGACCTGGTCGGTCACGAAGGTGTGCAGCGAGGCGGCGGAGGCATCGGCTACCGGCACCATCCGGCACCGCCCGTACCCGCGCGGCTCGCGGACCTCGACCGCGATCGCGGTCAGGACCTTCCTGCCCTTGGCCCGCCCGCCCCGCAGGCCGGGTTCTTCCCCGCCGATGGCGCCGTCCACGGGCAGATTCCGTCCCCTTATGGCGATCATGGGAAGGAGGGCCGGTCTGGGCCGGCCGGGCGCAGGGGTGGCGAGGGTCAGGCAGGAGCGGCTGGGGGGCGGGAGCTGAGCGATGTGGCGAGGGTTTCGCGGACCAGCCGGCCGACGGCGTCGATCTCGATGAGGAAGCCGTCGTGCCCGTACGGGGAGCCGATCACCTCTAGCTGGTCGCAGGTCGGGATCAGTTCGGCCAGCTCCTCCTGCAGCCGCAGCGGATACAGCCGGTCCGAGTCCACCCCGGCGACCACTGCCCTTGCTGTGATCCGAGCCAGTGCGGCCGCGACCCCACCACGCCCGCGGCCGATGTCGTGGGTGTTCATCGCCTCGGTCAGCACCGCGTAGGTCCCGGCGTCGAAGCGGCGCGCCAGCTTGTCGGCATGGTGGTCCAGGTAGGACTGCACCGCGTAGCGCCCGCCCCGCAGCGGGTCCTCGGTGCCCTGCGGGTCGCGCCCGAACCGGAGGTCCAGCTCGGTCTCGGAGCGGTACGACAAGTGGGCGATGCGCCGGGCCAGCCCCATGCCCTCGTGCGGGCCCTGCCCCGCCGGGGCGTCGTAGTAGTCCCCGCCCCGGAACCGCGGGTCCGAGCGGATCGCCATGACCTGAACGGACTGGGTGCCGATCTGGTCGGGGGTGACTGCGGCCCCGGCGGCGAGCAGTAGCAGGGCGCCCACCCGGGCCGGGTGCGCCACGGCCCACTCCAGCGCCCGCATGCCCCCCATCGACCCGCCGATCGCGGCGGCCCAGCGGTCGATGCCCAGCGCGTCCGCGAACGCGACCTCGACGGCGACCTGGTCCCGCACCGTGATCCGTGGGAACCGGGAGCCCCACGAGCGGCCGTCCGGGGCCGCCGACGACGGCCCCGTCGTCCCCTGGCAGCCTCCGAGCACGTTCGGCGACACCACGAACCACCGGTCGGTGTCGATCGGGGCGCCCGGCCCGATCAGTCCCTGCCACCACCCACCGGTCAGGTGTCCGGGCCCCTCGGGACCCACCACGTGCGAGTCGCCGGTGAGCGCGTGCAGCACGAGGACGGCGTTGGACCGCTGCTCGTCGAGGGTGCCCCAGGTCTCGTACGCCACCCGGACCGACGGCAGTCCGCCGCCGGCCTCGAGCGCGAGCGGCCCGAGGTCGACGAACTCGCGGGCACCCGGGTGGTCGCCCTCGCGCCAGGCGGCGCTGGCGGGAGGGGGGCCGTCGTAGGACAGGGGCATGGGCTCAGCCCTTCGCCGCGCGGAACCCGGCCTCGAGGTCGGCAAGGATGTCCTCGATGCCCTCGATGCCGACGGCCAGCCGGATCAGACCCGGGGTGACGCCGGTCGCCGCCTGCTCCTCCGGGGTGAGCTGGGAGTGCGTGGTCGACGCCGGGTGGATGACCAGCGACCGCACGTCCCCGATGTTCGCGACGTGGCTGTGCAGCGCGAGTGCGTCGACGAACCGCTTGCCCGCCTCGATGCCGCCCTTGATCTCGAAGGCCAGCACCGCGCCGGTGCCCTTCGGCGCGTACTTCCGGCCGCGCTCGTACCAGGGGGACGACGGCAGCCCCGCGTAGCTGACCGACTCGACCTCGTCGCGCTTGTCCAGCCACTCGGCCACCCGCTGCGCGTTGGCCACGTGCCGCTCGATGCGCAGGCTGAGGGTCTCCAGGCCCTGCGCGATGAGGAACGCGTTGAACGGAGCGACGGCCGGACCCAGGTCGCGCAGCAGCTGGACCCGGGCCTTGGTGATGTACGCGGCCGCGCCGAGCGCCTGCGCGTAGACCAGGCCGTGGTAGCTGGGGTCGGGGGTGTTGAACCCGGGGAACCGCTCCGGCGCGGCGGCCCAGTCGAAGGTGCCGCCGTCCACGATCACCCCGGCGACCGCCGTGCCGTGCCCGCCCAGGTACTTCGTGGCCGAGTGGACGACGATGTCGGCACCCCACTCGAACGGGCGGATCAGGTAGGGGGTGGCCACCGTGTTGTCGATGATCAGCGGGACGCCGTTCTCGTGCGCGACCGCGGCCACCGCCGAGATGTCGAGGATGTCGTTCTTCGGGTTGGAGATCGACTCGGCGAAGAACGCCTTGGTGTTCGGCCGGACGGCGCGGCGCCACGACTCCAGATCGTCCGGATCGTCGACGAAGGTGGCCTCGATGCCCAGCTTCGCCAGCGTGTAGTGGAGCAGGTTGTAGGTGCCGCCGTACAGCGACGGAGAGGACACCACGTGGTCGCCCGCCTGGGCCAGGTTGAGGATCGCCAGCGTCGCGGCGGCCTGCCCACTGGACAGCAGCAGCGCGCCCACCCCGCCTTCGAGCGCGGCGATCCGCTGCTCCACGACGTCCTGCGTGGGGTTCATGATCCGCGTGTAGATGTTGCCCGGCTCGGTCAGCCCGAACAGCGCGGCGGCATGGTCGGTGTCCCGGAAGGTGTACGAGGTGGTCTGGTAGATCGGCAGCGCGCGGGCGTTGGTGGTGTCGTCGGGGATCTGCCCGGCGTGGATCTGCTTGGTCTCGAACGACCAGCCGGCCTGGGTGTCGGTCATGAGGGTCTCCGTGGGTGTGGGTGCGGGCGGTGGAGGTGCGGGGCTGGCGGGCAAACGCCGAGAAGACGACCCCGAGGGGGTCGCCTTCGTGTGTGCTGGGGGCGGGCCGGAAAGGTCAGGCCTGGCGCATGCAGCCACACGTCGCGCCGGCACACATTCGCGCACACAACATCGCCATCGCGCCCACGGGGCGGACGGCGGCGCGCGAAGCCGGGACGGTGGTCACGAAGTCGAGGATACGGACGGGGTCCGGGCGTGTCCATCCGTCGGCAGGGCCGTCTCAAATGCTGAGACGCCGCTAGACACCCCGTGCCGGTCGTGGGTGCGCCAGGATGGACGGGTGACCGGACGCGTCGCCTTCGTCCACGGCGGCGGGGGTCATCTGGGGCCCACGAGGTCGGGATGCTGCGCGCGCTCGTCGAGCGGTCTGTCGTCCCCGACCTCATCGTGGGCACCTCGATCGGAGCGATCAACGGGGCCTTCGTGGCCCGCCGAACCGACGGCCGCCGCGGTGCGGCGGCTCACCGAGGAATGGACCTCCATCCAGGACAGCGACGTCCTCGGCGGGTCAATGTTCAGCCGGCTGCAGACGCTGGCCCGCACCCGGACCCACGCCCACTCCAATGCGCCGCTGCGCCGGCTGCTGCGCGAGTCGCTTCCGGTGGACACCTTCGAGCAGCTCGCCGTGCCGTTCCAGTGCGTCGCCGCCGAGATCGAGTCGGCCACCGCCCGGTACTTCGACTCCGGGCCGCTCGTGCCCGCTGTGCTGGCCTCCTGCGCCGTGCCTGGCATGCTGCCACCGGTCGAGATCGACGGCCAGCACTACATCGACGGGGGCGTGGTCGACTCAATCCCGCTGGGTCGCGCGGTCGAACTGGGCACCACCGAGATCTACGTCCTGCAGGTCGGGCGGGTGGAGCAGCCGCTCAGCGCGCCGCGGCGCCCCTGGGAGGTCGCCATGGTGGCCTTCGAGATCTCCCGCCGGCACCGGTTCGCGGGGGACCTCGACGCACTGCCGGACGGCGTCGTCGCGCACGTGCTCCCGACCGGTGAGGCGTTGCGCTACAACGACCCGGCCCAGCTGCGGTACCGAAACTTCTCCCAGATCGCCAGCCGGATCGCGCGGTCCTACCGGAGCGCCGAGGCCTACCTCGACGCCCTGCCGGGCGGTGCCGGGGGACGCTCTGGCTGCCTCCGTACTGGCTGCGCCGGCTGGTCATCGGTCCGGTCGTCATCCTGGCCGCAGTCGGCCTGGTCGCGTACGTGCCGCTGATCCTGCTGGCCGCGGCGCTGCTGTCGTACCAGCTGCCCGGCAGCTGGCGGGCCCTGCGGCTGGCCGGTTTCGGCATCGTCCACCTGCTCATGGAGCTGGTCGGGCTGACCGCGGCGTTCGGCCTGTGGGTGGGCAGCGGGTTCGGCTGGAAGCTGCGCTCCCCCTCTTTCGTCACGGCGCACTGCGCGCTGCTGCGCTGGTGCCTCCGCGCGCTCCACGCCGCGGGATGCCGCCTGTTCGTGCTCCGGATCGAGACCGACGGCCCACGGCTCGGGGACGACGGCAACCCGGCCACGCCCGAGCGGCCGCTGATCATCATGAGCCGGCAGGCCGGACCGGGCGACTCGTTCCTGCTCGTGCACGAGGTGCTCAGCTGGGCCGGCCGCCGGTCGCGCATCGTGCTCAAGGACACGCTGCAGCTGGACCCGTTCATCGACGTCGTCCTCAACCGGCTGCCCACCCGGTCCGTGCACACCGGGGGCGACGGCCGCGACGACGTGACCGCGGCGATCGCGGAGCTGTCCGCCAAGATGGGAACGCTGGACGCCTTCCTGATCTTCCCGGAGGGCGGCGTCTTCACCGAGGGCCGCCGGGAGCGGGCCATCAGCTTTCTGCGGGAGCAGGGACGGCTGGGGCTGGCGGACCGGGCCGAGGCGATGCAGTACGTGCTGGCGCCCAAGCCCGGCGGGGTGCTCGCCGCGATCGCCGCGAACCCGCGGGCCGACGTCGTCCTGGTCGCGCACAGCGGGCTGGACGAGCTGGACCGCCTGCGCGACGTCTGGACGGCGATCCCGCAGCACAAAGTGCTGCACCTGGCCTGGGTTCGTGGAGCCGCACGACGGGGTGCCGGTCGGGCGGTCCGCGCAGGTGGAGTGGCTCTACGACGCATGGTCGGGCGTGGACGAGTGGATCGCCGTCCGGCGGGAGACCGACGCGTCGTAGCGACCGCCGACAGCCGGGTGATCTGTGGGGTCAAGCCCGCGGCAGCATCGACCGATACCCCGGACGACGGGTTACCCAGGCCGGTGGAGGTCCGATGTCCGCGGAGCTGTACGACGCTGAGATGGCTGGCGCGATCGCGCGCCCGGCGATCGACGTCCTGCCCGGCCGCAAGGCCGCCAAGCCGACGGCTCCGCCGCCCGAGGAGCCGGCCGGGGCGCTCGAGCCGCCCGCGGCGGAGGCCGTCGTGCCCCTGCTCGAGCCGCTGGCCGCGCCCGAGGCACCCGTGGACAGCGTCGCGGAGCCCGTCTCGGAGTTCACGCCGGACGCTGCCGACGCCGAGGACACCCCCCGCAAGTTCCTGGGCATGTCTTTGCGCCGGGCCCGCAAGGAGGCCGAGCCGGCCGCCACACCCGCCGACGAGGCCACCGAGGAGCGGCAGCCTGTGGTCGACGAGGAGTACCCCAACCCGTTCACCTCGCTCGCGCCAGCGGCTGACCCGGTCGAGGTGCCGGCCGTCGCCGAGCCGGCCAGCTTCGACCCGTCCGAGGAGACCCGCGCGCTGCGCTCGCTCCTCGATGCCAGCGAGCAGCAGCGAGCCGCTGCGGAGACCAGGGCGGCACAGGCCGTCGCGTACGCGCAGCAGGCGCAGTCGGCCATCCAGCAGGCCCAGGCCCAGGCGGCCGAGGCCGTGCAGAAGGCCGAGGCCCAGGCCCGCAGCAACGCCAACCAGGCCCAGGACTGGCAGATCCGGCACCGTGAGGCCGAGTCCACCATCGCCGAGCTGGCTCAGTCGGTGGCCAACGCGGAGTCCCGGCTGGCCGACCAACGCGACCAGCTGAACGCACTGACCGCCGAGCGGGACGAACTGCTGGCCGCCCTCGAGGACGCCACCAGCCCGGACCGCGCCCAGGCCTGACCGGCCTGATCCGGCCCGGTCAGGCGACCGCCGCGACGTCCACCAGGTCCACCACCCGCGCCGAGTAGGTGCCCGCGGGCGCCTGCACGACCACGGTCTGGCCCACGCGTGCCCCGAGCAGCGCCACCGCGACCGGCGACTCGCAGGACACCCGCTCGTCGTCGAGGAACGCCTCGGCGGGGTGGACGATCCGCAGCCGCTCCCGGGTGCCGTCGGAAACCTCGATCACGACCCGCGACCCCTGCTGCACGATGCGCGGGTCGGGCTCGGGCAGCCGCTCAGCGGCGGCGAGCAGCGCCTCGATGGCGTCCGCCTCGCCCAGCACGCGCTCGAAGTCGCTGACCAGCCGCTCGTCACGCTGCGGGTCGGCCAGCAGCGAGCCCAGGTCGACCAGGGTCTCCTTCCGCAGTCGCTGAAGTCGTTGCTCCAGCAGCCTGCGTCCGTCGTCCGTGAGTGCGGGGACGGCGGCGCGGCTGGCTCGTACGACGGTCTTGGCCATGACTCCTCCTTGGGATGGGAACGTTCAGGAGCCGACGACAGTGCCGGCGGGGGCGGGTTCGTTCGGATGGGCGGCGTCAGAGGTCGGCTCGACGACCGGCCGCTGGCCGCGGGTGATCAGCAGGCTGGCGGTGACCGAGACGGCGATGATTCCGTCGACCACGGCCAGTGCTGCCGAGGTCGGGATCTTGACACGTCGTGCAGCAGCATCTTCGCGCCGACCCAGACCAGGACGAGCGCGAGCCCGAGCTTGAGGTGGACGAACCGGTGCATGAGGTCCGCCAGCAGGAAGTACATGGCCCGCAGCCCCAGGATCGCGAAGGCGTTGGACGTGAACACCAGGAACGGCGCCTGGGTGACCGCGAAGATGGCGGGGATCGAGTCCACCGCGACGACGATTTCGGTGACCTCGACGAGGACCAGGACGGCCAGCAGCGGGGTGGCCAGCCGCCGCCCGTCGACCCGGGTCCAGAACCGGGCCCCGTCGTTGGTCTCGGAGGAGGGCACCAGCCGTCGGAACAGCCGAAGCGTGCGACTGTGCGACGGGTCGACGTGCTCGCTGCGCTGGCGGGCCATCGTGATGCCGCTGAACACCAGCAACGCCCCGATCAGGTACAGGACCCAGGCGAAGCTGGCGATCAGGGCCGAGCCGGCCGCGATGAACGCCGCCCGCAGCACGAGCGCGCCGATCACCCCGTAGAGCCGATCACCCCGTAGAACAGCACCCGGTGCTGGTACGTACGGGGCGCCGCGAAGTAGCCGAAGATGATCGCGAAGACAAAGACGTTGTCCACGGCCAGCGACTTCTCGATCACATAGCCGGCGAGGTACTGCGCGCCCAGGTCAGCGCCGTACTGCCACCAGACCACGCCGCCGAAGGCGACACCGAGCGCGACCCAGACGGCCGACCAGGCGGCGGCCTCCTTGACGCCGACCACGTGCGCGTCGCGGTGGCTGAACAGGTCGACCGCGAGCATCGTCAGGATGACGGCCAGCACCGCGGCCCAGGACCAGATGGGGACATCCACTGTGGGGAACCTCCGGAATCGTCGTCAACGATCCGGTCTCCCCCAAGCCCCACGTCACTCGTGGGACCCGCCCGCCGGGCTTGCGCCGTAGTGACGACGGGACGACTTCCGGCGTACTCCCCTTCACCAGTCCACCCCGAGAGGGCTGGGCAGCCGTCAACTCGAGTCAGCTCGAGCGGCGGCCGGCCCTGGCCCCCCGCAGCCGGCGCCGCGACTCCCGGGCCGAGCGCACCAGCACCCGGCGGACGTCCGCCGGCGGGAAGCCGTTCGCCAGCAGCACGGACAGCTGCGCGGCCAGCAGGTGGTCGGGGTCGTCGGTCTGGGCCCGTTCGAGGGCCACCGCGGCGAGCACCCCCTCACCGGCCAGGTAGGCGGCCACGGCGACCAGCACCGCCGCGGGGGCCACGTACCCGTCGGGGGCGCAGCGGGTCAGCTCCGCCCACAGCCGCGCGGCCGCGTCCGCGTCGGCCCGCACCGAGGTGTCCAGTAGGCAGTCGCGGACCCGGAAGTCGGCGATCGCGGCCAGGCACCGCGCCGCCAGCGCGGGAGCGACCGAACCGTCGGGGACGCGGCGGATCGCCGCCCGGACCACGTCGAGGTCGTCCGCCGGGTTGCCGTCCGGCACCCGGTCCAGCTCGGCCCGGACGGCCGCCCGCCGCTCGGGCGGGTCGGCGGCGAGCCGGTCCGCCACCTGCTCGCGGGCCGGCTCCACAGCGAGCCCGAGATACGCCAGCGTGGCCTCGCCGACCGTCGTGCCGGCCTCCGGCAGCGGCCGGCCCCCGGGCGGGCAGCAGGTGGGGTCGTCGCACAGCAGCGACGTCCAGCGCCCGCTGTGGACCTGCAGGACGTCGAGCAGCCGGACTCCTTCCGCCTCGAGCCGGCTGCCGACGGACCAGGCCGCCGCCTGTTCGCCGACAGCGCCGAACAGGATGAGCGCCGCGGAGTCGCCGCCGGACCGGCGGGTGGCACCGGCCAGCTGGGCCTGCACCCGCGGGGTGAGCCCGCCCAGGTCGCCCCGCTGGATGAGCACCACCTCGTGGCAGACGCCGCCCAGGACCACGACCACGAGGCTGTCGACCGGGACGAAGCCGAGCAGGTAGGGCACCGCGGCGATGAGCTCGCCCGGGCTTCTGACCCACACCCGTTCGGGGGCCAGCCGGACAGCGGTGGAACCGTCATGAGACTGCTTGTCGTAGGTCATGCCGACGAGCCTGCGGGCGGCACCGCCCGGAGCTCCGGCCGTGGATCCGCGCTGTGGACGAACCCGGGCTGTGGACGGCGAGCGTCAGCGAAGGGCGCTCAGCACCCGGTCGACGCCCCAGTCCAGGTCGGCCTCGTCGATGACGAGTGGCGGGGCCAGCCGCAGCGTCGTGTGGTGGGTGTCCTTGACCAGGACCCCCGCCCGGAGGAGCTCCTCGCACCGCGCCCGGGCCTCCCCGGCGCCGGGCAGCAGCTCGATGCCGGCCCACAGCCCCACGCCGCGGACCTCCTTGACCGTGTCCGGGGCCTCGTCGCGCAGCCGGGCCAGCATCCGCGCCCCCAGCTCGGCGGAACGCTGCTGGAACTCCCCCGTTCGCAGCATCGCGATCACCTCGCGGCCCACCGCGGCGGCCAGCGGGTTGCCGCCGAACGTGGAGCCGTGCTCGCCGGGGTGGATCACCCCGACGACTTCTCGGCGTCCGACCACAGCCGACACCGGGAGCACCCCGCCTCCGAGCGCCTTGCCAAGTACGTACAGGTCGGGCTGCACGCCCTCGTGCTCGCAGGCGAAGGTCTTGCCGGTGCGGCCCAGCCCGGACTGGACCTCGTCGGCCACGAGCAGCACGCCGCGCTCGTCGCACTGCTGCCGGGCGGCCGTGAGGTACCCCGCCGGCGGCACGATCACGCCGGCCTCGCCCTGCACCGGCTCGACCAGGAAGGCCACCACGTCGTCGTCGGCCAGCGCCGCCCGCAGCGCCTCCAGGTCGCCGTACGGCACGGTGTCGAACCCGGGCGTGTACGGCCCGAAGTCGTCCCGGGCGGTCGGGTCGGTGGAGAAGGACACGATGGTCGTCGTCCGGCCGTGGAAGTTGCCGGCGCAGGTGACGATCCGGGCCCGGTCCCTCGGGACCCCCTTGACGCGGTACCCCCAGGCGCGGGCGATCTTGATCGCGGTCTCGACCGCCTCGGCGCCGGTGTTCATGGGCAGCACCATGTCGAGGCCGGCCAGGTCGGCCAGCTCCTCACAGAACGGGCCGAGCTGGTCGTGGTAGAACGCCCGGGAGGTGAGGGCCACCCGGTGCAGCTGCGCCTCCAGTGCGGCGATGACCCGGGGGTGCCCGTGCCCGAAGTTCAGTGCGCTGTACGCCGAGAGCATGTCCAGGTAGCGCTTGCCGTTGACGTCGGTGACCCAGGCGCCCTCCGCCTCGGACACGACCACGGCCAGCGGATGGTAGTTGTGGGCGCCGTGCGCCTCCTCCGACGCGATCATCTGCGCAGCACGATCCATGGCCCTCACCCTACGACTGGTTCACACGCCGTTTCCGTAGTCGGCTCCGGCGATTGCGTCGACGACGGCGTCCTCGTCGAAGTCCTCCGAGCCGGGGATGGTGGGGACGAAGCCGACCAGCACGCCGTCGAGCATCACCTGGGCCTCCAGACCGGCCGCGCCATCGGTGTCCCAGATCGCCTCACGGCCGTCCGGCAGGACGACCCGGACGCCGAACCGAAAGGCCGCCGGGCGCGCCACGTGGGCGAACACGTCACGCTCTCGCAGCCGCCCCACCACACGCTCCGCAATCTCCTCCTGCATGCCCGTAGTGTGTCAGGAGGGTCTCAGCCGGCGGGAGTCAGGCCGCTGTCTTCGCGAGCGCGGTGAGCGTGTCCTGGTCGAGGACCCCGCTAGTCGCCAGTCCCGAACCGCACTGGAAGCCGGTCACCAGCCGCTGCAGCTGCTCGACCTGACGCACGGTGTGCTCCTCGTCGATCAGCTGCTGGATGCTGGTGGCCACCTGAGGGGTGGCCGCGCAGGTGATGTCCCGCTTCGGGGCCGGAGCCGGGGCCGGCGGCGCGGCGGTCGGCTTCGGGGCCGTCGACGCGGCTGTCGGCACGACCGGCGGCTGGGTCGGCGTCGCCGCGACCGGCTGGGGGCTCGGCGTGGCGCTCCTGACCGGGGCGGCCGCCGCCTTGCTGGCGGCCGTCTTCGTCGCGGCCGGTCGGGGCGCGGTCGTCGTGGTCGTCGTCTTGGTCGTCGTCTTGGCCGCGGTGCTCGCGGTGCTGCCGGCCGACCACGGCCGCCGGAACACCTCGGCCACCCACAGCACGCCGTCCTTGGCGACCACGGCGATGCCGATCTCGGTGAACCGGGCCGACAAGATGTTGGCCCGGTGTGCCGGGCTGTTCATGAAGGCCTGGTGAAGGGTCACCAGGTCCGGCCCGTAGCCCACGTTCTCGCCTGCCCACGCGTAGTTCTTCACATCCGTGGCCAGGTTCGGGTTGTGGTACAGCCGGTTCGAGGCGGCCATCCGCTGCGCCTGCCCCAGCGCGACCGCGACCAGGTCGGCCCGGACGGCGTACGGCGCCAGCCCGGCGGCCCGGCGGGAGGCGTTCACCGAGGCGACCATCGTGTCCCCGGGTGCCGCCTGCGCGGACGGGACTGCGACCAACGAGCCGAGCAGGGCGATCGCCAGGGCCAGCACGACTGTGCCGAGTCGGGAGCGGCTCACGGTGGGATCCGTTCGGTCGAGAGGCAGGCTCCTGTCCGGTTCGACCGGTTCACACGGGTCCCGTATCACCCGGATGGCGCAATCGCCCCGTGTGACGGGCGCCGGCCCCCCGCTGTCACCGGTGCCCGGCACAATCGGCACATGTTGCTCGCAGCGGTCGCCCAGACGTCAGACCTGGTCGCCGCCACTGCGTCGAGGTCCGCCAAGGTCGGGCTGGTGGCCGACCTGCTGCGCCGGGCCCGCCCTGGCGACGTGCCCGTCCTGGTGGCCTACCTCAGCGGCCAGCTGACCCAGCGCCGCAGCGGGGTCGGGTACGCCGCCCTGCGTGACCTTCCTGCTGCAGCGGAGACCGCGACCCTCGAGCTGCTCGAGGTCGACGGGGCCTTCGACCGGATCGCGGCGGTGAGCGGGGCCGGAGCCGCCCTGGAGCGCCGCCGGCAGCTGCACGACCTGCTGGCCAGGGCCACCGGCGGCGAGCAGCGGCTGCTGACCGGGCTGGTCAGCAGCGAGCTGCGCCAGGGGGCGCTCGAGGGGGTGCTGCTCGCGGCGGTGGCCACGGCCGGGGGCGTCGGCGAGCCGGCCGTGCGCGGCGCCGTGACGCTGGCGGGAGCGGTGGCGCCGGTGGCCGCAGCCGTGCTCGCTGAGGGGTCCGCCGGGCTGGCCCGGTTCCGACTGCGTCCCGGGCAGCCGCTGCGACCCATGCTCGCACAGTCCGCCGGGTCGGCGTCCGACGCGCTGGAGCGGGTCGGCGGGGTGGGCGGGCTGGAGTGGAAGCTCGACGGGATCCGGGTGCAGGTGCACCGGCTGGACGGCGAGGTGAGCGTGTTCACCCGCACCCTCGACGACATCACCGAGCGGGTGCCCGAGCTCGCTGAGGAGGTGCTGGCACTCCCTGGCTCATCGCTGGTGCTCGACGGTGAGGTGATCGCCCTGGCTCCGGACGGGCGGCCGCTTCCGTTCCAGGTGACCGGCAGCCGGGTCGGCCGCCGACTGGACGTGGCGGTGGCGCGGGAACGGGTCCCACTGTCGGCGTTCTTCTTCGACGCGCTGCACGTCGACGGCGACGACCTGGTGGCCGAGCGGGGCGACGGGCGGTGGGCCGCGCTCGAGGCTGCCGTCCCGGCGGCGCTGCGGGTGCCGCGGCTGGTCACCGGATCGGCCGAGGAGGCCGAGCGGTTCTTCGCGGCAGCGGTGGCACGCGGCCACGAGGGGGTGGTGGCCAAGTCGCTGAGCGTGCCGTACGCGCTGGGCCGGCGGGGCGCCGGCTGGGTGAAGGTGAAGCCGGTGCACACGCTCGACCTGGTCGTGCTCGCAGCCGAGTGGGGGCATGGCCGGCGCACCGGGGTGCTGTCCAACCTTCACCTGGGCGCGCGCGACCCGGACGGCAGCTACGGGCCGCCGGGCGGCTTCGTGATGCTGGGCAAGACCTTCAAAGGACTCACCGACGCGCTGCTGGCCTGGCAGACCGAACAGCTGCTGGCCCGGGCGGTCGACCAGGACCGGTCCCAGGTTCGGGTTCGGCCCGAGCTGGTCGTGGAGGTCGCCTTCGACGGGGTGCAGTCGTCCAGCCGGTACCCGTCCGGGCTCACCCTGCGGTTCGCCCGGGTGCTCCGGTACCGCCCGGACAAGACGGCGGCCGAGTCGGACACCGTCGCCGCCGTCCGTGCCCTGCACTGAGCACCCCCGGGGGTACCGGCTCCAGGAAGATGGTGAAGGATCGGGGTATGCGCCTCGATCACGTCTCGTACGCCACCAGTCCCGAGCACCTCGCAGACGTCGTCCAGCGCATCGGGGCACTGCTGGGAGCGCCGCTCACCGACGGTGGCCTGCACCCCCGCTTCGGCACCCGCAACTTCGTGCTTCCGGTGGCCCACGGGAAGTACCTCGAGGTGGTCGCCGCGCTCGACCACCCGGCGGCCGACCGGGCCCCGTTCGGACAGGCCGTGCGGCAGCGGGCCGAGCTCGGCGGTGGCTGGCTCGGCTGGGTGGTCGCGGTCGACGACCTGACCTCCGTGGAGCAGCGGCTCGGCCGGCCGGCGGTCGAGGGCAACCGGCACCGGCCGGACGGCTTCGACCTGCGCTGGCGACAGATCGGGGTGAAGGGTCTGATGGCCGACCCGCAGCTGCCGTTCTTCATCCAGTGGCTCACCGACGCCGAGCACCACCCGTCAGCCGGGGCCAGCGGTGACATCGCCATCGACCGGCTCGACTTGTGCGGGGACGAGGACGCCGTCGAGCTGTGGCTCGGTGGACCCACCAGCAACGTCGTGGACGGCCAGCGGATCGAGTGGGTGGACGACGAGGAGCCCGGCCTGGTCGCCGTCCACTTCAGCACCCCCCACGGCGTCGTCCGCATCGACTGACCGACTGGGGTCAGGGCGGGGTCAGGTCGGGGCGCTTGGAGCTGATGCCGTCACCGGACGACTTGCCCTGGACCCGTCGGACCAGCCACGGCGCGAAGTGCTGGCGCACCCACTGGGCGTCCTCACGCAGCGTCGCTGCGCGCGACGGCGGACCGACCGCACCGGCCACCGCCAGCGGCTCACGCCACGAGTCGTCCCCGTAGCCGAGCGACTCCAGGACGGCGCCAGCGACCCGGCGGTGTCCCTCACTCGAAAGGTGCAACCGATCCGGGCTCCACAGCCGCTGGTCGTCGAACACCTCGGCCTGCCACAGCGAGGCGACCCGGCACCCGTAGACCGATGCCGTCGTCTCGACGATCTCGTTCAGCGCGTGGATGCGCGGCATCAGCCGCTGCATGAGTCGGGACCGCCGGGAAGGGTCCACCCCGACGAACAGCAGCACCTCCGCCCCCGACTCGCGCAGCCGACGGACCGCGTCCTCGAGCTGCAGGCCCACCAGGGCCAGGTCCACCCGGGGCCGCAGGATGTCGTTCACCCCGCCGACCAGGCTGACCAGCGCGGGCCGCATCTCGACCGCCGCGGGTACCTGGTCGCGGACGACGTCGCCCAGCAGCCGCCCGCGCACGGCCAGGTTGGCGTACCGGAACCCGGGCTGCTGGGCCGCGAGCGACTCGGCGACCCGGTCGGCCCAGCCCCGGTAGCCGCCGTCGCCGCTCGGGTCGTCCAGCCCCTCGGTGAACGAGTCCCCCAGCGCGACGAAACTGTCCCAACTCCGGTCCGGCACCCCACGATTCTGGCAGGGCCCTCCAGCGCGGCAAGCGGCCAGCCCGGCAGACTGGGAGCGTGCCCGGCGACCTGCACGTCCGCGGCTCGGTCGACATCCCCGAGGCCGAGCTGTCCTGGCGCTTCTCCCGGTCCTCGGGCCCGGGCGGCCAGGGCGTCAACACGACCGACTCGCGCGTCGAGCTGCTGTACGACGTAGCGCACTCGCGGGCGCTCAGCCCGCTGCTGCGTCAGCGGGCGCTCGGCCGGCTGGCCGGTCGGCTGGTGGACGGTGTGCTGTCGGTCGCGGCGTCCGAGCACCGTTCCCAGCTGCGCAACCGCGAGGCGGCCGAGCGTCGCCTGGTCGAGGAGCTGGCCGCGGCGATCGCTCCTCCCCCACGAGCACGGCGACCGACCCGGGCCACCAAGGCCTCCGTCGAGAAGCGCATCGCCGGCAAGAAGCGGCGGTCCGAGGTCAAACGGCTGCGTCGGCCCGGCACCCCCGACTAGCGGGGACGGCGAGCCGGCCGGGCCGCCCGCCTGCCGGTGGGGCAGGGCGGACGCCATCAGACGCACGACCTCCTCGAGCAACGGGCGCGGCACCGCCGCGGTCAGCCGCACGTGCCCCGCCCTCTCCGGTCCGAAGTCGGTGCCGACGCCGAGTGCCACCCGCCGCCGCTCAAGGAACGCGGTGGCCGGGTCGACCTCCTCGTCCCCCTCGGGCCCGAGGGCACGGCAGTCCAGCCAGGCCAGGTAGGTGCCCTCCGGGCGGGTCCAGCGGACGTCGGGCAGGTGCTCGCTGACCAGCTCGTCGAGCCGGTCCGCGCCTGCGTCCAGGTAGCCCCGCAGTTCGGCCAGCCAGGGGCCACCGTGCTCCAGCGCCGCCTCGGTGGCCACCTGGCCGAACAGCGAAGGAGCCAGGGTCACCTCCTTCGGGAGGGCTCCGAGCAGCTCAGCTCCGCCGTCCGGTCCGCCAAGCAGCAACTCGCACTTCAGCCCGGCCAGGTTCCAGGCCTTGGACGCCGAGGCCAAGGTGACGGCCCCGTCGGGCCACCGGGTGGTCAAGCGAGGCGACCGGATGAAACCGCACGCCCTCGCGCACGAGGGGAGCGTGGATCTCGTCGGCGACCACCCGCACGCCGTAGCGGTCGGCTAGGTCGGCGGGGTCCAGCAGCTCGTCGACGCGCAGCACGGTGCCGGTGGGGTTGTGCGGGTTGCAGAGCCGGTGCACCCGGGCCCCGGACGCGTAGGCGGCCTCGACGGCCTGCAGGTCCGGCACCCAGCGCTCGTCGGCCCCTCGGACCAGGGCCACCCGCACCATGGGCCGGCCGGTGACGGCGAGCACATCAACGAACGGCGGGTAGCTGGGCGCGTCCACCACGACCGGCGCGCCGGTCGGCGCCGTCACCGCCAGCACCGCCTCCAGCCCGCGGACGACGTCCGGCACGACACGGGCCGCCGACGGGTCGACCTGGTGGCCACAGGCGCGCGTGGCAAAGCCGGCCCGGCCCGCGCCGTCCGGTTGCTGAACGGGTCCATGTAACCGGTGTCCGACCTTCGGACCAGGTCCGCCAAGGCCGCCCTCACCGGCTCTGCCCAGTGGCAGGTCCATCTCCGCCACCCAGGCCGGCAGCACGTCGGCTGGGTAGCGGCGCCACTTGGCGCTGTGGCGCTCGCGCAGCTCGGCGAGCGCGATCTCGTCCCAGGGGTGACTCATTGGTAGTCAGGGGCGCAGGAGCCGCGTAGCGGCCCTGGTTCCCCATCCCCCTTTCAAACCGTGCGTGCGGTTTTCCCGCACACGGCTTATCGACG
>Ga0208851_1000523_pt1 | contig 16626 bp, 15 predicted proteins | sample NGESurshal092012_FD_184481 | JGI IMG/M metagenome (GOLD analysis project Ga0208851, IMG submission 184481) | Arctic peat soil microbial communities from Barrow, Alaska - NGEE Surface sample 415-2 shallow-092012 (SPAdes) | ecosystem: Environmental > Terrestrial > Soil > Wetlands > Peat ... | reverse complement strand
CGGCCTCGGCGACGCAATACTACGCGTGGCCCGCCGCCGCCTCATTCCTGATCGTGTTCTGGGGTGCTGCGGCCTATAACATCCTCGGCGGAATTCTGCTGATGGTTGCCTACACCCGATGGAGTGCGGCATTCCCGTGGGATCTCGCGCTGGTAAACGCCCAGTCGCCCGGCGAGGTGGTTTTCGGGGTCGTGGTGTGGGCCATCCTGTGTCTGACCGTCTGGTCCGGGATATGGCAGCAATTCTCCCGTGGGCCGGCTTCACCGACGGATCAGGTGGTGCTCGAGTCGGTTCTTTCGGAAATTCCCGCTACCGCAGTTCGTCCGGACAGTTGACGGGCGCGATCGGCTCCGCGTAGTCGTTGATGCTTGTGCAGCCGCCGTCACCGGTGACCAGTAGCGGGCGGACCACGTCCAGTGAGCTGACGCACAACGTCGAACCGGCTGGCAGACCGAAGAATCGAACGGCGTCCACCGTGCCCGACGGGAGGGGGACGACGGTCGTGTGCGTACCGGTCGTCACCGGCTGTGCCCACCCACCGACGTGGTAGGTCTCGCCGTCGAACCCGATCGCCCGCAGGGACCCGTCCGCATCCGACCGGTAGGTGATCCGGGCGAACAGCGGCCCGCTGCCGCTCACCGGGGTTGTCGCGATCTGGACGCCATCTCCCGGGTCGGCCGGTGTGTTGCACCTCAGGGTGGCCGGCGACGATGGGGTGACCGTCGCCACCGACTCCAGGACGGCAGGTACCACCTGCCCCACTGTGTTCATGACGACCGTGGTGTCGGTCAGATCCCGCAATTGCCAACCCGGCGACAGCAGCGGCAGCAGGAACAGATGCTCCGCGTACGAGAAGGACCAGCCGCCTTCTGCAGCCACCCCCGGTGGGGCCCGCAACGGAAGTACGGTGACCGACGGGTCGGCCCATTGTGGCTGCGACGCTCTCGCTCCGACGAAGAATGCATTCGCCCGCCGGTACAGGCCCCAATCGCGGTCGGCCAGTGCCGCGCCGGCGAGGCTCAGGATTGAGGCCACCAGCAAGGCCGTGACCCATCCTGCCGCCAACCAGGCCACCGGCTGACGGCGACGCCAGGCAATCACAGTCGCCGACCACCGCGGTTGGCCCTCGAGCGAGCCGAGGGCGATCAAGGCGGGCACCGTGAGGTAGGCCGCGTAGCCCAGGGACTCCGCATTGCTCACGATGGTTTCCGGTAGCAGGATCGGGCTGAACAGCAGGAAGCTCCAGTACAGCGTGAACGTGGCGAGCAGGAACAACACCGGCCCGGAATTGCGGCGGTTGAGCGCCACCAGGGCGGCACAGCTGACGGCGATCAACGACAGCACCACCAGCTGGGTGTCGGTCGACAGCTGGCTCGTCGGCTGCAGACCGATCAGTTGTGGGAACTGGTAGTTGGTGAAGGCCAACAGCAGGGTGCGGCCGACGACCTCGGGGGCCGGCCATATCGCTGCGGTCGCATAGTTCCGCTGGATGACATACGCGCAGCTCAGGCCAATGGCCGCCATCCCGGCCAGTGGCCACCTGACCGTCCAGAGGTTCCGCACCCGTTGTCGAACGCTCTCGGCCTTCCAGACGAGGAAGACGTCGACCAGCACGATCAGCGGGAGCGCAAACGCCGCACGCTCCTGGGTCAGCAGCCCGAGTGGGAAGGCCAGCACCGATATGACGTGCCAGCGGCGTTGCCCAGTCCGGAGCCCGCGAACGTGCAGGGCGATGACCGCGTAGGTGACGGCCAGCGCCGGGAACAGATGAAACGTCCCGTCGGCCCAGCGCCCAGCCGACAGGTACGCCAGCGACCCGCCGGCTGCGGCCACAATGATCAGCCGCCTGACCAGGGACAGACCGAGCTCCCGGGTCAGGGTGCTGATCGCGACCAACAACAGTCCGATCAGCACTGTTGCGATCATTGCCCCGACAATTGGATTGAGCCCGAATTGCAGCAGGAAAAGGTGGCCCAGTCGATCGACTGGGCCGAAATGCCCGAAGACGTTGAGGGTCAGCAGTTCCCGGCTGAACCCTGACTGATCGGCAACGTGGAACTGCAGGAGGTCGTCGTCGCCGTAGTAGAACGAATTCCATAGCCTCCACAGCACGAGCGCGCAGCACAGTGCGATGACCCCGCCGATCGCGACAAACCGAACAGCCCAGGAGAAGTGCGGCTCATCGATCCGGGTTGATTCGGTGGGAATACCGCCGGCGCCGACTCTCCGCGGGGTAAGGGTCGTCGGATCCTGCAGCCGTTCGGCCGTCACGCCTCCGGACCTGGCGCTTGGCGGAGTTCGGGCGACATCAGCACGCCGGTGGCCGACCGGCCGTCCAGCGACCACGGCGCGGGCGTCCGGCTCGTTGCGAAGGCGGCCCGGACCAGCGCGGCTGCGCCTTTGCGGTTGCGCGCGGCGAGCGTCGGCGGGACCTTGGCCAGCGCGTGCAGCCGTGAGGTCCAATGCCGCCGGGCGGCGGCCGCGGCGCGCGGCCAGCCGACCTGCGCCATCGCAGTGGCCATCTGCTGGAAGTAGACAGCTTCCTCGGTGAACCGCGAGCCATCGTCGGCCTTGCTGGACGACACGCTCGCCGCATGCCGCCGGTAGGCGATCCCCGGTTGCTCCAGCAGGACGCACACGCCGTCGTCGAGCAGGATCCGGAGGAACAGGTCGAGGTCCATCACGATGTCGTAACCCGGCCGGAACCCGTGCCGCTGCAACACGTCCCGCCGGAATGCACAGCTTGGGAAGTACATCCAGTTGCCGACGAGCAGGGACACCGCCAGTTCCTCGCCGCGCATCTCCCGTCGAACGTCGACTCGCGGTGTCCCTCGCCGCTTCACCCAGTCCGCCATCGGCAGGATCGGCCGCCCAGCGCCGTCGATGACTCTTGCTCCGGTGTGCACCCAGGACGTGTCCGGCAGCTCGCTGACCGTTCGTCGGATCCGGCTGATGCAGTCGGGCAGCAGCCGATCGTCGTCGCCGAGCACGATCACCCAATCGGCACTGCATTCGTCGACGCAGCGTTGAAAGTTGCGGTTGATGCCGAGTCGGCGCGGGTTGGTCAAATAGCGGATCCGTGGATCGACCCGGTTGCGTATCCAGTCCGCCAGGATGTCTCCGCCATTCGCAGCGGCGTCGTCAATGATGGTCAGCCGCCAGTCGGGGTCGTCCTGGGCCAGGACGCTCTCGATCGCCTCGAGGAGCATCGGCCGGTCGCCGTAAGCAGGGAGCATCACCTCGATATCCACCGGCATGGAAGGTAGCGTAGCGGCGCCATCGGGCGTGAGGCGCCCGATTGACCGCCGTGGTTGAGTAAGGTCCGCGTGTCCGGTCCCCGCGCCCGAGAGCGTCAACGTTACGACAGATGACGGGAAAATCGATACGACGCTGTCCAAGCGGTGAAAGCAGCTGGCGCGACGCCAGGTCGTGACGTCGAGGCGAAGGGGACCATGCGCACCGAGCCGCGGGTACTCCTGGACGCGACGGCCATACCCGCCGAGCGCGGCGGTGTCGGTCGCTACGTCGACAACCTCGTCGAGGCGCTGGACGCGGCCGGTGCGGCGCTGTCGGTGGTCTGCCAGAACCGCGACGCGGAGATCTTCGCCAAGCTCGCCCCGCACAGCCGGATCATCCCGACGGCGGAGGAGCTGGGCAGCCGGCCGGCGCGGCTGGCCTGGGAGCAGACCACGCTGTCCCGGTTGGCGAAACGGCTGCCGGTGGATGTCATCCATTCCCCGCACTACACGATGCCGCTGGCCGCCTCGGTGCCGGTGGTGGTCACGCTGCACGACGCGACGTTCTTCTCCGACCGTGGCCTGCACCTGGGGGTGAAGGGCAGGTTCTTCCGGGCCTGGACCAGGACGTCGCTGCGCCGGGCCGCGGTCTGTGTCGTGCCGAGCGAGGCCACCGCTCGTGAGTTGTTCCGGTTCGCCCGGGCGGAGCCGGACTCCGTCGTCGTCGCCTACCACGGGGTCGATCAGCAGGTCTTCCGGGTACCGACGCCGGAGCAGGTCTCCGCCGTGGCCGAGCATCTGCAGCTCGGTGACCGCCAGTGGATCGCCTTCCTCGGCACTCTCGAGCCGCGGAAGAACGTGCCGGCCCTGGTCCGTGCCTACATTCGGGCGATGACCAACCGGGAGGACCGCCCGGCCCTGGTCCTGGCCGGGTCACCCGGCTGGGACGCCGGAGTCGAACCTGCGGTGGCCGCGGTGCCGGCGGATATGACGGTGCTGCGGCCCGGCCATCTGCCCATCGAGCTGCTGCCCGGCCTCCTCGGCGGCGCCGAGGTGGTCGCCTACCCGAGCCTGGGCGAGGGTTTCGGGTTGCCGGTGCTCGAGGCGATGGCCTGCGGCGCCGCGGTGCTGACCACCAGGAAACTCTCGCTCCCCGAGGTCGGCGGGGACGCGGTGGCCTACACCGGGACCGGCGCCGGCGACATCGCGGCTGCCCTGTCGGACCTACTGGATCACCCGGAGCGGCGGGCTGAGCTGGCGGTGAAGGCGGTGGAGCGGGCCAGCGGGTTCACCTGGGCGGCCAGCGCGGAGGCGCACCACACCGCCTACGTGCGCGCCGCAGAGCCGGCGCAGGCATGACGGCGCAACCAGGGCCGGACAACGCGCCGGGTCCGGCCGAGTCGGCGGCCGGTGACCTCGGCAGTCCGGTCGGTCTGGTCACTGTGACCTATTCACCCGGTGATTCGCTCGCTGCATTGCTGGACTCGCTGCCCGCGGCGTCCCGTCGGCCGGTGACGGTCGTGCTCGCCGACAACGGCTCCACCGACGGCAGCGTCGAGCGGGCCGCAGCCCGGCCCGGCGTCCGGCTGCTGCGGACCGGCTCCAACCTCGGCTACGGCGGCGCCGCGAACGCCGGCATTGCGGTGCTTGACCCGGCGATCGGCTGGGCGCTGGTGGTCAACCCGGACGTGGTGCTCGGCCCGGGCTCGATCGACGAGATGGTCGCCGCCGCGGAGCGGCACCCCGACGCCGGGGCGGTCGGGCCGCTGATCACCACCCAGGACGGCGTGGTCTACCCGTCCGCCCGTCACCTCCCGTCGATCGGCGCGGGGGTGGGGCACGCCGTGTTGGGGTGGTGGTGGCCGACAAACCCGTGGACCCGTCGGTACCGGCAGGACGCGGCCGAACCGGTGGAGCGGAGCGCGGGTTGGCTGTCCGGCTCGTGCCTGCTGCTCCGGCGGGCGGCGTTCGATCAGGTCGACGGTTTCGACCCGGCGTACTTCATGTACTTCGAGGACGTCGACCTGGGCGACCGGCTCGCCGCGGCCGGCTGGTCCAGCGTGTATTGCCCGACGGCGCGTGCGGTTCACCAGGGCGGTCATTCGACCGAACGTGACGCGGCCGCGATGGTCGACGCCCACCATCACAGCGCGTACCGCTACCTGTCCCGGCGCTATCCGGAATGGTGGCAGGCGCCGCTCCGGCTCGTCCTGCGGCTGGGCCTGGCGGCCAGGGCCTTCGTGTCCAAGCGGTCGGCGAAGGTCGCCGCAGGTGCCTCCCTGCCGGACCGGCGGGCCGGCTGACCAGAACGTCCGCTCCCGCCGCCCGCCGAATCGCGCTGCTGCCTGACCGGCGGAATCGATCTTGCTCGGTACAGTGACCCACCAGGCGAACTCACTGTGGGGAGGGTCACATGGTCGGTGTCGTCTGGGCGGCCGCCCTGTTGCTCGCGGGTGCGGGCCTGGGCAAGGTGCTGAACCCGGCGCCTACCGCTGCCGCCATCGAGGCCGCCGAGATCCCCGGGACGCTGTGGCTCGCCGGCCCCGGCTTCGGCCGGCTCATCGGCGTCGCCGAAGTGTTCGTCGCCGGCCTGGTTCTCGGTGCCGGCGGCGCCGCACCTGCCGCGCTGCTGGCGGTTGCCTACCTGCTGTTGACCGTGGTGGCCCGGCGGCTGTTGCGAATGGCGCCCGGCACCCATTGCGGCTGCTTCGGGCGGGCAGCCGATCCGGTCAGCCGCTGGCACATCGCGGTGAACCTGGCCTGCTTGCTGATCACTGTCGCGGCAGTCGCGCTGCCGGTTCCCGGAGTGCCAGAAATGATCGAGAGTGATGGTTGGTCACCGCTTCTCATCCTCGGCGGGGCAGTATTGGCGGCCTGGCTCGCGTCGGTGCTGATGACCTCCCTGCCCGCCTTGCTGACCCTGCGAGCGAAAGTGGCAACCGCGCAATGAGCACCCTTATCGTCTCCCTCCTGGTTGTCGTCCTCGTTGTGCTGCTGATCCTCAGCGTGCTGGTCGTCGGTCTGTTGCGGTCCTACGCCACCGTGCTGGCCCGGCTGCACCGGCTGGACGGTGGCCTGGACGAGGGCGTCGAGGCGCCGTCGGTGGCGCCGCCGTTCCGCACCGCCGACGGGGTGGCAGCGCCGCCGACCAGAAATGCATCCGCGGCGCGGTCCGATGCCGACCAGTCGACCTGGCCGCCGGCGCACAACCTTGTCGGCCAAGGACTTTCGGGCGAGATCGTGTCGGTCCGCGCGGTCGGCGTGCCGCATGACACGGTCATCACCTTCCTGTCGTCCGGCTGCACCGGGTGCGCCACCTTCTGGTCGGACCTGGCCGACGGCAACGGGGCCACCGCTCTCGGTGGCGGCCGGGTGGTGGTGGTCACCAAAGACCCGCAGGAGGAAAGCGTCGGCCGATTGCTGGAACTGCGGCCGGCCGGCGTCGATCTGATCATGTCCAGCGCGGCCTGGTCGGACTACCAGGTGCCCGGTTCGCCGTACGTGATCGTCGTGGACGGGCGCACCGGGCGGGTCAAGGGGGAGGGGTCCGGCACATCACTGCGTCAGGTGTCGGGGTTGATGCGGCAGGCGACCGGTGACGTGCTGGCGAGCCGCGCCGTCAGCAAGCCCCGGGCCGACACCGAGCGGGAGGTCGACGTCGACCGGGCGTTGCTGGCCGCCGGGATCGGGCCCGGCGACCCCAGCCTGTACGCCACCGAGCCGCCGGTGGTGCCGGCGGAGATGTCCGCGCACCGCCGGCTGGACCTGGTGGCGGCGTCGGATCCCTTGCGGCACAGCCATTCTCAGCCGGGCGCCGTCCGGTGAGAGCCGCCGCCGCGGAACCGACCATCGACGGCCACGGGTTCACCGTCACGCTGCCCGCCGAATGGGAGGGTCGCATCTACCAGCGCCCGACCCCGACCACGACCTTCAGCCCGAAGAACCGGGCCGCCGTCGGCGGCACCGGAATCAACCCCGGCCGAGCGGGTTCCGGCTGGCTCGGCGAGCGCACCCGGCCCATCCTGCATCTGGGCAACTTCCCGCTGCCGGTGGACCGCGGCGACTACGGCTCCGGTGCGGTCGAGATCATGGGCCCGGCCGACGTCTTCATCGCGATCCTGGAGTTCGGTCCGGAGAGCCTCGGCACGGCGTTGTACAGCATCGTCGGCCTGCCTCGGGTGTCACCGGATCGGTTCAACCCCAACGGTCTACAGCGCAGGCTTCCCGGCCAGTCGGGATTCCAGGCGTTCTTCACCGAACAGAGCCGGCCGATGTGCCTGTACGTGGTGCTCGGTGAGCACCGCAACGTCGTGGCGCTGAGCGCGACCGCGAACATGATGCTCGACCGAATCCAGGTGGGTGCCGGATGACGATGACCCTGACCGAACGGTTGGTGCACACCGTCGGTGGCCGGACCAGGTCGAAGGGCCCGTCCCGGCGGGGCTTTCTCGGTGGCGCGGCGGTGGTCGGCGCCGCGCTCGCGCTGAACCCGTGGGGCTACCTGGTCCGGCCGGCCAACGCCTACGACGCGGTGTGCGGGAGCGACGCGGCCTGCGCCGACGGGTACTCGGTGTTCTGCTGCACGATCAACGGTGGCAGCAACACCTGCCCGCCGAACTCCTTCATCGGTGGCTGGTGGAAGGCCGACAACTCCTCGTTCTGCGGCGGCTCCGCCCGGTACTACATCGACTGCAACGCCTACCACCCCGGTGACTGGCAGTGCCGGTGCGCGGAGGGAACCTGCGACCAGCGCCGGGTCGCGTGCAACCAGTTCCGCTACGGGCAGTGCAACACCCAGATCCCGATGTCGCAGAGCGGGCCGGTGGTCTGCCGCATGGTCAGCTGCACACCACCGTGGCAGCAGTTCGGCGGCACCTGCACCAGCTCCAGCGCGACCGACAACAAGACCGCGACCCATGCCGCGCCGTGCCTGCTCGGCCGGGCGCCGTTGGGCAGCCTGGACATCGCCGGCGCCGCGGGCAATGCGATCCGGCTGGCAGGTTGGGCTTTCGACCCCGATCAGCCGGGAACCCAACTACAGGTCGTGGTGTACATCGACAACGTCTACAGCGGCTGGTATCTCGCCGACAAGCCGCGGACGGATGTGAACGCGGCGTTCGGCGTCCCGGGCGACCACGGCTACGACATCACCATCCCGGCCGCGCACGGCACCCATGCGGTCCGGGTGCACGCCGTGGATGTCGGGGAGCCGGGGCCGGGCAACCCGGCCATCGGCAGTAGCTCCGTCACCGTCGGGGCGGTGCCGATCGGCTATCTGGATGTGTTGGCCGCCGCACCGAACAGCAGGATCCGGATCCGCGGCTGGGCCTTCGATCCGGATCAGCCGGGGACCGACATCCAGGTCGCGGTCTGGAGGGACGGAGCCGGCGTCGCCTGGTTCCCGACCGGCGGCACCCGGGGTGACGTCAACTCGGCGTTCGGCATCACCGGCAATCACGGCTTCGACTTCACCATCGACTCCCCGCCCGGCGACCATTCGATCCAGATCTACGCGCAGAACGTCGGCGGCGGCCTCGAGGTCCCGCTGATCGGCACCGGGCAGGTTCGCGTCGGACTCCCGATGGGCTACTACGACTCGGCAACGGTCTCCGGGCGCACCGTGACGATCCGCGGCTGGGTGTTCGACCCCGATCAGCCCGACGTGGAGATCCCGGTGGCGGTCTACCGGAACGGGTGGGGAGTCGACTGGTTCCCGACCGGCCGGTCCAGGCCCGACGTCAACGCCGTCTTCGGCATCACCGGCAACCACGGCTTCGAGATCGTGACGCCGGCGGACCCCGGACAGAACGTGTTCGAGATCTTCGCCCGCAACATCGGCCCCGCCGCCGGCAACCCGTCGCTCGGTGCCAGGGCGGTGCAGGTCCAGTGACCGATCTCCCGGCGTCGTCGGCATGGCCCGCCTATCTGGCCGTCACCGGCGTGCTGGCCATCGCGGCAGCGGCCCGCGGCGTCTGGTCGCCTTGCGGACTGTCGATGATCTCCGCGATCAACCCGTTCTCCGAACGCTCACGCGGGCACCGGTACTGGGTGACCGCCTGCTGGTTCGTCGCGGGCGCTGTCCTCGGCGGGGCGCTGCTGGGCGCCACGGTCGCGCTGGCCGCCGCGGCGTGGTCGCTGCTGCCGGTGCCGGCGGCCGGAACCCTGGCGATCGCCGCCGGATGCTGCCTGGTCGCGCTCGTCAGCGACAGCCCGGCGGTGCCGGCCGCGCTGCCGAACCACCCACGGCAGGTCAACGAACGGTGGCTGGGCCGTTACCGGCGCTGGATCTACGCAGCAGGGTTCGGCCTACAGATCGGGTCGGGGTTCGCCACCTACATCATGACGGCAGCGGTGTCCCTCATCGCGGTGCTCGGCGTGCTGAGTGGCTCCCCGGTGGTCGCGATGCTCACCGGCCTGCTGTTCGGGCTGGTCCGCGGGCTTGCCGTGCTGCTCAGCGGCACCGCCAGGGACCCGGCCGCGCTGCGTGCCCTGCACCGCCGGCTGGACCGGTTGGCGCCCTGGTCGCTGCGGGTGGTGATGGCCATCGAGGCCGCTGCCGCCGTGCTGCTCGGTGGGCTGGCCGCCGGCATCGCGGGCGTCGTCGTGATGCTGTTCGTTATCGTCGGTGGCGGCGCTCTGGCACACACCCGATCCACCCGGCTCAGCGCAGCGACCGCTGACGCCATGGTGACCGGGGCGGTCGGCCGATGACCACGGACCGCCGCCGCGCACTGACGTACTAGTCTTTCCGCATCGCTGCGCCAACGCAGCATCGGTTGTCGCTGAGGGGGTTTCGTGTCCGACCGCAGAGGCTACCTGGTGCCGGCACTCACGGTCGCCGCGTGCGTGGGCGTCCTGATCACCGGGTGCGCGACGCCGGCACCGAATTCGTCCGCCGGCGCGTCGACGGTGGCCGCGAGCGCCGTTGCCCCGGCGGCCTCTGCCGCGGCGACCGCGGCATCCGTGCCGGCGCGGTCGGCTCCCGGATCGGCGGCGCCCGCCCTGCCCGAGTGCGACGGCGGCGTGCTGTCGACACTCGCTCCGGGCCAGCTCACCATCGCGACCGGCACGCCGGCGGCGAGCCCCTGGTTTGCCGGCGAATCGCCCGCGTCCGGTGAGGGCCTCGAGTCCGCGGTGGCCTTCGCTGTCGCCCAGGCACTCGGTTACGGTCCTGACCGGGTGACCTGGACCACCGCCGACCGGGCGCAGGCCGCGGCGGGCACCGTCACCGGCTTCGACGTCGACCTGGACCAGTTCACCGCCCCGGACGCCGGGACGCCGACCGCCGATTACTCGACGGGCTACTTCTCGGTGACCGAGGCGCTCGTGATGGCCAAGAGCGCGACCGCCGCGCCGGAATCGGCGGCCGAGCTGCACGGCCTGGCGCTGGGAACCGTCACCGGTACCTCAGGCGCGGCCGACGTACAACGGATCACCGGGACCAGCCCGACCGGGTACTCGGATCAGAGTCGGGCGCTGGCCGGTTTGCGCTCTGGGGCTGTCACCGGTGTCGTGCTGTCGACGCCCGCGGCGATCGCGTCGGCCGCCGCGGACCCCGGGATCCGGGTGGTGGGCCAGCTGCCCACCGACCCGAGCAGCCAGCCCGAGCAGTTCAAGATCCTGCTGCCCAAGGGATCCGCGCTCACCGGCTGCGTGTCCGCGGCGGTGGACCGGCTGCGGGTGGAGGGCACGCTCGACGCGTTGGCCCGGCAGTGGGTCGACCCGGTGGTTCCCACGCTCGGGTGATCACCCGAACGACAGACCGTCCACCAACCGACCGACCGACCGGCTGTCCGCCGTCCACCCACCCCGCTCGTTCCGGCCGTTGTCCGCCCGGCCGGACGCTACCGCTGGGCGGTGACCAACCGGCAGCCAAGCCCGGGATTGCTGACACCGCCGCCGGTGGTGACCGCGTACACGCAGACCGTGTGCACGCCGGCCTCGGCGGACGGGAACTCCGCCGCGTAGCCGTGGTTGTCGCCGTAGCCGGGATACGCGGCGCCCACGTCCGGGCGGCTCGTCCCGGCCCGGAACCCGGTGTACCGGCGCGTGCCCGAGGCGCTGGTGTCGACCACCTGGATCTCCACCTGCTCGGCCGGGTTGTTCGGATTCAGCGCCCACCCGCTGGCCACGATGGTGTTCGTCCGAGCGTCCACCCGGTCGTAGTAGCCGAACGCGTCTCGCACCTGCACGGTGCGGCAGCCCAGCATCGGGTTGCCGGCGCCGCCGCCGGTGGTGATGGCGAAGGTGCACACCGTGTGCGTGCCGGCCTCCGTCGTCGGAATGACCGTGCTGTAGCTGTGGTCGGAGCCGTAGTCCGGAAAGTAGCTGCCGATTTCCGGGCGGCTGTCGCCCGCCAGAAATCCGGTGTACCGATGGGTCGCGGTCGGCCCGATGTCATAGACGTGAATCTCCACGTGTTCGGCGTGATTGTTTGGATTCAGCGCCCACCCGTTCGCCACCATCTGCCCGGGCCGAACGTCGACCGAGTCCAGATAGCCGAAGGCATTGCGCACTTGGACCAAGCGGCAGCCGATACCCGGATTGGTGTTCGGCGGACTGACATTGATGGCGTAGGCGCACACCATGTTGACCCCCTCGCCCTGCGCCCACAGCAGCGCCGAGAAGCCGGTCGATGCGCCGAGCGCGGGATACACGGCGGCGACGTCCGGGCGGGAACCGCCGGTCAGGATGCCGGGGTACCGAGCGCTGCCCGACGGGCCGTACACGTAGGCGTGCACCTCCTCGCGCTGACCGAGCGCGGCCGGGTCGGCGGCCCAGCCGGAGATCGACAGCACGTTCTGCATGGGGTTGGTGAGCGTATCGAGCACCCCGACGGGGTCTGGCTTGGTCGCCTGCGCGATCACCTGCGCGGCGTGGGTTGCGGTGTCGCGCATGGGATCGGGGTACCCGTTGCTGAGCTGGAGCACGGCCACGAAGCTGCTGGCGGTGTAGCCGACGGAGTGCACGGCGCAGCGCGGGGTGGTCCAGTAGCTGTCGCAGCCCCAGCCCTGTTTGGAGCCGTGGTCGCCGCCCAGGGTGTTCAGTCCGAAGAACTGGCTGAACCCGCTGTCCGCCCCGGACCCGGTCGGTGCCGTCTGCGCCATCACCGGCAGCAGCCAGGGACCGACCGCCGCGTCCTGCGACGCGCGGAACAGAAAGGTGGTCATGTCGCCCGCGGTGATCCTGGCCGCACCCCAGTGCCCGACCCGGTCGATGGCATTGGTGGTATTCGCCAGGCCGTAGCGGCCGGCAATGGTGGGAATGGCGCTGGAGCTGAACAACGCGCTCGCGGTGTCGTCATCGGAGTACCGCAGCATGAAACTCAGCCGGTCCTTCACCGAGTCCGGTGTCGATTGGTAGCCGCCGTAGAGAACGAGGTAGTAGCTCGCCAGAAACAGTTTCATGATGGATTCCGACGCGACCTGGGTGTTCGCATTTCCGGTCTGGGCCAGCACTGCGCCGCTGCCCCGGTCGACGACACTGATCAGCGCGTTCACCGAACGGTCGGCGGCGTAGCCGACCGAGTCGTTCACTGCGTCGACGGGCGTCGCGGCCGCGGCCGGCAGGGCCGGAGCGAGCCCGAGCAGCAGAACGACGATCCCGATGATCAGCAATCCCCGGTGACGAGCCACCACACCCCCAGTGCAGTCAGGTCGGTCGTGGTCGGTGCACGGTCGGTCACAGCGGATGGTAGCCGTCCAGCCGGCGGCCGAGCCGGGGGGTGACGGGACGCGGGTGCGGGTCACCGGTCGTCCAGGCGCGGTCGCGCGGTCTCGCGGTCGTTTCCCGGAGCGGGAGACGCCTGTCGGCGGCCGCTTCTCACTCCGTTGCCAGGGCGCAAGACTGCCGATCGCAGGCGGTGATGACGGCTCTCGGCACGGTGACGGTGACGTCGGCGTCCATCGGCGAGCGGGCATCGCCCGGGCAGATCACCGCCGCGTTGCGGGCGCGGGCCCGGGAGATGACGGATTCGGCACGTTGGAGTGGACCCATCGCGGTTCCGCCTCACTTTCTCCGGGGCGCGCCGGCATCGGTGCCGGCTGTCCGCAGGGTAGGACGGTGGGCGAAGCGGCGGCGGGAGGCGCACTGTGCCTGTCGTCGGCAGCGTCCCCGCCGTGCCCTCGGGTAGGGTCTGTAGGCCCTGTGGTCAAGCCGAGGACCGTCGCGGCAACGACAACCGACGAGCAGGACACGACAGAGCGGGGTGGCACAGCAGCCGATGAAGGGGATCATCTTAGCCGGCGGTGCCGGTACCCGACTGCACCCGATCACCCGGGCGGTATCCAAGCAGCTGTTGCCGGTGTTCGACAAGCCGATGATCTATTACCCGCTGTCGGTGCTGATGCTGGCCGGCATCCGGGACATCCTGGTGATCACCACCCCGGAGGACAACACCGGCTTCCGCCGGTTACTCGGCGACGGCAGCGAGTGGGGCCTGCGGATCAGCTACGCCGAACAGGCTGCCCCGAACGGGCTGGCCGAGGCGTTTATCATCGGCGCGGACCATGTCGGCGACGATTCGGTGGCCCTGGTGCTGGGCGACAACATCTTCTACGGACAGGGCTTCTCGCAGACCCTGAAGAAGGCCGCCGCCGACGTCGACGGCTGCGTGTTGTTCGGTTACCCGGTGCGCGATCCGGAACGCTACGGCGTCGGCGAGAAGGACCCGTCCGGGAAGCTGATCTCCATCGAGGAGAAGCCGGCCAAGCCCAAGTCCAATCTCGCCATCACCGGTCTGTACATCTACGACAACACCGTCATCAAGCACGCCAAGAACCTGCGGCCCAGCGCCCGTGGCGAGCTGGAGATCACTGACCTGAACAACATCTACGTCCGGCAGGGCACGGCGTCGTTGATCGACCTGGGCCGCGGTTTCGCCTGGCTGGACACCGGCACACACGACTCGCTGCTGGAGGCGGGCGAGTTCGTGCAGGTGCTCGAGCATCGGCAGGGCGTGCGCATATCTTGCCTGGAGGAAATCGCCCTGGTCTCCGGATTCATCAACGCCGACCAGTGTCTCGCGCTCGGGGAGTCGCTGGCGAAGTCGCCGTACGGGCAGTACGTGATGACCGTCGCGCTGGCCGCGGGCGCCAAGGGCTGAGGCCGGGTGATCGACCAGCCGACGCGCGCAAACGGCAGCGGTGCGGCGGTGCGGCACACGGCGGTACCAACGGCGTGACCGCGACGAACGCCGGAGGCGTCCGCGTCACCAAAATCAAGGAGAGAACCGAGAATGCTCGGACGTGACGACGTGGATGCGGTGGTGCTGGTCGGCGGCCAGGGCACCCGGCTGCGGCCGCTGACCCTGTCGGCGCCCAAGCCGATGCTGCCGACCGCCGGGGTGCCGTTCCTGGAGCACATGCTGTCCCGGATCCGGGCGGTGGGCATCACCCATGTCGTGCTCGGCACGTCCTACAAGGCGGAGACCTTCACCGAGTATTTCGGTGACGGGTCGGCCTTCGGGCTGGAGATCGAGTACGTCGTGGAGGACGAGCCGATGGGCACCGGCGGCGCGATCCGCAACGTCGCCGAACGGCTCCGTGCGGACACTGTGATGATCTTCAACGGCGACGTCGTGTCCGGGCTGGACCTCGCGGCGTTGCTGGCCACTCACGCCGACAATCAGGCCGACGTCACGCTGCACCTGGTCAAGGTCGCCGACCCGCGGGCTTTCGGTTCGGTGCCGACCGACGCCGACGGACGGGTGCAGTCCTTTCTGGAGAAGACCGAGAACCCGCCGACCGACCAGATCAACGCCGGCTGCTATGTCTTCCGGCGCAGCGTGCTGGAGGACATTCCCTCCGGCCGCGTCGTCTCGGTGGAACGGGAGACCTTCCCAGGTCTGCTCGCGGCGCGGGCGCGGGTCTTCGGGCACATCGACTCCACCTACTGGCTGGATCTCGGCACCCCGGCCGCATTCGTCCGCGGGTCGGCGGACCTGGTGACCGGGGTTGCGCCTACCGACGCATTGCCGGGCCCAATCGGCCCCGCCCTGCTGCTCCCGGGAGCCTGCGTCGATCGCACCGCGACGGTGATCGGTGGCAGCACGATCGGCCGGGACGTCACGGTCGGCGCCGGGGCCACCGTGGACGGCTCGGTGATCTTCGACGGCGCCCGCATCGCGGCCGGCGTGCGGGTGACCAGGTCGGTGGTCGGTGCCGGAGCGGTCGTCGGCGTCGGCGCGGTGCTGGCCGACGCCGTGATTGGTGACGGAGCCGTCATCGGTGACCGTTGCGAGCTGCTGTCTGGGCTCCGTGTCTGGCCCGGGGTTGAATTGCCAGTGGGTTCGGTCCGATTCTCCGCCGATTCTTGAGTCAGAGTGGGTCGGCTAAGGTGCTGCCATGCGGCCGAGAGAAACCCCGGACCTCCAGAATTCGTTGACGGAGCTGACTGGGGTGGTCCTGGATGCCCTGCACGCGTCCCAGCGCGTCGAGTACTTGCTCACTCAAGGCGTCCTGGGCACCCATCCGCGGCGAGATCGAGGTGTCGATCGTATGGTGCAGCAGCTCCTGGCCGCACGGTATCTCGAACTCCTGCGATCTGGCGAACCGCTGCCCAGCCTGATGGACACCGAAAGCACATTCTTCTCGCAGAATGGTGAGGACGGAGTTCTCTTGTATCTGCTGACGCTACTCGGGCATGGCGCACGCACATCGGCCGAGATCTGCGCTGGTGACGGGGTGGAATGCTGCACCGCCAATCTTATCATCAACCATTCCTGGAATGGGTTGCTGGTAGACGGAGATTCCGACAACGTTCGCACAGCCGAACAGTTCTATGCGAACTCGCGCCAGCAATGGTTCGACCCACCGGTCGTGAGACAGGCCTGGATAACGGCTGATTCGGTTGCCGAAATTCTCACTGACGCCGCTTTCGATGAGGCGCTCGACCTGCTGGTGATCGATATCGATGGGATGGATTTCTGGATCTGGAAGGCGCTCGACCGGGTCCGCCCGCGCATAGTGGTGACCGAGGTCAACCCGGGGCTCGGCCACGAATCCCTCACCCTGGCCTACCAGTCGGAATTCGTGCGACCGGACAACATCCCGTTCGCCGGGACATCGCTGCCGGCAATGGTCGGTCTCGGGCGGACTCTCGGCTACACCTTCGTCGGCACGGAGCGGTTCGGGATCAACGCGTTCTTCGTACGGGACGATCTGGTGCCCGACGGCTTGCCGCTGCCGTCGTTCGAGTCGGTGTTGGCGACCCCGTCGGTCCGGCGTTCGGCGGCTCGGATCGCGGCCCATCTGGCCCCACATCGTGGTGCGTTGAAGTGGGTCAGCGAACCGGTCTGACCCAGATCCGTGAGTTGGATGGCGCTGGAGTCGTGTCTATGACGTAGGGATGCCCTCCGAGCTGGGAAAATGGTGTTTGCGAAGACAACCAA
>Ga0208851_1000522_pt1 | contig 16633 bp, 18 predicted proteins | sample NGESurshal092012_FD_184481 | JGI IMG/M metagenome (GOLD analysis project Ga0208851, IMG submission 184481) | Arctic peat soil microbial communities from Barrow, Alaska - NGEE Surface sample 415-2 shallow-092012 (SPAdes) | ecosystem: Environmental > Terrestrial > Soil > Wetlands > Peat ... | reverse complement strand
CGGGGCGCATACGACGCGGGCCTGACGCCGCTCACGTTCGCCCTGTGGCGGGCCTCGCTCGGCACGTTGGGCCTGCTCGCGATCATCGGGGTGCTCAGCATTCGCGGACGGAATCGCTTCCACTGGACGGTGCTCGACCGGCGCACGATCGCGGCGCTCGGCGCGGCGGTTTCGGCGGGCATCGTGCTCAACCTGGCGATCTTCTCGGCATTCGGCCGGATGTCGATCGCGCTGGCGCTCCTCGGCTTCTACACGTACCCGGCGCTCGTGGCCATCGGCGCGGTGGCGATGGGCGAGGAGCAGCTCACCCGGGGACGCGTGACCGCGCTGGCGCTCGCGCTCGTCGGGATGGCCGTCGTCGGGCTGGTGGTCGTCACCTGGGTGCCGATGGGGGCGCCGTGGGTCTGGATCGCGATCCTCGGCTACGGGCTCGGCGGCGGGTTCACCCTCGGCTTGGCCCTGCTCGTCGACTATGCGCCCGACCCCAGCCAGTCGGCCGGGCTGTCCGCGATGGCCTTCCTGGTCTCCTACACGATCGCCGCGGCCGGACCGCTCCTGCTCGGTGCGCTGCGCGACGCCACCGGCGGCTTCCGGGTGCCGTTCCTGCTGCTGCTGGTGACCGGCGTCCTCCAGCTGGGCCTGGTCACCCGGTTGAGGCCGGGCCGCTCGGTGGCCTGATCCGGACCACTCCGCGGTCCAGGTCGACGTCCATCGGCTCGCCCTCACCCTGTTCGTCCCGCCGGAACGCCTCGGCCTGCCGCTCCTCGACGGCGGCCCGCGCGGACGCACCGCCGAAGAACGCCCCGAACTCGGCCATCCCCGCGCCCAGCGCGCCCCCGGCCGACCCGGCCCCGGCGCCGATCCGGCGCAGGATGCCGTGCCCCGCGAGCTCCTCGGGGGTGTCCGCGTCGGTGGCGTCGCCGGCGTCGTCGCAGGCGACCTCCACGACGTCGGCCGGATGCGCGGCCAGGTAGGGCCGCGCTCCCACGTCCCCCACCGCCAGCTCGGCCACCCCGGCCCAGTGCCCTCGGCCGAGCAGCACCGGGTGCGCCCGCTGCCCGCCGTACGTCGCGACCGCGAGCACCGCAGCCGGGTCGTCACCCCCGGCTGCCAGCACCCGGCGCACGGCGGCCGGCAGCAGGCCCGGCTGGTCCACGAGCGTGACCGCCGCGGCGTCCACGGTGTCCGACAGCGCGGCCAGCCCGGCGCTCAGCGACGACCCCATCCCGCTCGCCCACTCCGGGTTCACCACCACCTGGTCAGCCCCGGGTACCTCGACGACCGCCGCTCCGAGGACGACGACCACGGGATCGCACCCGCCGAGGCGCAGCACCCGCACCGCCCGGTCGACCAGCCGCTCGCCGTCCAGCTCGGCGACCGCCTTGGGTCCGCCGAACCGGCTGCCCTCCCCCGCCGCGAGCAGCACCCCGGCGACGCTCACCGATCCGCCCCGGGGTGGATCGGCCCGTCCACCGAGCCCAGCCGCGACCCGGTGCCGCCCCAGTGCGCCGCGATGATCTCGGCGGCGATCGAGACGGCGGTCTCCTCCGGGGTGCGGGCGCCGATGTCCAGCCCGATCGGCGAGGACAGCCGGGCCAGCTGGTCGTCGGTGAGCCCGGCCTCGCGCAGCCGGGCCAGCCGGTCCTCGTGGGTGCGCCGGCTGCCCATGGCCCCGATGTAGGTGGCCGGGGTGCGCAGCGCCACCTCCAGCAGCGGCACGTCGAACTTCGGGTCGTGGGTGAGCACGCAGATCACCGTGCGCGAGTCCACCTGCACGCCGCTGAGGTACCGGTGCGGCCACTCCACGACCACCTCGTCGGCGTCCGGGAACCGCTTGGTCGTGGCGAACACCGGGCGGGCGTCGCACACGGTCACGTGGTAGCCGAGAAACCGGCCGATGCGGGCCACCGCACCGGCGAAGTCGATCGCGCCGAAGACCAGCATGAGCGGCGGCGGGGCGTACGACTGGACGAACACGGCCAGCTCGTCGCCGCGGCGCTCGCCGTCCGCGCCGTAGTGCAAGAACCCGGTGCGCCCGGACTCGAGCATGCCGCGGACGTCGTCCGTCACCGCGTGCTCGAGCCGCTGCGAGCCGAGCTCGCCGGAAGCCCGGTCCGGCCAGACCACCCGCTTGGCGCCCAGCCGCCCCGGCCCGTCGACGATCGTGGCCACCGCGACCGGCTCCCGCCGCTCGATCGAGGCGATCACCGCGGGCAGCTGCGGCCAGGTCCGCTCCGACACCGCCTCGACGAACACGTCGAGGATCCCGCCGCAGGTCAGCCCGACCGCGAACGCGTCGTCGTCGCTCACTCCGTACCGCTGCAGCACCGGGCGGCCGCTGGCCATGACCTCTTGGGCCAGGTCGTAGACCGCGCCCTCGACGCAGCCGCCGCTCACGCTGCCGACCGCCTCGCCGGACGCCGACACCGCCATCGACGCCCCCGCCGGGCGGGGCGCGGACTTCCAGGTCCGCACGACGGTGGCCAGCCCGAAGCTGCCGCCCTCGTCGTACAGCCGACGAATGTCGGCGATCACCTCACGCATCGACGGACCCTCCCTGGGAGATCAGCGCACCCAGCCGCTCGAACGCGGCCAGGCTGTGCCCCTCGACGAAGTCGTCAACCCACGGCAGTGCCGTGGCCATCCCCGCGGTGATCGGCGCGAACCCCTCGCGGGCCATGTGCGGGTTGACCCAGACCACCCGGTGGGCCAGCCGGTGCAGCCGGTGCATCTGCTCGCCCAGCAGCGTGGGGTCGCCGCGCTCCCAGCCGTCGGACGCGACCACGACGACCGCCCCGCGGGCCGCCCCCCGCTGGCCGTACCGGTCGAGGAAGGCCTTCAGCTCCTCGCCCAGCCGGGTGCCGCCGCTCCAGTCCGGGACGACGGACGACACGGCGGTCATGGCGGCGTCCGGGTCCGTGGCCGCCATCTCCCTGGTCACCCGGGTCAGCCGGGTGCCGATGGTGAACGCCTCGGTCCGGGGCCGCTGCCGCACGCAGGCGTGCGCGAACCGGAGCACCGTGTCGGCGTACGGCGCCATCGACCCGCTCACGTCCACGAGCAGGACCACCCGCCGGGCCCGCTGAGTGCGGTGCTGGCGCCGCAGCCGGGCCGGCTCGCCGCCCCGCTCAAGCATCGCCCGCACGGTGCGCCGCGGGTCGAGCAGGCCGTGCCGGTCCGGGACCAGCCGGCGGGACGGCCGCAGCGGCGCGGGCGAGCGCAGCAGGGCGATCATCCGCCGCACCTCGTCCCGCTCGGCCGGGGTCAGCCGGGCGACGTCGCGGTGCCGCAGCACCTCGGCCGGGCTGGCGGTGGCGGCCCGGCTCGGGTCGGTGCCCGGCCGATCGCCCGCGCTGGCGTCCACGGGCATCGCCACCTCTCGGCGCACCTCGGTGCGCGGCACCGGCCGCATCGGCGGGGGGACCTCGCCGCCGAACCACGCGGTGAACGCCGCGCCGTAGCGGGGCAGGTCGTCCGGGCCCGAGCACAGCGTCAGCCGCCCGGCCCAGTACACGTCGTCACGGCGGCACACGTCGAGCTCGCCCAGCGCCTCGACCATGGCCTGGACCCGGTCCGGGCCGGCGGCCACGCCGGCCGCGCGGAGGGTGCGGGCGAAGCCCACCAGGGTATCGAGGACCGTCTCCGCGCCGGCGGACGCGCTCACAGCGGCGCTCACGACACGAGCGCCCCGACGCCGGCCGCGAGGACCCGCTCCTGGTCCTCGCGGTACTTCAGGACGGCGCCCAGGCTGCGGGCCGCCCGGTCCGGGTCGACCTCGCGGGCGCCCAGCGCAAGCAGCGCCTCGGCCCAGTCCAGCGACTCGGCGACCCCCGGCGGCTTGAGCAGGTCCAGCGCGCGCAGCGACTGGACGGCCCGGGCCACCCCCTCGGCCAGCAGCTCGGACGCCTCAGGCAGCCGCCGCCGGATGATCGCCACCTCACGCGCGAAGCCGGGGTGCTCCAGCCAGTGGTAGAGGCAGCGCCGCTTCAGCGCGTCGTGCACCTCGCGGGTCCGGTTGCTGGTGAGCACGACGAGCGGCGGGGTCTCCGCCCGGACGGTGCCCAGCTCCGGCACCGACAGGGTGAAGTCGGACAGCACCTCGAGCAGGAACGCCTCGAACTCGTCGTCCGCGCGGTCCACCTCGTCGACCAGCAGCACGCTGGGGCTGGTCTCCAGGGCCTGCAGCAGCGGGCGGGCCACCAGGAACCGCCGGTCGTACAGGTCCTTCTCGATCGCCTCGACGTCGTGGACGCCGGCCGCCTCGGCGGCCCGCAGGTGCAGCAGCTGGCGGGGGAAGTCCCAGTCGTACAACGCCTGGGCGGCGTCCAGCCCCTCGTAGCACTGCAGTCGGATGAGCGGCGCGCCGAGCACGCCGGCCAGCGCCGTGGCCAGCGACGTCTTGCCGACCCCGGCCTCGCCCTCGAGGAACAGCGGGCGCCCCATCCGCAGCGCGAGGAACGCCGCCGTGGCCAGCCCCTCGTCGCACAGGTAGCCCTGCTCGTCCAGCTTGTGGGCAAGGTCCTCGGGGGTGCTCACCCCGGGGACGGCCAGGCGCTCCATGGTGAAACGCTAGCCCCGAAGACCCGCTCGCGCCCCGCGATAGGTTGGCAGCACACCCATTGTCCCCAGGAGGACCCCATGCCCGCCGAGACCCGCAGCCTGACCGACACCGTCGTCGCGATCACCGGAGTGAGCGCCGGGATCGGCGCCGCCGTGGCCCGGCTGCTCGTCGAGGAGGGCGCGAAGGTGGCCATCGGGGCCCGCCGGCACGAGCGGTTGGCCACGCTCGTCGACGAGCTCGGCACCGACAACGCGCTCGCCGTCACCATGGACGTCCGCTCCCCCGCCGACAACCAGCGGCTCGTCGACGCGGCGCTGGGGCGGTGGGGCCGGCTCGACACCATGGTCGCCAACGCCGGGATGGGCCTGTACGGCAGCATCCTCGACTACGACGACGAGGCCGTCGCCACCATGATCGACACGAACTTCACCGGCACCGTGTGGAGCGTGCGGGCCGCCGTCCCGGCGATGATCGCGGCCGGCGGCGGTGACCTGGTCATCGTGTCGTCGGTCGCGGGCCTGCGCGGCGGCGGCGACGAGGCCGTGTACGCCGGCACCAAGTTCGCCCAGGTCGGGCTGGCCGGGGCGCTGGACCGCGAGCTGCGCGAGAAGGGCATCCGGGTGACCGCCGTCTGCCCGGCGGGGGTGGAGACCGAGTTCGCCATGGGCACCGGGCGCACCCCAGGCATGCCGGCACTGGAGTCCTACCTGCGCCCGGAGGACGTCGCCTACGCGGTGCTTGGCACCCTCAGGCAGCCGCGGCGGGTGCGGACCACGCTGTGGGCGCTGTGGTCCATGGGCCAGCAGAGCTGAGCCGGCGCCACCTCGCGCGGCCAGCCCGCGCCCCTGGTCGGCGTCGCCGTCTCGCGACCGCCCATCTTTGTCAACGCCTGCTGGCGATGCTGCCGCGCGCTGGCGGGTGGGCGTTCCCACGCTGTTCTTAGGTTCGTCCGCCATGATCGGCGGATGACCGGTCGGGTGCTGGTGGCGGACGACGACCGCGCGATCCGCGAGTCGTTGGCCCGCGCCCTGGAGCTGGAGGGCTACCCGGTCGTCGCCGTCCCGGACGGCGCGTCGGCGCTGGAGGCGATCGCCGGCGACAAGCCGGACGTGCTCATCCTGGACGTGATGATGCCCGGCATCGACGGGCTCACCGTGTGCCGGGTGCTGCGTGCGCAGGGCGACCAAACGCCGATCCTCATGCTCACGGCCCGCACCGAGACCTCCGACCGGGTGGCCGGCCTGGACGCCGGCGCGGACGACTACCTGCCCAAGCCGTTCGACCTGGACGAGCTGCTGGCCCGCATCCGCGCGCTGCTGCGCCGGTTTCGGCCCATGGACGGCGCCAGTGACGCCGGCGACGTCATCGGCATCGACGCGCCGCTCGTGGTGGCCGACCTGACCCTGGACCCGGCGACCCGTGAGGTCACCCGGGCCGGGCGGCCGATCACGCTGTCCAAGACCGAGTTCGACCTGCTCGAGCTGCTCATGCGCAACGCCGGGGTGGTGCTCGTGCACAGCACCATCTACGACCGCATCTGGGGCTACGACTTCGGCCCAGGCTCGAACAACCTGGCCGTCTACATCAGCTACCTGCGCCGCAAGATCGACGCGGACGAGGACGTCAAGCTGATCCACACGGTGCGCGGGGTGGGCTACACGGTGCGGGCATGACCCACCCGATGGGCAGCCTGCGCACCAAGATCACCCTGCTGTTCGTGCTCGTGGCCACGGTGGGCACGGTCATCACCGGGATGCTCAGCTACCTGGCCATGACCGACCGGCTCAACAGCGAGGTGAACGCGTCGCTGGCCAGCGTGGCCGCCGAGACGCAGCGGGACAGCCGCGACGGCGACCGTGGCCAGCCGGGGGGCGGGCCGACCGGGCTGAACCCGATCGACCTGCTGCGCACCGAGCAGGTGGTCACCCAGACGCTCGACCCGACCGGGAACGTGAGCTCGCCCGGGACCGGGCTGGTGCTGCCCGTGACCGCCCTCGACCGCCAGGTGGCCGCCGGGCAGCTGGGCTCCGTGCGCCGGGACGAGGTCATCGATGACACGCCGTTCCGGGTCCTGACGGTGGCGCTGGGCGACGGCGGCGCGCTGCAGGTGGCGCGCAGCACCGTGGAGAACGAGCGGGTCCTGGACCAGCTGCGCAGCCAGATCCTCATCGTCGTCCTCGTCGTGGTGCTGCTGTCGGGGCTGGCCGGGTGGGTGATCGCGCGCCAGCTCACCCGGCGGCTGGCCCGGCTCACCGACGCCGCCGAGCAGGTGGCCAGCACTGGCCGGCTCGACGTCCCGGTGCCCACCGAGGGCACCGACGAGGCGGCCCGGCTCGGGGTGGCCCTGGCCAGCATGCTCGAGGCGCTGCGCCGCTCCCGGGAGGCCCAGCAGCGGCTGGTGCAGGACGCCGGCCACGAGCTGCGCACCCCGCTGACCAGCCTGCGGACCAACGTGAGCGTGCTGCGCCGGCACGCCGACCTGCCCGACCAGCAGCGCGTCCAGGTGCTCACCGACCTGGACGCGGAGACCCGGGAGCTGACCGACCTGGTCAACGAGCTGGTGGCGCTGGCCTCCGACCAGGCCGACCAGGAGCCCGAGCAGCGGGTCACGCTGGCCCCGCTCGTGGAGCGCGTCGCCGACCGCACCCGGCGCCGGTACGGCCGCGACGTGACCGTCGACGCGGACACCACCGAGGTGCTAGGCCGGCCGGCCGCGCTGGAGCGGGCGGTGAGCAACCTGCTCGACAACGCCGCCAAGTTCGGCGGGGGTGCTCCGGTGCGGGTGACGGTGGTCCAGGGCGCCGTGACGGTGACCGACCGGGGGCCCGGGATCGCCGCGGCCGACGTCCCGTACGTGTTCGACCGGTTCTTCCGCGCCGACACGGCCCGCAGCATGCCCGGGTCCGGACTGGGCCTGGCCATCGTCCGCGACGTCGCCGAGTCGCACGGCGGCACCGCCTTCGCGCGGACCACGCCGAACGGCACCGAGGTGGGCATCGAGCTGCCGGCCGCTCCCGCCCAACCGTGACCGCACGAACTCTCACGCCGCTCTCACGCCGGGCAAGGTCCGTCTCACCCGGCCCGCGCACGCTCATCGGACGCGCCCGGCTCCCCCGAACCGGCTGGGCCGGACGAGAGGAACCTCGTGCAGACCAGCACCAAGAAGATCACCCTGGCCGTCGTGTCCGCCGCTGCGCTCGGCGGCCTCGCCGTGCTGACCCCGACCATCGCCCCGGCGGCGTCGGGCGGCTCGTCGAGCTCGGCCGCACGGTCGCGCCGTACCGGGACGGCGGCCCCGGCGAGACCCTGCTGACCGGGACCACCGCCGACCAGGTCAAGGCCGCAGCCTTGGCAGCCGTCCCCGGCGGCACCGTCGTCCGCGTCGAGACCGACCGCGACGACACCTACGAGGCCTCCGTCACCAAGACCGACGGCACCCAGGGCGAGGTCAAGAGGGACAAGTCCTTCAAGGTCACCGCCGTCCAGACCCGCCCCTCGGGCGGCCCCGGCGACCACGGCGGCCCCGGCGACCACGCCGCCTGACCGGTCGGTCGGGTCAGCGCAGCTGGGAGACCAGCCAGCGGGCCCGCAGGACCATGCCGGCCGGGTCCGGGTGGGAGCCGTCCGGCATGTAGGGCACGTGCTGGCTCTCCACGTAGCCGGCCCAGTCGAGGAACCGGGCGTTCGGGTACTTCGCCACCGTGGCCCGGATGGCCGCATCGCTTTGCCGCCAGGTGAGGTTGCCCCAGATCCGGTCGTCCAGCCAGATGCCGACCCAGTAGACCGTGGTCGTCCGGGGCACCAGCCGCATGATCGTGCCCACTTCGGCGGCCACCTGGGCGGGCGTGTCCTGGCCGGTGATCACGTAGCGGCCCTGGGCGTCGCGCTTGGTCCGCAGCCCCGAGTCGGTGGGGGTCGGCGGCGCCACCCGGTACTGCGCGGTGACCTCCCCGTTGCTGCCGAGCGCGACCACCACGGTCGGCGGGATCGGTCCGGCGCGCAGCACCTGGTCGCCGCCGCAGGTCGGGGCGGCGTTGCACAGCGGCGTCCAGCCGGCCCGCTTCCCGGAGACGATCGGGCGGCCGCCGAGCGCGTCGATCCGGAAGTCCCAGCCGGCCGCGCCCAGCGCTGCCTCGAGCGGACCCTCGCCGCGCTGGGTCAGCGAGTCACCGATCCACAGCAGCCGGGTGTCGGCCTTGGCGACCCGGGTGAGCCCCGCGGTGGCCGCGGCGTCCTGCGCGGCCACCGCCCTCGTCGCGGCGCGGCCCACCCCCAGGGCCGCGCCGGCCGTGGCCACCAGCAGGACCAGGCCGAACAGCAGCGCGTTGCGGGTCGGCCGCAGCCAGGCGGCCCGTTGCGGTGGCTGCTCCACAAACCGGTAGGACGCCCAGGCGAGGACGACGGACAAGGCGACGCCGAGCAGCGCGTAGGTGGCGGACAGCCGGCCGCCCGCGGCGGCGGCGCCCAGCACCAGGACCGGCCAGTGCCACAGGTACAGCGAGTAGGAGATCCGCCCCACCCAGCGCAACGACGACAGGGACAGCCCGCGCGCGACGATCCCGGCCGGGTGCCCGGCGATCACCAGCATGGTGCCCAGGACGACGGGCAGCGCGGTCACGCCGGGGAACGGGGTGAGCGCCGTGTAGGTGACCATGCACACGGCCACGACAGCGAGCCCGAGGACGGCCCCCAGCACCCTCGCCGGCCGTGGCACCCGCTCCACGAGCGGTGCGGCGAGGGCCAGCAGCCCACCCGCAGCCAGCTCGAAGGCACGGGAGAACGCCGAGAAGTAGCCCGACGGCGCGCCCACCGACACCAGGTGCTGCGACCACCACAAGGACGGCACCGCGAGCGCCAGCAGCGCCAGCGTCAGGGCCGGCCGCAGCGGCAGCCGCCACCGCCGGACCGCGAGCCAGGTGGCGACGGTGAGGAGCACCGGCCACACTAGGTAGAACTTCTCCTCGTCGTTGAGGCTCCAGAAGTGCAGGACCGGGCTCGGCGCGACCGCGACCCCCATGTAGTCCACGCCGGAGATGGCGAACCGGACGTCGGCGTTGAACAGCCCGGCCCACAGCACGTCCCCGGCCACCGTCACCAGCCGCGCGGCCGGCAGCACGACGAACGACACGGCCAGCGTGACCAGCAGCGTCACCGTGGCCGCCGGCAGGATCCGGCGGGCCCGCCGCGCATAGAAGCGGCCGAAGTGGATGCGGTCGCGGGCCTCGGCCTCGCGCACGAGCAGCCCGGTGATGAGGAAACCGGAGATGACGAAGAAGACGTCGACCCCGAGGAACCCGCCGCTCACCCAGCCGAACAGCGCGGTGATCGCCACCAGGACGCTCGGCCCACCGGCGACCACGGCGAACTGGGACGCGTGGTAGGCCACCACGGGCACGATCGCGAGCGCCCGTAGGCCCTCGATGTCCGGCCGGAAGCCGGCCTGGCCCTGGCGGTCGGACGCGGAACCGGCCCGACGCGGCGTCCGTTCGGCAACGGCGCTCACCCGCGCATCCGCCCGTCCTCCTCCGACCCGTCAGCTCCGTCGGCCGCGGAACGGTCCGCAGCGCCGTCCCATGGTCGCATCTGCCGGACGATCTGCCCGAAACCTGACGGCGCAGCGCGCTCAGCCGAGGTCGACGAGCACCTTACCGACCAGCTGGGCCTCGACCGCGGCCTGTGCCTGCGGGGTGCGCTCCAGCGCGAACCGGTGCAGCGGCAGGCCGGCGTCCTCCCCCACCGAAAGGGCGCCCGCAGCCACCGCCGCCGCGACGTCCGCGACCGCGTGCCGCTTGGCATCGGCGGGGACGGTGTAGACCAGCACGAACTGGAAGCGGGTATTCGGCGTCATGTGCGCCCGCACCGGGAGCACGACCTCGTCGCCTCCGTTGTTCGCGTAGATCGCCACGGTGGCGTGCGGCGCGACCACGGCGGTGTCCAGCGCCACGTTCACGGCGGGCGACACCTCGACCACCAGGTCGACGCCCCGCGGCGCGACCCTCCGGATCTCCCCGGCGGCGTCCTGCGCCCGGTAGTCGACCACGTGGTGGGCCCCCGCACGGCGGGCCAGCTCGGCCTTGGCCGGGCTGCTCACGGTCGTGACCACCTCGGCGCCGGCCCAGCGGGCCAGCTGGATCGCGGCGTGCCCCACCGCCCCGGCCCCGCCGGCGACGAGCACGGTGCGCCCGAAGAGCGCGCCGAGGTGCAGCCGGTCCGGCCCGGACTCGGCGACGGTCAGACAGCGGTGCGCGGTCAGCGCCGGGATCCCGAGAGTGGCCCCCAGGTCGAACGACGCTGCGTCCGGCAACGGGACGGCCTGCGCCCGCGGCAGCACCACGTACTCCTGGGCGGTGCCGTCGGCCCGCTGCCAGGCGGCCTCCCACAGCCACACCCGCTGCCCGACGGCCAGGTCGGACACCCCGGGCCCGAGCGCATCGACGGTCCCGGCGCCGTCCTGATGCGGGACCACGGCCGGGAAGGCCAACGGCTGGCCAGGGCCGCTGCCTCGCCGGGTCTTCCAGTCGGTGGGGTTCACGCCGGACACCACGACGCGCACCCGGACCTCGCCCGGGCCGGGCACGGGGACCGGCCGATCGGTCAGCGAGAGCACATCGGGGCCGCCGGTGGTCGTGTAGACGATCGCGCGCATGCCTGTGCAATCCCCCGGACCCGCCCACTGTTCCCGGCCGGTCAGAGCACGCCTGCCCTGGTTCCCGCCGTCCTCGGGTTAGCCTGCAAAGATGACATCGTGGAGCCGCGAGCGGGCGCGCCGGCTCCGGCGCACGGCGCTGATCGCCGGCCTCGCGACCGCCGCCGTCGTCGTCGTGGCGGTCATGGCGAGCTCCGCGCCGGCGACCCAGGGCAGCGCCGCCGCAGCCGGCGCGACTCCGGTGGCCGAGGCCACCGTGCCGGCGCTGGACCCCGCGAGGTTCGCAACCGGCGCGTGCCTGGCCTACGCACCGACTCACGGGGACCGCATGCAGACGGTGTTCCTCGACGCTGGGCACGGTGGGCCGGACCCCGGCGGGGTGGGTGTCACCGAGGCGGGCCGGACCCTGCACGAGCGGGACATGACTCTGCCCGTGGTGGCCAAGGCCGCGACCCTGCTGCGCGCGGCCGGGTTCCGGGTCGTGGTGTCCCGCACAACGAACGGACCGGTGGCCAACCCCGGGCCCGGCGACCTCACCGGAGGGATCTTCACCCCGGCGGGGCTGCACCGGGACGTCGCCGCCCGGGCGACCTGCGCCAACCTGGGCAAGGCGGACGCCCTGGTGTCGGTGCACTACAACGTCGGGGCCAGCCCGAAGAACGCCGGCGTGATGACGGTCTACGACGCTTCTCGGCCGTTCTCCGCGCAGAACCTGCAGCTGGCCACCCTGGTGCAGGACAACATCATCAAGCAGCTGCACGCGCACCCGGACTGGGACGTGCCCGACGTCGGCGTGGTCAAGGACGGCGCCGACGGCAACGCGCTCACCGCGGCGGGCGAGGCGTACGGCCACCTGCTCATCCTGGGCCCGGCCAAGGCCGGGTACTTCGACACGCCCAGCCGGATGCCTGGGGCCCTGGTGGAGCCGCTGTTCCTCACCGACCCGTTCGAGGGAACGCTCGCGGCCAGTCCACCGGGCCAGCTGGCCATCGCCACCGGAATCGCCGACGCCGTCGAGCAGTTCCTGACGCCGTCCGGCTGAGAGTTGTCAGGGTGACGACGAGCTATACATCGTCGTCACTCTGACAGCTCTCGGGAGCCCGGCTCCCGGCCGGCGCGCTGGGCCACGCAGCTGGCCAGCTCGGCGGCCATCCGTCGGCCGCGCTCCCCGTCCGCGGTCTGCATGGCCATCGCCGCCAGCACCGTCCCGTCGGACAGGTCCAGCTGCACCCACGGGTCGCCGCTGCCCAGCCGGACGCCGACCACCTGGGCCCACTCCAGCCGGTGCCGCCGGAACGCGTTGACCACGAGGATCCCGGTGTCGTCCGCGGCCACCCGCACCCGCGCGAACCGGCCGATGAACCAGCCGGCGAACAGCCCCAGCGCGGCCAGCAGGGCCCGGTCCAGCCAGTAGATGCGGTCCGACCACGGGATCGGCAGCAGCACGGCGATCCCGATGAGCGTCACCGTCGCGAACAGAGCCACCCCGACCGCGGTCCAGCGGGCGAACCCGGGCCGCCAGACCGTGCGCAGCGGCGGGCAGGCGGACATCGGCCTGGCTACAGCCGGCACGCGTGGATGTCGGTGACCAGGATCCCGCGGGCGCCGAGCTCCCACAGCTCGTCCATCACCTTGTTGGTGTCCCGGCGCGGCACCATCGCACGCACGGCCACCCAGCCGGACTCGCGCAGCGGCGAGATCGTCGGCGACTCGATGCCCGGCGTCATGGCGCAGGCGGCGTCGACCAGCTCGGCCCGGATGTCGTAGTCCATGAGCACGTAGGTGCGGGCCACGATCACGCCCTGCAACCGGCGCACCAGCTGCTCCACGGCCGGGGTCGCCTCGGCGCCGGCCCGGCGGACGAGCAGCGCCTCGGAGCGCAGGATCGGCTCGCCGAACACCGCCAGCCCGGCGTGCCGCAGGGTGGTCCCGGTCTCGACGACGTCGGCGATGACGTCAGCCACGCCCAGGGAGACCGAGGTCTCGACCGCGCCGTCCAGCCGGATCACCTCGGCCGCGACCCCGTGGTCGGCCAGGTGCTTGGCCACCAGGCCCGGGTAGGCGGTGGCCACCCGCAGCCCGGCGAGCTCCGCCACGTCGGTGGCGGTGCCGGTCGGCGCGGCGTAGCGGAACGTCGAGCCGGCGAAGCCCAGCGGCAGCAGCTCGGCTGCCGCGGCGCCGCTGTCCAGCAGCAGGTCGCGCCCGGTGATGCCGACGTCCAGCCGCCCGGACCCGACGTAGACGGCGATGTCCCGCGGCCGCAGGAAGAAAAACTCGACCCCGTTGTCCGGGTCCTGCAGCACCAGCTCACGGGCGTCCGAGCGCTGCCGGTAGCCGGCCTCCCGCAGCATCTGCGAGGCCGGCTCGGCCAGCGACCCCTTGTTCGGCACGGCGATGCGCAGCACGGCTAGAGCCTCGCGTAGACGTCGTCGAGGGTGAGCCCGCAGGCGATCATGAGCACCTGGGCGTGGTAGAGCAGCTGGGCGATCTCCTCGGCCGCGCGCTCGGGGGACTCGTGCTCGGCGGCCATCCAGGCCTCAGCGGCCTCCTCGACCACCTTCTTGCCGATGGCGTGCACGCCGGCGTCCAGCGCGGCGACGGTCCCGGAGTTCTGCGGCCGGTACGCGACGCGCTCCTGGAGCTCGCCGTAGAGCTGCTCGAAGGTCTTCACGGGGACAGCCTACGGAGCACCTGGGCGGCGGCCAGGGCCGCCTCGACCGCCTCGGCGCCCTTGTCCTCCGACGAGCCGGGCAGCCCGGCCCGGTCCAGCGCCTGGCGCTCGTCGTCGCAGGTGAGCAGACCGAACCCCACCGGGACGCCGGTGTCCAGCGCCACCCGGGCCAGCCCGTCCGTGGCGGCCGCGCAGACGTACTCGAAGTGCGGGGTGCCGCCCCGGATCACCACGCCCAGGGCCACGATCGCGTCGAACCCGGCCAGCGCCGCCGCGCGGGCCACCACCGGCAGCTCGAACGAGCCGGGGACCCGCAGCAGCTCGGCCTGCCGGACCTCGGCCGCGTCCAGCGCCCGCTGCGCCCCGGCGACCAGCCCGGCCATCACCTGCTCGTGCCAGGACGCCGCCACGACGGCGACCCGCAGCCCCGAGGCGTCCACCGGCGGCAGCGCCGGAGCACCCTTCCCGCTCACTGGGCGTCCCCCTCCACGAGCAGGTGCAGCGGCAGGTCGTGACCCATCCGGTCCCGTTTGGTCTCCAGGTAGCGCAAGTTGTGCGCCGTGGCGGTCACCGGCAGCGCCACCCGGCCGAGCACGGTGAGCCCGTACCCCTCGAGGCCGGCCCGCTTGTCCGGGTTGTTGGTGAGCAGCCGCATCGAGCGCACCCCCAGGTCGGCCAGGATCTGCGCGCCGGTGCCGTAGTCGCGGGCGTCCGCGGGCAGGCCCAGCTCGAGGTTCGCGTCGACCGTGTCGGCCCCGGCGTCCTGCAGCTGGTAGGCCTGCAGCTTGTGCACCAGGCCGATGCCGCGGCCCTCGTGCCCGCGCACGTACAGGACCACCCCGCGGCCCTCCTCGGCCACCGCCTCGAGGCTGGCCTCCAGCTGCGGCCCGCAGTCGCAGCGCAGCGAGCCCATGACGTCGCCGGTGAGGCACTCCGAGTGCACCCGGACCAGCACGTCCTCCCCGACACCGAGGTCACCTCGGACCAGGGCCACGTGCTCGACGCCGTCCAGCGTGCTCAGGTAGCCGACCGCGTGGAAGTCCCCGTGCCGGGTGGGCAGCGTCGTCTCGGCGGCCCGCAGCACGGTCCGCTCGGTGCGCCGCCGGTAGGTGATCAGGTCCGCGATGGAGATCATCGCGAGCCCGTGCTCGTCGGCGAACTCGCGCAGCTGCGGCGCCCGCATCATCGAGCCGTCGTCGTGCACGATCTCGCAGATCGCCCCGGCCGGGGTGAGCCCGGCCAGCCGGGCCAGGTCGACCGCCGCCTCGGTGTGCCCGGGGCGGCGCAGCACCCCGCCGTCCAGCGCGCGCAGCGGGAAGACGTGACCCGGCCGGGTCAGCTCGTACGGCTCGGTGGCCGAGTCGACCAGCACCCGGATGGTGCGGGCCCGGTCCTGCGCGGAGATACCCGTGGTAGTGCCGTCCCGTGCGTCGACGCTCACCGAGTACGCGGTCTGCTTGCGGTCCTCGTTCACCGCCGTCATGGGCGGCAGCTTGAGCCGGTCCAGCTCGCGGCCCTCCAGCGGCACGCAGATCACGCCGGACGTGTGCCGGATCATGAAGCCGACCAGCTCCGGGGTCGCCCGGGACGCGGCGAAGACCAGGTCGCCTTCGTTCTCGCGGTCCTCGTCGTCGACGACCACCACGGCCTGACCGGCTCGGATCTCGGCGATGGCCCGCTCGACCGGGTCCAGCCGGACCCCCTCCGCCGCGCTCATGCGTGCTCCTCCTCGTGGTGATCGCTGGGTGCCGCGCCGAGCAGCTTCTCCACGTACTTCGCCACCACGTCCACCTCGAGGTTCACTGGGTCGCCCGGCTGCTTGGCACCGAGCGTGGTGAGGTCCAGCGTCGTGGGGATCAGGCTCACCGTGAACCACTTCGGCCTGACCTCGACGACGGTCAGCGAGACCCCGTCGACGGCGATCGAGCCCTTCGCCACGACGTACCGGGACAGCTCGGGTGGCAGCTCGATCCGCAGGATCTCCCAGTGGTGGCCGGGGACCCGCTCGAGCAGCTCCCCGGTGCCGTCGACGTGGCCCTGCACCAGGTGGCCGCCGAGCCGGGCGGCCAGGGTCACCGGCCGCTCCAGGTTGACCGGGCTGCCCTCCTCCAGCGCACCCAGGCTGGTCCGGGCCAGCGTCTCGCGCATCACGTCGGCCGTGAACACCCCGCTCGCGGTGTCCACCACGGTCAGGCACACCCCGTTGACTGCGATCGAGTCGCCCTGGCTCGCGTCCGAGGTGACCAGCGGCCCGCGGACGGTGAGCCGGGCCGCGTCACCGAGGTCGACGATCTCGACGACCTCCCCGAGCTCCTCAACAATGCCGGTGAACATGGCTAGTGACCTCCCGGGTTGACGGACGGAACGGAGTCGGGACGAACCGGGCGCGCGGTGACCCGCAGGTCCGGCCCGAGGGCGGTGACGTCCTCCACGTGCAGCCGCAGCGCCTGCGCGATGGTGGCGACGCCGGCGTCGCCGAGGGCGGCCGGCCCGGCGCCGAGCAGCACCGGCGCAAGGTAGGCCACCACCCGGTCCACGAGCCCGGCCCGTAGGAAGGCGCCGGCCAGGGTGGGGCCGCCCTCGAGCAGGGCGTGCTGGACGTCGCGGTCGTGCAGGTCGGCCAGGACGGCGGCCAGGTCATGGGTCGGGTAGACGGCGGTCGGCGCGGAGCCGTCCTGCAACCGGGCGCCCTGCGGCAGCGGCCGCCGGCCCACCACCACGCGCAGCGGCTGGCGCCCGGCTGGGTGGCCGTCGG
>Ga0208851_1000520_pt1 | contig 16681 bp, 17 predicted proteins | sample NGESurshal092012_FD_184481 | JGI IMG/M metagenome (GOLD analysis project Ga0208851, IMG submission 184481) | Arctic peat soil microbial communities from Barrow, Alaska - NGEE Surface sample 415-2 shallow-092012 (SPAdes) | ecosystem: Environmental > Terrestrial > Soil > Wetlands > Peat ... | reverse complement strand
GCGGCGGCTGTACGCGCGGTTCTTCCCGGCCTACCTAGGCCCGGACACACTGCGCGACGTCGCCGAGCGCACGGCGCCGTGCTGGCGCAACCTGTGGGCCCCGAGCGACCCGATCGGCTCGTTCGTGCTCGAGCCGGGCGGCCCGGTGGACACCCGGCTGCTCGACCCGGTGTCGCTGCGGCCGGACGCGTCGGGCTCGCTGCCTCCGCTCGTCGGGCACAGCGGCTTCCTGCGGCGCCCGGAGTACCTGGCCGCCGTCGACACGCTCGCGCACTGCCGGGGCGCTCGGCCGCCCGGCTAGTCCCTGGTCAGCAGCCGGGCCACCTCGGTGGCCCAGTAGGTCAGCACGATGTCGGCGCCGGCCCGGCGGATCGAGGTGAGGGTCTCCAGGATCGAGCGGTCGCGCTCCAGCCAGCCGTTGGCCGCCGCGGCCTCGACCATGGCCATCTCGCCGGACACCTGGTAGGCGGCCACCGGGACGTCCGCGGCGTCGCGGACCCGGCGGACGACGTCCAGGTACGGCAGCGCGGGCTTGACCATGACCAGGTCGGCACCCTCCTCGAGGTCGAGCAGCACCTCGCGCAGCGCCTCGTCGCCGTTGGCCGGGTCCATCTGGTAGGCCCGGCGGTCACCGAACGCGGGGGTGGACTCCGCGGCCTCCCGGAACGGCCCGTAGAAGGCCGAGGCGTACTTCGCGGCGTACGCCAGGACGGCCACCTCGGGGTGCCCGCCGGCGTCCAGGGCCGCGCGGATCGTGCCCACCTGGCCGTCCTGCATGCCGGACGGCGCGACGACCTGGGCGCCGGCCCGCGCCTGTGCCGCGGCGACCGCGGCGTAGCGCTCGAGGGTGGCGTCGTTGTCGACCTCCCCACCGGCGGTGAGCGGGCCGCAGTGGCCGTGGTCGGTGTACTCGCACAGGCACAGGTCGGCCATCAGCACGGTGGCGTCACCGAGGTCGGCGGACAGGTCGCGCAGGGCCGCCTGCACGATGCCGTCGTCCGCGTCGGCCTGGCTGCCGAGGGCGTCCTTGCGCGCCGGGATCCCGAACAGCATCAGCCCGCCCACGCCCGCCTCGACCGCCTCCGCGGCGGCCCGGCGCAGCGAGTCCCGGCTGTGCTGGACGACGCCGGGCATGGCGCCGACCGGCTGCGGCTGCGACAGGCCCTCCTTGACGAACACCGGCAGCACCAGGTCCGCCGGGGCCAGCCGGGTCTCGGCCACCAGCCGCCGCAACGCCGCCGTCCGGCGCAGCCGCCGCGGCCGGTCGGTCGGGAAGCCCATGGCTCACGTCGCCTTGCGCCGGGAGCCGCCCCGGCGCTGCGAGGGCCGCCACACCCGCTCACCCGAGGCCAGGGCCTCCAGCCGCTGGGTGTCGCCGAACTCGGCCAGCGCCGTGGCCAGGGTGTCCATGGCCGGCTGGCCGGCGAGCACATCGACCCGCAGCCCGTGCTCCTCCGCCGTCTTGGCGGTGGCCGGGCCGATGCAGGCGATGACGGTCCGCGCGTGCGGCTTTCCGGCGATACCCACCAGGTTGCGGACCGTGGACGACGACGTGAACACGACCGCGTCGAAGCCGCCGCCCTTGATCGCCTCACGGATCTCGGCGGCCGGGGGCGCTGCCCGCACGGTGCGGTACGCCGTCACGTCGTCGATCTCCCAGCCGAGGGAGACCAGGCCCTCGGCGAGGGTCTCGGTGGCGATGTCGGCCCTGGGCAGGAACACCCGGTCGATCGGGTCGAGGTCGGGGTCGAAGGGCGGCCAGTCCTCCAGCAGTCCGTGCGCGGACTGGTCCCCGGTCGGGACCAGGTCCGGCTGCACGCCGAAGGCCTGCAGCGCCGCGGCGGTCTGCCCGCCCACCGCTGCGACCTTCACGCCGGCGAACGCCCGCGCGTCCAGGCCGTACTCCTCGAACTTCTCCCGCACCGCGCGGACGGCGTTCACCGAGGTGAAGGCCACCCACAGGTAGCGGCCGGAGACCAGGCCCTGGATGGCCCGGTCCATCTGCTGCGGCGTGCGCGGCGGCTCGACCGAGATGGTCGGGACCTCCTCAGGCACCGCACCAAAGGCCCGCAACCGGTCCGACAGCACGCCGGCCTGCTCCTTGGTCCGCGGCACCAGCACCCGCCAGCCGAACAGCGGCTTGGTCTCGAACCAGGACAGCTTCTCGCGCAGGGCCACGACCTCGCCGACCACGACGACGCTCGGCCCGGTGAGCCGGGCCGCCCTCACGTCGGCCGCGATGCGGTCCAGGGTGGACACGACGGTCTGCTGCGCGGTGGTCGTGGCGGCCCTGGTCGCGGCCACCGGGGTGCCCGGTGCCCGGCCGGCCGCGATCAGGGCGGCGGCCACGGAGTCCAGCCGGTCGCCCACGCCGGAGAGCACCAGCGTCACGTGCGGGCGCGCGTGCGCGGCCCAGTCGACCGGCGGGCCGGACGCGTCGACGATGCGCACGTCGTGGTCGTGGGCCGCCGTCAGCGGGAACCCCGCGTGGGTCGGCGCCGCGGTGAAGGCGGACACCCCCGGCACCACCTCGAACGGCACCTTGGCCCGCAGGCAGGCGCTGGCCTCCTCGCCGAGCCCGCCGAACAGCCCCGGGTCCCCCTCGACCAGCCGGACGACGGTCGCCCCGCACTTGGCGGCGTCCACCGCGAGCTTGGCCCTGGCCGCGTGCGCGAGGGGCAGGCCGTCGTCCCCGCAGTCCGCCGAGATGAGCTCCGCGTCGGGACGGGCCAGCGCCAGGACGGCCGGCGCGACCCCGGCGTCGTGCACCACGACGTCCGCGGCGGCCAGCAGCGCGGCGCCTCGCACCGTGAGCAGGCCGGGATCGCCCGGTCCGGCGCCGACGAAGGCGACCGGCTTGGCCGGCGCCCCCTTGCGGCGAGTACGACTCGTCTGGTCGGGACTGTTCACCTGACGCCAACCCCCAGTGATTCGGCTCCCTCGTCCAGCAGCGCAACGGCTAGCCGGTGGCCGAGGGCGTCTGCCTCGGCCGGGGAACCAGTGGTGGACAGACGCAGCAGCCTGCCGCCGTCGGGCGACGCGACCACTGCGCGAAGGAACAACTCGGGCTCGCCGGCGTCGCCCTCGGCCAGCAGGGCGAACGCGCCGACGGGTGCCGAGCAGCCGGCCTCGAGGCCGGCCAGAACGGCCCGCTCCGCCGTGACGGACGCCCGGGTCCCGGGGTCGTCGAGCGGGGCGAACGCGGCGAGCAGGTCGGCGCGGTCGGCGCGCACCTCCACCGCGAGTGCTCCCTGGCCGGGGGCCGGGAGCATCTGGATCGGGTCGATCAGCTCGGTGACGGCGTCGGAGCGGCCCAGCCGGGCCAGCCCGGCCGCGGCCAGCACCACGGCGTCCAGGTCGCCCGGCCCGACCCTGGACAGCCGGGTGTCCACGTTGCCGCGGACGTCGACGATGTCGAAGTCGCGCCCGAGCGCCCGGAGCTGGGCGGCCCGGCGGGGCGACCCGGTGCCGATCCGGGACCCGGCAGGCAGGTCGAGCAGTGTCATCCGGTCGCGGGCCACGAGCGCGTCGCGCGGGTCCTCCCGCAGCGGCACCACGGCCAGCGCGAGGCCCTCGGCCGGGGCGGTCGGGAGGTCCTTCAGCGAGTGCACAGCGAGGTCGACCCGGCCGTCGAGGACGGCGTCGCGCAGCGCTGAGACGAAGACCCCGGTCCCGCCGATCTGGGCCAGCGACGCGGTCGAGGTGTCCCCGGGCGTGGTGATCGTGACCAGCCCGACCTCGGTCCTGGTGAGCTGAGTGAGGGCGGCCGCGATGTGGCCGGACTGGGCGGTGGCCAGGGCGCTGCCTCGGGTGCCCAGCCGCAGGGGGGCGCTCACAGCGCCTCCTCGCCGTCGACCTCGAGCACGTGCACGTCGGCTGTGGTGACCTCGCGGTAGCGCAGCGGGTCCAGGTCGAACAGGGCGTGCAGCGCCTCGGCGTAGGCCAGCCCGGCGGGTTCGGTGGCCAGCTCCTTGACCCGGACGGTCGGCGTGTGCAGCAGCTTGTCCACGACCCGGCGGACGGTCTGCTCGACCTCACTGCGGTCGTCCTGGGACAGGTTCGGCCGGCGCCCGTCGAAGCGGGTCAGCTCGGCGTCGATGACCTCGGCGGCCTTCTGGCGCAGCGCCTTGATCGTCGGGGACACCCGGTCGCCCTGTCGCTGCTGCAGGCCCGCGGCGACCTCCTCGGCGACGATGGCCCGCACCGCCTCGATGTCCGCCGCGTGCCCGTGCTCGACCAGCAGGGCGCCGAGGTCCTCGAGGTCGACGAGGGTCACCCGGTCCAGGCCGTGGACGTCCGGGTCGACGTCCCGCGGCAGGGCCAGGTCGAGGAAGAACAGCGGCCGGCCACCCCGGGCGGCGTGCGCCCGGGTCACCGCCTCGGCGGCGAGCACGAACCCGGTCGCTCCGGTGCAGGACACCACGACGTCCGCCTCGTGCAGCTCCTGCTCGAGCCGCTCCATGGCGACCGCGCGACCGCCGACCTGCTCGGCCAGCCGCTCGGCGTGCTCAGAGGTACGGTTGACGATGACGATGTCCCCCAGGCCGAGCCGGGCCAGCTGGGTCGCCGCGATGGAGCTCATCGACCCGGCCCCCACGACGAGGCTGCGCCGGCCGGCCAACCCGTCCAGGGCCCGCTGGGCCAGCCCCAGCCCCAGCGTCACCACCGCCGACCCGGCCTGGTCGATGCCGGTCTCGCTGTGCGCGCGCTTGCCGACCCGCAGCGCCTGCTGGAACACGTCGTTGAGCACCCGGCCCGCGGATCCCGCGGCCTGCGCCACGGCCAGGCCGTTGCGCACCTGGCCGAGGATTTGGGTCTCGCCGACCACCATCGAGTCCAGCCCGCACACGACCGAGTACAGGTGCTGCAGGACGGCGTCCTCGTAGTGCACGTACAGGTGCGGGCTGAGCTCCTCGACCGAACGGCCGGTCCGCTGCGCCAGCAGCGAGGTCAGCTCGCCCACACCGGCGTGGAACGCCCGCACGTCGGCGTACAGCTCGACCCGGTTGCAGGTCGACACGACTGCCGACTCGGCCACGTGCGGCCCGTCGCCGACCTGCTTGACGAAGCCGGGCAGGTCGTCCGGCCCGACCGCGGCGGCCTCCAGCAGGTCGACGGGCGCGCTGCGGTGCGACAGGCCGACGACGACGAGGCTCATCGGCCGGCCGCCAGGGCAGGGACGGCGGCGTCGGCCTTGCGCTGCTCGTGGAAGGCCAGGATCTGCAGCTCGACACCCAGATCCACCTCACGCACGTCGACCCCGGCGGGCACCACGAGCGGCACCGGGGCGAAGTTGAGGATGCTGGTCACGCCCGCCGCGATCAGCCGGTCGCAGACCTGCTGGGCCGCCGGGCCGGGCACCGCGATCACTCCGATGGTGGCCCGGGTGGACTGCACCAGGCCCTCGAGCCGCCCCAGGTGGGTCACCGGCACGCCGGCGACCTGCTCGCCCACCCGCGCGGGGTCGGCGTCCACCAAACCGACGATCCGGAAGCCCCGGCCGGCGAACCCGCCGTAGTTGGCCAGCGCCCGCCCGAGGTTGCCGACACCCACGATGACCACGGCCCAGTCCTGGGTGAGACCCAGCTCACGGGCGATCTGGTAGATCAGGTAGTCGACGTCGTAGCCGACCCCGCGGGTGCCGTAGGAGCCCAGGTGCGACAGGTCCTTGCGCAGCTTCGGGGAGTTCACCCCGGCGGCCGTGGCCAGCTCCTCGGAGGAGACGGTGCGCACCCCGCTCTCGCCGAGGGCCAGCAGTGCGCGGTGGTACACCGGCAGCCGGGCGACCGTGGCCTCCGGGATCCCGCGGCTGCGGGCAGCCCGGGGATCGACGGGACGACGGCTCACGCGGCGACTCCTGGAGGCGAAGGGCGCCGCTGCTCTCGGCGCGCGGCCACCCACACGCAGGGTAAGTCACTTGTGAACGAACGAACAAAGTCACGAGCGCGGGAGGCCGCCCGGCCGGGTCGGCCGGACGGCTAGCGCGAGCTCACGATCAGCTGCTGCCGCACGCCGCCGCCGGACTGCCCGGGCCGACAGACTGCGTCGTAGTCGCCCACGGCGAGCGCGACGGTGACCGTCTTGGTGGCCCCCGGGGCCAGGTCGCGCAGCTGGTCGCCGACGACGCCGCTCGCGCCCTCGATGCTGAAGGCGGTCACCGCGCGCCCCTGGTTGGACACCTCGAACGTCCAGGTCCCCGCGGTGAGCGTGGTGCCGTCGACCGCGCAGCTGGTGTCGGTGGCCACCACGTGCACGCTGCCGCGGGCGTCGCTGCCGGTTGAACAGCCGGTCAGTGCCGCCCCGGCGACCAGCACCGCCGCGGCCGCGGACCCCAGGGCGAGCCTCACGAGGCCTCGGCGCGCGCCGGGACCGGTGAGCTGGCCGGCGTCCTGGCCGGGCGCAGGAACAGGTACAGGACCGGGACCACGTAGCCGACCCAGACGACCAGCTGCAGCCAGGTGGTCTGCGGGCTGAAGTTGAAGATGCCCCTGAGCAGGGTGCCGTACCAGGAGCCGGGTGGGACCTGGGCGGTCACGTCGAAGGCGAGGGAGTCGGCGCCGGGCAGCACCCCGCCCTCCTGCAGGTCGTGGACGCCGTACGCCAGCACCCCGGCCGCCACGAAGATCAGCAGCACCCCGGTGATCTTGAAGAAGGTGGCGAGGTTGATGGTGACCGCCTTGCGGTACAGCAGCCAGCCCAGCGCCACCGAGGTGCCGATGCCGAGCGCGAAGCCGATGAGCGGCCCCACGGTCGAGCCGGCCGCCTGCACCGCGGTGAACATGAACAGGGCGGTCTCCAGGCCCTCACGGGCCACCGCGAGGAAGGCCATCAGGACGACGGCCAGCGAGCCCATCGCCACTGCGGCGTCCAGCTTGCCCTGCAGCTCCTTGCCGATCCCCCGGGACGCCCGCCGCATCCAGAAGATCATCCAGGTGACGAAGCCGACGGCGACCACCGACAGCACGCCGGCGAAGACCTCCTTCGACTCGTCCGAGCGCAGCACGGTGGCCTCGGTGTAGGTGAGCAGCGCCGCGGACCCCACGCTGAGACCCACCGCGGCGGCGACGCCGGCCCAGACGAGGGGCAGCCGGTCCCGGCGCCCGGTGCGCACCAGGTAGGCCACCAGGATGCTGACGACCAGCGACGCCTCGAGGCCCTCGCGCAGGCCGATCAGGAAGTTGGCGACCACGACTTCACCTTCGTTAGGTTAGGCATACCTAACCACGCCGGTCCCCGGCCCTGTCAACTGCGGCCAGCGCGCCGCGCAGCCGCCGCTCGTCCACCCGCCAGAAGTCGTGCTGCTCGCCGTCCACGAAGGTGACCGGGATCTGCTCCCAGTACCGCTCGAGCAGGTCGGGGTCGCCGGTGATGTCCTGCTCAGCCCACCCCACCCCCAGCTCGGCGCAGACCCGGGCGACGACCGCCCTGGCGTCGTCGCACAGGTGACAGCCGGGGCGGCCGAGCAGGCGCACCCGCGGCGCCGTCAAGGGACCTCCCGCAGCCGGTGCTTGCTCACCTTGCCCACTGGGGAGTGCGGCAGCCGCTCCACGAACTGCACGATGGTCGGCCACTTGAACCGGGCCAGCCGGGTGGCCACGTGCTCGTGCAGCTCCTCGGCGGTCAGCTCAGCGCCCGGCCGGAGCACGATGTAGGCCTTCACCGCCTCGCCCGAGTAGGGGTGCGACACCCCCATGACGGCCACCTCGGCGACGTCCGGATGGCTGGCGATGGCGTCCTCGACCTCGCGCGGGTAGACGTTGAACCCGCTGACGATGATCAACTCCTTGCGCCGGTCGACCAGCACCAGGTCGCCGTCGTCGTCCAGGTAGGCGACATCGCCGGTGGCGAACCAGCCGTCGGCGTCCGGCCCGTCGCTGCCGTCCGGCCAGTACCCGGAGAACAGGTTGGGGCCGCGCACCCAGATCTCGCCGGGGTCGCCCTCCTCGACGCCCTCGCCGTCCTCGTCGACCAGCCGCACCTCGACCCCGGGCAGCGGGGTCCCGACCGAGCCCGGCTTGGCCTGCCCGCGGACCAGGGTGCTGCTCACGCCCGGCGCCGCCTCGGTGAGCCCGTACCCCTCGTAGACGGGCATCCCGGTGGTGGTGGCGATTTGGTCGAGGACGGCGGCCGGCACGGGTGCGGCGCCGGTGACCAGCAGCCGGACCCCACGGAACGCCTGCCGCAGGTCGGGCTGCCCCGACCAGGCGACGTACATCGGCGGCGCCCCGGGGATGTTGGTAATCCCGCGCTCGCGCACGACCCGCAGCGTCTCGGCCGGATCGAACCGGTCGACGAGGACGACGGTCGCCGCGACCCGGGCCACCTGCGCGAGGGTGCCGTTGAGCGCGTAGATGTGGAACATCGGCAGCACGAGCAGCACCACGTCGTCCGGGACCACGGCCGGGACGGCCAGCCCGTGGACCTGCTCGACGCTGGCCAGCATGGCCCGGTGGGTGAGCATCGCCGCGCGGCTCCGGCCGCTCGTGCCGGACGTGTAGAGCAGGACGGCGAGGTCCTCGGCACCGGTGTCGTGCGGGCGGGGCTGGCCGGTGAACGAGCCGTACGCGGTCTCGCCGGGCGCCGGGGCCCCGACGACGACCCGGACGGGTCCGTCCGCGGCCGGCCGGGCGCGGACCGCCGTGGCCGCCGTCCGGTCGAAGACGACCGCGCGGGCCCCGGAGTCGGCGAGCAGGTGCGCGATCTCGGGCTCGGTGGAGCCGGTGTTCACCGGGACCGCGACCAGCCCGACCCGCAGCGCGCCGAAGTAGGTGGTCACGAACTCGGCGCAGTTGCCCAGCACGATGGCCACCCGGTCGCCGGGCGCCAGCCCGAGCCCCTGCAGCCCGGCCCCCACCGTGTCGACCTGGGCGTCGACCTGGGCCCAGGTCAGCGTCCGCTCGCCGTCCAGCACCGCCGCATGGTCGGGCCGCTGGCCCGCCGCGGCCCGCACCAGATCGGCGAGATTGGCTCCCACGTTCGGAGTCTCCCATACGCTCATGGCCCATGGCCGAGCGTTCCGAACTCGCCCCTGCGGTCGTCGCCGGCCAGGCCGCGGCCGCCGTGGCCGAGGTCGAGGCGGCCCTGACGGCCCCGCCCGACCCGACGGCCGCCGCCTTCTTCGACCTCGACAACACGGTCGTGCGCGGCGCCTCGATCTACCACCTGGCCAGGGGGCTGGCCCGGCGCAAGTTCTTCACGGTCCGCGACGTCGTCGGCTTCGCCAGCGACCAGGTGAAGTTCCGGGTGTTCGGCCAGGAGGACCTCGCCGACATGGCGGACGCGACCGAGGCGGCGCTCAGCTTCGTCGAGGGCCACCAGGTGTCCGAGATGGTCCAGCTGGCCAGGGAGATCTTCGACGAGTCGATCGGCGGCAAGCTCTACCCCGGCACCCTGACGCTGGCCCGGGCACACCTGGACGCCGGCCAGCGGGTGTGGCTGGTGTCCGCCGCGCCGGTCGAGATGGCCTCGGTCATCGCCAAGCGGCTGGGGCTCACCGGGGCGCTCGGCACCGTGTCGGAGACCCGCAACGGCGTCTACACCGGTCGGCTGGTCGGCAAGCCGCTGCACGGCCCGGCCAAGGCGGAGGCGGTGCGCGCGCTGGCCGCGCGCGAGGGCCTGGACCTGCAGCGCTGCGGCGCGTACTCCGACTCCTCCAACGACATCCCGATGCTCTCGCTCGTCGGCGACCCGTGCGCGATCAACCCGGACACCAAGCTGCTGCGGCACGCACGCGACCTGGGCTGGCGTGTGTACGACTACCGCACCGGTCGCAAGGCCGCCAAGATCGGGCTGCCGGTGATGGCCGCTGCGGGAACGGTCGCCGGGATCGCGGCCACGGCGGTCGCCATCGACCGCCACCGCCGCCAACCGCCGCCGCCCTGACCCACCCGTCACGCACGAGTGCGCCGCCCAGCGCGCCCGAGGGTCAGAAGAAGACGCTGCGGCGCTGGACGAGCAGCCGGTAGAGGGTCTGCTGGATGGTCTCGCGGACCTGGTCGGTCAAGTTGAACACGAGCATCGGGTCGTCGGCCGCGCTGTCGACGAAGGTGTCCGTGGGGATCGGCTCCCCGAACTCGATGATCCACTTGCTGGGCAGCGGCACCATGCCCAGCGGCCCGAGCCAGGGGAACGTGGGGGTGAGCGGGAAGTACGGCAGCCCGAACAGCCGGGCCAGGGTCCGGGCGTTGCCCACGATCGGGTAGATCTCCTCGGCGCCCACGATCGAGACCGGGATGATCGGCACCTTGGTGCGCAGCGCCGCGGAGACGAACCCGCCGCGGCCGAACCGCTGCAGCTTGTACCGCTCCGAGAACGGCTTGCCGACCCCCTTGAACCCCTCCGGCCACACGCCCACAAGCTCACCGCGGCGCAGCAGCCGCTCGGCGTCCTCGTTGCAGGCCAGCGTGCCGCCGGTCTTGCGGGCGAACTCGCTGACCACGGGGGTGGAGAACACCAGGTTCGCGCCGAGCATCCGCAGCGGACGGCGGGCCGGGTGGTGGTCCAGCAGCGCCAGCTGGGTCATCACCGCGTCGATCGCGATGGTTCCCGAGTGGTTGGCCACCACCAGCGCGCCGCCGGTGTCCGGCACGTTCTCCAGGCCGCGGGTCTCCACCCGGAACCACGAGTTGTAGAGCGGTCGCAGCGCCGCGAACAGCACCTTGTCGGCCAGCTCGGGGTCGAAGCCGAAGTCGTCGACGACGTAGTCGCCGGTGATCCGGCGGCGCAGGAAGGCCAACGCCGCGGCCACCTTGGCGTCGAGGTCGGCGCCGGCGGGCAGCGGCTGCAGCGCCTCGGCCACCGCGGCGCGGACCCGCTCGGCCTCGCTCAGCGGCGGCCGCTCGGGCGCAGGAGGCTCGACCGGCGCAGGCTCGACCGGTGCCTGCGGTGGGGTGGGCCGGTCGGCCTTCTTCGCCCGCGGACGGCGCGGCTTGGCCGGGTCGCCGTCCCCGATCGGGATCACCTTCGCCTCAGCCATCGGACCGGCTCCCCACGAGCACCGCAGCCAGCCGGTCCTCGACGGCCTCGACCGTCGACGGCGGCAGGTGCCGGTTCAGCTGGTGCGCCCGCACGAAGTCGTCGAAGGTGTCCGACGTCGTCCACTGCGGCTCGAAGCCGAGTCGGCTACGCATCCGGGTGGTGTCCAGCCCGCGGCCGTAGGTGAGGAAGCGCAGCTGCTCGGGGGAGAAGTCGACCACCCGGGCCCGGCGCACCAGCCCGCCGATGGAGGAGACGAACGGCGCGAACAACGGCAGCGTCGGGCGGCCGGCCCGGTGCACGGCCTGGGAAAGCAGCATCACACCGTCGCCGGCGATGTTGAAGGTGCCGGGGTGGTCGGTCACCGTGGTGCGGCGCAGCACCTCGAGCCCGTCCTCTTCGTGCACGAACTGCAACCGCGGGTCGAAGCCGAGCACCGTCGGCACGACCGGCAGCGAGAAGTACGCGGACATCGGGGTCTCGATCCGGGGCCCCAGGAAGTTCGCGAAGCGCAGCACGGTGACCGTAACGTCCGGCCGGCGCCGGGCGAACCCCCGGACGTACCCCTCCACCTCGACCGAATCCTTGGCGAAGCCGGCCCGCGGCAGCGCCTTCGGCTCCATGTCCTCGGTGAACATGGCCGGGTCCTTGGGCGAGGAGCCGTAGACGGTCGACGACGACTTCACCACGAGCTTGCGCACCGAGGGCGCCTTCTGGCAGGCAGCCAGCAGCTGCATGGTGCCGATGACATTGACCTCTTTCATGATCATCCGGCCGCCGGCACTGCCGGGCTGGGCCAGGACGCTCATGTGAACGACGGTGTCGACCTCGGCGCTCGCGATGACCTTCGCGATGATCGGGTTGCGGATGTCGGCCCGGACGAACTCGGCCTCGCCGATGTCGTCACGCGGGGGCACGACGTCGACCCCGATGACCCGGTCGATCTTCGGGTCCTCGGTGAGCATCCGAGCAAGCCGGCCGCCCAAGTAGCGCGCCACGCCAGTGACGAGCACGACTCGGGTCTGGCCGGCCATGGCAGGGCTACTTCTTGTTGCGGCGCTGCACGCGCGTCTTCTTGAGCAGCTTGCGGTGCTTCTTCTTGGCCATGCGCTTGCGACGCTTCTTGATGACGGAGCCCACGGTGTCCTCGATGTCTTCCGGTGGATGCGGCCCTCAGCCTACCGGCACGGGGTGTGCGGCCACGTCCGAGTCGCTCAGGCGGTCTCGACGAAGGAGTCCCGCAGGTAGTCGTGCACGGCCTGCTCGGGCACCCGGAACGAGCGGCCCACCCGGATCGCCGGCAGGTCACCGGCATGGACCAGCCGGTACACGGTCATCTTCGACACGCGCATGATGCCGGCCACCTCGGCCACCGTCAGGAAGCGCACCTCAGACAGGGGCTGGTCCCCCGATCCTGACGCCATCGCGCACCGCACCTTCGTCTGTGCCTCCGCCGCAACGGCTCCCCACCGTCGCAGGTCACGGACGCGTTCGCTCGATGGTAGTGACGACCGGCGCGGTCGCGGGAGGGGAATGCGCAAACACGAAGCGTGACCCCTCGCTACAGGTCGAGGTCGGGGTCCAGCCCGTGCAGCGGGAACACCGCGCTGCGGGTGGCCGCGACCGCGCGGTCGAGCAGGTCGTCGTGCGGGTCGTAGCCGGAGCTCCACCGCCGGACGACCGGCTCGGCGCCGTCGGTCATGTGGCCCGGCCCGGTCCGGCCGAGCCGCTCGAGCACGTACTCGGTCCACCCGGCGGGGACGGCCGTGGCCGGGTCCACCCGGCGTCCGACCACCTCACCGATGAGGTGCGCCCAGGCCCTGGGCACCACCTCGACGTGCTCGTACCCGCCGCCACCGAACGCCACCCAGCGTCCGTCGGCGTGGTCGTGCGCGAGCGAGTGCAGCGTCCGGTAGGCCGAGCGCTGCCCGTCCACGGTCAGCGCCAGATGCGCCAGCGGGTCCAGGAAGTGACTGTCACAGCCGTGCTGGGTCACCAGCAGCTGGGGCTGGAACGAATCGATCAGCTGGGGGACGACGGCGTGGAAGGCGCGCAGCCAGCCCTCGTCCCCGGTGCCGGGGGGCAGCGCGACGTTCACCGCGGTGCCCTCGGCCCCGGGACCGCCGATCTCCTGCGGGTAGCCGGTGCCGGGGAACAGGGTGCGCGGCGTCTCGTGCAGCGAGATGGTCAGCACCCGGGGGTCGCGCCAGAACGCCCGCTCGACGCCGTCCCCGTGGTGGACGTCGATGTCGACGTAGGCGACCCGCTCGGCGCCGTTGGCCAGCGCCCAGGCGATGGCCACCGCCACGTCGTTGTAGATGCAGAACCCGGACGCCGACGACGCCATCGCGTGGTGCAGCCCGCCCGCGATGTTGATCGCGTGCTCGGAGTCTGCGTCCGGGCCCCACACCGAGCGCATGGCCACCAGGCTGGCCCCGACCACGTGGGCCGCGGCGTCGTGCATGCCAGGGAACACCGGGTCGTCCTCGGTGCCCAAGCCGTGCCCGAGGTCGACCGTGCTTGGGTTCTCGGCGGCGCGCCGGACGGCCTCCAGGTAGTCGGCCGTGTGCACCAGCATGAGCTCGTCGTCAGTGGCCAGGTCGGCGGTCTTCTCGACGACGTTCGGCCCGTCCAGCAGCCCGAGGTCGCGGGCGAGCCGGACCGCGAGCTCAACGCGCACCGGGGCCAACGGGTGGCCGGGCCCGAAGTTGTAGGCGGCCATCCGGTCGTCCCAGACGAAGGTGACGCGCTCGCTCATAGCCGCACGCTACCGGCGGACCCCGCGGGCCCTGCGACCACCGTGCTCACTCGCTGCGCAGCGCAACGACCGGGTCCAGCCGGCCGGCCCGGCGGGCCGGGACGACACCGAAGAACACCCCCACACCGACCGACACTCCGAAGGCCAGCAGCAGCGACCACCAGGCGACGACCGCGGGCAGCGGCGAGAAGGTGTCGGCCAGCACCGCGGCGCCGACGCCCAGCGCCATCCCGAGGCCACCGCCCAGGGTGGTGAGCAGCACCGCCTCGATGAGGAACTGCGCGGTGATGTCGCGATGCTTGGCCCCGAGCGCCTTGCGCAGCCCGATCTCCCTGGTCCGCTCCCGGACCGACACGAGCATGATGTTCGAGACGCCGACGCCGCCGACGAGCAGCGAGATGGCAGCGATCGCGGCCAGCACGAGGGTGAGCAGGCTGAGGATCGTGCCGATGGTGCCCAGGATTTGGGTCTGGGTGACCGCCGAGAACTTCTCGCCCGGGTACTTCTGCTCGAGCCCGCTGACGATGCGGCTCTGCAGCGGGGGGATCGAGTCGATGGTCGGGGCCTTCACGGCGAGCCCGTCGATGCGGTCGACGCCGAACAGCCGCTGCGCCGCCGTGACCGGGATGCTGATCTCCTTGTCCCGGCTGACCCCGAACGTCGAGCCCTGCGAGGCGAACACCCCGATCACCCGGAACCGCACCCCGGCGATGGACACCTGCCGGCCCAGCGGCTCGACGTCGCCGAACAGCTCGGCGGCCACGTCGGACCCCAGGACTGCGACCCGGCGCCGGGTGTCGACGTCGGCCCGGCTGAGGAACCGCCCCCTGGCCAGCGGCCGGTCGAGCACGTTGGGCACGTTCTCGTTGGTGCCGTTGACCGTCACGAACACGTCGTTGGCCCCGACCCGGACGTCCTCGCCGGAGCTCAGCGTCGTCGCTACCGCGGACCGGTCGCCGACGATGCGCCCCACGTAGTCGACGTCCGCCAGGGTCAGTCGGCTCAGGGTCGGCGTGGTGCCGAAGGAGAACTCGCCCGGCACCACGAGGATCAGGTTCGAGCCGAGCCCCTGGACCTGCTGCTCCACCTCGCGCTTGGCCCCGCTGCCGATCGCCACCAGGACGACGACCGCCGCCACCCCGATGATCACGCCGAGCATGGTCAGCCCGCTGCGCAGCCGGTTCGCCAGCAGCGCGTCCCAGGCGGCGCCGAACGCCTCGCGCACCCTCATCCGGCTGCGGTGTCCCGTTCGATGAGCCCGTCCCGCACGTACACCTGGCGGCGGGCCCGCGCGGCGATGTCGTGGTCATGGGTGACCAGGACGACGGCCACCCCGCGCTCCCGGTTCAGCCGCTCCAGGATGCCCATCAGCTCGGCCCCGCTGGCGGTGTCCAGGTTGCCGGTCGGCTCGTCGGCGAGCAGCACCTGCGGGTCGCCGACGAGCGCCCTGGCGATGGCCACCCGCTGCTGCTCGCCGCCGGACATCTGGGCCGGCCGGTGGCGCAGCCGGTGCCCGAGGCCGACCGACTCCAGCGCGGCCACGGCCCGCTCCACCCGCTCCGGCCTGCGGACGCCCCGGTACACTAGGGGCAGCGCCACGTTGTCCGTGGCCGACGTCCGGGGCAGCAGCTGGAAGGACTGGAAGACGAACCCGATGGTGCGGTTGCGCAGCTCGGCCAGGTCGTTCGGCGCGAGCTCGGTGATGTCGCTGCCACCGATCCGCAGCACACCCGACGACGGCTTGTCCAGGCAGCCGAGCAGGTGCATGAGGGTGGACTTGCCCGACCCGGACGGGCCGACCACCGCGATGTACTCCCCCGCCTGCACCCGCAGCGACACCCCGCGCAGCGCCGCGACCTCCACGCCCTCGAGCTGGTAGACCCGGGTGACGTCCACGGCCTCGATGGCAGACGAGGTCACGCTACCCGCCCTCGACCTGCTGGCCCTCGGTCACCTTGTCGGACCCCTTGACCACGACCCGCTCGCCCACGGCCAGCCCGCTGGAGATCTGGACCTGCGACTCGCCCTGCGCGCCGAGGACGACGAAGCGGCGGTGGGCGACGCCGTTCTCCACGACCCACACCGCGTCCCGGTCGCCGTCCCGGAAGACCGCGGCGGCCGGGACGGCGACGGCGGCCTTGGCCGTCAGCACCCGCAACGAGGCCACCGCGGACATCCCGGGTCGCGGGGCCGGTGCGGGGTCGCCCGACGCGGTCGTGCCACCGCCGAGGGACAGCCGCACGACGTAGGAGACCCCGCCACGCGACGACGTCGTGGGCGCGAGGTCCACTGACGTGACCGTGCCCGCATAGCTGGCGTCGGGCACCGCGTCCAGGCTGACGTCGGCCTCGATGCCCGGTTTGACCGTGAGCACGTCGGTCTCGTCGACGGTCGCCACCAGTGACATCGTCGAGACGTCGGTGACGCTGAGCAGGGTCGATCCGCTGCTCACCGGCATGCCGACCGTCAGCGCCCCGCTGGTCACCGACGAGCTCGAGCTGCCGCCGAGCAGCGACTGCGCCTGGCCCTGCACGGACGACGGCAGCTGGCTCACCAGCGAGGAGACGTCCGAGGAACCGCCGCCGGACGCGACGCCGCCGAGCACCACGGTGCCGGCGATGGGCGCCTTGACGACCAGCGCGTCGACGGTGGCCTGAGCGACGGCCAGGGCCGCACTGGTCGAGGCCCGCTGCGTCTGCGCCAGCGACGAGGCGACCGCCTCGAGGCCGGCGATGCCGGAGTTGGCATTGGCCACCGCCCGCTGGGCCGCGACCCGGGCGCTGGCGTACTGCGCCTGCGCGGTCGCGATCTGGGCCAGCGCCTGGGCCCGCAGGGTGGCGTCCGGGATCTGCTCGGCAGCCGCCTTGGCCGAGGCGAAGGACTGCTGCGCCGCCGCGTCCGCCGCAGCCAGCCCGCTTGCGTCGACCCGGGGCAAGGCGACGTTGGCCG
>Ga0208851_1000519_pt1 | contig 16688 bp, 13 predicted proteins | sample NGESurshal092012_FD_184481 | JGI IMG/M metagenome (GOLD analysis project Ga0208851, IMG submission 184481) | Arctic peat soil microbial communities from Barrow, Alaska - NGEE Surface sample 415-2 shallow-092012 (SPAdes) | ecosystem: Environmental > Terrestrial > Soil > Wetlands > Peat ... | reverse complement strand
GTTTCGTCACCGCCAATATCCCGGCCGCGATGGTCGAGACGGTGGAAAACGACACGGTGGCGACCCATCATGCGGCGGGCGTCGGCAAGATCGACCGCCAATCGCCGGTCATGCAGACCCGTGCGCTCGACATTGACTTCAATCCCTATTGGACAGTGCCCGCCTCGATCATCCGCAAGGATCTGATCCCCAAGATGCAGGCCGACTCCAATTACCTGCACGACAACCATATCCGCGTTTTCAACAAGGATAATGTCGAGGTCCAGCCGTCGGCGATCAACTGGCATTCGCTTGAGGCGACCAATTACCGCTTCCGCGAAGATCCGAGCACCGAAAATTCGCTCGGCGTGGTGCGTATCAACATCAACAATCCCTATGGCGTGTATATGCACGACACGCCGGCCAAGGGCGTGTTCGGCGACGACTTCCGCTTCGTCTCGTCGGGCTGCATGCGCATGCAGAATGTGCGCGATTATGTCGCGTGGCTGTTGAAGAATAATCCGGGCTGGGACCGCGACCGCATCGATCAGGCCATCGCTTCCGGCGAGCGGCTGGACGTGAAGATCGAGCCGCCGGTCAACGTCTACTGGGTCTATGTCACCGCCTGGGGCACGCCGGAAAATATCGTGCAATTCCGGGATGACATCTACCAGCGCGACGGCTTCTCCAATGTCGCCGGCGGACCGCCGCCGATGAAGGCGTCGACGCAACCGGTCGCCCAGCGCGGGGGCCTCAGCGTCGATCCGGAGCCGGACGAAAGGTAACGCCAAACACCGCCGAAACCGTTTTCCGGTTTCGGCGGCTCTATTCGCGCGCCTGGACGGTCACCACGAAACGCTTGACGATGGATGCGTCGCCCTCCCATTGCCGCCAATATTTGAGGCTGAGTTTCCCGGAGCCGGCGCCGATGGCCCGGAAGCGCTTGGACGGTCGACCGGCGCCGCCGCCGTCGGCCCGCTCCATGGTGATCTCCACGTAGCCACCGGCGGCCAGGCGCTCGAGGTGGTGCCGGGCCACGTTCGGGTGGAGGGAGAACCGGGAGGCCACCTCGGTGGCGGTGGCCCCCGGGTTGGACCGCACGAACAGATAGATCTCCCGCCGGGTGGGATCGCCGAACGCCGACGTGACCGCGGTCACCGCCGCGGCGAACTGGGCGTCGGCGTCCGAAGAGGCGAGGGCCACCTGGCTGTCCGGGTCGGGCTGCACGTCCCCTAGTGTACCGGTGACGCCGATTTCCCTTCAGGAGAACCCCCATGAGTGCGAGTGACGCCAGCTCGGCCGCGGCCACCGTTTCCCACCCCCTCGCCCCCGACGAGCTGCGCCGTATCGACGCCTACTGGCGCGCGGCGAACTACCTCTCGGTCGGGCAGATCTACCTGCTCGACAACCCGCTGCTGGCCGAGCCGCTGCAGCCGCAGCACACCAAGCCGCGGCTGCTGGGGCACTGGGGGACCACGCCGGGGCTCAACTTCGTGTACGCCCACATGAACCGGGTGATTCGGAACTGGGACCTGAACGCGATCTTCGTCGTGGGGCCGGGTCACGGCGGACCGGCCGCGGTGGCCAACGCCTACCTGGAGGGCACCTACTCCGAGGTGTACCCGCACATCGGACGGAACACGGTCGGGCTGCAGCGGCTGTTCCGGCAGTTCTCCTTCCCCGGCGGGATCCCGTCCCACGTCGCCCCGGAGACCCCCGGCTCGATCCACGAGGGCGGCGAGCTCGGCTACTCCCTGTCACACGCGTACGGCGCGGCCTTCGACAACCCCGACCTGCTGATCTGCTGCGTCGTGGGCGACGGCGAGGCGGAGACCGGGCCGCTGGCCACCGGCTGGCACTCCAACAAGTTCCTCAACCCGGTCACCGACGGCGTGGTGCTGCCGATCCTGCACCTGAACGGCTACAAGATCGCCAATCCGACGATACTGGCGCGGATCGGTGACGACGAGCTGACCTCGCTGCTGGAGGGGTACGGCCACTCGGTGCACTGGGTCTCCGGGGACGACCCTGAGCAGATGCACCAGCTGATGGCCGGCACGCTGGACGCCGTCCTGGAGGAGATCACCGCGATCCAGCGGGCGGCCCGCGAGGGTGGAGACCTCTCCCGGCCACGCTGGCCGATGATCGTGCTGCGCACGCCCAAGGGCTGGACCGGTCCGAAGACGGTCGACGGACTGCCGGCGGAGGGCTCCTGGCGGTCGCACCAGGTACCGCTGGCCGAGGTCCGGACCAACCCGGAGCACCTCGCCCGGCTGGAGTCCTGGATGCGCAGCTACCGCCCCGAGGAGCTGTTCGAGGAGGACGGCTCCCTGATCGCCGAGCTCGCGGCGCTGCCACCGAAGGAACACCGGCGGATGAGCGCGAACCCTCACGCGAACGGGGGGCTGCTGCTGCACGACCTGACCCTGCCCGACTTCCGCGACTACGCCGTCGACGTCAGTCGGCCGGGGACGACGTTCGCCGAGGCGACCCGGGTGCTGGGCGGCTACCTGCGCGACGTGATCCGGGACAACCCGGCGGACTTCCGGATCTTCGGCCCGGACGAGACCGCGTCGAACCGGCTGCAGGCCGCCTTCGAGGTCACCGACCGGCAGTGGATGGCCGAGCTGCTGCCCACCGACGACCACCTCGCCCCGCACGGCCAAGTGGTCGAGATGCTGTCTGAGCACCAGTGCCAGGGCTGGCTGGAGGGGTACCTGCTGACCGGCCGGCACGGGCTGTTCAACTGCTACGAGGCGTTCATCCACATCATCGACTCGATGTTCAACCAGCACGCCAAGTGGCTCAAGGTCACCCGGGACATCCCGTGGCGCCGGCCGGTGGCCTCGTTGAACTACCTGTTGTCCTCGCACGTGTGGCGGCAGGACCACAACGGGTTCTCCCACCAGGACCCGGGGTTCATCGACCACGTGGTGAACAAGAAGTCCGGGATCATCCGGGTGTACCTGCCGCCGGACGCGAACACGCTGCTGTCCGTGGCCGACCACGCCCTGCGCAGCCGCCACTACGTCAACGTGATCGTTGCCGGCAAGCAGGCGTCGCTGAACTACCTGTCCATCGACGACGCCGTCTTGCACTGCACCCGCGGGATCGGCATCTGGGACTTCGCCTCGAACGACGCCGGGGAGCCGGACGTGGTGATGGGCTGCTGCGGTGACGTACCGACCCTGGAGACCCTGGCCGCGGTCGACATCCTGCGCCGCGAGCTGCCAGACCTGAGGGTCCGCGTGGTCAACGTGGTCGACCTGATGCGGCTGCAGCCGGACTCCGAGCACCCGCACGGGCTGTCCGACCGGGAGTTCGACACGCTGTTCACCACCGACCGGCCGGTCGTGTTCGCCTACCACGGCTACCCGTGGCTGATCCACCGGCTCACCTACCGGCGCACCAACCACGCGAACCTGCACGTGCGCGGCTACAAGGAGGAAGGGACGACGACGACGCCGTTCGACATGGTCATGCTCAACGACCTGGACCGCTTCCACCTCGTCATGGACGTCATCGACCGGGTGCCCGGGCTGGGCTCGCGGGCCGCGGCGTTGCGCCAGCGGATGGTGGACGAGCGGCTGCGGGCCCGCGCGTACACCCGGGCCGAGGGCGAGGACCTGCCCGAGATCCGCGAGTGGACCTGGCCGTACTGACCCCGCCGACCGCCATGCGCATCCTCGTCGTCAACGCGGGCTCCAGCAGCCTGAAGCTGGCCGTCCTCGACGACCACGACCAGCTGCTTGCCGCGGAGAACCTGCCGCTGCAGCGCGGGCGGGTGGACGCCGCGGCGCTGCGTCGGGTGGTCGAGCAGCACGGACCGTTCGACGCGGTCGGGCACCGGATCGTCCACGGCGGCACCCAGTTCGTCGACCCCGTGCTGGTCGACGACGACGTCGTCCGACGGCTCGAGGCGCTGGCCGACCTGGCCCCGCTGCACCAGCCCAAGTCCCTGCGCGGGATGCGCGAGGTCGGCCGGCTGCTCCCCGATGTCCCCACCGTCTGCTGCTTCGACACGGCCTTCCACGCGACGATCCCCGCGGCCGCCTCGACCTACGCGCTGCCCGCGGAGTGGCGCCGCCGGTGGGACCTGCGCCGGTTCGGCTTCCACGGGCTGTCCCACGCCTACCTCTCGCGCCGAGCCGCTGAACTGCAGGGAGGCTCCCCGGACGGGCTGCGCATCGTGACCTGCCACCTCGGGGCCGGCGCCTCGCTGGCCGCCGTCCACGGGGGCGCCTCAGTCGACACGACGATGGGGTTCACCCCACTCGAGGGCCTGGTGATGGCCACCCGCTCCGGGTCGATCGACCCGGGGCTGATCACCTGGCTCGAGGAGCACATCGGCATGCCGCCGTCCGAGCTCGCCGCCACCCTCGAGCACCGGTCCGGACTGCTCGGCCTGACCGGAACCGCCGACATGCAGCTCATCCTGCAGGCCGAGGCCGAAGGTGACCCCGACGCCGCGCTCGGCCTTGGGGTGTACCTGCACCGGTTGCGTGCCGGCATCGCGGCCATGGCCGCCGCCATGGGCGGCCTGGACGCGCTGGCCTTCGCCGGCGGGGTCGGCGAGCACGCCCCGGCCATCCGGCAACGAGCCGCGGACGGGCTCGCCTTCCTCGGCATCCGGGTCGACCCCGCCGCCAACGCCACGGCCAGGCCCGAGTGTGACATCACCTCCCCCGGGGCCACGGTAAGGACCTATGTCATCCAGACCCGCGAGGACGTCGAGATCGCACGCGGCGTCCGCCGGGCTCTCGCAGACTCCGCGGCCCAAGGGAGTCCCCCGACCTGAGCGGGAACAGGGCCCGGGTCGAGACCTCGAGCCACGCTTGGCGCCTGGCTGCGGGGTCCCTCGGCCGAGGGTTCATGCTGGCCCTGTGCGGTCCGCTACCTCCCACTCCACCTGCTGTCGCCCGAGCCAATGATCAGCATCGCGGTCTCTGCCCAACGCACGTTCACTCTGGCTGCTGATCTACCCGCGACGACCGCGTACTTTCGTGATCTCGCACGAACCATCAAAGACCTGCCGCACCTGTCCCTGGTCAAGACTCATGACTGGGATCAGTACCGCATTCTCTACAGCGCGGCCGAAGCCGGGGTCTATCACGTTGCCTTGTACTGCGACATCCAGGTTCAGTTTGACGAAGTGGAACAGACAGTCCGTGTCACCCCGCTGACCGGCATTCCACCTGTTCCACCCAAGGTGACGATGAGCTCGCTGACCGGCCAGGGGTACTACGCCAGCCAAGCAGTGCTTCAAGCCGTGGGCACACACACCAAGGTCGACTACGACGTGCAGATCACGTCCCAGATACCGAAGCGCTTGACGTTGACGCTCGTCCCCGACCAGGTGGTGAGGCGTGCGATCGAGCAAGTGGTGGCCCGGCGCCTGCAGGAGATCACCGACGCGTTCGCCGCGCACGCAAGTCCCTGATGCGAAGCCAGGACCCCCAAGAGCCAACGACGCAGATCGGTCATCTCACGAGGTCCGGCTTGGCAGTGTCACCTGTCCGGTCGAGCCCGCCACGGCGAGGATCTCGTCGAACCCGCTTTGCAGGCAGTCCATCAGCAGGTCGGGCTCGGGGATGGCTCCGGTGTCGATGTTCACGCCGACGAAGCAGGTGCCGCAGTAGGACATTAGCGTGATGTTGAACGCCGCGCCGATGGTGGGTCCGTACCCGTAGAAGCTGTTGACCTTGGCTCCGGCGAGGTAGAACGGCACCCGGACTCCGGGCACGTTACTGGCGAGGAAGTCGATGTGCTTGAGCATCCCGCCGACGTAGCCACGCGGCAGCAGGTTCAACGTGCCCGCGATCACCTGGGTGAACGGCAGTGATCGGTCGGCCTTCAGCGGCGCGCAGCGGCGGTGGGTCTCCCGCATCCGCTCAGTCGGGTCGACGATGCCGACGGGAACCTTGAACCGCAGCAGCGTGATGCGGTTGCCACCGAGCGGGTCGTCGGCCTTGCGGATGCTGACCGGCATGGTCACGCGCAGTTCGTCGACGTGCTGGCCGTGCCGTTCGTGGTAGCGCCGCAGCCCTCCCGTGACACCAGCGAGGAACGCATCGTTGTGCGTTGCGTCGGCCGCGTGCGCGGCGGCCAGCAGGTCCGTCAGCGGGAACTGCAGCAGGTCGTAGTGCCAGGCCAGGTGGCGTGCGGTCATGACCGGCGACAGCGTGTCGGACACGGGCCGCAGGACGCGCGCGATCGACTGGCCCGTCGCGACCGTTTCGGTGACCGTTTCGCGTGGGTGCCGCAGCGCATGCGCCACGTCGCCGACGACAGAGGTGACCCGGCGCTTGGCAAAGCCGAACAGTTGTGACCAGTCGTGGCCGAGGGCATCGCGCACCAGATCGACGCTGCCCAGGTGCTCGCCGAGGGGGGCCTCCGGCATCGGTCCGAGATCTCCGGGGGCGGGTTCTACGTCGAACAACATGCGGGCGATGTCCATGCCGCCCACGCCATCAGTCAGCGAGTGATGAAGTTTCATGACCAGCGCGGTCTGGCCGCCCTCGAGCCCCTCGACAAACGTGTACTCCCACAACGGCCGATCCCGGTCCAGGCCCGCCATCCCGGTCTTGCGGGCGAACTCCAACACCGCAGCCAGGGTCTTCGGCGGTGCCGCCTCGAACCGGCGGATGTGCCACGACAGGTCGAAGTCGGGATCGACCACCCAGCGGGGCGTGGCCAGACGCCACGGAGACAGCACCACCCGATGCCGGAACCCAGGCGTCAGCCGGGTGGCGCGCTCCAGTCGTTCCGACAGCCGATCCCAGTCCGGCGAACCGTCCAGAATCAGCACACAGACCACCGTCGAGCGCAGCAACGGATCCTGCTCCATGTACCAGGAGAACGCGTCACTGTTACGCATGTGAACATCGATGCGCTCAGCCAACGTAACCACGCCCTTCCTCAGGGTCAGCGTGTCCCTCGACCCCGCGTCATGCCAGGCGGGCCACTGCAGAGCAAGAGTGTCACTCGGTGCCCGCGAGCGGCGCAGGATCTGGCTACTTGTCCGGGGTCAGTCACGCGGCTGATCGTGGTCGGCCGCCTAGTGCCACCGGCAGCCGCCTCGTCGCCCGGTGCGCCGCCGGTGGGACCGGGGTTATCGGGGTTCTGGAGAACCGAGCGAACCGGCGAGTGCACCGTGCCGGGTTCTCTCACGTGCCCTCCCGGCCAGCCTCCGCTTCGGGCTGCGAGGTGTGGGCTTGGTCGCTGCGGCCGCTGCGGCGCTGCCGGGGTGCTCGACCAGCCACGTGAGGATCCGCTCGGCGGTCCATTCGGGGGCCTCTAGCTGGGGGACGTGGCCCACCTCGTGGGCGACCTCGAACCGCCAGGACGGGTTCGCCTTGGCCGCCGCCCGGGCGGCGGCGATGGGAACGAGTCGGTCGCGGTCGCCGTGCAGCAGCAGGACCGGGACACCGATGGCCCGCTGCATCGCCGCGTAGCGGCGGCGGTCCGCGAGGACCCAGATCAGTGACCGGGCCGCCGAGAGCAGCTCGGCGTCCACGTCGCTGTATGCGCGACGCTGATCTGCCAGCTCCCTGTGCTGGTCGACGACGTGCCGTGGGACCCGGGACGGGTCGACGCAGCACAGGCGGAGCAGGTCGGTCGTCGCCTGCTCGGCCGCGGTCGTGCTGCGTCGGGCCAGCAGGGTGCGCCCCATCGCCGGGACGGCGAACGCGGTGAAGGCCGCGGCCACCCGGGGGTCGGGGCGGGCGCGCAGCCCGACCGGCAGGGCTGGGTCGACGAGGACGAGCCCGGCAACGGTGTCCGGGTGCGCGGCGGTTTGCAGGATCGAGATCAGTCCACCCATGGAGTTGCCGATGAGGATCGTCGGGGTGCCGGCGACGTCGGTGAGGAACCGGTGCAGCAGCCGCTGGTTGGCATGGACCGAGGTGGACCGTGAGCCGCTCCGGGTGTGGCCGAACCCCGCGAGGTCCAGGGCCAGGACCCGGCAGGTGCCGGTCAGCAGCGGGGCCAGGGCCGCCCAGTTGACCAGCGAACCGCCCAGGCCGTGCACGCAGACCACCAGCGGTCCGTCCACCGGCCCCCCGTGATCGACGTAGTGCACGGGGCCATCCAGGTCCACCCAACGCGACTCCGGGCGGTCCGCCGTCGATGGGCTGCCGGTTGCCATGCGCAGACGCTACCGCCCCGACAGACTCGCCGATGGCTCATCCTGACGGGTCCGCGGAACTGAGCCGCTCCCGCTCCCTGGTGCCGCCCAGCTGCCGATGCGGGTGGCGACGTCGGCCAGCACCGCGTCGACCTGAGCGTGCAGCCAGTACGTGTCATCCACAGCCGGCTCGTGCCGGTAGATGTGCGCGGAGTCGGGCCCATGAGCGGCGAACAAGTCGGCCAGCAGCGTGACCGGCACGCCAGCTTCGAGTAGCGCCAGCACCGGCCACCGGTGCCCGCTGACGGCGTCGTCCGCGAAGTCCTGCACGCTCTGTTCGTCGGACGCCGTCGCGGGCGACCTGCTAGCCCGCTGGTGTGAGCCGAAGGTCCCGAGCCGACGCAACGGCCGTGCAGAAGCACCCAGACGGCTCTGCGGAAACGCGGTACCGTCACCGCGCAAGGCCTCACCGTCACCCCCGTGTGGTGAGGCCTCGCCCGATTCCGGGGCTACGACAGGACGCGCAGGCGAACCGTGTCCGGCAGGGCCGCGAGCTCGTGGACGACGTCCGCGGCGTCGTCGATGCCGATGTCGGTCAGCACCCACCCGAGCGGTCCACGGGTCGTGAGCAGCTGCGCCTCCACGTTCACGTCGTGGCGGGCCAGGGTCGAGTTGATCGCGGCGAGCACCCCGGGTGTGTTGTGGTGCAGATGCGCAAGGCGGTGACTGCCCCCGGCGGCCGGCAGCGCGACCTGGGGCAGGTTCACGCTCAGCGTCGTGGCTCCCGCCGTGACGAAGTCGACCAGCTTCGCGGACACGAACCGTCCGATGTCCCGCTGCGCCTCCTGGGTGGAGCCACCGATGTGCGGGGTGAGGATCACGTTGTCCAGGCCGCGCCGGGCGCTGACGAACGGCTCGCCGCGCCCGGACGGTTCGGTCGCGAACACGTCCACGGCCGCGCCGGCCAGGTGCCCGGACAGCAGATGCTCGCGCAGCGCCGCCTCGTCCACGACGAACCCGCGGGACAGGTTCAGCAGCAGCGACCCCGGGCGCATCGCGGCCAGCTGGTTCGGGCCGAAGCTGCCCGCGTTTCCGGGACGGCCGTCCACGTGCAGCGTGACGAGGTCCGCCAGGGCAAGCAGCTCATCCAGCGAGGCGCACCGGTACGCGTTGGCGAGCGCGAGACGGTCCGCCACGTCGTAGAAGCACACCCGCATGCCCAGCGCCTCCGCCAGCACCGACAGCTGCGATCCGATGTTGCCGTACCCGACGATGCCGAGCGTGCGGCCGCGGACCTCGTGCGCGCCGGCGACCGACTTGTCCCACACCCCGGTGCATCGCGGCGTTCTTGGCGGCCATCCGCCGGGTCAGTGCGATCACCTCCGCCAAGGCCAGCTCGACAACTGAGCGGGTGTTCGAGTAGGGCGCGTTGAACACGGCCACGCCACGGGCTGCGGCAGCGGGCAGGTCCACCTGGTCGGTCGCGGACATCCTGCGCGAGTCGCAGCATGGGGTCTCCGCCGCAGACCTGGCCGAGCGCGCCGGATTCAGCCCGGGCGTCGCCCGCCGCTAGCTACGTTTCCTCTCCGAGTCCGGCACCGTTGACTTCACCCTCCGCTGCGGCACCGCTGGCCGGCCGGAACACCTCTACCGCTGGTCCGCGCCGAGGCACAGCTAGCGCCCCTCGGCAGGGCAGCGCACCCCGAGCATCACGACGGCATCTCGCGGTCGACCGCCGTCGCCACCGCGGTGGTGAAACGCACGTCCTGGTGGACGGCGGGGACGCGGAGCACCCCGCCCCCGCGGTCGGCCCGGACGTCGAGCCTTCCGACCAGCCGGTCCCTGGACAGGATCGGCAGGGCGCAGCGCCATCGGCGGCCAGCCGGGTCGGAACGTCTCGGGCGCTCACCTGAGGGAGCCACCGGGTCCCCTGCCGGTCCTCGGGCTGAGGGCCCCCTCAGCGTCAGCGGTTGAAGAGGGGCAGATCGAGGCGTGGCCGGTTGGTCCGCTTGAGCTCGGAGAAACCGCGGAACGAGGCCAGCGTGCGCAGGGCGTCGTACAGGGCCAGCGACTCCGCATCCCCTGGCACCGAGGAGATCACCGGCCCGAAGAACGAGCTGCCGTGCGGCGGGCCGTAGCTGATGATCGGCGTGCCGAGATCCTCACCTGCACGCTCGAACGCGAGCGCGGTCTCGGCTCGGATGATCACGTCGTGAGCATCATCAGCAGCGGCGTCCGCCAAGTCGACCGGCAGCCCCTGGGCCATCAGCAGCGCGGCGATGTCGATGGCCCGGGCTGCCTCGGAGCTGGAACGTCCCGTGGTGTCATACCACAGCTGTCGGCCCCAGGCCCCGTACAGGCGCCCCACCGGGTCGTTGCCGTGACCGGCGCGGGCCGCCGCCAGCACCCGGAGGAACTCCAGCGCCCGACGCCGCGCGCTCACCGACTGGGGCGTGACCTCGTCGTCATGCTCGTGGATGACGGACAAGGAGATGAACCGCCAGCCGACGCTCAGCCCGCGCAACACCGCCACCCGCCGTACCCACACCGACGTCTGCCACGCGAACGGGCAGATCGGGTCGAGGAAGAACTCAAGGTCAAACGGGCCACCCGGCAGGTCGGCCACCCGGACCGGGTCAGCGTTCACACTCGTCATGGAAGGGCGAACGACCACTTCTGCCGCCGGAATTCCCCTGAGCCGGCGCCCACGTCGTCTGGCTGGGAGACTCTGCCCGGTCACTCGCCACCGCCTGCCCACGGGCCTCAGCTGGTCGTTCAGCGCGTCGGCTTTGCCGACCGGTGGACGTCCTCCGACCACCACGGCAGCAGCTCGAAAGGCAGCCGCTCCTCGGGGCCAGGACTGTCTTCGCGACTATCGTTTGCGTCCAGCGGTGTGGCTGACCCGTCAGGGGGTTCTCGGTGAAGATCCTGCGCACGCCCGAGGAGCGGTTCGCGTCGCTTCCCGCATTCCCGTTTGAGCCTCACTACGCCGAGACGAGCGAGGGGATCCGGGTCCACTACCTCGATGAGGGGCCGCCCGACGCTCCCCCCGTGCTGCTGCTGCACGGGGAACCGTCGTGGTCCTTCCTGTACCGCACGATGATCCCCGTGCTTGTGGGCGCCGGCCACCGGTGCGTGGCACCTGACCTTGTCGGCTTCGGCCGCTCGGACAAGCCCAGCGAGCAGGGCGACTACACCTACCAGCGCCATGTCGACTGGATGGACGAGATCGTCTTCGGCCATCTCGACCTGCGCGGCATCGCCTACTTCGGGCAAGACTGGGGCGGCCTGATCGGGTTGCGGCTGGTGGCCAGACAGCCGGCCCGGTTCACCCGCGTGGTCGTCGGGAACACCGGGATGCCGACCGGGGACCAGCAGCTGAGCGAGGCGTTCGGGCAGTGGCAGACGTTCGCCCGCGAGTCACCGGTGTTCCCGATCGGCGAGATCGTCGCCAACGGGTGCGCGACACGGCCGGGTGACGACGTCATCGCCGCCTACGACGCCCCCTTCCCCGACGACACGTACAAGGCGGGCGCCCGCGCATTCCCGTCGCTGGTCCCCACATCGCCCGACGATCCGGCCCACGAGGCGAACACCGAGGCCTGGCAGGTGCTGCGCGCCTTCGACCGGCCCTTCCTGTGTGCCTTCAGCGACGGAGATCCGATCACCAGGGGCGGTGAGCGGCAGTTCATCGGCCGAGTGGCAGGCACGGCCGACCAGCCCCACACGACAATCGCCGGGGCCGGCCACTTCCTTCAGGAGGACAAGGGACCCGAGCTGGCCAGGGTGATCGCCGAATTCATGTCGCGCACCGCCTGAGGCGGCAACCTCCCGAAGCGTCCCCACCGACGAGGGGCGACCCTGGACCGTCGCGGCCACGCAGTGGTGTCATCGATCCGTAAGGCTCCTGGTCGGGCTGGTCCGCAGCTTCCTTCGTATGCTGAGCCAATGGCTCACGTCTTGGTCGTCGACGACGACCCGACGGTCGCCGAGGTGGTGCTCGAGTACCTGCGCCGCGAGGGGTTCACCACCGATCATGCGCGCGATGGAGAGCGCGCCCTGGCCGCTGCCGCGGCGACCCCGCCCGACCTGGTAGTGCTCGATCTGATGCTGCCAGGGATGAGCGGCCTAGAGGTGTGCCGGAGGTTGCGAGCCGAGCGGTCCGGCCTGCCAGTGGTCATGCTCACCGCCCGCGGCGAGGAGGAGGACCGCATCGTGGGCCTGGAGGTGGGTGCGGACGACTACGTGGTCAAGCCGTTCAGCCCGCGCGAACTGGTCCTGCGGGTCCGGTCGGTGCTGCGGCGCACCGACCCGCCCGCGCCCGCGCCTGTGCTCTGCGACGTAGAGCTTCGCGTGGACACCCGTGCTCGTACCGTGCAGCGGGGCGACCGCGAGGTCGCGCTGACCGCCCGCGAGTTCGACTTGCTCGTCCACCTGATGACCCACCCCGGGGTAGCGCTGAGCCGGGTCCAGCTCATGAGCGAGGTCTGGGGCTGGGACTTCGGTGACGAGTCGACGGTCACGGTGCATGTCCGCCGTCTCCGCGAGAAGGTCGAGCACGACCCTGCTCGCCCCTCCCGCCTCGTCACCGTGTGGGGTGTGGGCTACCGCTGGGACCCGAGCGTGGCTGCTGTGCCCCGGTCGGACGAGCCACCCTCCGGCGGGTCGCCCTGAACGTCGACTGGGGGCTCGCCGGGCTCGCTGCGCTGACGGCGGGGCTCGTCGGGCTGGCCGGGCTGGTGGTGGTCCGTTTCCTTGGCGCTCGGTCCCCCGCGCGGGCTGCCCTGCTCACGCCGGTGACGGTGGTGCTCGCGGTCACCGCGGGCATGGTCGTGGGCGTCCGGTCGATGGCCCTCAAGGGCAGCGACCTCGCTGTCGTGTCGACCGTGCTGCTGGCGACGACCCCGATCGCCCTCGCGGTGGGCCTGTACCTGGCCCGGCGGACCGCAGAGCTGCAGAGACGGACGGAGCAGGAGGCTGCGGCGCGGGCCATGGACGCCGAGCTCGAGGCCCGTCGGCGCGAGCTGGTTGCCTGGTCCTCGCATGACCTGCGCACGCCGCTGGCCGGGATCCGCGCGATGGCCGAGGCGCTGGAGGACGGCGTGGCGCCCGACCCGGCGACCTACCACCGGCGGATCCGCGAACAGGTCGACCGGCTGACGGTCATGGTGAACGACCTGCTCGCCTTGTCCAGGCTGCAGTCTGGCCAGCTGCACCTCGCCCCGTCCGTGGTGCGGCTGCATGACCTGGTCTCGGACACCCTGTCGTCGGCGACACCGCTGGCGCGGGAGCGGGGAGTGCGCCTGCGCGGCTGGTGCGACGAGTCGGTGACCGTGTATGCGGATGAGTCGGCGATCGCGCGTGCCCTCGACAACCTGGTGGCCAACGCGGTGCGGTACTCGCAGCCGGACGGCGACGTCAGGCTCGAGGCGTCCAGCGACGGCCGGAGGGCCACGGTCAGAGTCGTCGACTCGTGCGGGGGGATCAGCGAGACGGACCTGCCGAGGGTCTTTGAGCCGGGCTGGCGGGGGTCGGCGGCCCGCTCGCCGGGCGACGGCGCCGGCCTCGGCCTGGCCATCGTGCACGGCATCGTCACCTCGTGCGGCGGCACGGTGTCGGTCGCCAATCGCGACAGCGGCTGCGTCTTCGAGGTGACCCTGCCGGCCACTGCGGTCAGCAGCTGACGAACCGCCGTAGGACCTGACGCCGCGCCGCCCCCGTGGGGACGGCGCGGCGTCGGGCGCCGGGGAGGATCAGGCCGCGGCCAGTCCCTCCATGCCGCCGGCCGAGAACGCCGGGAGCCCGGTCACCGTCTGGATCCGGTGGAGGTGGCCGTGGGACGACACGGCGTACACGCCGAGGGTCCCGGCGACCGACTCCTGCACGTACAGGAATCGACCGTCCCGGGACGCGGCGAGGTCGATCGGTCCCGCGTTCGTGGTGGCCGCGACGGGGGCGGCGAGCGCCGCGGTCCCATCCGCCTGGAGGCGCCACGACGACAGCGACGCCGACCCGGCGTTCGCACCGAACAGGTAGCGTCCGACCCGGACGTTCCAGCACAGAGCCGCTCCGCCGTCACTGGCAGAGGACCCGAGCAGAGTCAGGCCACCGGCGGTGTTCACGGCGTAGGAGCTGGTGTTGCCGGTGGCGGCCTCGGTCACGTGGACGGTGCCGCGCGGGTCGACGACGAAGGAGAACGGGACGGCCCCGGCCGACGGCGTGACGGTCGGTGTCGCCGAGGGAACGCCGGCGCTGTCCACCGGGAAGGTCAGCAGCGTGTTGTGCGCCTTGGTCGTGACGATCAGGGTGTTTCCGTCGTCGCTGAAGCCGACCTGCGCGGGAGCCTGGATGAACGACGGCACCGGATCGTTGCCGAGGCCCAGGGACCGGGTCGACCCGGGGATCGGCACCAGCCTCGCGTACTTGACCCGGAAGCCGGAGATGCTGCCGTCGCCACCCGCGTTCAGGACGTAGGCGAGGTCGCCGTGGACCGTCACGCTCGTCGGGAACTCACCGCCCGAGGACACGACCGCCGTGCGGTCCAGGCGCGCGCCGCGTACGGAGAACGACGTCACCGTGTCGCTGCCCGCGTTCACCGCGACGAGCACGTGACCCGGGCGGTCGTAGGTGAGACCACCCTGCGAGGCCAGCGCATCCAGCGGGGCACCCGTCTCGGTACCCCCGAGCCCACCGGTGTCATAGGTGCCCGCTGCGGTCAGCGTCCCGTCCGCAGCGCGGGCGTACGCCGCCACCCGGTTGCCGCTGGTGAAGTTGAGCTGCACGAAGACCGCTCCGCGACCATGCGCCTCATCGGTCGAGGCCGACGCGGAGGCGGCGCTGAAGGGCAGCGTGGCGGCTGAGAGTCCGACGACCGCAACGGCGATGGCCGCGCGCCGTAGCAGCCGAAGGTCCTTGAGGGGTGTCGACACGATGGCTCCGTTCGAGAGGTTGACTGCGACCGGATGGCCGCCACTCGACCGAACCACCGCCGACGGCGATCGCTGCTTACGCAGGACGTACGAAGTCCTTACGCAACGGTGACGCGCCCACAGGAGGGCTCGGCGAACGGGCTCGTTCAGGGAGCAAGAGACCAGGGACCGCCGATCCGCCGACAGGTGGCGTGGCGCCGTCGTCGAAGCCAACTTCTTAGCGGACTATCACCGAATCCTCATCTATCTTGCACGTCCGCATCGAAGACTGCCCGGGCACGACATCACGCCGGTCGCCCTCGAGGAGTATGGATGCCCAGCCACACCGTGGCGCCCAGGCCTGTCGGACCTGCTTCGGTTCCGCCGCCCACTCCCGAGGTGCTGTTCACCGATGGTGGCCGGCCTCTGGCCCGGGCGGACGCCCGCGCGGTCCTGGCGCTGATCTTTCTCGGCGGGGCGGCCGTGCTGGCCCTGTGGTGGCAGGACACCCCATCGGTATCCGGTGTCGCCGGTTGGCTGACGAACGCCGGACGGATCACCGGACTGCTCGCCGGCTATGCCGTTGTGGTCCTCCTCGCGCTGATGGCCCGGATCCCCGCCCTCGAGCGGGGGATCGGCACGGATCGCCTGGCCCGCTGGCACGCGATGGGCGGGCGCTACACGGTCAGTCTCACCGTCGCCCACGCCACCTTGATAACCTGGGGGTACGCCGTCCTCGCGCACCGCAGCGGTGTCGCCGAGACATGGGCGTTGCTGCGCTCCTACCCGGATGTGCTCGCCGCCACGGTGGCGGGCGGGCTGCTCGTGGGTGTCGGCATCACGTCCGCCCGCGCCGCCCGCGCACGGATGGCCTACGAGACGTGGCACTACCTGCACCTGTACACCTATCTCGCCGTGGCGTTGGCGTTCAGCCATCAGTTCTCCACCGGCGCCGACTTCATCGCCAACGCCCGCGCCCGCATCGTCTGGTCCGCCCTGTACGTCGCCGTCGGCGGCGCGCTGCTGTGGTACCGGTTCCTCGCCCCCGCGCGGGCGTTCGTCCGGCACCAGTTGCGGGTCACCGCCGTCCAGCGGGAAGCGCCCGGCATCTACTCAGTGCTCATCTCCGGGCATCATCTGGACGAGCTGGACGCCGAACCCGGGCAATTCTTCCGGTGGCGGTTCCTGACCCGCGACCGGTGGTGGGCGGCCAACCCGTACTCCCTGTCCGCTCCCGTCCGTCACGGGCAGCTGATGCGGATCACCGTCAAGGACTTGGGGGACCACTCCAACGGGGTCCGCACCCTCAGGCCCGGAACCCGGGTCTTCGCCGAGGGGCCCTACGGTGCCCTCACCGCAGCCCGGCGGACGCGAGCCAAGGTCGTCCTCATCGCCGGCGGGGTCGGGATCACCCCCCTTCGGGCCCTGTTCGAGACCCTGCCTGCGCAGCCCGGGGACCTGACCCTGCTCTACCGTGCCAGCCGCGCCACCGACGTCGTCTTCCGCGCCGAGCTCGACGCGATCGCGGACACCCGGGGGGCGACCGTCCACTACCTCACCGGACCACAGCACCGCGCCACCTTCACCGCACGGGGCCTATCCCGACTCGTCCCCGACCTGCGGCACCACGACGCCTACCTGTGCGGGCCGCCGGGGCTCACCGACACCGTGCACGC
>Ga0208851_1000513_pt1 | contig 16826 bp, 11 predicted proteins | sample NGESurshal092012_FD_184481 | JGI IMG/M metagenome (GOLD analysis project Ga0208851, IMG submission 184481) | Arctic peat soil microbial communities from Barrow, Alaska - NGEE Surface sample 415-2 shallow-092012 (SPAdes) | ecosystem: Environmental > Terrestrial > Soil > Wetlands > Peat ... | reverse complement strand
ACCGGCTGGCTGTTGCGACTGACGAGCTACTCAGTCTCGATGGAGGGCGAGGGCTAATCACCTCGGAGCCAATCGTTGCGACATCGTGCTCGCCGGACACGTGCATCGTGTGCGCCAGAGCCGCTCATCTGTCGCTCGTCAGGTGGGATGGTGACGTGGTTCCTCGCGAGGGCGTCGTGCAGCGTTCGGTGGAACGCCGGCCTCCAGGTCGGCCAGCAGGTCGAGCAGCCCGTCGGCTTCCCAGGCGCGATTGCGTTCCCCCTGTGACACGCGGAGGAGCACTCCCGCCTGCTCGAGCTGTCTGAGCGCTTGGTTGACCACCGCTTTGGTCCGCTGCGTAGCGGCGACGGCGACCGCCAGCGTGATCACGGGGTGTGCGGGGAGCACGTCGATTAGGCGCCACGCAGCGGCGTCCGCACGCGGATCGACGGTGTGGCGGAGCTGCTCGCGCCAGGTGGACTGGAGGTCCTCCACGGTTTCCAGGTAGCTCTGCGCGAGGCCTGCGGCTTGGGCGGCTGCTGCGGCGAACTGGGTGATCCACCCGTCGACGTCGCCTTCCCGGAAGCGGGTCAGGCCTGCGATATAGCGGGACTTGTTGGCCGCGAGCACCACGCTGACGGGCGGCACGTATGCGGGGGTCAGGCCTCGTCGGCGCAGCACTACGTGGATCAGGGCTCGGCCCGTGCGTCCGTTGCCGTCCACGAAGGGGTGGATCGTCTCGAACTGCGCGTGCACCAAAGCTGCCTGCACGAGCGGAGGCAACGACTCCTCAGCAACCGAGGCGCAAAGATCGGCTAGCAGCGGATGCACCTGATCCGGGGGCGGAGGGACGAACTCGGCATCGCAGGGGTTGTAGTCGTTGCCGCCGATCCAGTTTTGCTCGGCTCTCACGACCCCGGCGATCTTCGCGTTGGAAGCACCGGACATCAGTGCCCGGTGGATGGCCGTGACGACATCGACGGTGACCTCCCCGCTGGAGCTCGCCGTCTCGACCGCGAGCTCCATGGCGTCGATGTTGCTCAGGATCTCGCGGGCATCGGGTCCGGTCTTGCCGCCGGTCTCGGCACGGGCTTCTGCCCGAGCCAGGTCTCGTCCGTCGATCTGCATGCCCTCGACCTTCGACGACGCGATCGACTCGGTGCGTAGGAGCAGGCGCGCAAGTGGGGCCAGGGCGGGCCGTGCCCGGGCGTTCAGCGCGTGGATGGCGGTCTCCGCGTCGGACACAGCCGCCGCGGTCTCAGCGCTGATCGGGTCAGCGAAGGCGGCGATGGGTTCGGGGATGAACGCGTCGTAGGCACAGGCCTTGCGATAGCGAGCCGGGGCGTACAACGCCGGGTCGTACTGCCAGGTCGTCCGCTGTAGCGCGCCTCTCATAGACCGAACCCTCCGGAACCCTTTGGTATGGGATGATGACTAAACCATACCAAGGACGGGTGACGGTAGGGCATAGCGGCTGCGCTTTCCATTGCCATGGAACTCGACGCTGACTGGGTGACGGCCCACCCGAGAGAAACCAGAAGACGGGCCGAACGGAGCGTGAGGGCTCCTCTCTCACAGGGCGCGAACCTGGCGGGCCGAGCAAACGGCCGGCGGCCTGGCTCGGTGACGGACGCTATGACGGAGCTCGGGATCCGAAGCCGGCACCCTGCCGTGGGCGTCGGCCTGGTGACGGAGGTGGTGACGGACAACTTGAGCACCCTCGACGTGCCGGCTGCTGGGGACGGGCGGTTCGTCCACAGGTCAGGGACACGTCTTTCGACGTGGCTCGTGGCCCGAGTCACGCTGGTCGGCTGCCGACGTCGAGGGGTTGCAGTGAGTCGAAGTCGGAGAGAGCCCATCCGCAAGCTCGTCTACGCGAACGGCACCGTGCGCTGGCGCTGCGTCATCGACGCCGGCCTCGATCGCGACGGGCGGCGCCGTCAAGCGACCAAGACGTTCGACACGCTCAAGGAGGCTCGGGCGTTCGTCGCGTCGACGAGAGTGGCGGTGAACTCGGGCACCTACGTCGGGCGCGTCGAGGTGACGCTCGAGGAGTACGCGACGTCCTGGCTGCAGTCACGCCGGCACGCAGTCCGACCGAAGACGCTCGAGGGCTACCGGGTTGCTCTCAACCGCGCGTTCGCGACGTTCGGGCATCGGCGGCTCGACCAGGTGTCGAAGACGGACCTGCTCCAGATGGTCGACGCCATGCGCAGCGGCCCTCGGCCACTGGCGCCGAGATCGGTCAACCTCACTCTCGGGGTCCTCCGGCAGGTGTTCGGTGCCGCGGTCCGCGAGGGGCTGCTGGTGCGCAACCCGGCGCAGCTCGTCGATCTACTCCCGCAGCCGACGCAGGAGATGCAGGCGTGGACCCAGCAGGAGGCCTCGGCGTTCCTCACCGCTACCGCCCGCCACCCGTGGGCCGGACCGTTCGCGCTGAGCCTGTCGGGGCTGCGGCGAGGCGAGGTGCTCGGGGCGAGGTGGTCCGACATCGACCTCGACGGCGATCAGCCGCACTTCGTCGTACGCCGGTCACGGGTCCAGCTGGGACACGACGGGGGAGGAGTCGTCGAAGGCGAGCCGAAGTCGGCCCGGTCCAAGCGCGTCGTCCCACTGGCGCCGTTCGCGGTACAGGCGCTTCAAACGACTCGGAGACAGCAGTCAGACTTTCGAGCGGCAATGGGTGCCACCTATCTGGACGACGACTTCGTCTGCGCCGACCCGTCCGGACGACCACCGAGACCCGAGACGTATTCGAACATCTTCCACCGCATCGCGGCAGTCGCAGGCTTGCGGCGCGTGCGACTGCACGACCTGCGTCACACGAGCGTGACGCTGCTCCTCGGCGCAGGGATCCCGGTCCACGTCGTGGCCAGCATCCATGGCCACGACCCGGTCATCACCCAACGGATCTACGCACACACCCAACGGGCGGAGGCCGTCGCGGCGATGGACACCCTCGACCGCATCCTGCGCCGGCCACCGGGCCTGTCACGAGCTTTGTGAGAGATTGTGAGAGGCCCGGGCAATTGACCCGGGCGTCGTCACTTTCATCAGGTCTCTGACCTGCGGTGATGTGGTGGCCAGGGGCGGGGTCGAACCGCCGACCTTCCGATTTTCAGTCGGACGCTCGTACCAACTGAGCTACCTGGCCGTGGTGCGCTGCCCGAGGACAGCCCGCAGATCGTAGCCGACGGCCGTGCTCGGCTAGAAACCCGGGTGCGCCGGCTCTCGCTGCCCCGTCCGGGCTAACGGGGCGCGCGACGTTCACCGGGTCGTCGCCGACACGCCACCGGTCGGTACCCGTCCGTGCCGACGAGGTCCCTTCCCTGGAACCGTGCGCGTCGCCGTCGTGGCGGAGTCGTTCCTTCCCCGTGTCAACGGGGTGACGAACTCCGTGCTGAGGCTCCTCGAGCATCTGGCCGCCGAGGGCCATGACGCGCTGACCCTGGCGCCGGACCCCGTCGAGCCGAGGGAGTACGCCGACAGCCCGGTGGTCGGCCTGCGATCGGTCGCCTTCGCGGGTCGTACGCCGGTCAGCATGAGCCTCACCGGCACGGGTCGGATCCTCGAGGAGCTCGAGGCGTTCCGCCCCGACGTCGTCCACCTCGCGAGCCCGTTCATGACCGGTCCTCCGGCTGTCCGGGCGGCGCAGCGGCTCGACGTGCCGGTGGTGGCGGCGTTCCAGACCGACGTCGCGGGCTTCGCGCGCGAGATCGGACTGTCGGCGGCGGAGGGCCTGGTGTGGCGACGGCTGCGGCGCATCCACGACGCCGCCGACGTCACCCTCGTCCCGTCCAGCGCCACGCGCGACCTGCTCGAGCAGCACGGGTTCAGCCGGCTGGAGAACTGGCCGCGCGGCGTGGACGCCGCACTGTTCAACCCGGCCAAGCGATCGCGGCTGCTGCGGGCGCGCATCGGCCGAGGCCGCGTGCTCGTGGGCTACGTCGGTCGGCTCGCTCCGGAGAAGGAGCTGCACCTGCTCGCGGCGCTGCACGACCTGCCCGCCGTACGCCTGGTCATCGTGGGGGACGGGCCGATGCGTCCGCGGCTCGAGGGCCTGCTGCCCACGGCGCACTTCACGGGGCTGCTGCGCGGTGAGGAGCTGGCCCGCACCATCGCGTCGTTCGACGTGATGGTGCACCCCGGCCGGCACGAGACGTTCTGCCAGTCCGTGCAGGAGGCCCTCGCCAGCGAGGTGCCGGTCGTCGCGGCCGCGGCCGGTGGTCCGCTCGACCTCGTGGAGCCCAGCCGCACGGGCTGGCTGTTCGATCCCGGGTCGGCCGACGACCTGCGTCGCTGGGTCGGGGACCTCGTCGGTGACGAGTACAAGCGACGGGCGATGGGCGTCGCCGCCCGGCGCTCGGTCGAGCACCGCACCTGGTCGGCCGTGAACGGGCGGCTCGTCGCCCTCTACGCCCGGCTCGTCCGAGAACGGTCGCGCCGCCAGCGGGTCTGAGGAGCAGTCATGCACATCGTCCAGGTCGCCAACTTCTACGGCCCTGTCAGCGGGGGCATCCGCACCACGATGCGCGAGCTCGGTCGCGGGTACGCCGAGCGCGGTCACCGCTCGACGATCGTCGTCCCGGGCGCGGCCGACTCGGTGGAGGAGTCTGCGTATGGCACGGTGGTCACGCTGGGCGCCCTGCGCGTCCCCGGCAGCGGGGGCTACCGCGTCCTGACCGACGTCGACGCGGTCTGCACGGTGCTGCAGGGGCTGCGCCCGGACCGCATCGAGGTGTCCGACCGGCTGACGCTGCGCTCGCTGGGCCGGTGGGGCCGTGCCTACGGCGTACCCACGGTCATGTGGGCGCACGAGCGCGTCGACGGCGTGCTCGACGCGTGGCTGCCGGGACCGTGGCCGACGACCTGGCTCGCCGACCGGTGGAACGGCTCGACCATGCACCACTTCGAGCACGTCGTGTGCTCCACGTCCTTCGCACGTGCGGAGCTCGACCGCATCGGGTGGCGCGAGGTCTCGGTCGTCCCGCTCGGCGTCGACCTCGACCAGTTCCACCCGCAGCGACGGGCGACGTCGGTTCGCGGACGCCATCTCACGCCCGACGACGAGGTGCTCGTGGTCTCGGTGAGCCGGCTGTCGAAGGAGAAGCGGGTCGACCTCACCGTCGACGCGCTGCGCCACCTCCGGGCATCGGGCCTGCGGGCGCGGCTCGTCGTCGCCGGCGAGGGTCCTGCCCGCGCGCGGCTCGAGCGGCGCGCCGCGGGACTGCCCGTCACGTTCCTCGGGCACCTCGGCTCGCGCGACGAGGTCGCGGACCTGCTCGCGGCCGCCGACGTCGTCGTGAGCCCCGGCCCCATCGAGACGTTCTGCCTGGCGGCGCTCGAGGCGCTGGCCAGCGGCACCCCGGTGGTCGCGAGCTCCGGGAGCGCGGTGGGCGAGGTCGTCGGCGGCAGCGGCGGCCGGGTCGCCGATGCGCACCCGATCGCGCTGGCCGACGCCGTGCGCGCAGTGCTGGGCGAGGACGTCCGGCAGCGTCGGCTCGGTGCGCGCAGCCGCGCCGAGCACTTCCCCTGGACCCGCACCGTCGACCTCATGCTCGAGCTGCACGACCGCCTCGGTGCCCCCGAGCCACGCCTGTGGCCGGCGGCCTGACGTGGGGGGACCTCGCGTCGTAGCACTCGGCGACAGCGTGACCGAAGGGCTCGGCGACTCGGTTCCCGAGGGCTACGTGCCGGGGTGGGCGGGACATCTCGCCGTGCTCCTCGCAGGCCCGCCCGCCGTCGTGCTCGCCTCGCGCGGCGCCCAGGTCGAGGAGGTCGCTCGCGTGCAGCTGCCCGTGGCCACGAGCATCGATGCCGAGGTCGCGACCCTTCTCGTGGGCGGCAACGACATCATCCGGCTCGGGCTCGACGTCGACGCGCTCGCCGCCTCGGTCCGCGACATCTGCGAGACGCTCGCGCGCAGCTACCAGGTCGTCGTCGTCGTCCTCCTGCACGACCCGGCCACGACCCTTCCGACCTGGCTGCCCGACCTCGCGGCCGTGATGTCCTGGCGCGCGCAGCGGCTCAACGCGGCGATCGCCTCTGCCACAGACGATCTGGAGCTCGTTCTCGTCGTCGACCCGACGGCGCTCGGCGACCTCTCCAGCCGTGCGCTGTGGCACGTCGACCGGATGCACCCGTCGCCCGCCGGCCACCGGATGCTCGCCCAGGTCGTCGCGGACCTGCTCGACGAGCGCGGGTTCGCCTCGCCGGGCGCCATGACCCCCTACGTGCGGGCGGAGGCCTCGAGGCTCGACGAGGCACGCTGGGCGGTGCGCACGGGCGTGCCGTGGCTGCTGCGCCGGGCGCTCAACCTCATCCCCGAGATGGCCGCAGTGGTCATCACCGAGCGGCGTCAGGCAGCCGCCGCCCGGCGCGGCTGAGGGCCGTTCAAGCCACCGACGCGTCGGCGCCGAGGGGGTCGGCGAGGACGTCGCGCAGCGGCGCGTACGCCGCACCGATCACCGCGGCGTCGCGGCCGAGGCGCGAGGGCCGCACGGTGAGCGGCGCCCACGCGGCCGACAGCACGCGACGGTGCACGACGGCCTGCAGCGGCTCGTCGAGCCACGGGAACAGCGGGGCGAACACGCCGCCGAGTATCACGGTGTCGACGTCGAAGAGGTTCACCAGCGCGGCGACGCCGACGCCGAGCGACTCGCCGGCCTGACGCACCGCGGCGACCGCGCGCTCGTCGCCCCGCGCGAGCCGCGCGAGCAACGGGGCCACGGCGTCCTCGCCGGTGCGTGGGGCGTCGCGCACGCCGGCCTGGCGCAGGATGAAGTCGAGACCCGCGACCTGCTCGAGGCAGCCGCGCGCGCCGCAGCGGCACTCGGGTCCGTCGGGTGCCACGGTGAGGTGGCCGAGCTCGCCGCCGAAGCCGCGCGACCCGCGGTGCAGCCGACCCTCGAGCACCACGCCCGCACCGACCCCGACGTCGCCGTTGACGAGCACGAAGCTGTCGGTGCTGCCGTGCCCTCCGGTCCACAGCTCGCCGAGGGCGGCGAGGTTGGCCTCGTTGTCGAGCACCACGGGGCACGGCCACGAGGTCACGGCGTAGGAGCGCAGCCGCTCGGCGACGGCGACGTCGGTCCAGCCGAGGTTGGGCGCGAGGCGCAGCACCTGCTCGCCGAGGTCGACGAGTCCGGGGACCGCGACGCCGATGCCGCGCACCGGGAGGCCGAGGTCGTAGGCGGCGGCGACGGCGTCGTCGACCATCCGCGCGGCGGAGCGCAGGACGGCGGCGGCCGTGCGTCCGCGCAGGTCGCCGCTGCGCGCGACGCGGTGCCGCACCGTGCCGCCGAGGTCGACCACCGCCGCGACGATGCCGTCGACGTTGATCTCGAGCCCCACGCCGGCCGCGCCGTCGGGACGGAGCGCGAGGTCGGTGCCGGGGCGCCCGACCCCCGCGGGTGCGCGGGTGCCCTGCTCGGAGACGAGTCCACCGGCGATGAGCTCGTCGACGATCGTGCCGACGGTGGCGCGGGTGAGGCCGGTGTGCGCGGCGACCCGTGCGCGGCTGAGCGGCCCGGCCTCCGACACGCAGCCGAGCACGAGGGCGGCGTTGTGGCGGCGTACGTCGGCCTGGTCGGTGGGGCGCGGCCGCTCGGTGGCCCGCGGCACGGGTCCGGGCGTCGGACCTGTCGACACGTGGCCTCCCGGCGAGTATGTTTAGGCGCTGTACGAACTCTAGCCCATCACCTCGGAGGCCGCCATGACCATCCCCGCACCGACACCGGACGACAGGTTCACGTTCGGTCTCTGGACGATCGGCTGGCAGGCACGCGACCCGTTCGGCGACGCCACCCGCCCGCACCTCGACCCGGTCGAGTCCGTGCACCGCCTCGCGGAGCTCGGTGCCTACGGCGTCACCTTCCACGACGACGACCTCATCCCGTTCGGCGCCGACCACGACGAGCGCGACAAGCACATCGCGCGGTTCAAGGACGCGCTCGACGAGACCGGCATGAAGGTGCCGATGGCGACCACCAACACCTTCACCCACCCGGTGTTCAAGGACGGCGCGTTCACGAGCAACGACCGCGACATCCGCCGCTACGCCGTGCGCAAGATCATGCGCAACATGGACCTCGCCGCCGAGCTCGGCGCCGAGACCTACGTCTTCTGGGGCGGTCGCGAGGGCTCGGAGGTCGACGCCGCGAAGAACATCGGCGACGCGCTCTCCCGCTACAAGGAGGGCCTCGACCTGCTCTGCCAGTACTCGATCGACAAGGGCTACGGCCTGCGGTTCGCGATCGAGCCCAAGCCGAACGAGCCGCGCGGCGACATCCTGCTGCCGACCGTCGGGCACGCGCTCGCGTTCATCAACGAGCTCGAGCACTCCGAGATGGTCGGCCTCAACCCCGAGGTCGGGCACGAGCAGATGTCCAACCTCAACTTCGCGCACGGCATCGCGCAGGCGCTGTGGCACAAGAAGCTGTTCCACATCGACCTCAACAGCCAGCACGGCCCGAAGTTCGACCAGGACCTCGTCTTCGGCCACGGCGACCTGATCAATGCGTTCTACCTCGTCGACCTGCTCGAGAACTCCGACTACACCGGTCCGCGCCACTTCGACTACAAGCCGATGCGCACTGAGGACATCGACGGCGTGTGGGCGTCGGCCGCGGCCAACATGCGCACCTACCTGATCCTCAAGGAGAAGGCGAAGGCCTTCCGCGCCGACCCGCGCGTTGTCGAGGCGCTCGAGGCCTCGCGCGTCGCCGGCACGTCCGTGCCGACCCTGGCGCCGGGCGAGACCTACGGCGACCTCGTCGCCGACGTCGACGCGCACTTCGACGTCGAGGCAGCCGGGCTTCGCGGCTACTCCTACGCGCAGCTCGACCAGCTCGCGATCGAGCACATCCTCGGCACCGCCTGACCGTGGTGGAGCGTCTCCTCGTCGCGGGCGTCGACTCCTCGACCCAGTCGTGCAAGGTCGTCGTCCGCGATGCCCGCACCGGTGAGCTCGTCCGGTCCGGTCGGGCGCCGCACCCCGAGGGCACCGAGGTCGACCCCGCGGCGTGGGACGTCGCGCTGCGCTCTGCGTTCGCCGACGCCGGTGGTCTCGCCGACGTCTCCGCCGTGGCCGTCGGCGGGCAGCAGCACGGGATGGTGCTGCTCGACGAGTCCGGTGCGGTCGTGCGACCTGCGCTTCTATGGAACGACACCCGCTCGGCCCGGGTGGCCGACGAGCTCGTCGCCGAGCTCGGTGCCGAACACTGGGCGAACGCGACAGGGTCCGTGCCCGTCGCGTCGTTCACCGTGACCAAGCTGCGCTGGGTGGCCGAGCACGACGCCGACTCCGCGCACGTCGCCGCGTCGGTGTGCCTTCCGCACGACTGGCTCACCGCGCGGCTGCGCGGCACGGTCGAGGGCGTCACCACCGACCGCGGGGACGCCAGCGGCACGGGCTACTGGTCGCCGTCCGAGGGGGAGTACCGGGCCGACCTGCTCGCCCTCGCCTTCGGCCGCGAGATCGGCGTGCCCCGGGTGGCCTCGGCGTACGAGGTCGTCGGGGAGGTCGCGGGGTCGTGGGGCACGGCGCCGGGTGCGGTGCTGGCGCCCGGCACCGGCGACAACATGGCGGCGGCGCTCGGGCTCGCGGCCCGGCCGGGCGACGTGGTGGTGTCCCTGGGCACGAGCGGCACGGCGTTCGCCGTGTCCGACACCCCGACGGCCGATGCCTCCGGCGTCGTCGCCGGGTTCGCCGACGCGACCGGCCGGTTCCTGCCGCTCGTGTGCACCCTCAACGCCGCGCAGGTGCTCGACGTCGTACGCCGGATGCTCGGTGTCTCGACCGAGTCCTTCGACTCCCTCGCGCTGGCCGCGCCCGTCGGCTCCGACGGCCTGACGCTGCTGCCCTACCTCGCCGGCGAGCGCACCCCGAACCGGCCCGACGCGACCGGGACGCTGGCCGGGCTCACCCTGGGCAACGGCACGCCGGGCAACCTGGCCCGCGCGGCGGTCGAGGGGATGCTGTGCGGGCTCGCCGACGCCGTCGACGCGCTCGTCGCGCAGGGCGTGCCGATCGGGCGGGTGATCCTCATCGGCGGTGCCGCCCGCTCCGCGGCGGTGGCGGCGATCGCGCCGGCGGTCCTTGGCCACCCGGTGCTCGTCGCCGACCCCGGCGAGTACGTCGCCGACGGCGCCGCGCGCCAGGCCGCCCGCACCCTGCTCGGCGAGAACGCCTGGGCGTCGGCCACCTGGCCCGCCGCCGCGGGCCGCTGGGTCGATGCCACCCCCACCCCCGACGTACGAACCGCCTACGCCACCCTGCGCGACGGCTGACGGGTTGTCCGGACTCCGATCTCCCTCGGGGGTCCGGGACCACGCCGAAGGGCGCCGCATCCACGTGCGATGCGGCGCCCTTGGTGTGGCGACCCCGACCGGGCTCGAACCGGCGACCTCCGCCGTGACAGGGCGGCGCGCTAACCAACTGCGCTACGGGGCCTTGCTGTGGTGCTGAGCGTGCCGTACCCCCAACGGGATTCGAACCCGTGCTGCCGCCGTGAAAGGGCGGTGTCCTGGGCCACTAGACGATGGGGGCCGGGTGGCCTCCGACGTCACCTGTCGGGGGACCGGGAGAGCATACGGGACAGGCCTGCTCCCCTCCAAAACGCAACCGGACGTCGGACCTGCCTCGTGCGGCGGTCGGTCCGGCGCTGCCGCGACGGGTGAGGGAGGATCGGATCGTGCTGGACATCGGGCCGCGGCAGTTCGAGGACCTCGTCGCCGAGGCGCTCGACGGGATCCCGGACGAGCTCGCGCGGCTCGTCGAGAACGTCGTGTTCGTGGTCGAGGACGACTCCGACGACGAGCGCGGGCGGCTCTTCGGCCTCTACGAGGGCGTCCCGCTGACCGAGCGCGGCTCCTGGTACGCCGGCGTCATGCCGGACCGCATCACGATCTACCGCAACCCGATCCTTTCGGTCTGCCGCACGATGGCCGACGTCGTCGAGCAGGTGCGCATCACGGTCGTGCACGAGATCGCGCACCACTTCGGGATCGACGACGACGAGCTGCACGACCTCGGCTACGGCTGAGAGGGCGTGTCCCTCGTCGCAGCCGGACCGCGAGACCCCTCGGCTACGGCGCAGGCGGCAGGTCGAACCCGAGCTCGGCGGCGAGCGTGGCACCGATGTCCACGCCCGCGTCGACGTGCGGCTCGGGGGCCGCGCCTGGATCCACCCAGGGCTCCGATGCCGGCGCCGGCAGGTCGACCCGCGTCTGCGGGTCCGGCAGCGCGTCGATCGGGGGCAGCGGCGCCGCGTCGGGGGAGGACTCGGGTGCGGTCCAGGTCGCCTCCGCGGGAGCCGGCGGCCGCGAGCTCCCAGCAGAGGGCTCGACCTGTTCGAGCTGCGGGGTCGGCGCCTGGGCCGGGTCGGTCCGCGCGAGCGACGTCCACAGCGACTCGCCGTCCGACTCCGACGCCGCGAGGACGTCGGCGGGCAGCGCCATCCGACCGCCGTGCAGCAGGTCGGAGTAGGTGTCGAGCGGTGCCGGTGGACCGATGAGGTCGCCGTACGCCGCGTGCACGCCCAGACTCCGCGCGACGTCGAGCTGCGCCTGCGACTCGACGTTCATCGCGATGGTGATGACGCCGAGCGCCCCGGCGGCGTGCACGAGGGACCGGACGAGCTCCTCGGTCGACTCGTTGCGGGCGGCCTCGAGGAGGAGATCCGGGTCGATCGAGACCGAGGCAGCGGACAGCAGCTGCAGCATGCCGATCGGGACGGCGTCCGGCGTGAACCGCTCCACGCCCAGGGCGATCGGGCCTTCGGACAGGAGGGCGTCGAGGTGGTGGTTCAGCGCGCGGCGCTTGGTGAGCGCGGCGATGTCCTGCTCGTGGATGTCGAGCACGATCGACGGCGCCGACTCGGGCGTCAGCGTGCCGTCGGGACCCGCGAGCGCGGTGGCGACGGCGGTGCGCGTGCTGGCGGCCAGCGCGGCGCGTCCCGGGATCGGCAGCCAGACCGAGATGTGGTCGACCCGCGAGGGTGCCACGGTCCGCACGTCGGAGATCGCCCGGTCGATCGACCAGTGCACGATCGGCAGCCCTGCCGCCCCCGCGCCGAGCGCGGCGCGCACCTCGTCGGCCGGGAGCATGCCGCGCTCGGGGTGCCGCCAACGCACGACCGTCGTGACGCCGAGCACCGCACCGCTGCCGAGGGAGACGACGGGCTGGTAGTGCAGGCGCAGCTCACGTCGAGCCAGCGCACCGACGAGGTCGACCGTCACCTCGTCGCCCGGCGCGTCGGCGCGGACCACCTGCGACCCGCCCGCCGCCTTGGCGGCGTACATCGCGGCGTCGGACCGGCTCAGCAGGTGCTCCGCGGTCTCGGCGTCGTCGTCGGCCACCGCGACGCCGATGCTCGCGCCCACGTGGACGGTCTCGTTGCCGATCGTGAGCGGCTGACGCACCGACGTGAGGATGCGCTCGCCGAGGTCGGTGATGGTCGAGTCGTCGCCGACGTCCTCGCAGATCGCGACGAACTCGTCGCCACCGAGCCGGCCGAGGGTGTCGGCCTCGCGCAGCGTCTCGCGGATCGCGGCGGCCGTGGCGGTGAGCAGGACGTCACCCGCGCGGTGCTGCCACGGGTGCGTGTCGTTGACGCGCTTGAGGTCGTCGAGGTCGATGAAGAAGATCGCGAGCCGGGCGTTGCCACGACGCGAGCGGGTCAGCGCGCGCTCGAGCCGGTCGACGAGCAGGCGCCGGTTGGGCAGGCCGGTGAGCTCGTCGTGCAGCGCGTCGTGCCGCAGCTTGTCCTCGGTGGCCTTCGAGGCCGAGACGTCCTCGAGGGAGACGAGTATGCGCGCGTCGCCGGCGTAGTCGATCTCGGAGGTGCGGACCCGCACCCAGATCGTCGACCCGTCGGCGCGCGACAGGCGTCGCTCCGCGGGCGAGTGCGGTGCGCCGCCCTGGCTCTGCGTGCGGGCGCGGGAGATGACGGCCGCGGCGCGGTCCTCCGGGTGCAGCAGCGCCTCGTAGACGGTGGCGAGGACCGCCTCCCGGGTGCGGCCGGCCAGCGTGCAGAAGGCGTCGTTGACGTCGGTGAACCGGCCGTGGGCGTCGAGCACGGCGAGACCCACCGGGCTCGCGTCGAACACCTCGCGGAAGGCCCGCTCGCTCTCCGCGATACGCCGGCCCGCCTCGACCCGCTGGTGCACGTCGCGCACCACGAGCACGACCTCCGCGACATCGTCGCCGAGGCGGCGGAACTCCGACGCGCGGATCTCGCGCCAGCGCCACTCGCCGTCCTGCCGGAACCGGACGTCGATGTGGCGCACCTCGGCCGGCGCCAGCTCGCGCAGGGCGAGGCGCCACTCGACGAGCGCGGCGTAGTCCTCGGGGTGCACGTTGTCGCCCAGCCGACCACCGGTGCGCAGGTGCGCGACGATGTCGAGGCTGTCGCGCTCGTTCCCGGCCATCGTCACGACGCGGCTCGTGACGAGGTCGTAGAGCAGCACGAGGTCCGGCGTCGCCTCGAGGACGGCGGAGGCCAGCTGCTGCTCGGCGTCCTCGGTGCGCGGTGCGACGGCCTCGACCGCCACGACCGCCTCGGTGTCCGACGGCGCGACCTCGACCGACGGTGCTGGCTCGGCAGGGGGTGCGGCCTCGGGACGGTCCTCGTCGACCGGCTCCACCGGTGCGGGAAGCTGCGCGGGCTCCTGGCCCGGCTCCTCCCGCTCCTCCCGGATGTCGATCACGGGCGCCGAGGCGCGTGACGAGGGGCCGCGTGCCTGGTGCACGAGCAGCACGCCCTCGTCGAGGGCGCGCAGGACAAGAGCGCGCTCGCGACCGTCCTCGCCGGTGGCGGTGAACCGCAGCTCGAGGTCCTGGTCGGTGAGCGAGTCCGTGTACGCCGAGCGCACTGCGGCGACCGACGCGGGCGGCAGGCTGCGCGCGAGGTCGGCCAGCGTGCGCACGCGGATCCAGCGGGGCCGGCCGTGCAGCCGGTAGGTCTCGTCGGACCACCACACCGAGCCGTCGGGCTCGATCTGGGCCAGGCCGACCTCGTTCGCGGTGGCGGCCCGCACCAGGGCGTCGTCGATCGCACCGTGGGCGGCGTACTCGGCCGCGACGGTGGTCATCCAGCCCGGATCGGCCTCGCGCACCCCGCGATTGTCGCAAGCCCTCACGCAGAGTCGCAGCCGCGGCCGCCCAGGTTGAGCCGGACGGGTGAGACGCCCGGTCACTCAGGGTGAGCATCGTCGTGCGTACCGTCAGATGTGCTGCGGGGCCGAGGGGCGGACGGCCCCTCGGCCCCGCAGCACGAGGTGGGATCAGGCCCCGGTGCTCGAGCTGGTCGTGCTCGAGGTGGGTGCGGTCAGGTCGTAGACGGTGACGCCGTCGACGGTCTGCGCGGTGAAGTGCGACGAGACCCACGAGGTGATCTCGCTCGTCGCGGACGACCCGCCGTTGGAACCGCCGCCACCGCCGAACCCGTTGCCACCGCCGATGAACCAGTGCACCTGGTGGTTCGCGACGTACTGCTGGAACACCGCGAGGGTGGGCCACGGGTCGCTGCCGTTGAAGCCGCCGAGCGACATCACCGGGAGCCCGGTCGCGAGCTGGTAGCCCGCGGCCGTCTGCGCGCCGACGGCCGCAGCGGTCCAGGTGTAGGACGACGCGTCGGTCTCCAGCAGGGTCGTGAGCGCGGCGCCCGGGGTGCTGGCCTCGAGCAGGCCGCCCGCGCCCCCCGTCGCGGTCGGGCCGACGCCGGTCGTCCCGCCGGTCGTGGCCCCGCCGGTCGTCGTCGGTGCCGTGCCCGTGCCACCGCCGAGAGCAGGGGGTGCCTGGCCGGTCGGCGGCTGGCCGCCGAATCCGCCGCGTCCACCGCCGAGCCCGCCGGGACCGCCACCGCCGGGGCCGAAGCCGCGTGCACCGGCGACCGTCGGACCCGCGCTCGGCAGCGACCCCGTGTGCGCGGTCGCAGCCGTCTGCACGGCGTAGGCCGCAGGCCCGAGCAGCGCCGACACCAGCGCCGCGGCGCCGACCACGAGGGTGACGCGCCGGGTGAGCCGGTCGGCCACGAGGATCGCGAGCGCGCTCGCGATCCCCGCCGCCAGGACGGCGTAGCGGATCCACGGCATCCACTCGGCGGACCGCGAGAGCAGCACCGACGACCAGACCGCGGTGCCGGCGACACCGAGCGCGAGAGCGATCCGAGCCGCCGCGACGTCGCGCTTCGACCAGAGCACCGTGGCGCCGATGCCGACGAGCGCACCGATCGCGGGGGCGAGGGCCACCGTGTAGTACGAGTGGATGATGCCCTGCGCGAAGGAGATGGTCAGCCCCGTGAGGAGCAGCCAGCCGAGCCAGAGCAGTGCGCTCGCGCGCAGCCGGTCGGTGCGCGGCGCACGGCGGCTGATCCAGAGCAGTGCAGCCGCTGCGGCGAGCGCCGTGGGGATGAGCCACGCCACCTGGCCGCCGTAGTCGGAGGAGAACAGACGGCTCCAACCGGTTGCGCCCCAGACGCTTCCGGCCCCACCGCCGATGCCGCCGCCGGCCGTGACGCTGCCGACCTCGTCGCCGGTGATCCGGCCCAGCCCGTTGTAACCCACGATCAGCTCGAGCACGGAGTTGGTCTGCGAGCCGCCTATGTAGGGGCGGCGCTCGGCCGGCCACAGCTCGACGAGCGCGATCCACCACCCCGCCGCCACCACGAGGGAGACGCCGGCCAGGAGGAGGTCGCGGATGCGTCGGCCCAGTGTCGTCGGGGCGGCGAGGAGGTAGACCAGGGCGAAGGCCGGCAGGGGCAGGAACGCCTGCAGGCTCTTCGTGAGGAACGCGAACCCGACGAGGACGCCGGTCGCGATCAGCCAGCGACGTGACGCCGACTCGGTCGCGCGGACCGTCGTGTACGCCGCCGCCGTGAGCAGCAGCACCAGGAGCGCGTCGGGGTTGTTGAAGCGGAACATGAGCGTCGCCACCGGCGTCAGGGCGAGCACCGCGCCGGCGATCAGGCCCGCGGCGGGCGTGGCCCAGCGGCGTACGGCGAGGTAGAGCAGCGCCACGCTCCCGACGCCCATCAGCGCCTGCGGCACGAGGATCGACCACGAGCTCAGGCCGAAGATGCGCGCGGAGATCTCCATGACCCACAGCGACGCCGGCGGCTTGTCGACCGTGATGAAGTTCGCGGCGTCGGACGAGCCGAACAGGAAGGCCTTCCAGCTCTGCGTGCCCGCCTGGACGGCGGCGGAGTAGAACGCGTTCGCCCACCCGGAGGCGCCGAGGCCCCAGAGGTAGAGCACGCCGGTCGCGGCGAGCAGGGAGATCAGCGAGGGGCGCACCCACGCGGCGTCCTGCTCGCGGCCGCGACACAGCCGGCCGAGTCGCGGGGTGGGCATCGGAGCGGCCGGGCGGTGCGGCGCCTGGTCGGTGGCCGGCTCGTCGGGGTCGGGGAGCAGCACCGGGTGCAGGTCGGTGCGCGGGGGCACGAAGGCGGGGCCGTGGTCGACGGTGGTCATCGGGTGGTCCTCGGGTCGGGCCCGGCCAGGAGCGGCTGGGCGTCGGCGGGTGTGCGGGTGGTGCCGCGACGCGGGAAGACCCACGAGCGGAAGAGCAGGAAGCGCACGAGAGTGGCGGTCACGTTGGCCGCCACGAGCACGCCGACCTCGAGCCAGCGCTGCGCGTCCGGCGCGACGGCGGTCAGCAGCGCGAGCGACGCCGCGGTGAGCCCGAGGCCCACGGCGAACACGACGAGCCCCTGCAGCTGGTGGCGGAACCGGTCGACCGCGCCGCGGACGCCGAAGGTGACGCGTCGGTTGACCGTGGTGTTGGCGATCGCGGTGAGCAGCAGCGCCGCGAAGTTCGCGCCCTGCGCGCCGAGCGGACCGCGCAG